>Ga0187893_10014591_pt1 | contig 10688 bp, 10 predicted proteins | sample MA1701074metaG_FD_139574 | JGI IMG/M metagenome (GOLD analysis project Ga0187893, IMG submission 139574) | White microbial mat communities from a basaltic lava cave in the Kipuka Kanohina Cave System on the Island of Hawaii, USA - MA170107-4 metaG ...
TAGAGCGCCACGTCGTTGGCAAGGCCCGTGGCGATCACCATCGTGCCCGGCGCGCAGACCTCGGCAAGCTGGTCCATGCGCGCCATCGGCTCCGGCACGCCGGAGATGTCGACGAGCAGGATCTTGGGCGAGGCGTTGTCCTTCAAGAACGCGATGGCGGCGTTGATGCCGCCGGGCTGGACGCGGCCGGCGGCGCCGTGCGGGCCGATGATGCCGGCCACGAGCGAGGCGCTCTGCGCCTCGGTCAGGAAGGCGAGGAGATCGACCGGCCGCGGCAGCGGCTCCACGTCGGCAACTGGCGCGAACGGCATCGGCTGGGGCGCCATCGGCGCCATCGGCGCGCTGGGCTGCACCGAGTAGGAGTGCATCTGCGCCGTGGCGGGCGGCGGAATGCCGGGCCCGGGCTGCGGCGGCGCCGAGAAGGGATCGGAGTCCGGCACCTGCGCGGTGACGGTCGAGGTGCGCACTTCGGCGTGCTCGAAGCCGGTGGGCTGCATGAACGCGGGCGCGGGAGCGGGCGCCGGCGCGGCGCTCCCGGTGAACGCATCGACGCCCGGCGCGGGCGCGGGCCGGCGCGAGAACGGATCCTCGCCCGGCGGCGGCGCGGCGCTGTGCGCAAATGGATCGGCGCCGGGTGCCGGCAAGTTTTCGGCGGGCGCCGGCTCGGTGCTCGGGCCCTGCTCGAGGGCATAGGCCGGATGCGCGGATGCCGCATGGGCATGCGGGCCGGCCGGATCGGAGAATTGGCTCTGCGAGGCGCCGGCCGCCTCCATGATCGCGGCGCGCATGCGCTCCGGATCGATCGGCTTCGAGAGATAGTGCACGATGCCCATGGCGCGGAGCTCGGCCGCGAGCCCGGTATCCTGCGCGCCGACCAGAACGACGCCGGTGCCCTCGGGGCAGAGATCCGCCAGCCTGTCGAGATGGCCGAGCGGATCGCTCATCCCCGAGATGTCCAAGACGAGCAGCTGCGGGCACGGCGCCGATTGCAGCACCTGGATCGCGGCGGCGAGGCCGCCGAACTGGACGCGCCCCTGCCCCGTGGCGCCAAAGAGCGCCGCCAGGATCTCCGCCGTGGTCGGGTCGTTGACGAAGGCGAGCGCGTCGACCGGATAGGCCAACGGCTCGATCTGCGGCGGTTCCGCGCTCACGCGGCGGGATACTGGAGCCAGGCGTTCCACGGTCGTCGTCCCCATTGCAGCGTTACTTGGCGCCCTGCTGGCCGGCTTGCGGGCTTCCGGTGCCGGCCGAGGTGATCGGCGGGTCGTATTTGCCCTCGCGCAGGTTCTGCAGGCCCTTGTCGAGCGTCTGCGCGTCGGACGGCCCGTGCGGGCGGCCCTGCACGAGATCGTGCGGGCGGTGCACGGACGTCGCGAGGCTGGCCGCGTCGAAGCATCCGAACCTGTGGTTGTTCTCATCCACCATGCGGCGGACCATCAGATTGTCCCATTCCGGGCAATTGGGCGGCACCGCAACGAGGCGCGAGATCGAGACCCGGGCGCCGTCGGGCTCGACGGGCGCGAAGGTGCGCACGACGTTGACGCCCTGCCGGCGCAGCATGGCCGTGATGGTCTGCGCGCGGCGCTCCGTCAGACCGCGACCCGCGGCCGGAGAAATGATGACGATCGCGCGATCGCCGCGACCGGCACCGCTCCCGGCGATGAAACGGTAGAGAAGGATGCGCTGGTCACGGGAGAGGGCCACCGTGCCCGGCGCGAACACCACGGTGGCGCTGGTCTCGGCCTGGCGCACCGCGATGTCGGTGTTTTGCTTCGCGTGCTGACGGTCCTGGACGATCCACTGCTGCTCGACCCAGCGGTCCGCCTTGTCGATCGACTCGCAGGCCGCCGTGAGACCGAGAATGCCGAGCAGCGCGGCCGCGCGGGCGATCGCGCGGCCCTGCGCCGCGAACTGGCTGATGCTCCCACTCATGTTCTTTGCTTCCCCTTGCATTTCTCGTTCAGCTCAATCCAGCTGGAAGCCGCCCGGGCCAACCATGCGGCCCGGCTGTGTGCGGGCGGCGGCCGGCGCGGCCGGCGGTGGCGATGACGCGGTCGGGCCCGGGACGGCGGGCGCGGGCGTACCCGGCGCCGGCGCGAGCTTGGCGCCGGGCTCTTCTTTCACGCCGTCGACGATGTAGGGCGTGACCAGAATCACGAGCTCGGTCTCGTTGCGGATATAGCGCTCCGAGGTGAAGAGCTTGCCGAGCACCGGGATGTCGGAGAGCCACGGAACCTTGTTCGCATCGCGGAGGACGTTGTTCTGGAGCAGGCCGCCGATCACGAATGTCTGGCCGCTCGCGACCTCGATCACGGTGTCTGCCTTGCGCGTGGTCAGCGCCGGGATCTGGATGCTGTTCAACGTGATGGCGCCGTTGTTCGAGAGCTGACTCACTTCGGGCGCCACGCGCATGTTGATCCGCTTTCCGCTCAGGATCACCGGGGTGAAGGTGAGACCGACGCCGAACTTCTTGAACTCGATCGTGATGACGCCGTCGTTCTGAGCAACCGGGATTGGGAATTCGCCACCGGCAAGGAAATGCGCGGACTTGCCCGACATGGCGGAAAGGTTCGGCTGGGCAAGCGTCTTCACAAACCCGTCCTGCTCGAGCAGGTCGACCAGAGCGGTGATGTCGTAGTTCCCGCGGTTATAGCGGCCGAAGGCATTGTTGACCGAGGCGTTGTTAAGCTGGCGGCGCGTGTTGAAGACGGGGGTCTGCGACACGAGGCCATTCGTCGTGATCGACTGGAGGATCGCGGGCGCCGCAGCGCCGGTCGCGAGGCCGAAGGTGAAGGCGCCCGCGCTATAGACGGCGTCCCAGTTGATGCCGATCTGGCGCGTTACCTCGCGCTGAATCTCGACGATGCGGACGCGCAGATTGACGATGTTGGGCCCTTTGACCTGGATGCTGTTGACGAGCTCCTCCTTCTTGGAGACGAATCGCAGCGCGATGTCGGCGGCCGTCGTTGCATCGATCGGCGAGTCGGCCTCGCCGACCAGCACGACCGCGCCATCGACCGAGCGCACTTGGATGCGGTTGCCCGGCATCACGGCGTCGAGCGTGCGCTTCAAGCGCGACAGATTGTGGTTGACCGTGACCGCGATATTGACGAGCACGCGGTCCTTCTCGTCGACCGCGATGAGCGTCGTCTCGCCCGGCTTCTTGCCGGTGACGTACATCACCATCGGCGACTTGATCTGCACGTCGGCGATTTCCGGATTGGCGACGAACACGGTCTTGACCGGCACGTCGAGCCGGATCATGCGGCCCTTGCTCGCCTCGATCGCGATGACGCGGCGCGCCGCATCTTCCTGCGCCGCGGCGGGCGCCGCGGCGAAGAGGATGGCGATCGCCGTCATCACGACGAGGAGAAGCACCGTGGAGACGCGGGCGCGATGCTGCGCCTTGCGCGTCCGGTGGCTTTCGAGATTGATCTCCATCTTCCCGCTCCCTCGTTCTTCTTACTGTTTGGTGGTCGAGCCAGGCGGCATCTTGACCGTGACGCTATTGTCCTTCTGGTCGCCCTTGTCGGACCCCCGCAGCACGAACACCTCGGTCGTATTCGCATGCTCGCGCCGGCTCACGCGGCTCACGTCATGGTCGGCGGTGAAGGTCTTGCCGCGCGACGGCTCTTCCGGCAGCGCGTCCTTGGAGTCGGCGCAATTCGGGCCGTCGCCGGTGCTGGCGCTCTGCGTTTCGCCGCCCGCGCAGGCGAGGCTCTGCAGCGTGAGCGTGAGCACGCCCATTTTGGTCGCGACCGCGATGATCTCGGCCTGCTGCGGCGTCACTTCCAGCGTCGCCGTCTTGGGTGCGCGCGTCCCGCCCTTCTGGGCTTTCAGGTCCTCGAGCGACTGGTCGATCGCGATGATGCGCACGTTCGACAGGATCGTCTCGCCGACGCGCACCTTGCTCTGCGCCTCGGTCTCCTTGTCCTCTTTCTTGACGCCGACTTCGTGCGTCAGGATCACGTCGACGCGGTCGCCGGGATAGATGAGGCCGGCCACGCCGGTGGTTTCGTCGATGCGCACCGCGATCGCGCGGTGGCCGGGCTTCAGCACCGCGGCGAGGAAGCCGCGGTCGCCGAGTTTGATCAGATTGTCGCCCGTGATCGGTCCGCTCGCGACGATCGCGCGGCGCACGACGGTGCCGACATAGTTGGCCGGAATGTCGGTGGTGCCCACGTCCTTCTTCACGACGTATTGCTGCGGCACCGATTTATCGGGCCAGGACTGCCAGCGCAGATCCGAGACCGTGATGATGTGACCAGCCGGAAGATCCTTCGCGGCGACGAGCACGAACACGCCCGACTCGCGCGGCTCCTCGACTTTCTTCTGCTGAGCGGCCGCGAGGCGCGAACGCTCCGCCTTCATCCACGTGTTGACGAAATAGATCGTCCCGCCCGTGAGGGCGAAGGCGATGACGGCGAACAGCAGGACTCCTTTGCGCATGGCGCGACCTTTCTTCCCGAACTCACCGGGACGCTATCGAAGCGTAGTGAAGACGGCGTTAACCGCGACCGTGATGCCGCCGGCGGCGATGGCGACGCCGTAGGGCACCTGGATCTTGAAGAACGGGACGTGGCGCAGTTCGCCGATCAGGCGCGCGAAGCGCATGAAGCCGGAGACCGCGACGGCGGCGCCGCCCGCCTGGGCGGCCTCTTCGCGCTCGCTCGCGCGCATCTGCGCCAGAGCCGTGCGCACGCCGATGACGAAGGCCAGCAGCAGCGAGCCGGCGACCAGAACCACGATGAAGGCGGTGAAATCCTTGCCGCCCACCCACAGCATGACGACGGGCAAGAGCTTCGCGTCGCCGGCGCCCATCGCGCGGACGAGGTACATGACGAAACCGACGGCGAAGAAGATGCCGGCCATCACGCACGCCCATTGCCAATTGATGGGCTCGGGCGCGCTCATCACGTAGACCGGGTAAAGGGCCAGCGCGCCGAGGCTCACCTGGTTGGGAATGATGTAGCGGCGGAAGTCGCTGACTGCGGCCCAGACCAGCAATCCTGAAAATATGGTTAATGCGACAACCGCGATTGCCGTTGTGGACAGCATCGTTCCGATCACTCCTCGAACCTGAACTGTGCGAAAGGCGCTTGCCCTTATTTTTCCCAGCGATAGCTGGCGCCCACGCTTTTCCCCGTGGCCCCGTTTATTCTCGCGGAGGCTGTCAGGAATTCTCTAACGTTGGGTTAACGATGAGTTGCCGAAGCCCTACGCCGGCAACCGTGCGTGGCTTAATTTCCAATGACCTACGCCGCGCGGAGCTCAGAAGAGTCCGGGCACGAGCCGGTAACGCACGCGGGTTTTGAAGTCCTGATACGCAGGGTCCGCGCCGAGGACTTTCTCCTCCGCATAGATGCGCGCGATCAGCAGCGCCCAGGCGATCACGTAGATCGCCGCGTTCCACAGCGAGGGCGACACGAGCAGGAAGCCCACATGCGACAGCATGTAGCCGGCATACATCGGATGACGCACGAGCCGGTAAAGGCCGCCCACCTTGACGCCGCGATTGGCGGCGACGAGGCCGAAGCTCCGGAGCAAGCTGAGCTTGGCGCCGACATGGATGAGGAGGCCCGCCAGCATCAGGAAGACGCCGAGCGGCCCCATCAGCGGCGGGCCGCCCTGGTCGATCAGCAGCACGAGGAACGTGCCGCCGGCGGCCAGCGCCCAATCGCGCCAATGCGTCGAGATGCGCTCGGTCGGGCGCCGGATCACCAGCAGGAAGACGACGAGGCCCTCGGAGAGAAGGATCAGCAGCGGATACCAGTTCGAGGGCGAGAACTCCGCCGGCCACAGGCGGTAGACGAGCCAGCAGTAAAGCGCCAGCACGGCGATCTGCTCGGCGAGATCGAGCAGACGTCTCGGATGGGTCACAGCCGCGTGGGCCGACATGGTTAGCGCCTTCTTTTCGGTCGGCGAACTTGCCCACGCGGCATTGATATAGAGTAAACGCGCCGCGCGCGCGCCTTCAGGTCTCGTTAACGCTGCCCGCCTAGCTTCGCGCGAGGGCGGCATTGCGGCCGCCGCTTGGCGCCTGGTCGGGGTCGGCCGTTGAACATCGTCGATTTCAAGGAGCTGCTGCTCATCGTCCTGATCTTCGTGCCGCTCGAGCGCGTGCTCGCGCTCCGGCCGGAGCAGAAGATCCTGCGCCGCGATTGGGTGATCGACGTCGCCCATCTCCTCGCCTCGGGTTTCCTCATCAAGCTCGGCCTCGGCTTCGTCATCATGGGCCTGCTCATCGGCGCCGAGCGCCTCGTTCCGGCCGAGTGGCGCGCCGCCGTGGCCGCGCAGCCGCACTGGCTGCAGTTCGTCGAGGTCCTGATCCTCGCCGATCTCGGCTTCTATCTCGCGCACCGCGCGTTCCACGCCGTCCCGTTTCTGTGGCGCTTTCACGCGGTCCATCACAGCATCGAAGCGATGGACTGGCTCGCCGGGAACCGGGTGCATCCGGTCGACCAGATCCTGACGAAAAGCGCCTCGTTCCTGCCGATCTTCGCGCTCGGCTTCGCGCTGGAGCCGATCTTCGCTTTCGCCGTGCTCTACCAATGGCAGGCGCTGCTGATACACGCCAATACACGCATCGATTTCGGCCCGCTGCGCTGGATCGTGGCCTCGCCCCGCTTCCATCATTGGCACCACGCCAACCATGTCGAAGCGCGCGACAAGAATTTCGCGGGCCAGCTCTCGCTGCTCGATCTCTGCTTCGGAACGCTGCATCTGCCGGCGCGCCCGCCGGAGCGCTACGGCATCGACGAGCCGATGCCGCGCTCCTATCTCGGCCAGCTCGCCTATCCGATCGCGCGCAAGGCCGCGACGGCTCCCGCTTCTCCCGAGCGCACGCCGATCTAGAGCGGATTCCTTCCAATGGGGATATGCTCTAGCGTCGCGGCAAGTCTTCGATGTGAGGCCCGGCCCGGCGCGCGAGATTCGACTCGCGCGACGCCCCGCGTCGCCACGTGCGCCTCGTTCAGTCGCCGAACTGGATGCCGAGGGAGCGAGGCAATGAGATCCCCATAGCCTCGGTCGCAATGATGATCGCCGTGCCGCAAAAAGGCCGCGATCAGGAAACAGTCGAAAGCGGTGGAACCGGTTTCATCCGCCGCGAACGCGCGCAAGAGCCCGGACCGCATCGCCGACCGGCTCGCATCTCCGCACGCTACCGGGCGCGTGGGTTGGCGCTGTGAGCGTTCGCGCATACAAATAGAAAGGCCGCCGGCGCGTCGATTGACACACCGGCGGCCTTTGTTCGGTGCCAGTCCGCGATTTACGGCGTGGCGGTCTTGAGCTTCGAGTCCACGTTCGTGAACAGGGCGTTCAGCGAGTTGCCGACGCTCGTCAGAGCGACGATGCACGCCACCGCCACCAGCGCGGCGATGAGGCCGTATTCGATCGCGGTCGCGCCGCTCTCGTCCTTCAGGAACTTGCGAATCATCTTGACTTCTCCTCTTGCCCTTTTGCGGTTAACCCAGCCAGGTTTGGCCGGTAATCCGCCTCGTGTCTGGTTCAGTCTACGGCGTGGCCGTCTTGAGCTTCGAGTCCACGTTCGTGAACAGGGCGTTCAGCGAGTTACCGACGCTCGTCAGAGCGACGATGCACGCCACCGCGACCAGCGCCGCGATGAGGCCGTACTCGATCGCGGTCGCGCCGCTCTCGTCCTTCAGAAACTTGCGAATCATTCCATCTCTCCTCTTGTATGATCGCGGTCTTCCCCGGAAGACCGAGCGGGACTCTTGCACCCAAATTCTGAACATTCTCTTACCCGGTGCCCGTCCGGCGGCTTCCGCGCAAACGTCGCAATCTGCGATCGAAACGAAGAAAGAGGCCGCAAAAACAAACGGTTGCAAGCGCGCCGTGATTAACTACGCCTTCCGGTTCGGCCGAATCACTGGAGCTTGCTGCCCGCTTTGACGAACACGCTCGAGAGATTCCCGCCGATGGCTTCCAGCGCGATGATGCACCCGACCGCGATGAGCGCCACGATCAACCCGTATTCGGTCGCCGTCGCACCCGACTGGTCCCTGAGGTAAGTGCGCAGCATCGGCTCTCCGCCAACCAGAGGCTTCGTCCGCGCAAACTTCGCGCATATTCGCTAATGGGCGCTTAAGAGTCGGCCGCGAACCGGGCTCTCGCGCACGTCCAGCGGCCGCGCCCGTGCCGCGGTTTCACCACAACCGATGGGCGCCGATGCCCCCGGAACACGCTGGTAAACCATGAAATCACGTCTTGGTAAGCATGTCCGATAACGTCTCGTTTACGACCGGGGGCACAAATGCCCGCACGTCCTCGCATCGGCTCTGGAGTTAAAAAATGACTGATCGCAAGAGGAATTGCGCCTTCGGCACGGCCTTTGGAATGCGCGGCCTGCTCGGCTTCCTGCGCGGCCAGCATGGCGGCGTGCTCACCTGGGGCGCGCTTCTCATGGTGCCGCTGATCGGCTTCATGGGCATCGGCGTCGATGCGGCGCGGGGCTACCTCGTGCGCGCGCGAATCTCGCAGGCCCTCGACGCCGCGGCGCTCGCCGCCGGCCGCCAGACCGCGGATCTCCAAAAGGCCGAGCAGATCGCTAAGACCGTCTTCAACGCGAATTTCCCGAGCGGCTACATGGACGCGTCGCTCGCCGGCCCAAACATCACGTTCAATACCGACAAGGACACGGTGACCGCGTCCGCGTCCGCCGTGCTGCCGGCCTATTTCGTGCGCATCGTCGGCTACGACACGTTTACCGTGGCCGCGAGCACAGAGGTCACGCGCAAGACCGTGTTCATGGACGTCGTCGTTTCGATCGACGTCTCGGGCTCGATGGGCGAGTATATCGGCGGCGTGAAGAAAATCGACGCCGCCTCCACCGCCGCGCGCACGCTGGTCGAGACGCTCTTCGGGACCTCGGAGACGAAGGACCTCCTCAAGATGGGGCTGGTCACCTGGAATTCGAACGCGCGCATTCTCGACATCGGCGCGACCTACGACAGCGGCGAGGCGACGCAGAAAACCGTGCCAAGCTACGACGACCCGACCACCCCCGCCACGACGACGAGCACGACGCTCTGGTTCGCCAAGGACTCGCCGGTTCCCTTCTTCACTCTTCCGCCGAGCGGCTGGAAGGGCTGCGCCGAAGCCCGTTTCCTCAACGACGGCAACGATAGCAACGACGCCGATCTCCTGATCAGCATGGGCAATGTCGGCGGAAAGGATTGGGTCGGCTGGAAGTGGGCCGACAGCACCTTGCAGTGTCCGAACCAAGGCATCCGGCGCCTCACAAACACCCGCTCGCAGATGATCGCGGCCGTCGACCAGGTGCAGAATCCCGGCGGCAATACGAACCTCGGCATGGGCCTGCTCTGGGGCTGGTCGCTGCTCGGCACCAGCGGGAGCCCGTTCGCGGGGGACGGCACGACACCGCCGGCGGCCGGCGAAGGCGAGCTCGTCCGCGCCATCGTGATCATGACCGACGGCGCCAACACCCAACACTCGCAGGATGCGTACAAGGGCGCGCTCAGCCCATCGCAGCTGGACGATCGCACCAAGATCGTGGCCCAGCGCATCAAAGATGCCGGCGTCGTCATCTACGGCATCCAGTTCGGCTACAAGAGCGGCCCGCAGGAAGCGCTGATGAAGGAGGTCGCGAGCGGCCCCGGCGCGCCCTACTATCAGTACGCGCCCGACGCCGCCGCGCTCAAGGACGCATTCAAGGAGATCGGCAACCACCTCTCCAAGTTGCGCATCTCGAAATAGCCTTCCGCCGATTTGCACGACGGCCTTGCGCCGCCTCCGCCGACCCGCGGAGGCGGCGCAAACTTTTCTAGCGGCGCGCGAAACGCCGCATAGGCCGAACGGCCAGTGCGCTGGAACGCGCCTTCGAAATTAAGCATCAGGCAATCATCCGAGGTCACCGTGGCCGTAGCGCCTGCGCCTCTCGAAATAGGACAAGCCGCGCGTGAACGCTGCGTTTACCAAGGCGGCCGCCACCGCTGTTATCCTCTCGTTAAAGTTCGCGGCCTCTAATTTCCATATCGGCCGAAGCGGGCCGAAGGGTCGACGATGATCAAGCATCTGCTCACCGCCAATCGCCGCCGCGTTCCCGTGAAGTACGCGATGATCGCGGCCGGCCTCGCCGTCGTCAGCATCCTGGCGCTCGAGGCGGCGGGCACGGCTTTGACCACCTCCTATTCGGGCCTCGGCGGCAAGCTCTCGCCGGGCGGCACCGGCTCGGCGGAGATCGCCCCCGCGCGTTCCGCGGCGCCGCGCCCCGCGTTCCAACAATAGGCGCAAGATCAAACGGCTGGCCCATCGGCGACGCTTCTTTAACGCTGACTGGAAAGGCTTTTTGAGTACGAATTCGCGAGCCTCCGTTAAAGCGGCTCTGCATTACTACCTGCGAGAAATCGCTTCTTTGGGGAGACGGATATGGCGCGCTTGAGCTTGAAACAGCGCATGATTCGGGGGGCCGCCGCCGTCGTGCGGGGCTTCCTTGGCGGCAACCGGGGCGGCGTCGCCGTTTGGGGCGGCTTCATCATGGTGCCGCTGCTCGGCTTCGTCGGCTTGGGCGTCGACGGCGCGCGCGGCTACATGGTCAAGGCGCGGCTCTCGCAGGCGCTCGACGCCGCGGGCCTCGCCGCCGGCAAGCAGTTCACCAACGAGGCCAAGGCGGAAGAAGTCGCCCGCATGGTGTTCAAGGCAAACTA
>Ga0187893_10014592_pt1 | contig 10687 bp, 10 predicted proteins | sample MA1701074metaG_FD_139574 | JGI IMG/M metagenome (GOLD analysis project Ga0187893, IMG submission 139574) | White microbial mat communities from a basaltic lava cave in the Kipuka Kanohina Cave System on the Island of Hawaii, USA - MA170107-4 metaG ...
GCGATTTTCACCCGTGCGTTGTAAGCCGCAAAAAGGTTGATTGAAAGTTCGCGCAGTTGTTTACTGATGCTCGTTGCGTTCCAGACAAAGGGCTGTTTACGACGAAGAAACTCTCGCGCGCGTTCACGCGCAAGAGAGATAACAGCGCCTTGTTCATCTGTCGGTGAGATTTTTAATTCTTTTCTAATTTCGTCGAGGGAAATCATCGGAAGATGCCAAAGATTTTCCGCGATGTAAGTATCTTTCCCGGACCCCGGCAAGCCTGACATCATCACGACTTGGCAAATCGTGTCGTCAAAAGCTTCGTAATCAGGGTTGCGGTCTTCTTTGCGAAAATATAGAAAGCGGCTGTGTGAGTTTGCGAATGTTCGCGGCGCGGAAAGACAGTTTTGTTCTTTCGCATATTCGACAAACAAAGAAATGTTATCAAGCAATCTTTGTGCGTCTTCACAGATACGCCCGCGTGCATCCGCTTCTGTTACCAGTGAAAGCAAGTCCGGGCGCGCTGTCATACTTATTTCAAAAAGCATTCGCTGACTGTTATGTTTGTTGATAAGAAAAAATGGTGCTTGGTGAAAGCGTATTAGATTCGCAATCTGTTCGCGTATATCAAACGGCATGTTCATCTGCCACAAAATGTTTCGCGCCATTATTGCCCCGCGTTTTGAATGCCCGCGGCTTGTTATGCGTCCGTCGTCTTCGCGTTTTGTGCAGTAAGGTTTTGCCACGTCGTGAAGAAGACACGCTGCGAAAGCCGTTTCTCTTTCCTGCGACGAAAGCGCGCGCCACCTTTCAATCTTTGTGAGTTCGCGCAAAACCATTTCCGTGTGAATGAAAACGTCACCTTCGGCGTGATGTACAGCATCCTGCACACAACCGCGCATCGCGCGAACGAAATCAAATTCGCCTGCAATTGCTTTCCAATCAAGTTTGTAATCGGGTGGCTCAGGGCAAAATTGAAAAAGTGATTCGCTCATGTTTATGTCACGCAAAGACGCAAAGAGATTCTACTGTGTAATGTTGTGATTTGAAATTGAAGAATCTTTTACCACGCAAAAACGCAAAGACGGTTTTCTTTTATTGAATGTTTGTTTCCTAAATGCAACTTCTTTGTGTCTTTGCGTGAAACCGCGTTAGCCGTCTGCAATCTCATCAGTGTAAATATCAACGCCATCACGCAATCTGTTCGGAACAATGGGGCGGTTGAGCCAGTGATCGCCTGAATCCTGAACGGTTTGTGTGAAAGTTTGCCGCACATATTTGAAACGCTCTATCACTTTTTCGTCCGCTTCGATTTTGAGATATAACCCTTCCATTAAATTTGAAGAATCGGTTTCGCGCAAAACTCTTTCCGCATCCATCTCTTTTGACTTGCAAACTTCAATCAGCTTTTCTTTCCAATCAGCACTTTGAAAAGCCGATTGAGCTATAAGTTTTTTCAACTCTTTTGATGAACGAATGCGCCCGCGAAAAACAACAGGCGCAGACACAACAGGCAAGCCGCTTAAAAACTCTTTTCTTTTTTCGGTTGAAAGGAAATTTCCCTTCTCTTTGTCGAAAATATCAAACTCAATAAAGTAATGTTCCAGCGCGTCGTAAAAACAGGTGTGCTTTGCGTAAAGCCATTCGCCGTACATCACAAAGCGGTTTCCCAAAACATCGAAAAACTTTTTCTGATGAACGCCAGCCCAACTCTTCAAAAGCCCGAAATGACGTTCTCGTGGACCACCATCAAGAAAATGCCCGCGACTTTGCAAGAGCAACATTCCTTCGTCATTAAAGCTGATTGCGGAGTTTGAGCCATCGAGTTTTTCTTCGATGACGAAGTTTTGATTTTCCAACAAAGACAAATCAATTACGCGCAACTCTTCGTCGCCCGGTTGTATTCGTGAACCTATAAGATGCGGCGTGCGCGGATATTTAATGAGGGATGAGGGATGAAGGATGAGGGATGAATCCGAATTTTCGTTAATTACAGTTTTACTCATTTCTTATCTCCTATTTCTCAAAATTTTTCTGTCTTCATATTCATCCCTCATCCCTCATCCTTCATCCCTTTCTTAACGACGGCGATGATGTGATTCAAAACGTACTCAATTCTCACCGTTTGCGCCCCTGCCTCTATGAAAAGATTTGTAAAACTTTCCTTGTCGAAAAGCCGAATGTGTTCGGGGTTGTCGTCTTCTTTTGACGGCACGGAAGCGACTATGAAACGGCGCGCGACACGGACGATTTCCCGCGCGGCTTTTTGTGGTTGTTCGATGTGTTCTAAAACTTCCAATGCAGTCACCACATCAAAAGCATTATCTTCAAAACCAAGCGCAGTCGCGTCCATCATCACGGCGCGAACATTCTCAACGCCGCCCGTGTGCAAAGCATGAATATCTCTTGCGCGAATCGGACTCAGTTCGACTGAAAATGTTTCGAGCCACGAAAAGGCATCAAGCAAAGGAAAAAGAAAAGTCCCGCGCCCGCTTCCGATGTCTAATAGTGATGAAGGGTTCAAACCCTGCAAAACGCCAAGAACTTTTTTGACCCTTGCGAGTTCAGTGCTGCGTTTGAATTTGTGAAGCTTTAATCCGCGTTTTAAGCCTTCTGCGATTGTTTGTTCGTCAGTGAAATCATCGGGCAAATCTTGGATTCTGCCGCGAACAAATGATGCGGCAAGGTGCGTGAAATAGCGTTGGTCATCTTCAAAATTCAAATTCAGAGGTGCAGAATAAAACTCGAATCGTTTTTATTTTTGTTGATTCAATTTTCTTTCTTCATTGCGGCGCGCTAAATCGTTATAAAGTTGTTTAGAAGCACGAAAAGTTGTTTGCTTTAATTGTGCAAGAGCGTTTGGCAAATCAATCAAATCTTTTTCGGCTGCAGCCTCTAAAATATTGAGTGTGCCTGTTACGGCAAGCCCTCTTTCAACTGCGGCTTTCCGTGCTTTTCTGTCATCAAGAACAACTTGGTCTGCTTGTAACTCTTGCGCCAATAAAATTGTTTCACATTCACCTTGACCAAGATTTAGCGTTGTGTCAGTTGATGCAGGATTCCGAATTTCAATCCACGAAGGAAGATTACTTATCCAATCAAATACTTTTTGTGGCGTCTCAGGGCGTTGCAATTCATCTATCACAGCCTTGGGAATAACGACTTGTCCATAAAGCTGATGGAGTATCTCAACCTCTTCAATAATTATGAGATAGTGAAGCGGTGTCGTATTTGAGACAACTATCATCAACCAAGAACCTTCCTTGTAGATTCCCTGTCTGATTCCAAGTCTTCAAGCGTGTAAAGCAATTCAACGCCTTTTTCTTTTAGAAATGCTTCCGCTTCAATCATGGAAAGTCCTAGTGTCTCAGCAATCTGTCCCACGCTTAACTTTTCGGCACGATATGCTTCGATTAAAAGACCTTCTAATGCCTTGCGAGAGAGAAAATCATCTCCCCACTCTGCTATTAACTGATTTTCAATCTTTGAAGGTAGGTCAACTGTAATAGACATTTCTTTACTCCTTACGTTCCTATTGCATCGCAAACATAAATAACCGTTTACGATAGACAAATCAAACATTCAAAACATTCATCATCGCGTCGTGAATCAATCCATTGCTTGCGATGATTGGCGGTTTGTAGATGTCGTATTTTGAACCATCGAAAGAAGAGACGCGCCCGCCTGCTTCTTCGATAAGTAGAATGCCCGCCGCCATGTCCCAAGGGTTTAAGCCGTCTTCCCAGAAACCATCAAAGCGTCCGCAAGCGATGTAAGCCAAATCAAGCGCGGCTGAACCGTCACGGCGAACCGCCTGCGCTTCCATTAAGAAGTTTATGAAATGACCGACGAACGCCGCGCCGCGTTCGCGTATGTTGTATGGAAAGCCCGTACATAAAAGCGAGCGTTCGATTTTTTCTGTTTCGGACACGCGGATTTTTTTTGAGTTCAATGTCGCGCCTTCGCCTTTTTCTGCGGCGAATAATTCATCACGAAGCGGGTCGTAAATCACACCGATTTTCAACACGCCTTCGTGTTCAAGCGCGATTGAAACACAGAAGCACGGATAGTTGTGCGCGAAGTTTGTTGTTCCGTCCAAAGGGTCAATCAGCCATTTGAATTCGTTTTGATGTTCCGACTTGCCGGACTCTTCTGCCAAGATAGCGTGGCGTGGGTAATATGAACGAATGCGTTCGATGATGAGTTGTTCGGCGGCTAAGTCTGCCTCGGTCACCAAATCAATAACGCCTTTGTTATGAATCTGAACGCCGCGCCCGTACTTTTCAGCTAAGATTTTTCCCGCCTCACGAGCCGTGTTTATTGCAAAATTTAGCAAGATAACCTCCGACGAAAAAATTTACTCATCAATGTCTTCAATGTCTTCTTTTCTCACAACTCCGCCGTACTCATCGGAATAAACATATAAACCTGCTTCCAAATCGTCGGCATAATTTTCTAACCATTCACGAAAACTATTTGCAACAATGTTTCTGTCAGGGTCATCGTGCCAGAAACTTATAATCTGACCGGATGTGCCGCTATTATCAGGTGCTAAATCTAAACAGTCGTGATTGCCTGAGCCGTCGTAGGTGAGAGGAATCCATTTTTCGTTCCACCAGTCCTTTCTTATTCCGGCTTCCGGTTCGCTTTCAACATCTTCAAAATCACCGCCGTCTAAAAGCTCTTTCCAAACATCCCATTCATCTTTGATACGCTCAAGCGAAAGTAGCTCTCTTCCATCAAGCAAATAAGGACCATCATCTGATTGTCCGTTATGAATTTTGTAGAAGGTTTTCACGTCGTCGGGAAATGTTACTGATAAATGTTCTTCAAGATTTTTGACTTCTTCATCAGAAGCCCCGCCATTCAAGACTATCAGGTCTTCGGGTGTATTTTCCGCCAACCATTTTTCGATTCGCTGCCAAACCTCTTTCATAAAATCTCCTTTATTTCAGTTTGTTTTCGGTGCTGAAACAAACCTTTCCGTTAGCTGTAAAACTTCTTTTGCCTGTTTATTCCAGTAAGGGCGATTGTGCGTGCCGGGCAATTGGCGATATTCGTGCGGGATTTTCTTTTCGGCTAAAAGCAATGCCATCTCCTGATTCGCTTTAATCAGAAAATCTTCTGTGCCGCAATCAATATAAATGAACGGGAGTTTTGCAATCTGCTCGGGCGTTGCCTCTTTAAGCAGTTTGTAAATATCGTTTGCGGGTCGCGTAGGGTTATCGTCTTTTCCGAAAACCGCAAGGAGCGAAGGTCTGACGAAATTTATCATCTGCGCTTCTTTCCAACGCGCCGCGGGAAGCGCACCGCTCATCGAGCCTACAAAAATAAATTTGTCTGGATATTTAATCCCGAACTTTATAGAACCGTAACCGCCCATCGAAAGCCCTGCGACTGCGCGACCTTCGCGCGTTTCGATTGTGCGGTAATGCCGCGCAACATCCGGCAGTAGTTCCTGAATGAAATACGATTCATATTTTTCTGTCGGGGCAGTCGCGCTGTCAGTGTACCAACCGTCATTGCCTTCGGGCGTGACAATGATAAGACGATATTTCATCGCGTATTCTGTAAGCTGAGTTCCGGTAGTCCAATTGTCGTAATGCCCTGTCAACCCGTGCAGAAGATAAAGCACAGGATAAGAAGTTTTAGGTTGCGTTTCGTAGTCGGGCGGCAAAATCACCAAGTAAGGAAGTTTCTTTCCGACAAGCTTACTTTCAAACTGAACCGTTTCGGTTTTGGCTGTCGGAACTCTTGCCTTCCCTGTTGTCTGCGAAAGAGCGGCTATTGGAAAAAATAAACAGAGAGATAAGAATAAAAGTGTTCTTATTTTTTGCATCGGCGTCCCTTTTGATTTAAAACAATTTGCGCGAATTAAATTAGCGATTGAACTCCATCATGGCAAGTTTGCTTTATCGGTTATCATTGCCGCCCGAACTTTTTCCTCTTCCTCTTTTCGTTTCATGCCCTCGCGCGCGTCGTAAGAAATAAATTTCGGAAGCATTATTCCCAAAGCAAGTGTGCCAAGCACGCAAAAGATTCCACCCGAAACAACCGAAAAGCGCAGGCTCACAAGCGACGCCGCCAAACCCGCTTCCGCATTTCCAAGCTGTGGTCCTGTCATGTAACTAATCATTTCTATTCCCGCTAGGCGTCCGCGCAAATGGTCAGGTATTGATTGATTCCAGACAGTCATCCGATAAAGTCCGCTTACGGCATCAGCCGCACCCGCAACGGCAAGAAAGAAAAGCCCGACCCACAAACTGTTTGCGAACCCGAAAAAGATAATTGCGACACCCCAAATCGCGGCTGAGATTGTTATTGCTAATCCGTGTTTGTTTGTGCGTCCAAGCGGACCTGAAAAGAGCGATATAACAAGCGAACCGACTGCGGGCGCGGCGTAAAGAAGTCCAACAGATTCAGTGACCCCGTAACTTTCCGCAATAGCCGGAAAGAGCGCGAAAGGCATTCCGAAAAACATAGCGTTCAAATCTATCAAATATGTTCCAAGAAGTTCCTGACGGTTTTTTGCATAACGAATTCCTTCCTTGATTGATTGAAAGCTCGGGCGGTCTGCCCCCTGTGGCGGTGGTGTAGCTCTAATCATCAACACAGTAACAAGCGAAATCAAATAAGTGGCGCAGTCAATCGAATACGCCAGCGCGGGGCCAAATTTCGCGGCGATAACACCGCCGACGGCAGGACCAATAATCGCGCCGACGCTGAAACGAAAGCTTCCGAGTGCGGCTACGGCAGGCATTTGTTCCGGTGGAACAATTCGCGGCGTGAGGGCTTCGCGCGCGGGGCGCTGCAATCCGTTGAGTGCGGCAAATGCCCCTGCTACGACAAACAAAACCCAAACCTTCGGTTGCGGTAATAGAGAGTTGAAAATCAAAACTCCCGCCGTCAATGCAAGTCCCGTTTCCGTGAGTTTTATCAGTCGTTTTCGGTCAATGTAATCTGCTAATGCTCCGCCTAAAAATGCCGCAAAGAACATCGGAACAAATTCGACCAAACCCAGCATTCCGACAGCAAAGTTTGATTTCGTGAGTTGATACATCTGCCAAGGCAAGATGGCATAACGCATCATTGAACCGAAATAAGAAAACGATTGCCCGATGAAAAGAAGCCGATAATCACGCGAAGTCTTTAATGGCGTGATGTCTATTGCAAGAGATTTGAAAAGGCGAAGAAGCCCATTCTCCGTTTTTTGTCCGGTCACTTTTTATAGCGAAAAATCTTTTAGTAATTGATTATGAAAACGGGTTGAAGATAACACGATTTAAATTTTTCTCGCATCGGGCTGTATTTGTTGTGCTAACATGCCGAAGGGGCGTTCGCGCTTTTTCTTGCATTATGTCAGACATTTCAGCCTTCATTCTTGTAGGCGGTGCGTCAAGCCGTATGGGGCGCGACAAAGCGCGACTGGAAATATCGGGCAAAGATTTTGTCGAACGCTGTGCCGCTGTTCTTTCAAAAATCGCGCAAAGCGTAAGCACCGTTGGCTCGCATTATGAAGAAGATGTCTGGCAGATTCCGAATGTGCCGGACAAATATGTAAAGTGGGGAGCGTTGGGCGGTTTGCACGCCGCGCTTTCGGCTTGTCAAACCGATTGGGCTTTGGTCGTCGCTTGCGATTTGCCTTTTGTTACCGAAGAACTTTTCAAACGGCTTGCTTCTTTACGTGAAAGTCACGACGCAGTCGTTCCGATTCAATCGGATGGCAGACGTCAACCGCTCTGTGCTTTTTATCGAACTGCAATTTGTTTGACTACTGCGGAAGATTTAATACTCGCCGGAAAACGTCGTCCGTTGGATTTACTGGAAAAAATCAACACGCGATTTGTCGAACCGCCGGAATGGTCGGATTTAACAAACGCAGGGCATTTCTTCAACAACATAAACACGCCCCAAGATTATGAAAGGATGAAAGATGAAGAATGAGGGATGAATAAGAGATGATTTAATTCATCCCTCATTCTTCATCCTTCATCCCTCCTATAAAGTGGTGCGGCACAAAAGTTATGAATCTTAAACTTACACTTAGAAGCATTACACGCAGACCGTTGTTCAAAATTTTAAGAGCATTATTGCCATCACTGGCGATTTTGATAATAGGTATTGTCGGGTTTGGCGTTTGGGTTGTTTATAAAGCGGCACATCCGCCCCAAGCCCCTTATCTGGCAACGCCAAATAGTTTCAAAATCCTTAGTGACCGCGGCGTTCAGGCTACGGAAGAGACTTGGGACAACAACGATGGAACAAAGGCACGCGGCTGGCTTTTACGCGGAGAAACAGGTAAGCCCGCAGTCATCCTTCTTCATCATTACGGCGCAGACCGCTCATGGTTGTTGAATCTCGGCGTGAAATTAAATGAGGCAACCAACTACACGGTTTTGTGGCCCGATTTGCGCGGACACGGACAAAACCCTTCGGTAAAATGGACATCGTTTGGCGGTTGCGAGGCCGATGATACAGTTGCGGCAATCAAATACTTACGTTCGTTAAAAACGGCTGACGGCAAAACCATCGTTGGCGAAAGTATAGGCGTTTACGGAATCGAACTCGGTGGTTACGTTGCCGTAATGACCGCGCAAAAAGATCCGAAAGTTAAAGCCTTGGTTTTAGATTCAGTTCCTGCTTCGTCTGAAGACATTCTCTATAATTTGGTGAAATCCCGTTCGGCTTTTGACTTAGGGCTATTGCAACCATTAACTGGAACGGGCGCGTCTCTTTACCTGCGCGGCTGTTATCAAAATAAAGAAACCTGTAACGTAGCGAACAGTATAAACAGCCGCAGTGTGATGCTGTTGGCGGGAACGGATTCAAGCGGTTACCGCGAATCTACGTCAGCATTGACAACCTGCTTTCCGAAAACAAACACCGTCGAACGCTTTACGGATTTGCCTGCAAGCGGTCTTAATCTAGTCGCTTCAAGCCCGCAACAAAGCGAATCTTACGACAGGCGTGTGATAGATTTTTTCAGTAAAACACTCTCTCAATAGTCCCAAGTCCAAAGTCCAAAGTCCAAAGTCGGTTTTGTTTGTTAGACATTAGACTCCAAACATTAGACTTGCGACTTGCGACTTGCGACTTTCTTATCTTGCCCCTACGGCGACAATTGCGAGTTCACCATTGTCGCTTATGACCTCAGTGTAAACATCTTTCGATTCTGTTAGCTGTTTCAAATGCTCCAACGGAACCAAGACCAAAACCATCTGCTTTCCCTTGCGCGAAACTTCCACGACTTCCGGGACGCTTTCAAAGCGTTTCTGTTTCCCTTCGCTCTCGCGCCACAATCTTTTGGGAGCATAAAATTCAGCCGAATGGCTAACCGTGTGTAAACCCAGAACGGGATTGCTTTTATAACCGCGTGTGTTTGCAACAGTAATTAAATCCCGCACAGAATCGCGTCTTGCAAACGCGGGAGCCAGACAGTTCAAAGCAGCGATACATGAAAGCAAAACTGCGCACGCAATCAAATAAATGCGGATTGCGGATTGCGGATTGCGGATTGTTTCCTGATTTCCCTCGTTGTTGAAAAGAGCAAATGCGCCTGCTGTGCAAACAGGTGCGAAGACAAAGAAGACACATAAAGCACTTACGTCGGTCTTTCGCAAAACATAAACAGCCCCGCCGATTGAAATCAAAAGCAGAATCACAGCAGTCACGCGCATCACGTTTGCTTTGTCTTCGTTGCCAATATGATTGCCGACCAGCAAAGCTATGGCAGGCAAAACGGGCAAGATGTAACCCGGCAGTTTCGACCCCGAAAGACTAAAAAAAACAACGGGCAAAACAAGCCAGACGAGCGCGAAAAGACGGAAACGGTCTTCGACAGCTTCAATCTTTCGCCACTCTATGTTCTTAGTTTTCCAAATCGCCTGAATCAAAAACGGAGTCCAAGGGAAAACAAGAAGCGGCGCAACCAAAAAGAAAAACCAGAAAGGTTGCGGGTGCATGTATTTGTTCGAGGTGTAGCGTGCAAAGTGGTGTTGGGTAAAAAATTCGTCAATGAACTTCCAACCGTTTTGCACAATTACAGGCGCGTACCAAGCAGAGGCTACAATCAAACAGAGCGGCACGCCCCACGACAAACTGAGCAGAGTTTTCTTTTCGGGTAAGCGTCTTTGAATTGCGAAATACCAAAAGACAACTCCGCCGCAAATGATGATTGCGACTAAGCCCTTCGCCAAAAGAGCCACGCCCATGAAAGCCCAATAGAGAGCCAAAAACCAACGCTTTTTCTTCTCATCCGTTTCAATATCAGAAGCAAAAAAGAAACAGAGTGAAACCGCCACCGGCATTGTCAAAATAATATCGAACGAAGCCGCGCGCGAAAACACAATCGTTCCGATGCTTACAGCAAAAACCAAAAATTGCCAATTGCCGATTGCCGATTGCCGATTTGTTTGATTTTCGATTTTCGATTTTCGATTTTCGATTGTGTGTTCGACTTTTTTTCCTAAAAGATAAAGAGCGAAAGCTGTTATCAATCCCGAAAGTGCAGAACCAAGTCTGGCGGAAAATTCCGACACACCGAAGATGCTGTAAAAAAGTATCTGAAACCAATAAAGAAGCGCGGGCTTTTCAAACCAAGTGTAGCCGCCAAGCGTAGGCGTCACCCAATCGCCCCGCTCGTACATTTCGCGCGCGACTTGCGCGTAACGCGGTTCGTCAGGTCCGAGCAAAGGAATTGAACCTA
>Ga0187893_10014593_pt1 | contig 10686 bp, 7 predicted proteins | sample MA1701074metaG_FD_139574 | JGI IMG/M metagenome (GOLD analysis project Ga0187893, IMG submission 139574) | White microbial mat communities from a basaltic lava cave in the Kipuka Kanohina Cave System on the Island of Hawaii, USA - MA170107-4 metaG ...
AGCCCGATCTCCACGAACGACTCGAGCGTCTCGCGCAGCGCCGTCAGCAGCGGCGCGACCGCCGGCTCCTTCACGCCGCGCAACCACTCCGCCAGCTCGTTGATCTGCATCGCGCAGGCCTCGGCGATGCTGATTCCCTTGACCTTCGAGGACCGCGCCGCCGCGTTGAGCCGCGTGCCGTCGCACTCCGGGCAGGTGCTGAACGTCACCGCCCGCTCCACGAACGCGCGGACGTGCGGCTGCATCGCGTCGACGTCCTTGCTCAGCATCGACTTCTGGAGGCGCGGCACGAGGCCCTCGTACGTGATGTTGATGCCGTTCACCTTCACCTTCGTCGTTTCCTTGTACAGGAAGTCGTGCCGCTCCTGCTTGCCGTACTTGCGGATCGGCTTCTTCAGGTCGAGCCCCGCCGCGGCGAAGATCTTCGCCTGCCAGCCTTCGGCCGTGTACCCGGGCACCTTGAGCGCGCCCCCGGCCAGCGACTTCGAGTCATCGTACAGCTGGGTGAGGTCGATGTCGCTGACCTGGCCCATGCCCTCGCACCTGGGACACATCCCGCCGAGGTAGACGACATCGCGCACGACGATGCGCTTGCCCTTGCCCTGGTCCACGGTCATGGCGCCGCTCGCCCTGCGCGTCGGCACGTTGAACGAGAACGCCGTCGCCGGCCCGATGTGCGGCTTGCCGAGCCGGCTCCACAGCACCCGCAGCATCGCGTTGGCATCCGTCACCGTGCCGACCGTCGAGCGCGAGTTGGCGCCCATCCGCTCCTGGTCGACGATGATCGCCGTCGTCAGGCCTTCCAGCACGTCCACGTCCGGGCGGGCGAGCGTCGGCATGAACCCCTGGACGAACGCGCTGTACGTCTCGTTGATCATCCGCTGCGATTCCGCGGCGATCGTGCCGAACACGAGGGACGACTTGCCCGATCCCGACACGCCCGTGAACACCGTCAGCCGTCGCTTCGGGATCTCGATGCTGACGTCCTTGAGGTTGTTCTCCCGCGCGCCGCTGACGCGGATGAAGTCGTGGCTGTCCGCGGTACGGCGGCTCATGCGAACCTCGCCAGCATGTCGGGCGGTCCGGCGGTGTGGTCGACGACGGTCATGCGTCCATCTTCTCCAGCAGGCGTTGCAGGCGATCGACATGTTGCGACCAGAAGGCGCGGTAGTGCGCGATCCAGTCGATGAGCGGCTTCATGCCGCGCGGATCCACGCGGTAATACACGTTCCGTCCCTCACGCCGGCCGTTCACGAGACCGGCGTCCCGCAGGGTGGCCAAGTGCTGTGATACCGCCGGCTGTGAGATGTCGAAGCGGGCGGTGAGGTTCTTGACGCTGGCCTCACCACCGGTCAGCGACTCGAAGATCGCGCGGCGGCTGGGGTCCGCCAGCGCCTGAAAGATGAGGTCCTCGGCCACGGTAGCCCGCTGCATCCATAATCGATAAGCCATCACTTATTGGTTGTCAAGCCGCCTAAAGGTCACCCGCGGGAGCACCGATACTGGAGGTGTCAGGGATGGGCAGTTGCTGTTCACCAGCAGGGCCACGCTGAGGTGCCCCCATGACACTTGCCGTCCATTCCGTCGCTCCGGCCCGAAGCCGGGTGCAGGCCCCACGCGTCGGCGACGCCGTTACCGATCTCGCCAGGCGCTATGCGGCCGAGATGAACGCATCGGCGTTCGCCTCTGCGCTCCGGCACCGACAGGTCCCGCGCCGCAGCTATGTCGCGTTTCTCGCCACCATGTACCCATTGGTCGTGGGATTCAACCGGGCCCTGATTCACAGCATCGCCAAGGTCGATCATGTGCGGCGATCGGGCTTCGTGCGGGCGCTGGCGCGGCAACTGGAGGAGGAGCAAGCGCACAACCAGCTGTGGCGCGGGATGTTGGAGGTCTTCGACGTCGACCACGAGAGCCTGTACAACGACCTCGAGGAGTACCTCGACGGATTCGACCGCGAGGAGCTCGACCGTACCACGGCCGACGTACTGGCCGCGGTGCGTCGCGATCTTGGGGCGGGCGGGGAGTCGCGCTTTCCGGACGCGGCGTTTCCCGACGCCGTGCTGGCGCTGTACCATCACCTCTGGCGCTCTGCCACGGACGAGTCCGTGTCCTACTGGTCGCATTTCGCCAGCCAGGCGGGCATCGAAATGATCATCTGGGACGTCGTTACCGAGTCGATCCTCCCCGGCATCCTCGGTCACCCGGAGCTCGATCGCGGCCTGGCGAGCACGCATTGGTGGCTGGAGCATGGCAAGCCGCCGGTACCAACGGCGCACCACGTGACGGACGAGGAGAAGCACCTGGCGCTGTCGAAGATGGCGCTGAACCGGAGTGAGACGGCCAACGCGCTGGCGACGTCCGTGGAGGCGCGCGCCGAGGACACCATGCGGCTGTTCGTGGCCTCGCTCATCGCGCAGCGCGCGCACGGCCATGCGTTTCCGCTGGAGCGCTACCTGAAACCGGGGATGGCATAGCGGGAAGGGGGGAGGCTGCAATGAGAGCATTGTTTCGGCAAAGGACGGCGGCAGCGGCGACCGGGATCAGCGGTGCGGCGGACGTCGCGTTCGATCAGGCGCCTGATGCGCTGCTCGCCGTCGATGCCGACGGCCAGGTGGTGGAATGCAACGCCGTCGCCGCGGGCATGTTCGGTCGGCCGGGTGGCCGGCTGGAGGGCGAAGCGCTGCGCCGGCTGATCGTCCGCGCCGATCGCGGCGCGCTGGACGATGCCCTCCGGGACGCGCCCACACTCGGCGCGCGGCGGCTCGACGTGCGGGTCCGGCGCGACGACAGTACTGCAGTGCTCGCGCTCGCTATCGCGGCCACGTCGGTGCCGGGGTCCGGCCGCGGCAACCTGCTCGCCATGACCGCCCGGGACGTGACGTCGGACCGGGAGGCCGCGGCGGACCTGGCGCGCTCCGAGTCCCGCTACCGTCACCTGTTCGAGGCGGCCAGCGAGGCGATCATGACGTTCGACTCCCTCGGGCGCTTTACCACGGTGAACGGCGCCGCCGAACGGATCTCCGGGTACACGCACGAGGAGCTGATCGGCAAGTTCTTCGGGCCGTTGCTGGCGCTCGAGTCGCTGCCCCGCGCGCTGCTGGAGTTCCGCCGCGCCCTGTCCGGAGCGGCCGGCCAGTTCGAGACCACCATGCTGCACAAGAACGGCGAGCGCCGGCACCTCACGGTCAACTACGCGTGCCCCCAGCCCAGCCACGAAGTGATCTGCATGATCCGCGATGCCACGGCGGAAAAGCAGTTGCAGCAACAACTGATTCAATCGGAGAAGATGGGCGCCATTGGCCAGTTGGTGAGCGGCGTGGCCCACGAGCTCAACAATCCGTTGGCCAGCATCTCGGCGTGCGCGCAACTGCTGCTGATGGAGCAGGACCTGTCCCAGGAGCAGCGCCACTGCGGCGACGTGATTCGCGGTGAGTCCAAGCGCGCCGCGCGCATCGTCCACAACCTGCTCACGTTCGCGCGACAGCACAAAGCCGAGAAAGTCGTGGCCAACGTGAACACGGTGGTCCACGACACGCTCGAGCTGCGCGTCTATGAGCTCAACGTCCGCAATGTCCAGCTCGTTCGCGAACTCGACGTGGCCAACCCGCCCGTGACCATGGTGGACGTGTACCAGCTGCAACAGGTGCTCCTCAACCTGTTCACCAACGCGGAACAGGCCATGGCCGACGGCAACGGCACGCGCCACTGCCTCACCGTGCGCACCCGGACCCAGCCGGACATCGTGCGCATCGAGGTGGAGGACACCGGCGGCGGCATCCCGGCGAGCGCGATGCACCAGCTGTTCAATCCCTTCTTCACGACCAAGCCCACCGGCAAGGGCACGGGGCTGGGGCTGTCCATCTCGCTCGGGATCGTGAGCGAGCACGGCGGACGCATCTGGGGCGAGAACGTGGACGGCGGCGCGCGGTTTGTCGTGGAACTGCCGCGCGTCAGCGCCGACGAGCGCGTGGCCCTGAGCCTCGTGCCCGGCAAGCCCGAGCACAAGCCCGAGGCGTTGCGGATCCTCGTGGCGGACGACGAGGAGACGCTGCGGGTCGCCCTGCAGTTGTTCCTCACCTCAAAAGGCCATTCCGTCATCACGGTCGGCAGCGGCAGCGAGGCCATCTGGCGCGCCGAAGGCGAGGAGCATTTCGACGTCGTGCTGCTCGACCTCCGCATGCCGGCGGTCTCCGGTCAGGAGGTGTTCGAGCGCTGGCGGACGATGCGACCCGACCTGGTGGACCGGGTGATCTTCATGACGGGTGACATCGTCGGCGCCGACCTCCAGGGTGTCCTCACCGGCACCGGGCGGCCCTATATCGCGAAGCCGTTCGAGTTCGCGTCCATCGTCGCCGCCATTCAGACCGTTTCGGCGAGCGCAGCTTCGCACTGACGGCGTAGCTGGAGCCGGCCGGTCACCGCGACGGCCGGTCACCGCGACGGCCGGTCACCGCGACGGCCGGTCAGGCGGCCGGCTGGCAGTAGCGCGCGTATCCGGCCCCGAACGCCAGCCCAAACATCAGGAACATCGAGGCAAACCAGAGCGCCTCGCCCGGGGCAAACACGTTCATCCGTGTCGCGAGGAACGCCAGGATCAGGAAAGCCGGGACGTTCAACCCGGCGCCAGTTGCCAGCGCCGCCTGAAGCGCCGTGAGCCGCTTCCCCGTGCGCCGCCGGATCAGCATCAGGCCGGGCACATAGCAGCTCGCAGCCAGCACGGCGCCCGCCACCAGCGTCAGGAGTGTCATCGCCTTGAGGTCGGCCCGGTCGGGCAACTCGCGATACGCCACGGCGCCGGTCGACACGGCGAGCGTCAGGGCAGCGAGCCAGGCAGCGACAGCGACGCTCGCGATGCGCATTGCAGGCATGTTCCCCGGGTCGAGGGCGACGTGAACTGCGTTTCCTGCAACCTCCAACATAGGGGCGTGCGCGAACTCCGGCGGCAGCGCTTGTCAGCCAGAAGTGACGACGCCTCGCTCAGTCGTGGTCCATCAGGGTTTCAGGGTAGCCGCGAGTCGTTTCGGGGCAGCCGCCCGCCAAGCGTCACCGACGAGTGACCGGAGGAGCGGGAGCGGCACGCGGTCCAGGTCGACGCCGAGCCACCGCCCGCGCCACTCGTCCCAAAAAGCAGTGCTGTCGGACGCCACGAGGGCATCGACATTGGCCGGAAGGCTCTTCAGGACGACGGTGCGCGGGTAAGGCGGGAGGGTGGCGAAGATCTTGTTGCGGACGCGAAAGTCCGGCCGGGCGAAGTGAGAGCGTTCGACGACCTCGGGTAGCGCGAGCGCGAGCCGTCGAACGAGGGCGTGTGTGAGGCGGGTTCGAGCCACGGGTGCGGGTGCCTTGCGCGCCTCGTCAGGCGGCGCCGCCGGGCTTCGGGTTCACGAGGCGGATCACGACGAGTGCGGCAGCTTTCGCGTGCGGGCGATCCACCACTCCGTCCAGGCGAGCGTGAGGCCCCACCCCAACCACAGGGAGAGCACGAAGATCGTGACGGTCGATACGAACGGGAGGATGGTGAGAACCAACACCGCATCAACGAACCGAACGCTCGCGATGCCGACTCCCAGCGCAAACACTCGAAGCATCCACTCCCGATGCAGGGCGACACGGTGCGTGCGGATCGCCCAGTACGCCCGCCCCGCTCCTCCGAGCGCAAGCAGCGTTACAAGGGTCACGACGACTCCCTCGGGCGCTCCAGCGTACGGCGCGAGGATGCCGAATGGCACGCTCGCCAGCACCGAGATGACCAGGAGAACCAGGAGCAGCCGGCCGGACCAGCGATGCACGGCGCGGTGCCGATTCCGAAGCCCACGCCAGAACTGGAGCGGCGCCAGCAGCAGGAAGAGGCCGCCGGCGACGACGTGGAGCCGAGTCAGCGCGGGACGCTGCCCGAAGCGCCGATCGACCAGCGCCATCCTTGCGCTGTCTGCCGGCGAGACCTGAACGCCAAGGGACGCAAACACGTTCGTGGCCTGAAGCCGCGCGCCGGCATCCGCTACGTACAGCGCGCGGTTGACGGCAGCGGTAACGCCGACAAGACAGAGCACCAACGTCGCGACCCACACGGCGCGCTCGCGCACGATGCCTCCCGAAGGGCTCAGCGCCGCCAGGCGCTCAAGTGGCTGACTGATCAAGCGGGCTTGAGATAAACTGCAACTGGCGGGCAAGGCGAGCCAGCTGCCTCCGCAGGGCCGCTGTCGGCGACGGCTCCTCGTTGGCGGGCCGCCCGGGCCGCGTCGGCCAGGCCGTCGTGGGTTCGGGCGCCCGAGTGCGATCTCCGAAGTGGGTGAAGCTGATGGCCCGGTGTGGTCGCCGGACGGCCGCCGCATCTACTACGCCGTGGACGGCCAGCGCCTCATCATGGCCACGCTCGACCCTGGACCTCCGGTGAGGGTCTTGCGGCGGGAGATGCTCCTCGATGGCGGCTTCTTCCTTTCTACCGGGCACGCATCGTTCGACGTCACGCGCGACGGCAACCACCTGTTGCTGGCCAGGAACGTGGCGAGCGATGCCGAGATCGTCGTGGCCTATAACTGGCGGGAGCAAGTGCGCGCCAGGATCGCGGCGCAACGGTAGAGCCGGAGCGCGCCACAGTCGCCGTCGCTGGCTGGCCCGAGCCGGCAGTTCAGTTGCCGTGTTCGACTCAGGGCGACTGCCCGGGCTTGCCTTGGTACTTGTCGAGCCAGTCAAGCGTTTCGCGGATCGCGTCTTCCCGTGGCAGGTAGTGGTGCGTGGGATATACCTGGTGCCGCTTCACGGGCGAGCCGAGCATCCGGGCGAAGGGCATCGCCGCCGTCTCGAATGGAAACGTGTTGTCGAATCGTCCGCTCAGGATCAGGGTCGGTTGCGTCACGCGCGGCAGGTAGTTGAGCTCGTCCACTTCGGGATTCCGCGGCGCCATCATGAGCCCGGGCAGGTGCAGCACCGCGACCTTGAAGCGCTTCTCGACGGACAGCGCGATGGGCGCCATGCGGCCGCCCCAGCTCAGGCCGCCGTACGCCAGCGTTTCCGTCTCGATGTCAGGTCGCGACGCGAGATAGTCAACGGTCCGCCTCAGGTCCTTGACCTGCATCACGGAGTGATCGCGATACGTGTTGGGCCCGAGCAGTCCACCGCTCATGTTGTAGACGGCGTCGACGCCGTAGTTCACGGACTCCGTCTTCCGCTCCCAGGTGTCCTTGTACATGGGGACCACGAGCACGCGGCCCGTGGCCATCAGGTACTCGTTCACCACGAAGTTCTCGCTCGATCGCGAGTCGAGCGCGCCTGAGCCCGGCCAGTAGACGACGGTCTTGTACGGCGGCGCGCCGGTGCGCGGCAGGAACACGAACACGCGCATCCGCTCCGGGCCGTAGGCCGCGTCGATCTCCACGGTCTGCTTGATGAAGCGCGTGTCCACGCTGTCTGTCTTGAGGATCCTCGCGTTGAGCGGCGCCCTGTCATAGTCGTACAGGCGAAGGTATGTCCGGTACACGGCGTCCGGCACCGGGCGCTCCTTGCTGTAATCCCTGAAGCCGCGCGGTGCATCGCCGGATAGCTTGGCCAGTGCGACGCGGCTGCTGCCGTCCTTGCCCAGCGTCCGCATCAGGCGCATGCCGTAGCCATCCGGGCGGTCCAGCGGGTCCACCGTGTGCGTTTCCGCGAAGATGTACGACAGCTCCCGGTACGATCCGCCGAGGATGTAGCGCCGTGCGCCGTCGGTGTTGACACACCACTCGGCGACGTTGCCCGCCATGTCCAGGGTGCCAAACGGCGACATGCCGCCGAACGTGCCGACCGGGGCAAGCGACGTGCTCCCCATGTTGCTCTTCGGCGCGATCCACAGCGCAAACGCCACCTGCGCCGCACGGCGCCAATGATGAATCGTCGGCAACTCCTTGCCGACGAAGCGTGCATAGGCACGCGCCTCGTACCAGTTGATGCCGGAGACGGGGAAATCCTCCTTCCCGGCCGGAATGTCGCCGGCCTCCCATGACGCTGGCCCGGGCCGTCCGGTCTTGTCGCGCATCATCCTCGCGACGTCGTCCCACGAATGCCGCGCGCCGGTGGCGTCGCGGAAGGGAGTGTCCCAGAGCTCCTGGCGCTCGTACCCGCCGGCTGCCACGAACGCCTTGTACTGGCGGTTGGTGACTTCGTGACGGTCCATGAGGAAGTCATCATACCGGACGACCTCGCCCTGCGGCCTGCCCGGCACCGACACCAACGCCTGCGCGCCGCGCACGCGCACCATGTCCGAGTCCGGCGCCGCGATGCTGTCGAGGGTGACGGGCGCGTTGGCGCCGCGCATCGCGCCAAGCGGTCCGATCGCGGTCCGGTAGCCGGGGCGCTCGAACTTGGCGAGGAGCAGGACGGCCAGGCGGCTGGTCGGGATCGGCATCGAGTCAATCGGTGTCGTGCCGATGTACTGCCAGTGGCTCGTGTCGCCCCGGAATCCCGTCCAGTACACCTTGGCGCCCGGCGGATCTGATCGCACCGTGGCGAAAGTGGCCACGGCCCTCCACAGCGAGTCCACCTCGTGGTTGTCGGGCAGGGCGGCGCGCACGCGCACGCCGAGCAGGAAGGCGCTGTCGCTCGGGGACGTGCATTGCGAACAGCCGACGGCGACCATGCGGCGCAACTCGGGGAGACCCGCGTCGCGCGCCCACGCCTTTTCGCGCGCTCCCGCCACGAGCGGCGCCGCGATGAATCCGCCGATGAGGATCACCGCAGCAGCGACAAGGATGTTCCGATTGCGTGAAGGCCTCGTCGCGCCTGCCCAGGAGGCCCTGGAGCTGCCGCCCGCCGGCGTCGACACGCGCTCGAGCGCCACCAGCAGTTCGTCCGCCGTTTGAAAGCGGCGCTTCGGGTCGGGCTGGAGGCAGCGGTCCACGATCGCGGCCACGTCGGCGCCGACGTCAGGCCGTTCCCCGCGGATGTCAGGCGGCGCCGTGTCGACTTTGGCGGCGATCTGAGCGGACGGCGTAAGCCCGGCGAACGGTGGTTGCCCGAGCAGCATTTCGTGCGCGAGGATGCCAAGCGCGTAAATGTCCACGCGATGGTCCGCGGTCTCGCCGGCGATCGCCTGCTCGGGCGCCATGTACGCGGGCGTGCCGACGACGACACCCATCTTGGTAAGCGCTTCGCCGGTGTCCGACTTGCCCAGCGCCTTGCCGACCCCGAAGTCCACGAGCGATGCATGCCGCTCGGCGAGCATCACGTTCTCGGGCTTGATGTCGCGGTGCACCACGCCGTGCCGGTGCGCGTGCGACGCGGCGTCAACGACGTCGCGCAGGTATCGCATCGCCTCGACGACGTCGAGCCGACCGTGTCTCGAGAGACGCTGCCGCAGCGACTCGCCCTCCACGTAAGGCATGACGTAGTACAGCAGGCCGTCGATCTCGCCGGAGTCGAGCAGCGGCACGATGTGTGGATGCTGGAGCTGCGCCTCAATGTTGATCTCGCGGAGGAAGCGCTCGCTGCCGATCGCGGCGGCCAGGTCCGGGTGCATCACCTTGACGGCGACGCGGCGGTTGTGCTTGAGGTCGGTGGCGAGATACACCGTCGCCATCCCGCCGCGGCCGAGCTCGCGCTCGACGGCGTACGTGCGGGAGAGGACACTCGTCGTCCGGTCCTGCAGTTCGCTCATGGTTCGCCGCAGTTAGGTGTCAACGATGTAAGCCCGGAGGGCGCCCGCTGCAAGCTGTGGCCGCGTGGTGGGGACCACGATCTGCTGCGGCCAGTGCGCCCGGCGCTCGTCTGGCGCGCGGAGTCTCCATTCGCGACCGACGCCGTCATCCTGCGGGTGCGCTGAGGGCCAGCGCCAAAGAGCGTTACGGGACGACCCCGCTCACTGCGCCTTCCGGCTCACGACCTGATTCACCGCTGCGGGATCGACGCCGAACGCCCGCAAGCAGGCGTTGAACCGCGCGCTGCCGCGAATCGGGTCGAACATCGGGTGCGCAAACTCGATGGCGAACATCGTCTCGCGTCGCTTGGTGGCCTGCTCCAGTGCCTCGAGCGCGCGGGTCGTATCGCGCATGCCGAGGTAGGCGGCGGCCATCGCCGTCTCCCCGCTGGCCGGGTGCCCGCGCTGCGATTCGAGCGAGCGCAGCAGCCCGGCGTGTGACTCGGCATCCCCGGTGGCCGCGAGGAGAAAGGCGCGGTGCACGGCGACGAGTGGCGCGTCGGAAAGCCTCAGCGCCATCGCGCGCGCCGACTCCGGGCGGCCAAGGAAGTACTCGGCGATCGCCCATTGCCCCAGGGCAGCCGGCTGCAGGGAGTCGAGCTGAAGGGCGCGGCGCGCGGCCTCCGCCGCCCGCTTGAAGCGACGACCGTACATGTTCGCCCGCGCCTGAAGGTTGTATGTGCCCGCGGACATCGGATCCGAATCCACGGCGCGCTGCGCTTCAGCGATGGCACGGTCGAACTGTCCGACCCGGCTGAGCGACAGCGCGAGATTCGACCGCGCGTTGGCATAGTTCGGGTCGAGCGCGAGTGCGCGCTCGAATTCCGGGATGGCGCGCCCCACATCGACCGCCCGGTACATGTACGCGGCGCCAAGCGCCCCACGCGCCTCGGCGCTCGTGCTGTCGAGACTGATGGCGCGCCGGGCGGCCGCGAACGCGCGCGTCGCGCCATCGGGAACGTCCTCGCGGACCATGATCGGAATCGAGGACAGGGCGGACGCCAGTTGGGCCCACG
>Ga0187893_10014595_pt1 | contig 10684 bp, 8 predicted proteins | sample MA1701074metaG_FD_139574 | JGI IMG/M metagenome (GOLD analysis project Ga0187893, IMG submission 139574) | White microbial mat communities from a basaltic lava cave in the Kipuka Kanohina Cave System on the Island of Hawaii, USA - MA170107-4 metaG ...
ATCACAGATGAACACAAATGAACACGGATTGTTTTAATTCTTATCTGTGTTTATTTGTGTTCATCTGTGGTTTCATTTTTCTTTGTAATCGTAACTAAAAACGCCTTCAAACCTTGTGAGTTTATCTCAATCGGCTTTTCAACCGCATAGCCTTTATCAACAAAAAATTTCAGCGGTTGCTTGTTTGTATTAAATTCCGTATCACGAAATGCCAGCCAGAAACTTTCTTCCGTAATTAAATCTGCGTTTTGAGTTTTCACTTCGTAAAAGCCCCTTGGCAGAAAATAAGCCGCGTCTTCTTTAACTTCGGGAATGTTTTTTAGTAATGCGATTTGAAATTTATTCTTATCGCTTTCTTCAAAAGCAAACCACAGATGATAAGCAATCAATTCTTCCGTCGCGTAAATTTTCGCTGATTTTTTTTCTGCTTGTTTTAGTTGTTGTGCGAGATTTTCCCAAGCGCACCAAATCGGTTGATTCACTCCACGCAAAGCTTGCCCAAACAGTGCGAAAGCCACAAGCCCAATGATTATGTAAACCGCAGTATCTTTCAGTAAGGGCGGGCAATTTTGAATTCCGACAGCCGCCAAAATTGCGTAAGGTGCGAAAACGATTATCAAATGCCGCGTTCCCCAAAATGAATAGGGCGCGATATTGCTTGCGATGAAAATGATGACAATGGGCAAGAATGCAAAGAACAAAAACAGGTTTTGAGTGCCGCTTTTGGAAGAGTTTTTCGTGTCATCAGGCGGCTTTTGTTTGTAAAACAAAAACAGAACAATTGAAATTAACGAGATAATTGCAAGCAATGGCGTGAAAATTAAAAAGGGAGACTCATTACTGCTCATCGGAAAATAAGAAGGCTGATTCAAAGACAGAAACATTTGCCATAGAGACATTAAACCGGGCTTACTCATCCAACCGATATTTTGTTGTAAGCCTGTGTTCGCATTTGCGGCTTTCACAACAGCAATAACCCAAGGCGCGAACAAAAGAATCAAACATGCAAGCGAAAATAGAAATTCTTTTTGTTTTTCTTTGCTGTAAAGAATGAAAAAAGCGAGCTCTGTAATAACAATAAGCCAGCCGAAATAATGTGTGTAAATCAGAAGAAGGTTGACGATTGATAGTACGACAAGTGTTTTGTTTTCGAGTGAGTTAAAAAACTTTACAAACAGCCAAATAGAAAAAAGCGAAAGACAAAACAAAGGGCTGTACATTCTGACCTCTTGCGCGTATTTAATGAGCGAACCGTTGATTGCGATAAATAAAAACGCCAGCACGATTGATTCGGTTTGCAAACGTAATTCTCTGCATAAAAACCAAAGCGGCAGTATAGCTGCGCAAGAAAAGAGAACGGGAAACAGACGCAGCCACAAAAGCGATTCACCGCCAACAAAAATCCACACCTTCAACAACAAATAGAAAAGCGGCGGATGGATAATGTCTTGCGCCACGAAAGAAAAGAGTTCACTAAGTCCGTGCCGTGCCGCATGAACGCTGAAAATCTCGTCAAACCAAAGACAGGTCGAAGTTAATCGCCAGAGTCTAAAAGCGATATAAAGAACTGCAATAATAATGAGCGCAACAGCCCAACCGTGTTGTTTGAGAATCGAATCATTCTCTTCGTTTGAAAAATGGAGTTGTGTTTGCATTTTTATTTGGAGTGCGATGACTTGTCATCGCTTTTGTTGTAAAGCTATAAAACTAAAACATGAGCGGCGACAAGTCGCCACACTCCAAATGAACGAGAACGCGAAAATTTGTGTGCCTGTCGGTGCGGAAAGCTTTGAAGAACTCCGCGCACAAACACAGCTTGCTGTTGAAGTGGCTGGCATTGTCGAACTGCGCCTTGATTATCTGCGCGAAGTTGAAATCGAAAAACTGTCATCGTTTCTTAATTCGCTTTCAATCAAAACGCTTTTGACTTTTCGCCCGAAAGAACAAGGCGGAAAGAGTTCTGCGAGTTTAGAGGAGCGAATAACATTTTGGACTGAGGCGAAAAACCTGCCCGCCACATTTTTCGATTTTGAATTGGATTTAGCGACCATCTTGAAAGACGATGACGAAATAGATTGGCGGCGCGTTATTGTCTCGCATCACGATTTTGAAAAAACGCCTGACGATTTAGAGAAGATTTACGAAGCGATGACGCAAACACCCGCGAGAGTTTTGAAAATAGCCACACAGGCAAATGACGCGACCGATTCCATTAAACACCTTCAACTTCTTGAACGTGCAAAACGCGAGGGAAGAGAATTGATTCCGATTGCGATGGGCGAAGCAGGAAAGTTTACGCGGATTCTTTTTCCTTCACTTGGTTCATTTTTAACTTACGCCGCGCTTGATGAAGAAAGCGGAACTGCGCCCGGACAGGTTGCTGCAAAAGACTTACACGGACTTTATCGTTTTTATCAACTCAACACACAAACAAAAATAACAGGTTTAGTTGGTCGCCCCGTTTCCCATTCGCTTTCACCACACATACACAACAAAGGATTTGAAACGCGCGGAGTTGATGCTGTTTATTTGTTGTTTGATATAAGTGATGTTTCGGCATTTTTGAAACGAATTGTTCATCCCTGCACAAGAGAAGTAGATTTGAACTTTTTTGGATTGAGCGTAACCGCGCCGCATAAACAAAATGTGATGAAGCATCTTGACTGGGTTGATGAAACAGCAAAAGAAATCGGAGCAGTCAATACAGTGGTTGTCGAGAATGATTTGTTATTTGGTTACAACACGGATGCGGTGGGTTTTATCACGCCTTTGAAAAACTCTTATGGCGAGTTGAAAGATGCGCGTTGTGCTTTGATTGGCGCGGGTGGCGCGGCGCGTGCTTCCTCTTGGGCTTTGCGAAACGAAGGCGCGAACGTCACGATTTTTGCGCGTGATAGTGCGAAAGCAAAAGGGAGTTTTGATTTGGATTGTAAGCCTTTGGACGGAGCAAATTTTGGCGGCTTTGATATTGTGGTAAACACAACCCCGCTTGGCACGAAGGGTAAACTAGAAAACGAAACGCCCGCTGTGGCAGAACAACTCAAAGGCGTGGGACTTGTTTATGATTTGGTTTACAATCCTTTCACAACCGTTTTTATGCGCGAGGCGCAAAGCGTTTATATTCCGACAATCGGCGGACTTGAAATGCTGGTCGCGCAGGCTGCGAAGCAGTTCAAATTATGGACGGGGCTTGACGCGCCAAAGGAAGTGATGAGCCGCGCCGCCGTTGCAAAAGTGAGCGGTAAGCAGTAAAGACCTTGGACTTTGGACTTTGGACTTTAGACTTGGGACTTAAAGAAAGATACAGCAGACAGATTTTATTCGACGGAATTGGCAAAGAAGGGCAAGAACGTCTTATTACCTCGCGTGTTTTGATTGTCGGTTGCGGCGCGCTCGGTTCTGCACAATCTGAAATGCTGGCGCGCGCAGGTGTTGGAAATTTGCGAATTGTTGACAGAGATTTTGTTGAGTTTTCAAACCTGCAACGTCAGACGATGTTCAGCGAACGCGACGCAGAAGAACATTTGCCAAAAGCGATTGCCTGTAAAAATCGAATTGCCGAAATCAACTCCGAAATTGAAGTCGAAGCAGAGGTCGCGGACGTTAATTTTTCCAACATCGAACGCCTTATCAAAGGCTGCGATTTGGTAATTGACGGCACGGATAATTTTTCAACACGCTATTTGATAAACGACGCTTGTGTGAAACATCGTGTAAATTGGATTTATGGTGCGGCAGTTAGTTCTTATGGAGTGACGATGACAATCATTCCGAAAGAAACACCGTGTCTGCGTTGCGTGTTTGAAGAGATGCCGCCTGCGGGAAGTGCGCCGACATGCGACACAGCGGGCGTCATCATGCCGATAATTTCTGTCGTCGCGGCTCTGCAAACAAGCGAGGCTTTGAAATTACTGACCGGTAAAACAGAAAAGCTTCACCGTTCGTTACAACAATTTGATGTTTGGCAAAACGAATGGCGAAAGATAAAGCTTTTTGCCCCAAGGGCGGATTGTCAGGTTTGTGTTCTGAGAAACTACGAAACGCTCGATGCCGATTCAGGAGAATTTGTAGCAGTGTTGTGCGGACGCGATGCGGTTCAAATTTCTCCACCGCAAAAGACGCATATTGACTTAGAGATGTTAGCAGAAAAATTAAAACCGACGGGCGACGTAAAAGTAAATCAGTATCTTCTTCGCTTTCGGCAAGGCGATTACGAATTAATAATTTTTCAGGACGCACGCGCAATCGTTAAAGGCGTTGACGATGTTGCGACTGCACGCTCGCTTTATGCAAAGTATGTTGGAAACTAAAATGAATTAAGAATTAAGAATTAAAAATTAAAAAAATGTTTCGCTTTAATTTTTAATTTTTAATTCTTAATTGTCTTATGAATCTCCCGAACGCGCTGACCATTTCGAGAATTTTTATCGTGCCGTTTTTGGTTGTGGTGTTGCTTACGCCTTTTTCCGAAAACTGGCTCGGCGTTCCCCGCCACATTGCGGGCGTCTCGCTTTTTTTGGCGGCGGCTTTTACGGATTTCCTTGATGGATATTTGGCGCGAAGCAGAAACCAAGTCTCACGTTTTGGAAAACTTTTCGACCCGATTGCAGATAAACTTTTAATCTCAGCCGCCTTGATTTCTCTTGTGGAAAATCAACTCGCTCCTGCTTGGGCCGCAGTGATAATCATCGGGCGCGAGTTTGCCGTGACGGGATTGCGTTCGATTGCGGCAAGCGAAGGATTGGTGATTACGGCTTCAGCGGCGGGCAAACTGAAAATGTGGACGCAGGTTCTGGCAATCGCTTTGTTGATTGTTTCAAGCGCGGGCGGCAAACCTCCTGTTTCAAATTTCGGGCAAGCCTTTCCCGCAATTCAGTTTTGGACTGTGCCGGAATTGCGGCTTGCGTTTGAGCATTTATTTGGCAATCACAGTCTGACCGTTGACGAACTTCGCGTCCTGATTTACACGCTCGGGCGCGCCATGCTCTGGGTCGTTGTGCTGACTTCCTTCGCGTCAATGTACGGTTACTTCAAAGCTTTTTATCTGGCGAATGAAGCAAAGAAGAAAGAGGCGAACCGATAAATACAAAACCCCTAACCTTGCCGTAAAAAAGCAAAGTTAAGGGCTTATTGCGGGGTTGCGGGAAAGAGCAAACCTAAATTGTTATTTGACTTCGACGTAATCGCCCGTGTGAACTTCTTGAGCGATTCGTGTGATAACGGCTGTTGCTGTGCGCTGTTGGACGCTCAATATAAGCATCTCGCCAACGATTTTGCGCGGCATTCTGGGACGACGATTTTTCACATCCGGAATCGAAGTCGTTGGTCCATAGACTCCGTTGCCGTTTGCGTCTTTCACACGCGGCGACGATGTGGAAAAAGGTCCGCCTTTGAAAACATCGCTCTCAAAACCGCCGCTGGCTGAAACAGTCACATTGTCATCACGGTAACCCGTTATATTGCCTTTGCTGAGCGGGCGATAAACCGTCAGATAATCGCCTGTGTTCACACCATCTTCCGAACCCAAGTCAATGTAAACAATGCTGTCTTTCGTCAACATTTCCAGATTGTCTCTTGCCAAAACGATGCGCCCGTTTTGTTTGCCTGTCGGGTCAGCAAAACGGTCAATCGGTTTTTCGGGCGCTAATTCCGGCGCATTACGGGTTTCAAACGGACGAAGCTGGTCGCCAAAAACAATCGTGTCACAAGCGGCTTCGACAAAGGCAATCGAAACATTTTCTTTGACTTTGATGATGCGAACGACGCCGATTTCTTGATGGTAAGACCCAAGCAAGCCTTTCTTTTTCGAGAACTTTGACTTGAACTGCCCGCGGGGGCGAACAACGGTGTAAAGACTGCCTTCGCTTATTCCTTGCGATGAACCCGCATTGATATAAACGTAATCGGCTTCGCCGTAAACAGCTTGTTCTTGTTCTTGTTCTGCTCCGGCGATTTCAAACGGCAAAGCGTTCGGGGCGAATTGAATAAAACCCGCACAGTAAAGATTCCGTCTGCTTGTCGCAAACGTCGGACGCTTGTCGTCGGGCAGAATCATGATTGGTTTTTGCTGTTGGTCGGAAGATTGCGACATGGCAAACCCGACGCAACTCAAAACAAACATCGCGCAAACAATGGCGCGACAAAAGAGATTTCTAATCCGCACGTTAATTTCTCCTTCTTTTCAAACGAAGAAAGTTTGAAAGCCGTCACACTCTTTTAGGCAAAGAGAGCAAAGGCAATAAATTTTAGAATTGTCACGAGCCTGAAAAGTTTTGGCTCAGTGAAGCTGTCGGTGGATTCTCAAGCGACACAATAGAAAAACACACACGCCGCTTGTAGGGCTGTTTTTCAGCCTACTATTTTGAAAGCAAAGCCGTCAACAACTTTTTTGAAAGAGTTTTGAATACTGGCTTTAGCCTAAAGCGTCCTTCAAAAGCGTCATGGGGAAAGCTTTTGCTCCAAACTTGCCAAAAAAGCCCCGCCCTTGTTAGTATCTCGCCCTCGCTAAAAAGCGATTTTGAAAATCTTTCAACCAGTTAATTAAGCCGGTGTAGCTCAGTTGGTAGAGCATCTGATTTGTAATCAGAATGTCGGGGGTTCAAGTCCCTTCGCCGGCTCCATTTTCTTTTCTCAATCTTCTTACAAAAAAGTTACTGCTATGAAAAAGTGTCTTAACTGCTCAAATAACACAAAAGGAAATTGCTATACATATTGCTCTAATAAGTGTCAGCTTAATTATCAATACCGCGAGTATATTCAAAAATGGAAATTAGGATTAGAAACCGGAAACGTAGGAAAACAATTTCCCCAACTTTCAAAACATCTCAAAAGGTACTTGCTCGAAAAATTTGGTGAGAGATGTTGTCTTTGCGGTTGGAGCAGACGGCATCCGGTTACAAACAAAGTTCCGCTTGAGGTGAATCATATAGACGGAAATCCTTTCAACAACTCGGAAGAAAACCTGCAACTTATTTGCCCGAACTGTCATTCGTTGACTGTAAACTTTCGCAATCTGAATAAAGGCAACGGGCGCGAACACAGAAGAAAATCTACGGTCTGATTATCAAAACTTTCAGCCCGCGCGCGCGCCCGTGAAATCATAAGTGATGTAAAGGCGAAGTTCCTTGTCTTTAACCTCTGCGCGTACATCTTTAACTTTGGCGTTTAGCGTTCCGTTTGATGATTTTATCGGCAGGTTTAAGGCGATTTGTTGACCGCGCAAAATCTCTATCGGATTTACCCGCTGATTTAACGTAGCCTGTACCAGCGGCGTCACCATACTACTGGCGATGACATTGACTCCGTCTAGGTTTATTGTTTCGACATTGATTTGTCCGAAGACGGTTTGTGTCTCGGCATTAAAACGTAGTTCAAGACTCGTCTGCGTCCAGCCCGTAAATTCAACGCAATTGCCAAATAGATTTGCATTACCGCTAAATGCAAGCGGAGCTGTAATCTTACCGTCTTTGAAACTCACGCTCGTATTTACTCCGCTACCTTCGGGCTTCAAAATAATTTTGCCGCATTCGGCTTGTGCCAGACTACTGGTTTGCATTCCTTCAGATTGCCCGTGTGTGCCGGTAAGATTTAACGGAAACGACGGAGCATTCATATCACGAAAAATTGTAGTCAAGACCGTATTAAAAAATTGCTCGTTCAAAACAATAGTTGCAGTTCCCTGCGGCGCACCGGCGGCATCGGGCGGTTTGACAGGTACGCCCGGTGTTTGTGCGGCACGCCCTCCTCCGGCGCGTCCCAAGAAGAAAAAGACCAGCAAAACGCCGATTACAAAACCAATAAAACCAACGAGAAAAAATTTCAGCAGTGCTTTCATTTTTGAATCCTCATTTTTGAGCCGGTGTTGCGGTTGGCGTAACTGTCGGCGTTGCAGGAGGCTTGTCAGCCTGCGTATTCTGCATTATTTGTGTAAGCAAAGCGGCGGCAGCGCTAAACAACGTATTGATTTGTTGTCTTACCTGTTCGGCTTCAACCTTTTTCATGTCGGTAGGTTCTGTAAACAAACTTTGCTCGGCAGTTGTTTGGATATTGCTCATTTCAGTTACGAGTTTTAATCCCGTAACACCTTTTACGTTTCCTGTCTTTGATTCGGAAATCGTTTCTGAACGCAGAGGCAAGCCCGTTTCTTTATCAACAAGAACTTCAGCTTCGGTTTCTATTGTTCCGGCTTTTGTATTTGTGTCGGTTGTTTTTGAATAGCGATATTTAATAGCAGTACGACCATTCACCTGTTCTTCGCCTACGCGCTCGTAACCTTTTAAGTTTTTAAGTTTTTCAACCATTTGCGCGGGCGTCATCAAATTGCGAATCTCAAACCCCACGGCTTCGCGCGTTAACTCTGCGTATTGTTTGCGGCTTGGCGCGATAAGAAGATGTTTGCCGGGCATATCCAGATAAATTAGTTTTTCGCCGTTTGGCAAAGTGAACTCCAAACGATTAGCCGAACCGTTGTGTGCAACCTGTGCAGTCAAAGGCGGAATAGTCATACTTTTCTCGCCCGTTGTTTCAAACTTTAATGTTACGGTTGCACGATACTGTTCGGGCTCCTTTGTTTCTATGGTATTCGATGTTGTTGTGTCGTTTGTGTTTGCAGTGCCGGGATTCGATTGATTTGTATTTGTCTTACCTGCATTAGAATTTGGATTTGTATTTTGCTGACACGCGCTTGCAAATGCGATAGCCGATATTGCAATTGAAAAAATAAAGAATCTTTTAATTAAATTTGTATTCATACTCATCACTCCATGTTTATTGGATATAGTAAATCTATTTGCTTGAAGAAATATGTCAGAAAGCGTACAAAAGTAAACTGTCGTAAAAAGAATAAAATTTGTTTTGAAGATAGTTTGGTTTAACTAAAAAAGTTTGCTGCAAACTTTTCAAAAGCGAACGATACTCAATTTATGAGGGAAATCAAAGTTAGTTACCGACCGTTACGCGAGATTGCACGAAGAACAACAATCATCGAATCGCCGCGTCTTTCAAAATTGCTTGGCGTGAATCTGACAATTGCAAGCGAGACATTTCAACACACGGGAAGTTTTAAGTTTCGCGCGGCTTACAATGTCGCCGCAAATATAAAACAGAAAGAAATCATCACAGCTTCGTCGGGCAATTTCGGTCAGGCTGTGGCATTTGCCTGTGGTCTTCTTGGAAAAAGATGCACGGTTGTAATGCCTGACACTTCCGCCCGTGTGAAGATTGATGCCGTGCGCGAATACGGCGGGACGGTTGATTTGATAAACGTCAAAACCATTGGTCGCAGTGAACGAGTTAAAGAATTAGCGGAAGCAAACCCGCAAGCCTATATCGCAAGCGCCTATGACGATCCGCTTGTAATTGAAGGCAATGCGAGTCTCGGTGAAGAATTAGGCGAAATGAATCGAGCTTTTGATTTTGTGATTGCGCCAGTTGGAGGCGGCGGTTTGTCTTCGGGGATTATAAAAGGCTTGTGTGATGTGGGAAGCGCGGCGCGTGTCATCGGTGCAGAACCTTTGATGGCAGACGACGCGGCGCGTTCAATCCGTGAAGGGCGCATTGTCACAAACGAAACCGAACCGCAAACAATTGCAGACGGCGCGCGCACCGTCAGTTTAGGCAAACACAACTTTGAAATTTTACGACACGGTTTGAAGGGAATTGTCGAAGTACCGGAAGAGAAAATCAAAGAAGCAGTCCGTTTGTTATTCACATTAGCGAATCTGAAAGTTGAACCAACAGGTGCGTTGAGCCTAGCGGCTGTTCTGACTCAGCCTGAGATGTTTCGTGAACATTCCGTCTGTTGCGTTGTGAGCGGCGGAAATGTTGATGCGGATGTTTACAAACAAATTCTGAGTGGTAACTGAGTAGCATCACATTAAACCGCGCATTACAACTACGGTTAAATGTGACGCTACTCTGCGGGGCAACTTTTTTCTAACAAATCGTTTAGCGCATGGCATTCGTAGCATTAGGAGCATAATTGATGCGTCTTGTTTCACTGATGCCGTTCGACGTAAGACTTCCCTCAACAATTTCGTAACCGAGCAACGCGAAAACGCGCCCGCGTATAAAGAGCGGGCGGGCATTTCCATACCAATCAACGCAAGAAGCACGACATTTATCATCAGAGTTGTTTGGTTTTGATTCGAGTTCGCCAAGCTCTTTGAAGCTTAATGAATCGTTTCGCAGAAACAGAATTGATGCCGAGTCACGATAAAGCTGCTCGTAACCGGGACGCGCGGAATCTCTAACGGGTAAACCTAAAAGCCCGGAATTTGAATTGTCAGGTTTGTAGAAAAAGCCGTGGCTACGCAGTTCACCCTGCGCCGCGTTTTTGCGCGTGTAGCGCGATACAAAGTTTGGGCTATCGCCAAGACGCACAGAAGAGAAATGCAAATCCTTTCCGTCTGTCCCTACAATCACGGCGTCTTTTCCGATTGCTTCAATGCGGTCAACTCCATGTACAAGTGAAATCTCGTTAGTCTTCCCATTAGACCAGCGAACTGCGTATAAGTTGGACTTGGCTATCTTGTTTGCGTAATCCCAACCGCTACCGTTGCCATACAGCAGATAATCACCGACAAACCTATTCTGGAATGTGTAGCTGTATTCCGCAGGTTTCGGAAGAGCGCGGTAACGTGAAGCGGGTACTGCGTCTTTGCCGTCTGAAAAGCTGTCTAAAGGA
>Ga0187893_10014596_pt1 | contig 10684 bp, 6 predicted proteins | sample MA1701074metaG_FD_139574 | JGI IMG/M metagenome (GOLD analysis project Ga0187893, IMG submission 139574) | White microbial mat communities from a basaltic lava cave in the Kipuka Kanohina Cave System on the Island of Hawaii, USA - MA170107-4 metaG ...
ATCCAGGTCCCCCTATCTCTTTCTCGATCTGGAGGGCGGGACGCTGGAGTTCCGCATCCGCGGGAAAGTCCTCAAGACCTACCGCATCTCCGGTGTCAGCGGCGACCGGCGCGGCAAGAGCCGCGTGGACGCCGAAGCGATCTGGAACAGGTTCCAGGGCCCGCTGGTGGTCGAGGAGGTTCAGGGCGGCCAGCCGGAGCTGGTCCCGCCCGACCCGGAGGCAGGGCGCGAGACGGGGCTCCTCTTCTCCGATCCGAACCAGCTCCGCGACGAGACCGGGGCCATCGAGATCGACACCGACGCCGGGATCCTCGGCATCGAAGCTCCCACCGAGTACTGGATCAGGCTCGATCAGCCGCTGATCCTGCACGTGCACGGCGAGGCCGACGAGACGGTGGCGCGCCAGGCGCTCCAGAGGTTCTCCGACGTCCTGTCGCGCATCGGATCGGCGATATCGGGCCTCTGGGGAAGCGACACGGTGGAGACCGAGAGCAAGGTGCCGATCTGGCTGACTCTCGATCCCGAGATCGCGCAGGCGCTGCACCACTCGCTGCTGCCCGGAGAGACGATCTGGATCGTCCCACCCTACGCGCGCGCGGTCCCCTCCACCGCCGCGGCCGCACGATGATGTCGCTGCCGCGGGGCAGCGCGGTCTATAATCGCGGCATGGATCAGAATCGCGATGCCGCCTTCTCGGACGCGGGCTCGTTCCTGTCGGCCCTGTCCCCGCTCAGGGAATGCACCTTCGACGGCCGCGACCTGGCGTGCGATCCCGCGGGGAACGTGACGCTCGCCCTCGCCGTCCCCGACGCGTCGCGCCGCGGCTCCTTCACGAGGACCATCGTCACGGTGCGCGGGGCCGGCAACTACCGGCAGTCCCTGACGGCGGGGCCCGCCGCCGTCTACGTTCTGGACCGCGCCGAGGTCGGACGCGGCGGCAGGGAGATCGCCTTCTACTTCCGGCCCGGGGATCGCGCGGTGATGGACGTGGAGCGCATCGAGGGCTCGGTGCGCGACACGGGGGAGAGGGTGACCCCGCACAAGCGCCCCGCCATCGCGAACCCTCTGGCCCCCGCGGCGCGCGGGAGAGGCTTCATCGCGAGGCTCTTCGGGCGCGCCTGAGCGCCGTCACATCGGCGCATTGTGCCGAACGTATACGTCGGCGCATTGTGCCGAACGTATACGTCGGCGCATTGTGCCGAACGTATACGTCGGCGCATTGTGCCGACGTCATGCTACCCTAACCGAGTCGATGACATGAGCCGTCCGTCCGGGATCGCAAACGCCGCTGCTCGCGCGGCGATCGGCGCGTTGTGCGCCATGCTGACCGCCGCTGCGGGTCCCGGCACCGCGGCCGTCGAAGGAACTCCGAAGATGCGATCCGATGCACCCGCCCCGGGAAGCAACCGCCTCGCCGGCGCCACGAGCCCCTACCTGCTCCAGCACAAGGACAACCCCGTGGACTGGTATCCGTGGGGCGAGGAGGCCTTCGCCGCGGCCCGCGCCACCGACCGCCCGATCTTCCTTTCCATCGGCTATTCCGCGTGCCACTGGTGCCACGTGATGGAGGAGGAGTCCTTCGAGGACCCCGCCACGGCCGCGGTGATGAACGAACACTTCGTCAACATCAAAGTCGATCGCGAGGAGCGCCCGGATCTCGACGACATCTACATGACCGCCGTGCAGATGCTGACCGGTCGCGGCGGGTGGCCGATGTCGGTCTGGCTCACCCCCGACCTGAAGCCTTTCTACGGAGGGACCTATTTCCCGAAGGATCGGCGCTATGGGATGCCTTCGTTCACCGACGTCCTCACGCGCATGGCCGATGCCTGGAAGCGCGACCGCCAGGCCATCCTCGGGCAGGCCGGACGGGTCTCGGAGGCCGTGGCGGGGCATCTGTCCGGCGGCAGGACCCCGCGCCCCGACGCCGCCCTCGACGCCGATCTCGTCGCCGAAGCCGTGAAGGATCTCGCGTCGCGGTTCGACCCGGTCCATGGAGGCTTCGGCCCGCCGCCGAAATTCCCGCCGCACCGCGGTCTGGCGCTCCTGCTGAAGACCGCGGCTACCGGCGGCGATCCGAACGGCCTGCGCATGGCGACGCGGACGCTCGACGCGATGGCTTACGGCGGGATCTACGACCAGATCGGCGGAGGCTTCCACCGGTATTCCACCGACGCGCAATGGCTCGTCCCCCACTTCGAGAAGATGCTCTACGACAACGCGCTGCTCTCCGACGTGTACGTCGACGCCTGGCTCGCCACCCGCGAGCCGCTCTATCGCAGGATCGTCGAGGAGATCGCCGTCTGGCTGAAGCGCGAGATGACCGCCCCGGGAGGGGGCTTCTACGCGACGCTCGACGCCGACAGCGACGGCGAGGAAGGGACGTTCTACGTGTGGCGGCCGGCCGAGGTGGCCGCGGCGCTGGGCGCCGAAGAGGGGGCGCTCGTCAACGCCTTCTACGGGATCACCGAAGCGGGCAACTTCGAGGGAGGCGCGAGCATCCCTCACGTCGCGATCGCACCGGATGAGTTCGCGCGAGCCCGGGGGATAACCCCCGACGCGCTGCTCCGGCGGCTCGACAAGGCGCGCGCTTCGCTCCTGGCCGTGCGGGAGCGCCGGGTCAAGCCCCATCGCGACGACAAGGTCCTCTCCGCGTGGAACGGCCTCATGATCGCGGCGCTGGCGCGCTCGGGCCGCGCGCTGGACGCGCCGTCCCATCTCGACGCCGCGCGCAAGGCGGCGGCGTTCGTGCTCGAATCGATGCGCGGGGCCGACGGGCTGGCGCGCGTCTCGTGGCGCGAAGGACGTCTTCTCGACGAGTCCTTCCTCGACGATCAGGCCTTCATGGTCAGAGGACTGCTCGCGCTGCACGAGGCCACCGGCGAGGGGCGCTGGCTCGAAAGCGCCGCGTCGCTGTTCGCGGCCGCCGACGCGGCCTTCGGGACCCCCGACGGCACGGGGTGGTACTTCACGCGCGCCGATCGCGGCGACGTCCTCGTGCGCGCGCGCAACACCCTCGACAACGCCCTCCCGTCGGGCACCTCCGTGATGACCGCGGCGCTCCTGGATCTGCACCGGCTCAAGGGCCGGCCCGCGGATCTCGAGCGGGTGTCGCGCGTGCTCTCGGCGCACGCCGGGGCCATGGCGTCGCTGCCCGCCGGCTATCACAGCCTGCTCGACGTCACGCACGACTACCTCGCGACCACCGGCGCTCCGGCCGGAGCGATCGTCACCGTCGAGCCGCCGGCGCGCCCCTCGCTGCGCCCGGGCGACACGGCCGCGATCGAGGTGACGCTGAGGATCCGCGATGGCTGGCACATTAACGCGCAGACACCGACGCTTCCGGAGCTGATCCCCACGCAGGTGACCGTCGAGCCGGTGGCGGATCTCTCCGTCGAGCGGATCGACTATCCGCCGGCCGTGAACCGGAGCCTCGGCTTCGCGGGACGCGAGATCGCCGTGTACGAAGGAAGCGCCACGATCCGGCTCGCGGTATCGGCTTCGAAGGGCGCGGCCGCCGGGCTGCGCGCCCTGCCGGCCCGGCTCCGGTTCCAGGCGTGCAGCGACACGGCCTGCCTGCGGCCGCAGGAGATCCCGCTGGACCTCGGGGTGCGGGTGGCGAAGCCGGAGTGACCGCATGGCGGGGCCGATCGCCCTCTGTTAACCTTCGCCGGGTGCCCGGATCCCCCTCCAGACTCCTGACCCCGCTGCTGGCCGCGGCGCTCCTGCTCCTGCCCGCGGGCGCGGCGGCGCCCGCCGCTGCCCAGGGCCCCCCGCGCATCGTCCTCATCGGTCTGGACGGGGCCGACTGGCAGATCGTCGACGACCTGATCGCGCAGCGGCGGCTCCCTCACCTCGCCCGGCTCAAACGGACCGGCGCCCACGCCAGCCTGAGGTCCGAGCCCCCGATGCTCTCTCCCCTGCTCTGGACGAGCATCGCGACGGGCCGTCCGGCCGCCGAGCACGGGATCATCGACTTTCTCGTCCCCGACCCCGCGACGGGCCGCAACGTCCCCATCACGAGCGCCCACCGCAAGGTGCGGGCGCTCTGGAACATCGCCTCCGAGGCCGGGCTGACGACGCACGTGGTGGCCTGGTGGGCGACGTGGCCGGCCGAGGAGATCAAAGGAAGCGTCGTCTCCGATCGGGTCGCCTACTCGCTGTTCGACTACGGCGAGCGGCCGCAGGATCGCGCCGGTCTGGTCTGGCCCGCCGCCGCCCTCGACCGCGTCATGGCGCTGCGCGTGCCCTCCGCGGCGATTGCGCTCGAGGACGTGCGCGCGTTCGCCCCCTTCACAAGACAGGATCTCGACGCGGCGCGCGCGGCGCCGGCCGGGACCGACTACGTCGACCCTCTCGGGCACCTCGTGAAGATCCTCGCGAGCGCGCGCACGTACCACGCCGCGGCGCTCGACAGGATCCGGTCGGGGCCCTTCGATCTGCTCGCCGTCTACTACCAGGGGATCGACGAGGTCTGTCATCGGTACGCGCAGTTCATCCCACCCCGGCCGGCCTGGGTGGATACCGCCGCGTTCGACAAGCTCAAGGGCGTCGTCCACCGCTACTACGAGATGCAGGACGCCATGATCGGCGAGCTGGTGTCGGCCGCCGGAGACGGGGCGCTCGTGATGGTGGTCTCGGACCACGGGTTCCTCAGCCGCGGCGACCGCCCCGAGCATCCTCCCGACATCGAGCTCAAGGCGGGCGCGTGGCATCGCGAGTACGGCATCTTCCTGATGAACGGCCCGGGGGTGAAGCCCGGGGCGCTCGAGCCGGTCGGTCTCTACGACGTGATGCCCACGCTGCTCTGGCTCGCGGGGCTGCCCGTGGCGGACGACATGCGCGGCCGGCCCGTCGTCGCGGCCATGGACGAGGCCTTCCGCGAGCGGACGGCGGTGTCGCGCGTCGCCACCTACGAGACCCGTGCGCGGACCGCGCAGGGTCCGGCGGCCGACCCCTTCGCGGACGAAATGCTCGCGCGCCTGCGCTCGCTGGGCTACATCGGCTCGGCAGACGCGGGAGCGGAGCCGGAGCGCCCCGCCAGCCTGAACAACATCTACATGACGGCCGTCGTGCACCTGGAGCAGGGCGACCCGGCGCAGGCCGAGGCGGCGGTCCGCACCCTGATCGAGAAGCTCCCCGACGACCCCGACGCCCACGCGCTGCTCTCGGCCGCGCTCGACGCCCGGGGGAACACAGAGGAGAGCTTCGCGGAAGCGCGCACCGCGCTCAATCTGATGAAGGAACCCGAAGAGCGCGTGGTGCAGCACTACGCCTCGCTGGCGCGCCGGCTCTCGCGGCTGGACGAAGCCGGGCAGTTCTTCCTGCGCTACGTCCAGCAGCGCCCCGGGCGCGGCGAGCCGTGGCTCGGGCTGGGGCTGACGCAGTCGCACGGGGGCGACTGGCCCGCCGCGAGACGGTCGCTGCTGCGCGCCCTCGAGCTGAACCCGCGATCGCGCGCGGCGGTGACGGCGCTCTACAACGTCTACGTCCTGAGCGGCTCCACGCAGGATGCGGCCCTCGAGATCGAGAAGGTCGCCGCGGCCAACCCCGACTCGGCGCCCCATCGCACGCTGCTGGCGCTCGTCCGCGTGGACCAGAAGCGCCCCGCCGAGGCGGAGGCGGAGTTCCGCCGCGCTCTGGAGGTGGAGCCCGACCGCGACCTCGCCCTCGCCGGCCTGGCCGATCTCCTGATGAACACGGGCCGCATGCCCGAAGCGCTGCGGATGCTCCAGGCCGCGATCGCCCGCAAGGAGGATCAGCCCGAGGTCCGCATGGCGCTGGGGCGCGCCTACCTGCGAAGCGGCCGCGTGGAGGAGGCTTCGCGCGAGATGATCGAAGCCGCCCGGCTCGACCCTTCCTCGCCCTCGGCGCAGGCGCAGACGGGTCTGCTCCTGAACATGCTCGAGCAGAAGCAGCGCGCGGTCGGGTACATGGAGAGGGCGCTGGCCATCGACCCGCAGATCTACGACCTGCGGCTCTACCTCGCCGTGGCCTACCACGACCTGAAGCGTCTCGACGACTGCGAGCGCGCGCTCAAGGCCGCCATCGCGCAGCGCCCCGACGACCCGGAGCCGCGGAGGCTTCTGGCGGGGCTCTACGAGGAGACCGGCCGCCCCGAGGACGCCCGCCGCGAGACCGAGGCGCTCAGGAAGCTCACCGGGCCGAGCAGCAGTCGGTGATGGCGTTGTAGAGGATCCGCACGCCCCGCTCCAGCTCCGCCACCGGGATCCGCTCCGCGTCGCTGTGCATCGACGCGACGATCGACGCGTCGAGCACCATCGGGATCAGGCCGTAGGCCTTCGCTCCCTTCAGGCGGAAGGCGTTCGAGTCGGTGCCGTAGGGGATCTGCATCGGCGTCACCGTCGCTCCGGGGTGCTCCCTGACGAGGGCCCGTTCCAGCGCCGCGAAGAAGGGCGTGTCGTGAGGTGTGACGGGCATCCGGTCGTTGCGGTACTCCACCTCCCATGCGATCCGGTCGCCGCCGCCGGCGCGCACCTTCAGCTCGTCCAGAAACCTGTCAGGATCGGTTTCCGGCAGCAGCCGGCAGTCGAGCGTCGCGACGGCGGCCGACGGGATGACGTTGACCTTGGGCGGGTCTCCCACGCCGGACGCCAGCGTCGTGATGGAGATCGTGTCGCGCCGGATGGCGCGCGTGAACTTGTTGTCGGCGAGCGCGCCGATGCGGCGCGACATCTCCTGGATCACCGGTCCGCCCAGCTCGGGCGCCGGCCGCGCATCGATGGCGGCCAATGTCTTCGCGAGCAGGACGTTGGGATTGTCGGCCATCGGCTGGGAGCCGTGCCCCGCGGTGCCGCGCGCCGTGAGCTTCAGCCAGAGGATCTTCTTCTCCGCCACGGAGATGCCGAAGGTCAGCTTCCCGCTCGCCGGAAGCACGTCCCGGGCCCCGAATCCCCCCTCGTCGAGGACGTATTCCGGGTCGAGACGGTCCCAATGGTTCTCGATCAGCCAGCGCGCACCGAACTCCCCGCCCGTCTCCTCGTCGGCGGTCGCCACGAAGAGCACGTCGCGGGTGAGCGGGACGTTCTGCCGCTTGAGGGCGATCAGCGTCATCAGATGGACGGCACCCACTCCCTTCATGTCGACGGCCCCCCTGCCGTGCAGGTAGCCGTCGCGCACGGCGCCCGAGAAGGGGTCCTCCTTCCAGGCGGCCGCATCCACCGGGACGACGTCCATGTGATGGAGGAGCATCAGAGGGCGGAGTTTGTCCGAACCCGCCGTCCCTGCCGGGGCCGCCAGCCGCGCGACGAGACTCACCCGGCCGGGGACAGGCTCGAACGATTCGACCGGAATCCCCTCGGCTTCCAGCGCGGAGCGCAGCAGCGCCGCCGCCTCGCGCGTGTCCGCCGGAGGGTTGATGGAGCGGATGCGGACGTAGCGCTGCAGCAGCGCCACCGTCTCTTTCTGGATGCCGGGCCAGTCGACCTCGGCGCACCACGCTCGCTCACCGGTGACGAATACGGCCAGACACACGAGGGCCGCGGCGAGCGTTCCGGCCCGCCGCGGCCCTATCAACGGTGCGTACGTCAGGATGCGGGTGCCTCGGGCGCGGCCTCGGCCGGCTTCGGCGCCCGCGCATCCGCGAGCTTCGCGCGCTTGATCGCCTTGCGCAGACGGCGCCGCGTGGAGCGAATCCGGCGCCGGTTGATGTACACAGCCTCCGCCTTGCCCTCGGCGAGAAGCTGCGCCCGTTCCTTCTTGAGCGCGGCGATCTTCGCCTTCATCGCCCGGCGGCCGATCCCCTTGCGGATCTCGTGCTTGTGCTCGATGCCAAGCTTCCCGCAGAGCAGCTCGATGAGCTGGTCCTTGGACATCCCGAGGGCGTCCTTGACCTCGAACTTGTGGGCCTCCTCGCGAAGCTTGGTGACCGTCATCTTCATCAGGTCCTGAAGCGTCATGGTCTCCTCGTCATTGTCCTTCCGCGGCGGCCGGCACCGGGCTCACCCGGCCTGCCGGACCACCTGGGCCTTCAGCGCGGCGTCGATCCGCGCGAGCGACTCGTCCAGATGCGCGCGCGTCGCGGCATCCGTGGCGCCGCCGGAGATACCCGAGATCTTGCCACGCAGGTCGATGAGACTGTAGCGGGCCATCGTCCGCGCGTCCTCCGGGACCCCGTCGCCCCCCAGCACCGCGAGCCGCGTCATGTGACCGAGCTGCGTGCGCTGCAGGCCGCGCCGGAAGCTGTCGATCCGGGGGACCCCGCCGGCGTAGATCTCGCTCCAGACGGCCGACTGCACCCCCTGGAACATCTCCATCATCGTGAAGGGCTTCTCGCTGGCCGGATAGTGCCGCTCCAGATCGACCAGCGAATCGAGCTTCACGGTGTCGTAGAGATCGTTCAGCACGAAAGACTGGAGCCCGAGGACCACGTTGTGGATCGGGTACTCGAGCCGCGGCATCGCGAAGACGCTGAACGTGAAATCCCACCAGCGTTCCGCGGCCAGCCGGTTGAGCAGGTCAGGCGGCAGACGGAACGCGTCGGAGGCGAAAACGTTCCTGCGGACGAACTCCAGCGCCTGGCGCTGCCGCTCGGCCGGGACCGGCTTCATCGGGAGCCGTCCTCCCGGATCTCCCACGTGGTCGCGGTAGGTGTGGACGCCGCCGATCATCTTGGTGACGTTCAGCACCGCGGGGACGTACTCGAAGATCCCGTTGGAGAAGGCGCGCCGCATCACCTGATACCCCTCGCCGTTGCGCGCCATCGTCGTGGGGATGCTGTCCCACAGCTCGCGCGCGAGCGTGATGCGGTTCTGGAAGTACTGCAGGCTGTCGCCCCCGATGTCCCAGAGGTTCGTGACCGGGTCCCCGAGGTCCTCGTCGGTGCCGTAGGCCTTGTCGGAATCCGCCACCCGCGAGGCGATCGCCTCCAGCTTGTCGCGCTCGTCCTCGGGAGTCTTGATCCCGGGGTTCACGGAATAGGCGTACTCCACGGCCCAGTAGTCGTAGGTCCCGAGCGTCGTCTGCCAGTGCTGTCCCTGCGTCTGGTTCTTGGCGGCGATGTTCACGGGGATGTAGTCCATCACCGATCCGGTCAGCCCCTTCTCGGTGGTCGCCCGCAGGTTCTGAAGGTCGCTCACCGGATGCAGCGTGCTGGCGCGGAAGTTGTGCCGCAGGCCGAGCGTGTGGCCCACCTCGTGCGCCATGACGTGGGTGATGAAGTCGTTGATGTACCGATCCTCCTCGGGCGACCCGGGCTGCACGCCGCGGGCGAGCAGCATCGAGCGTCCGAAGGCCGCCTGCTGGGCGATCCCCTCGCCGAGACCGCACGCGACCTTGCGCGGATCGCGCCCGCCGGCGACGGCGGCCGTGCGCGCGCCGCGCATGCTGTCGGCCAGCGACTGCATCGCCGTGAGCGGGTCGACCAGCTCGCGCCACTCGGAGCGCGTGTTGCGGACGATGGCCTCGGAGACGCCGATGTCGGCGTCGTAGATCTCGCCGGTCCAGGGATTGATCCGCGACGGGCCGATGGCGAACGAGCTGGTGGTGGTCACGAACCAGCGCACCGACGCGTAGCGCGAGTCGGCCGGATCCCACTTCGCGTCGTCGGGCTGCTCCTTCACGACGATGGCGTCCTGAAAGCCGATCCGCTCGAAAGCCTTGTTCCACACCAGGATCCCGTCGGCGACCGCCTTGCGGTACTGCTTCGGGATGCCGTTCTCGAGCCAGAAGGTGATGGGCTTCACCGGTTTGCTCATGTTCGCGTACGGCTCCTCCTTGCGGAGGTCCCAGCGGGTGATGTAACGCACGTAGCTCGACGGCTTCGTGTCGTCGCTGAAATCGCGGTAGAGGGTGATGAAGTTGCCGACCCGGTCGTCCGCGAGACGCGGGATGTAGCCCGGCGTCGAGGGCACCGTCGAGATGCTGTACCGGTACGTGACGAACATGCTGCGCGGGTCGACGAGGTTGACGAAGCCCGCCGGCCTCTTGCCGTCGAGATGGATCCGCGCCCCGACCTCGAGGTTGGACTCGTCGGAGGTGATCTCGGTGAAGTGGCTGTTGCGCGGGTCCACCATGTACATCGCCTGGAAGAGGTTGAAGAAGACCGTGAGCCCTTCGACGTCGTTGATGAAGAAGGGCTTCATGTCCACCAGGACCGCTTTGGTGTCGGTGTCGGGCTCGCCGACGATCCGGGAGCTGCCGATGAGCGAGTCGGAGAACGAGCGCCCCACCGCGCGCGCCATCTCGGCGTCGTCCTGCGCCGTGAAACGATCGTTGCGCAGCAGGAGCTGGATGTTCTTGCCGACCTTGCGGAAGTAGATCGGGTTCTCGCCCAGGTCCATCGTCGCGAGGATGAAGCTCTCGCCGATGCCGGTGTCGCGCGCGATCGAGACCATGTAGTTCTGCTCGAGCTGCTCCGGCTTGATGGCCAGCAGGTAGTCGTGGTCCTTCTCGTCGTAGTAGACGGTGAAGAGCCCCTCGATCTTCTTGCGGTCCTTGACCATGTCCTGGAACGTCTTCTTCGGTGGCCCGCCTTCCTTGCCCAGACCGGCCGTCGCCTCGGCGATCTGCCGGCCGAGCTCCTCGGGGGACTGGGCCCATGGGCCGTCGGAGACGAAGCCCGCGCCCAGGGTGAGGGCGAGGCCCAGGGTGAGGGCGGTGAAGGTGCGTCGCATGTCTGTTCTCCTCGTCATCGCGATGATCTCGTGTCGGTTGGTCGTCATGG
>Ga0187893_10014597_pt1 | contig 10681 bp, 7 predicted proteins | sample MA1701074metaG_FD_139574 | JGI IMG/M metagenome (GOLD analysis project Ga0187893, IMG submission 139574) | White microbial mat communities from a basaltic lava cave in the Kipuka Kanohina Cave System on the Island of Hawaii, USA - MA170107-4 metaG ...
AATTGTCAGGCGTATTATCAGCACGGGTAAACGGTACAATATTGTCTATAGCCGCTTCGCCCAAATGCAGCGGACCTTCTTCCAGCGGTATAACCTGCACTTTACGGATGGTATAAACATGAAATGTTTTGCCATTGATTATTTCTGTTTCAGCATCTGCGGAATAAGGCAGTTCGGTTACGCTGCAGCCGTTAAACGATGGTTGTTTACTAACCCTCGACCTGCAAAAAATGCAGGCGTATAATTTATAGGTTACCATTACCGGCTGACCGGTAAATACAGTTTGTTCACCGGCAAATGCTTTTACAAAAATGCTTTTGCGAATCTCCGCTTCGGGGCTTTCATTGTTTTGCAAAACAGGTGTGCGGTAACTGTCGTCTAATAAAGAGGGCAATTGTACAGGTGGCTGCTGGGCATACAAACAAATGCAATGCACCGCACAGATTAACAATATGGTAAAACTTTTGTGCAAAACGTAAGAACGCAAAAATAAATACTACAGCTCAGCAAATTTTTACAAACCGGTTAATGATGGGTTAAAGCAGAAAGAAAGATTTGGGGGCGGGCTGCGGTGTTTCATAGCATCGCCGGTTGTGTCACTCACTTGTACGGCTGGAACATTGCTGAGCAATTAATACAGCATCTCACAGAGTCTGCTACCCCCATAATTAAGAAATATACCCCTTTTATGGTATTTATTTAGCTGTTAACGTCGCCTAACTTAGCTTGTAAAACAGCTAATCATGAACACCGCATCAACCTTTAACCCGACTGCAAATTACCTTGCCAATATAGGTAACCCTTCCGTTTTTGTTTTTGAAGAACTAAACTACTTTGATTGTTTTGTAAATGGAAAACTTTTAAGCGCTTGTATATACGCCCATGAAATCCTGTTACAAAACTTTGGGTTTTGGGTATCATTTAGCGATGGAAGTCATTTTCTTATGTGCACAGATACACTGTTAACTAAATGGGTTACACTCGTTCCCGGTGGAAACATTTATGCAGATGCGATACAGGAGAAATTAGATCAATTTTTGGATAATAATTGTGATAAGTTGAGCACTGTTTGCACATGGTGATTGAAAAGATTAAGTAAAAGAGTGCCCCGATGCAGCGCACATACCCAACTCGGGGTCGGTGATGATGCAACAGAAGCCGGATTCCTGTTCCAAAGCCGGGTTCAAAAACCTATTCCACCAGCTTCTCAATATGTATAAGCCTTCCGTCTTTTGTAACGCCTTCTACAATTACCCTGAAACTTTTGCTGATATCGTTATTGTAAAAAGTAAGTTTTACAATGCGGTTCCTGCTGTTGGTAATAACCATGGGGTTCCAGTAAAGCGTAGAGCGAAGGTCTTCCAGTTCATTACGCTGGTCGAAAGTGCCATAGTTGGGGGCATAAAATTCTTTATCAGGTGCATAACCAATTACCAGTTTGGATGGCAAGCCTTTGCCGCGTGTAACAGGGGCCGCGCCACCTTTCTTTGTGTAAACCGCAATGGCGCCGCCTGCACCACCGCCGAACGAACCAAAGAACGGTGGCTGAAATACTTTTACAAGAGCAATGTCTGACATGCTGGTACTGGATAACTGGCTTATGTCAATAGGCATTTCATTCAAATAGAAAGAAGGGGTGCTGCCGCGCCAGCTTACAGAAGGCTGGCTGCCTATACCGCTTTGCCCTGTAATATTTAATCCCGCTACACGTCCTTTTAAATAGGTAAGTACATCCATAGCAGACCTTGCTGAAATATCATTTTCAATATCGAAACTTCTTGCATTGCCGCCGCTGAAAAGGCCTGAAGTATATTGCTCATCGAGTAATTGCTCTTTGCTTTTTGTTTTGCTGGTAACAGTTACGCCTTCCAGCGTTGTGCCCTCCATGAATTTAGCAAGCCTTGCCTGCTCACTGGCAAAGAAAAGGCTGCGGTTTTCAGCAGCGCTGTCTAGAAAATAGCGGTTGTTGTTTTTGTCAAAATATATTTTACCCGGCGAAGGCAACATGCCGGTATTAAAAACAACTTCTGTAGAATTTACCATATCCTTATTGCCTGCAAACTGGTAGTATATTCTGGTAGTATCAAATAAAATAACATTCGGGTCTTTAAAACTGCCGTCTTTTTCCAGCATTATCTGCATGCCGTTCCGGGTGCTGTCGCTTGGGTGGTCGAGTATCAAAAAGAGCATGGCAGACTGCCGCATATCTGCGGCCGATGTACCATATACTTTTCCGGCAAGCGACAGGTAGCTTGTGTCATTCGGGTATTTTAGCTGCGGCATTTTTCCCGCTATCAGTTCATCCCATTTAATGCGGCGCCAGCCATTGGTAAGCATAGCGAGATCGAGCTGTTCCTGCAAAGAATCACTGCTGTTGGAAAAATAATAGGAAGGTTTATAAACATTGCCTCTCAGTTCGCCGGTAAGCAGGAGACGGGAAATAATATTATCACTACTGTCTATGCCAATGCCTGCGTCTGTTACTGCAACAGAAAGATTAGTTTCGAGTGTATCGGGCACATTAATAACTAAAGTATTCCTTCCTCTTTTGGAAGTACCAAGTGCGGAGAAACCAACTTCCGGTTCAAAAAGATATTCATTGTTATTAATAAAAGTAATGCGCTCTGCAATTGCCACCCAATTGGAATCAAATACCGTTAACTGCAATATGCCGGATGGTAATCCGGCCACAGGAATAGCACCACCTACTACCAGTGATTCTTTTAGTTTTACTGTTGCCATGTATACAAGCTGCTGATCCATGGTAGCCACCAATTGTATTTGCTGCAGGTTCTCCCCTGCTGCCTCGTTTCGTTTTATAATAAAGCCCCTTTTGCCTTCTGCAAGCTTAACCTCAAGAGAAATACCTGTGCTTTTTACAGCAGGCAATGCTGTTTCATATTGTTTACCCTGTTCATCTTTCCAGCGGGCGGTATATTTTTCTTTTGGTTTGGCTTCAAGATAAAACGAGCCCATGCCATCATGCACTGTTTGTAATGCAGCAACTGTTTCTCCTTTTGAGTTTACCACATTGCCTTTTATAGTGCAGGGCATGCCATTATCATACATGGCTTTGAATGCGATCTTACTGTTTATGCCTTCAATACAATCACCGCTTTCAGGAAAGAAGTCAACAGAGGCTTTATTAACGGTGGGGGTAGTTTTAACAGCGGTTTTTTTCTGCTGAATAATTCTTATGTCCTTATCAAAAAGAAAAGCAGAATCAAAGTTCATCATCCATTTGGTGTAAGCCCTGATGTGTAAGCTGTTTCCGGGGTATGTGGCAGGTATATCAAAATTTCCTCTTGCGGATGACTGTATTACGGGTAAAACTGCATGGGATAAAACCTTGCCACCGGCATCAGAGCAATCCATATATACATTGGCGCTTATGAGCGAAGGTGTATTGCCGGATACAATATATGCTTTGTACCAAATTGTTTCGCCGGGCGCATAAGCAGGTTTATCAAACTGTATATATATTTTTTCCTGCGGAAATCCCGTGCCTAATTGTTCAAGGCTGGCAGTAAAAGATTCTTTATCTGTAACCTGTGCAAAGCCTGTAAATGAAAACACCATGATAAACATTACAGAAAAAAATTTTTGCATAGCGGTTCTGCTTTGTTTGTATAATGATTTTTTTCCCATCTTATGATTTTTATAACCCGCCCGAATGTACCAGTTACTTTTTTATTTTATGAGACCAGCGTTCCCTGCCCGGCTGCCATTGATAAATTTTTTTGTGGTCAGGCGGGGGTACCGGCGGGCATCAACTGTTGTGTCACTTGTACGTTCTGTTTTTTATGGCATCTTTTAAAGCCATGTAATTTGATTTTTGAAAATGCTAAATAGAAACCCCAAAATAAATCAACAATACAATACATCAGGCATCTTAACACTTTAACAACAGAAAAACAAAGAAATGAAATGCAGTACCGGTGCTTTCAAAATTAGCTAACTTCAAAAATTCAATTGATAATTATGCTGCGATCCATTCTGTGCTTATTGTTTATGCAGCCAATGCTTCTGTCTGCACAAAAAACTGATACAAAACTTCAGTCACAAATTGAAAACCTGCTGCAGGGTTTTCAGGGAAATGTTGGTGTGTTTGTTCATGATCTCAAGCATAATAAAATTGTTGACATACATGCCGACACGGTCTTTCCTGCAGCCAGCATTGTAAAGATGCCCATTTTGCTGGGTATTATGCACAAAATGCAAAACGGGGAGCTTAATTATCATCAGCGCCTTACTTATACCGATTCACTGTTTTATGATGAAGGAGATGATATACTGGCCTCCTTTAAAGACAGTGCAACCATTGAGCTTAGCAAAGTAATGATGCTGATGCTTACGACAAGCGATAACTGCGCCAGCCTGTGGCTGCAGGGTTTGGCGGGTGGCGGCAAAAGAATTAATGAACTGCTGGACAGCCTGGGTTTTCAAAACACCCGTGTTAACAGCAGAACACCAGGCAGGGAAAACAACCGCACCTGGTATGGCTGGGGGCAAACAACACCAAAGGAGATAGCGGCTTTTATGGAACGTATTGTAAAAAATGAGTTACTTGGCAAACCGTCAGATGAAAAAATGCTAAGGTTGCTCGGGCGCCAATACTGGGATGAGGAAGCCCTTTCCCAAATTCCACCAGGTATTTTTGCGGCCGATAAAAACGGCGCTGTAGATGCCAGCCGCAGTGAAGTGGTATATGTAAACAGCAAAAACAATCCCTATATATTCAGCATTTTTACAAAAAATAATAAAGACACAAGCTGGGAATATACTAATGAAGCCTGGGTACTTACCCGAAAATTATCTGCATTGCTCTGGAAATATTATAATCCTCGCAGTGAATGGCAGACGCCACCTGCAGCTAAAGTGAAGTGAGGATAATTTGTAATGCCCAAAATGCGCTAAATTTTTGCTTCGGAAAAGCCTGATAGTAATACTGCCGATGAACGTAATGCGACGCAACGGAAGCCGCCATACCATTCAATTGCCGGTAACATAATGAAAAAGCGATTGTGGGAACACAACCGCTTAACCATAACTAACTGCTTGTTAGCGAAAACGACAAAATTTAATATATTCAATTATACTCTGATGCTTTTTAATGCAGATCTGCCGGTTACAATTCATCAATTAACAAACCTACCACTTCATACGCTTATAAATGTACGCAATCGTTTGAGCAAATACAATTAATTGTTATGAAGAAAAAAATTATATGGTTAACGGTAAAATTTGCATGGCACACTTTTTTGCCGGAGACCTTACTTTTGCAGCCTTATGGGACAAAAGAAACTCGTACGGTTTGCTGAGATCAAAAATTTTTCAAACGTGCTGGAGTACCCGGCTGATATAAAAGGTAAATGGCATAATTTCTTTAAAAATAATGATCCCATAACATTGGAACTGGCATGCGGGAAAGGAGAATATGCGGTGGGGCTGGGCAGGCTTTACCCGCAGCGGAATTTTATTGGTATAGATATTAAAGGAAACAGGATCTGGCGCGGAGCTAAAACCGCTTTGGAAGAAGGGCTGACCAATGTAGCTTTCGTAAGGTCGCAAATTGAAAGGGTTACTGATTATTTTGTAAAAGATGAAGTGGCTGAAATATGGATCACATTTCCAGACCCGCATCTGCGTTTATCCAGGATGAAAAAACGGCTTACGCATCCTCGTTTCCTAAGGCTGTACCAGCAATTATTACAGCCGGGTGGCGCAGTACATTTAAAAACAGACAGCCCCGATCTTTACAGCTTTACGAAAACCGTTATCAACCTTTACGGACTTGAACTGTTAGTTGATTATGATGATGTTTACAACCATCCGGGTTTAGGTGATGAATTAAAGATCAAAACACATTACGAAGGGTTGGATATAGCCCAAAGCAGCCGCATTCATTATTTGCGTTTCAGGATAAACAATACACCCGATGCCTCTAAAGATGAAACACTAAAAAATATGATCTGTGGAGAAGAAGTTGATTGAGCAGGAACACTACTATTTCAACGAAGCCGGTTTAATGGTCTTCACCAGCGCTTACCACCTGGAACGCGGCTATTGCTGCGGCAATGGCTGTTTGCATTGTCCTTATAATTTTGAAGCAGTTCCCGAACCGGCGAAAACCCGGTTACAAACCGAAAGAATAAAAATCAATGCAGCAGAAGATTCCAGGGAATAGTTGCTAATTTTCGTGTATGAAGAAAGCTGCCAAACCAAAGAAAGCCAAAGAGCAAATTCCTCTGAAAGACAAATCAAAAGAATATTCCTTTTTTGAAGATGTATGGAGCGTGGCCCGGCAGGTTCCCAAAGGGCGGGTTACTTCTTATGGCGCCATAGCCAATTATCTTGGTACCAAACTTTCAGCACGTATGGTTGGCTGGGCCATGAATGGCGCGTCTAAAGCCAAACCAAAAGTACCGGCGCAGAGAGTGGTAAACCGCAATGGCATGCTAAGTGGCAAAATGCATTTTGAAACGCCAACACGTATGCAGGAACTTTTGGCAAAAGAAGGGGTTAGGGTTGAAAAAGATAAGGTAATAGATTTTGAAAAACGGTTCTGGGATCCCTTAAAAGAGTTAGGGCTGTAAGTCGTATTGCTAAGCAGTATTAATATTTTTATGTACCCGGCCGCACATCAATGATTTGGCTTCTCTTGCGTCGCACTCTTGTACGTTCTGTACATTATGCAGCATTTAAAGTCCGTTATTGCCTGTGATGAAAAAGGTATTTTTCTTTTTCCTCTTCCACATCATTCAGCACCTGCTGCAGGTGATAGGTTAAACGCAAGCCTGCAATATCATCAAGCATTTGCTGCAATAAGAACGATGTATTCCAGGCTTTTTGTTTAAAAAGCAACGGCTGCATTTTTTTCATACCCAGCAAGTAACAGCCACCTTCCTGCGCCGGGCCAATTACTACATCGTAATTATTTAAATGATCAAAAGCATGTATAAGATGGCCTGTTTCTGTTTCAATACTGTCGCTGCCGATCATTACCACTTTTGAATAACCCATACTAAATACGGTTTCAAAAGCATGCATCATTATTTCACCTGTTCCCCTGCCACGCTGCATTCTCTTAAGATAAAGACCCTTGTTCCATACACCATCATCAGCAGAAGATTCATTGATGAAAAGAAATTTATCTGCAGCAAGATCAATTGTAACCCGCTGCGTGTGCATTAAAAGCTGGCGGCGCATGGCAACAGATTCCTGCTCACTGATAGTATCAGCCTTCCCGGTTTTTACTGTGCAGGGAACGGAACTGTGCACCAATATGATCAATGCAGTTTTCATAGTAATTATACAAGATTGCTGTGAGCGGAAATTCGCTGCATGGGTTTGAAAGCAGTTGAGAGATTTAGACTGTTTTTAATCAGCATTGAAAAAACAAAGAGTTACTCGTTAGGATTTGCAGATAACATTAAAACTTTTCTTTAAGACAATGTAGTTTAGTTAAGAATTTTTAGCTCCGCAGGAGCGATATGTTAGTAGCATAATTGAACGATTTTCTCAAAAGCTCCATAGGAGCGGCATGTAAAACATATCGCTCCTACGGAGCTCAATGCATATTATTTAAAACATTTCTACTAACATGTCGCCCTTTCAGGGCTTAACTAAACGACATTATCATTTAGGGGTTAGGAGCTTGCTTTATATTTGCAGCATGTCCGCAGAAAAAATTATTACAGACTGGAAAAATAAAAATTTCAAACCCATATACTGGCTTGAAGGAGAGGAACCATATTACATAGATATGGTGGTTAATTATGCGGAACATAAGATACTTAATGAAAGTGAAGCCAGTTTTAACCTCACAGTCTTTTATGGCCGCGATGCGGACTGGGCATCTGTTGTAAATGCCTGCATGCGCTATCCCATGTTTGCAGAAAAACAAGTGGTACTGCTGAAAGAAGCACAGCAGATGAAAGATATTGAGAAGCTGGAAAATTATGTAAACAGGCCACTTGCTTCTACCATATTTGTAATTGCATACAAAGACAAAAAATTGGATGGCCGCACCAAATTCAATAAAGTAATAAAAGAAAGAGGTGAACTGGTTACTACAAAAAAATTATACGATAACCAGCTTCCTGAATGGACCAGCCAGATGATCACATCTCATGGGTTAACGATCAATCCCAAAGCGCTGGCATTGCTGGTAGATCATATTGGCAATGATCTTAACCGGTTGCAGAATGAAGTAGAAAAACTTACTGTAAATCTTGCTGCAAGAAAAAATATTACGGAAGAAGATATTGAAACCTATATTGGCATCAGCAAGGAGTTTAATGTATTTGAACTGCAGGATGCCATTGCACAAAAAAATCTTGCGAAGGCCATCCGCATTATACAATATTTTGCTGCCAACCCAAAAGCTGCTCCCATACAATTATTGCTTCCAACATTGTACAGCTATTTTAGTAAAATATATTCCATCTATGGCATGGAGAATAAAAGCGAACAGGCATTGTTTGGCATATTCAGAAATAATTTTGCAGTAAAAGCCGCACAGCTTGCTATGAAAAATTATGGTTACGAAGGCGTGGAAAAACTATTGCTCTTATTGCATCAATACAATTTAAAAAGTATTGGCATTAACGATAGCGGAACTGAAGATGCCGATCTTATGAAAGAAATGGTGGTGACGATTATGGCATGACAGCAGGTAGCGTAAATAGCGCATATAAAGTAAATAACGTAAAGCTGTAACACGCCTCGGATTTGCTCCATAATGAATGGTAAGCTGAAGTGTGCGACGCAACGAAAGAATCATAGTACTACTTAAGTCCGGCTCATAAAAGAAAATAAAATCGTACCTAATCATAAATCGCAAGACCAATAAAAAAGCCGCTGCAATATTTGCAGGCGGCTTTTCTCATGCGTATATTTTTTAAAACCAGCTTCCTAAAAACGCATCATTCACCGGCTGCCCTTTCAGTTTTCTTGCCCTTCTTTTTCTGTCTGTCCTGTGATAAAGCGATGTAATGATCATCATGGGTATAAAGATTAATGTTAGTGGCGGTATGCCCAGGAAGCTTACCCATTTGCCGCCATACATGCGGCGCATTGGCCTGCGTAAACGCTCTGCAATAAGATACATGCTTGGCACAATGATTAGCGTCATAAAAAATGCAAATGCCAAACCAAAGATGATGGTCCATGCAAGCGGTTTCCAGAACACCGCATTATCTCCGCCAAAAAAGATCTTTGGATCGAGATGCTCAAACATAGAGATGAAATCTATGTTGAAACCTACCGCCAGCGGAATCAATGCAAGTATTGCGGCAAGTGCGGTTAACAATACAGGAATAATACGTGTTTTACCCGCCTGTATCGCTGCTTCCCTTGTTTTCAATCCTCTTGATCTTAGTTCATCTGTAAACTCAATTACAAGAATACCATTCTTAACTACAATGCCCGCCAAACCTACAATACCCATGCCCACCATTACAGAAGATATTTGCATACCTGTAAGAATAAAACCAAAGAGCACACCAATGATGCTAAACATAATCTCTGTAAGGATGATGACTGATTTGCTTACAGAATTAAACTGCAGTACAAGAATAAACAGGATGAGCATTAAAGCTATCAGTAATGCTTTACCAAGAAAGGCAACTGTTTCTGCCTGCTGTTCACTTTCACCGGTTTGTTTTATGGTAAGACCATCGGGTTTATTTTTAAAATCGGCAATGTGCTGCCCGAGTACCTGGTTTACGCCGGTTGGTGTATAACCACCCAGCACATTTGAACGGATGGTAATAGTACGTTTCTCATCTTTTCTTTTTACACTGCCCAGTGTACTGGTATAATCCATTTTTACCAGTGAACTGATGGGCACACTTTTAACGGCACCGCCACCTGCCATATCGCGGAAAGTAATATTCATGTTCAGTAACTCTGAAAGATTCTTGCGCTGTATTTCATTATTGCGGAGTTGTATCTTGTATTCATCATCTTCATCTTTTACTTTTGATACTTCTCTTCCAAACAGAGCAGTTCTTATTTCCTGGCCAATCTGGTAAGAAGAAACACCTTCCCTTAATGCACGCTCCCTGTCAACCGTTAAGGTTATTTCAGGATTGGTAAGATCAACATCCATCTTCAGTTCCTCCACACCCGGCACCTGTATAGAATCGAGATAATTTTTTAAAGCCACAGATGTTTTAATAAGATCATCAAAATTATCACTTGCGACTTCTATGTTTATTGGCGGATCTGTAGGCGGCCCATTCTGCTCCTGGTCAACCGCTATTTCTGCACCCGGTATACCTTTGATAACTTTTCTTATGGAATCAAGATACGGGGCTGTTGCCACGCCATCTCTTTTTGCATATTCAACAAAGGAAACCTGTATTCTTCCAAGCTCGGAGTGCGTACTCCTGTCGCCACTCATCGGGTCGCCTGCGCCAACTGCTACGTTGGCAATTACACTTTCCACAACCGGGTTCTTTTTGCCATTATCCAATCCCAGTACTTTGTTTACCCTTTGTTCCAGCACATGCGTAACCGAATCTGTATATTCTACAGAAGTACCCACCGGCAGTTTCAGGTACACAAATATCTGATTGGGATCTCCCGAAGGAAAGAATACGATAGAAGTTCTGCCTGATGCTGCGGAAACAGCTATGCCCACAAAAGATAATATCAATAATCCAAATGTTCCAAT
>Ga0187893_10014599_pt1 | contig 10680 bp, 9 predicted proteins | sample MA1701074metaG_FD_139574 | JGI IMG/M metagenome (GOLD analysis project Ga0187893, IMG submission 139574) | White microbial mat communities from a basaltic lava cave in the Kipuka Kanohina Cave System on the Island of Hawaii, USA - MA170107-4 metaG ...
ACCCTTCAGATCCATGGACTTCACGCGGGCCAACGTCCAGATCAACGCGGCTCCGATCTTTTCTTCCGTGGGCTGAGAGAGACGCAGCCGAACGACGCCAGACGTGTTCGTGGGTGGAAATCGGATGATGTTCGCAAAGTCACCGTCAAGCGTGACAAGAACTCGACCGGAGGAGGTGGCGGACTGTCGCACGGCATCGTCGGCGGCACCCGAAAGGCCGCTCTCGCCAGCAGAGACAGCATCGAGACCTGCCGCACGAAGGGTTTCAGCGTGTCGAGCAGTTTCACGCTTCGGCCAGAACGATTTCTTCGGAAGCGAGATTGGCGGCGTACTGGAGACAGGCTTGAACGTCATCGGGTTTGAGCTGCGGATAGGCTTGGAGAATCTTTGCCACACTCTCCCCGGCGGCGAGCTTTTGCAGGATGAGGTACACGGGAATACGCGTGCCTCGTATGCACGGCTTGCCCATCATCACATCGGGCCGAATTTCAACTCTCTCGGGCAGCTTCATTTGGGCCTCGCCGGAATCATCGGCTCCACAGTTCAATCTTACGCCTTTGTGGGCTTCCTGTCATCAGGGCAGTGCTGGAGCGATTTTAGCCAAGCTGCGCCGTAAGTACCGGCCCGGCTGACGCTTTTGGCGATGAGCCTGGACGATGCTTATTCCAGCGTTTGCGCCTCAGCCAACTCGGGAAACGCTCCCTGATCGTTCATTTCTTTGAGCCAGCCGTCAAGCTGTTTGCGGAACGTTTCCACCCGCTTCTTGTGCTCCGGCGAATTGGCGAGGTTGTTGACTTCGTCCGGGTCTTTGTCGAGATCGTACATCTCGACCTCCGGCTTGCGCGCCGCCATGAACTGCGATTGCGCGGTGTTGAGCTTGCCCTCTTTATGAAGCTCTTTGAGCACGCCGAGCGTCGGATAAGAGGTTTCGATGTAGTTGTTGTGCTGCGTATAAGGCCGATCCGGCATGAAGTTGCGAACAAAGTTGTAGCGTTTGTCGCGGACCGAGCGGATGCGATCGAGCGTCATGTCACAGCGGTCTCGAGCCGTGAACAGAACCTGTCGCGGCTTCGCCTTGGAATCCACCAAAGACTGGCCATGGAATTTCTCCGGAATCGGAATTCCCGCGGCAGCGAGAGTGGTCGCCGTCATGTCGAGCGAGAGCACCAGATCTTCGTTGACGGCCGGCTTAACCGCACCAGGCCAGCGGAGAATCATGGGCACATGGACTCCAGGCGCGTAAAGCCACTGCTTGCCGCGCAGCAGACAGCGCCCATTGTCACCCATAAAGAATAGGACCGTGTTGTCGAGTAGTTTGTCCCGTTCCAAAGCCTCGCGCAGCAGACCCACCTTACGGTCCAGCAGGTTAATGGCATCCAGATAATTGGCGAATTCGTCCCGGACCACGGGATGATCGGGGTAAAAAGCCGGCAGCGGCACTTTGGCCGGATCCACGAGTTCCTTCATGCGGCGCGCTTCCTTAAACGCCGGTCCTTTGTGGGGCTCCCTGAAATTCACTTGGGCGTAAAACGGCTGACCTGCCTTGCGCTGGTTCCAATGCGTGCCGTCGAACGGCTTGGGGGCAGTGAAATTGAAGTCGGTCTTGCCGGTGCCTGCGGCCCCCGGGGCGAATTCGAGAACGTTGGCGGTGAAGTATCCGGCCTCGCGAAACCGGGTGGTGATGAGGCCGGCGCCCTCGGGCAGCCGGAAACCGTCCTTGCGATGGCTGCGATGATGATGCGCGCCGGTGTGAATCTGGTAGAGTCCAACGTTGAACGCGGAGCGGCTGGAAGAGCAGACCGGCGCGGTGGTGAAAGCGCGCGTGAACCGCACCCCCTCGGAAGCCAGCCGGTCCAGGTTAGGCGAGCGCACCAGCGGGAATCCGTAGCAACCCAGCATCGGCGCCAAGTCCTCGCCCAGGATCCAGAGAATATTCGGCCGGTCTTCGGCCGCGCCCATGCGGGAGCGGATGATGGCCGGAAACCCGGCCGCGGCGGTAAGTAACGATCTTCGTCTCATAGACGTCAGGAGTCCTGGAAAGCCAGCTTGTCTTTCGTCTTGTGCTGCCAGCTTTCGATTCGAGTGCGCAACTGCCGCACCGTGGCCTGGTGCTCGGGGCGGTAGTAGAGATTGTTTACCTCCTGCGGGTCTTTCACGCGATGGAACAACAAGTGCTTGTCCTTGTCGTGAAGCACCATCTTCCATCCATCCGCGGTGACGATAGTCCGCGCGCTCGGCCCGGCGTCTTCGCCCTCGCGGTTCCACTCGATGTGAGCATCGCCGGGCTTGCGTTTCCCGTTGACCGCGCCCACCAGGCTTTCTCCCTGCTGGCCGCAACAGTCTTTTCTTCCCAGCAATTCCAGCATCGTGGGAATTGTGTCGATGTGGCTCACCGGAGCGGTGACGCGCATCGGCTTCTGATTGCGGAACGGAACCCGGATCAGATAAGGCACGCGCACCGCTTCTTCGTACATCACCGACTTGGTGAGCAGGCCATGTGACCCGAGCATCTCGCCGTGATCGGAGGTGTAGACGATGATCGTGTTTTCCATTTGCCCGGATGCTTCCAGGGCCCAAAGAATGCGCCCCAGCGCCTGATCGACTAAGGAACAGAGCCCGGCATAGTTGCGCGCGATGCGCTTCCAGCCATCGTCGTTGCTGAGATCGAAGCCTTGCGGCCTTCCCGTATGAAACTCCTTGCGGCGCTGGGCGTACCAGGCCGGCTCGCCGCCATCGGGAACTTTCTCGAAGTTTTCCGGCACGCGCCCTTCCTCTTCGGTGTGCAGATCATTCAACGTGCTGGAGAACGGCGAGTGCGGTTCGAGGAAATTGACATAGAGCATCCAGGGCGAAGACTGATGCTTGAGCAGAAAACGCGAAGCCTCCTGCGCCAGGAAGGACGGCTTGGAGTGCTCCACCGGGAGTTTGGTGGCGAAGTTGCGGCTAAAGCCCTCCTTGGTGTCCTGCTTGTAGCCGTGCCGCATCAGAAAGTGATGGTAGCCGCTGCGGGCGCTCTTATCGCGGCCTTCGGAGTAGTAGCTCTGATAGATGCCGTCCTCAATCGCCGCCCATTCCTCAAAGCCGCGCTGCGCGAACACTTCGTCGCCCAGGTGCCACTTGCCGAAATACCCGGTGCGATAGCTCGAATCGGAAAGAACCTCCGGCAAGGTCTGGATGTCGCGCCGCAACTTGATGTTATTCCGGACGCACCCGTTGGTATGGGGCCAATAACCGGTCATGATCGACGACCTGCTCGGCGTGCAGACAGGCTGCGTGACATAGCAGCGGTCGAAGACTACGCTTTCCGCGGCCAGCCGGTTCATCACCGGCACGCGGTAGCGGGTGTTGCCGTAGGCCGCCATGGTGTCGGCCCTTTGCTGGTCGGTCCAGAGAAAGAGCAGGTTAGGTTTGTCGCCTGGCGTGCGGCGCGCGCGCAGGATGCCGGGCGCGGCGCCGGCCGCGGCAAGAGTCTGCAATGCGGATCGGCGGCTGATCATGTTTAAGAGTGTATCGCGGCGGCAGCTAGGCCGGGTCACCCTCTTCTTCGAACATGGCGGAACAGGGCGTCAGCCTTTCCTCATACCGATGGCGACAAACAGCCAGGCGACCGCCAGGCTTGCGAAGGAGGCCACAACCGGCGCCAGACCCTCCAGGAAAACGGCTCCAACCACACGAACTCCGGCCAAGTCCAGGCCGCTCATCATGCTTATGGCGACGAACCCGTTCGCGATGGCCAAAGCCAAACTGCACAGGGCGGCAAAGACCGCGCCAAGCGTCAACGGCCTCATTAGAGACAGCAGGCGCTCACTCGGCCGGAAGGCAAAGCGCGCCCCCACCACGGCAGGAACAATAGAAATGAGCAACCCCAGTAGAGACGCATAGCTTGCGCCGCCAAGTCCTCGCATAGCGACCTCCTTGAATTCCAGCGTTTACACCAGGCATAACGCCCGGACCGGCGGAACGTGACGTGTCACGATAAAAGGGTTCTGGCGTTATCTTTTCGTGGAGCGGGAACTCGAAGTCGAGCTGGTGAGCCGTTTGCGGGCTGGGGACACCACCGCCTTTGACCACATCTTCGCTACCTTTAACCAGCGGATACTGAGTTTCCTGACACGAATGGCCAGGAACCGTTCCGTTGCCGAGGATCTGGCGGAAGAAACCTGGCTGCGATTGGTATCCGGCGGCGACGCCCTTCGCGCGGATACTCGCCTCGGTCCGTGGCTGTTTACCGTGGCGCGAAACCTTTATGTCAGCTACTGCCGCTCCCGGTCAAGGGAGGAGGCCTACACGGCCGATTTGATCCTGCTCTGGCCGGCCGGTCTGCCCCAATCGCCCTATCAGGTTGCCGCCATGAACGAATTCGAGGAGCACGTGGAAGCGGCCATCGCATCGCTGCCGCCCATTTATCGCGAGGCGTTGCTGCTGGTCGGGGTTGAGCAATTACTCCCCGCAGATGCGGCAAAAGTATGCGGCATCAGCCCGGAATCTTTCCGGCAACGGTTGAGCAGAGCGCGGGCGATGATGTCACGGTCCCTGGCAAACCATACTCATAAGGAGTGGAGTCGTGAACGATCATGATGATCGGCTGTTTGAAATCCTGGCGAGCCTGCCCACGGTCACACCGGATGCGGGCCGGGAATCTCTGGTCCGGGCGCGTTGCCACTCTGTAATGGCCAGACGTGCCATTCGGCACGTGCGAACCCGGAGAGATTCACGGGCTGGGCTCTTTGATCTGGCCGGAGCCGCGGCCCTCTGCATTTACTTGGCTGCGATGCTTTCGGAGGCCGTCCGGCTGATAAGTTAGCATTTGACACGCTACGGCAAGGGTCGAGATACCGTGCATCCTGAAGAGCAAGGCAGGTCCCAAGATCAACGAGTCAACGGCGAACCCTTCCACATTGCGATTGCGGGCCGGAGCGGCAGCGGCGCCGCCGCCCTCAATTCGACGGATCGGCGGCTGATCATGTTTAAGAGTGCAATGCGTTGAGGGATTCATCAATGGCCCGGCCGAAACCCATCGCTCGGGCGCCTCTATTTACTCCCGCCATTGCCGCGAAGCTGTCTGCGGTTGACCAGCTTGGCCAGCTCCTTTTGAAAGAGCGGATTCTCCGGAAACTCGCGCGCCAGATCGGCCATTTGAATCTCCGCCTCCAGCGGCCGCTTCTCGCGCAGATGGATGATCGCCAGAAGCACCTTCGCAAACGGTCGGAAGTAGCGGCCTTTTTGCGCCACCAGGGACAGGTTCTTCACCGCCTGTGCCTTGGATCCCTGCGTCTGATCGAAACGCAGGAACCAGCGCACAAAGAACGGGACGCTGCCCGTGAGATATTCGCTCACGCCGGTTGTGAGATAGGCATCATAAAACCCGGGGTCGGCCGCGAGCAGTTTCAAGGCCCAGTTATGCGAGTCCCGGGCGTAGCTGAGACTTCCCACCTGCCGTTTCTCGACCAGGGCTACGTAGTCTGTCTGCACGCCGATGGCAATGCACATGGCAAACAACGCGTTCGTGTCGCGCGGGTTGGAAGCCAGCGCCGCCGAAGCCAGCCGCCGCGTTTTCTCCACCGATGCAAATAACCCCGCTCGTACCTGAGGGTCCGGGGTTGGCTTTTTTTTCTCGAGGATCTTCTTGTCATCGCCGAAGAACTCCGCTTCCAGAATCTTCAGCCGGTCAAGCTCCGGAAACAAATATGTGGCGGCCTGGACTCCATGTCCCAAGGGATCGGACGGGTTGCGTTCCACATAGGCCATGATCAGGGCCCGCGCGGCGGAAAAATCATGGCGATACATCTTGTCGAATACCGTATCGAAAGGATCCGGCCCGGCGGCCATGCCTGGCGCCGACAGTAGCAATGTTGTAAGAAAAAGGATCATCCTGCAAAAACCCGGTCGAAGAATTCGCGTGTACGGTTCTGAATCTGCGCCAGCTCGAGTTCAAGCGGCTGGTCGTGCAGGTGTTCCGGCGTCCAGCGGCTCACAAGCTCCGACAGCGTTTCCAGTTGCGAATGCGATTTGGGCAGCGTCCCGGCCGCGTGCCCGTGCATCACCCGCAAACCGTGGTCCAGGGCCCGGTAGAACGTCGCTGCGTCTCGCAGAAAGGCGGCATCGGACCTCTCAAGGTGCCCCATCTTTTCGATTATGTCAATGCGCTCGGGGGTATTAAGAACCTTATAAAAGATCCCGGCGCTCTTCAGTCGCAGGTACATCAGAGAGAAGTCGATGTCGAAGTAGCCGCCCGCGGCGGCCTTGATCGGATTCACTTCCCCCTGCTCCTTTTCGAGCCGCAGACGCATCTGACGCAACTGCTTGACCGAACGTCCGCTCTGCCCATAACGGCGCCAGTCGAGGTCCTGTAATTCGTTGAGAAACTGAGTGGCGCGGTCCAGCTCGCCGGCTATGGCGCGCGATTTCATGTAGGTAATGCCCTCCCAGGCTTCGGCCCGATGGGAAAAGTAGTCCTTGTAGGAGCTCTCCAGTTGCACCAACTCACCTTCGCGGCCGTTGGGACGCAGCCTGGTATCGACGGCGAACATGAAGCCTTCCCGCGTATAAGTGGAAACCCGCTCGAGGATCTTCGCCGCGACGCGTGTCCAGAACTGGAGTTCGGCTGCATCGGAATCCGGCAGAACGAAGACAAGGTCCGCGTCCGAGCCGAGGTCGAACTCGCGCAGGCCCAGTCTGCCCAGGCTGATCACCATCATCTGGCCGGCGGGAAAGTACCCGGCCGACTGCGGACCTTGCGTTTCTTCCACTTGGTTCACGGCAATGCGATAGGCGGCGTTGATGGCCCCGTCGGCAAGCTGCGATGTCATGGCCAGAGTGTGAAAGACCGGGGCGCTGAGACAGATGCTTTCACATTGGATCCGAAACATCTCGCGGCGGAAAAAGCGCCGTAGATCGTTGGCATCATCGAGCGCCATCCAGGCCGCGACGGAGGCATCCGATCCGGTCTGGGTGCGCAATTTGCGGAGCTCCTGCAACAGGTCCGGAAACCGCATCATCTCTTCGGCGAAATACGCGCTGTGCTCGAATACATCCAGCAGATAGCCGGAAAGCACCGGGTCGCTATCGAGCCAGCCCAGCCATTCCGGGTGAGGCACCACGAACTCCAGATAACGCTCAAACGCTTTGCGTCCGCGCATGAGGCGGGCGCGCGTGACAGCGGCGCCCAGATTCGGCGCCCGCTGGTCCAAGAAGCGCCGCAAGTTGCTGTCGAGCGCCTCCGTCATGACGGGCTCCGGCAGCGCCTTGTCCTCGTAGTCGACCAGCGTGTCCGTTATCGGCGCTACGTAATAATACATAGGCTGTTGGGCATGGATCACGCGCTCATAGATCTCCCGAACCTCGTCGAAATGCTCATGCACGCGCCCCAGCAGTTTCTCCGGGGAAGGGTTGTCTCCCATTTCCGGCGCCGGCATTCTTTTCGCGATTAACTGCAACTGATCCCGATCCTGGGGCAGAGTGTGCGTTTGACGGTCTTCCTCAAATTGGAGCCGGTGCTCGAGGTGGCGCAAGAACTGATAAGCCGTAGTCAGCCGCTGATATTCTACGTCGGACAGCAGGTTCTTATCGCGCAGCCGGAACAGCGCCAGCATCGTTCCGCCATGGCGCAGCCACGGCTCGCGCCCTCCGTGCAGCCGCTGCAGGCATTGGACCAGGAATTCAATGTCACGGATGCCCCCTGGCGCGAGTTTGACATCGAATTCCCTGGAGCCGGGAGCGCGCCGGCTATGCAGCTTTTCCTGGATACGTTCCCGGGTGAGGCTTACCGCCTCCACGGCCGAGAAATCGAGTGTCGAGGAATAGATCAGCGGTTGCACGTATTCGAGCAGCAGGCGCCCGGGGGTTTTATCGCCCGCGGCCACGCGAGCCTTGATCAGCATCTGCAGTTCCCAGTCCCGCGCTCTGTGCCGGTAATACTGCATGGCTCCGTCCAAAGAGATGCACGCTTCTCCCAGCCTGCCGTCGGGCCGCAGCCGCAAATCCACGCGGTAACAGGCCCCTTCCGGCGTGTAGGTGGACAGCAGAGCCGTACACTGATTGGCGATCTTCTTGAAGAACTCCTTGTTGCTTATGGGCCGATCGCCGTCCGTCTCTCCGTTGCCCGAATAGAGAAACATGAGGTCGATGTCTGAGCTGTAGTTGAGTTCGCGCCCGCCGAGTTTTCCGAGTGCGATCAGGCTGAACTCGCACTCCCTGGTTGCGTCCCCCTCTTCGTAACGCGGGGCGCCATGCTTCTTGATCAGCTCATCGCGGATGTGGCGGTAGGTAGAGTCGAGAATCGCATCCGCGAGGTTTGAAAGTTCTTCGGTGGTCTCGGCGAGCGTGGCCAGACCGGAAATGTCGCGGAGCAGGATGCGCAGAATCTGCTTTCGCCGGAACTGTGCCAGTTCCAGCGCCGAGGGCACGCCGCCTCCGCGTTGCAGGAGGAAGTGCTCCAGGTTCGCCTCGATCTCATCGGCGCTCAACGAGCGATGCAGATCGCCGTCCAAAGCCGCTTCTTCGATCCATTCCGGATGCTTCAGAATCTCTTCGGACAGGAACCGGCTGTGCGAGAAAACCGTGACTAACGGCAGGGCAAGTCCGGGAGTCTCCAAAATACGCCGGAGTCCGGCGGGTTTCTCGCACGCAAACCGCACTAGAAAATGGAGAGCGGAATCCGGGTCCGCGGCGGCATTCAGCAGGAAATAGAGACGCGCCTGCGTTTCACTTTCCAGATGGCCGGAAAGCGTCGCCACATTGGCGACAGCACGGTCGCGGTTGCGGAAGATGGCCGCTTGAAGCAATCGATTCATCTGCCCTTATCGATCCTGATTATAAAATTTCCGCGCACCCCACCGAAACCGCCGGATTCTATATGCTGGTTATCTTATGAAGCCCTACAGTTTTCTTATCGGCGCTTTTCTGGCTTGGCCTGTAGAGGCGCAACCCCCGGTGAAAATGCCGGTCACCGAACTTCGCGACCGGATCATGGGCGGGTGGGCCGGCCAGATGATCGGCGTCAGCTATGGCGCGCCCACCGAGTTTCGATACCGCGAGCGCATCATACCGGCGGCGGAACTTCCTCGATGGACGCCGGATAAGATAAAGAACGCCCTCAATCAGGATGATCTCTATGTCGATATGACCTTCGCCAAGGTGCTGGACGACAAAGGGCTCGATGCTTCCACCAGAGACTTCGGCAACATGTTCCAGCGCTCGCGGTACGCACTGTGGCATGCCAATCTCAGCGCGCGCCGCGCCCTTCGCCGTGGGATCGACGCCGGAAAGAGCGGCTCGCCGGAATACAACGCCCACGCCGAAGATATCGATTTCCAGATTGAATCTGACTTCGTTGGGCTGATGGCGCCCGGCCTGCCGCAGGCTTCCAACCGCATCGCCGAGCGGGCCGGCAGAGTGATGAATTCGGGCGAAGGCTTATACGGCGGCCTGTTCATCTCATGCATGTACTCGGCGGCGTTTTTCGAGCGCGATCCCACGGTCGTGGTGGAGCAGGGGCTTGCCTGTCTGCCGCCGCAGAGCCGCTACGCCAAAGTCATCACCGATGTTCTTGCCTGGGCCAAGGAGCATCCGGACAACTGGGAGCCGGTGTGGAAGCGCATCGAAGAACAGTGGAATCGCAACGAAGCCTGCCCGGAAGGCGCATTGCAGCCGTTTAACATCGACGCCGCTTTGAACGGCGCCTACGTCGCCTTGGGGCTGATCTATGGAAAGGGCGACTTCAACAAGACCATCGAGGTCAGCACTCGCGCTGGCCAGGACTCGGATTGCAACCCCTCAAGCGCCGCCGGAATCCTTGGAGTCATGCTTGGCTGGAAGGGAATTCCGGACATTTGGAAAAGCGGGATCGCGCCAATCTCGAACGAAAAGTTCCGCTACACCGACTACACTTTCAACACCATCGTCGACAGCACACTGAAGCGTGCGCTGGCGCTGATCGTCAAATCCGGCGGCCGCCATGAACCCGACACAGCCTACATTCGCCGCGAGCGGCCCAAGGCCGCCAAATTTGAGTCTTTCAGCTACGGAGCACCAAAAGAACGGATCCCCGTCACCGACGCACGCTGGTCCTTCAAAGGCGAATGGCAGACCGAGGAGCAGAATGTGCGCCAATCCACGCGCCGCACCCGTATCAGCGCCGTGGCCGGTTCCGAAGCCACCATCGTGTTTGAAGGGAATGGCGTAATTCTGTCAGGGCCTTTCCTGCCTACTTGCGGGATGGCGGACGTCTACCTGGACAGCAAGCTGCGCCGCACGGTCGATTGTTATCCGGATGAGGATGCGCGCAAAAACGGCGAGGCGCTCTGGCATGACTTTGATCTGACCGCCGGGAGGCATGAATTGCGCCTGGTGGTGCGCGGCGAACCAATCTTTGAATCCAAGGGCGCCGACGTGGCGCTGACGGATCTGATCGTCTTCCGGTAAGGGTGAGAATCGGGTGATGTTTCACACCACCCCTGCTGAAATTCGCTCAGGTTCACCCAATCATCGAATGCCGGGGGGCTGTGGACACACAGTGATTGAGCCATTTAGGACGCTTTGGCTTTTGGCAACCGGCTTGCACACAATAAAGACAACTTAAGTCGTCATCGACTTAGTAGCATCCTCGGTGGCGAGGCCCAGCTCGCCGCCAGTAGCCCCTCTACGGAAGCCCCGGGTTCCCCAATCCGGGGCTTCTTCTCA
>Ga0187893_10014600_pt1 | contig 10680 bp, 8 predicted proteins | sample MA1701074metaG_FD_139574 | JGI IMG/M metagenome (GOLD analysis project Ga0187893, IMG submission 139574) | White microbial mat communities from a basaltic lava cave in the Kipuka Kanohina Cave System on the Island of Hawaii, USA - MA170107-4 metaG ...
CCTCAGAGGCGCCCGCTCCGGCAACACCATCATCATGGCGCCGGGTTATGAGGTCGGATTCGGTTACCTCCGGAACACCGCCATTGACCAGCACGTCGTGGCCCGCGAGCGGCTGCGGGACCTCTCCGACTCTCTCCTCCCGCGGCGCCCCGAGCTCCTGGGCTTGAGCGAAGACGAAGGCACCGCTTGGGTCGTCTGGGGAGACACTGCCGGAATCGTCGGCCGCAACAAGGCGTTCGCCTACGGCGGGGTGAACAACGATCCAGGCAAGCCGTTCCTCACCCTGTTTCCCGGCGACCGCTATGACCTGGGCTCCCGGACCGTCCTCCGGCGCGCGCTCGATGGGTCTCGTCTCACCGAGGAGTTTGTCGACCGGGAGTTCGCCAGGTGCACCGGCCCTTGCAAGGCGACGGTGCTGGTGGCCAAAGGCGGCGAGGTCCTGCTTGCGAAAGGCTACGGCATCCCGATCCACCCGCGCTTCATGCCGGCAACCACCGTCCCGAATTTCGATCTGGACGGGGTGTCGGAGGCGTTCGAGCACCTCGGCAAGCAGCTCACCGGATCCGCCGAGCTAATTTCGCTGCGGCTCCTGACTACCCGGATCTTCGCGCCGATCGGGACCCGCAAGACCACCGTGGATACCACCGCCGGGGCTCGCCGGTTCCTGTCCAATGTGGATGAGCTGTACCGGCTCGAGCTGGGGCTGCAGCAGCCGGGCACGTTTGGCCCTGCCGCGGACAGCACCGACGCGGGAGAGAACCGTACTGACCAGATTGATCCGCTGTTGGGTTGGGCCACGGACCGCTACCGCGGCTTCGATCGGGTCGCCCTCTACGGCACGCCGGCCGGAAAGCGGAACGCTTTTGTTCGGATCCCGAGCGAGAGGATCGCTGTGATCATCCTGAGTGGCGACAACAACATCGATGCTAAGCGCATTGCGGAACGGATTCTCTCCCGGCTCGCAAGCCGATAGCTATCGGCTATCGGCTATCAGCTATCGGCTATCAGCTATCGGCTATCGGCTTTCGGCTAGTAACCAGCGGCTTACTTCCCCCGCCCAAGCACCCGGCCCGGCTTCGCCCCGGTCACTCTTCCGTTCTCCACGACGGCCGTCCCGTTCACCAGCACGACCTCGATGCCCTGTTGCGCCACGCACGGATTCAAATACGTCGCCTCGCTCCGAATCGTCTCCGGATCGAATACCACGACGTCTGCCAGCATGCCTTCCCGTATCAGTCCCCGATCCTTGAGGCCGAGGGCCTGCGCGCCGACCGAAGTGAGGGACCGGATCGCATAGGGGAGGGAGATCGTCTTCCGCTCGAAGACGAACGTCCGCAGCAGGCGCCCCGAGGTGCCCCAGGTGCCCGGATGCGTGAAGGCGTCACAACTCCTGAGGTCGTCCACCCCGCGGTCGAGCGAGACGCCGTTCCAGTCGTGCCGCATCCACTCTTCGATGTCCACCATGCCCACCGCCCGCATCGTCCAGACCACGCCGCCCAGACGATCCGGGAATCCGTTGCGGGCCAGCCATAACACGGTCTCGAAGAGCGACAGCTTCCTGTCGGCCGCCACCTGGCCCAGCGACTTGCCGATCAACGCCTGGTCCGGAAACCCGGTGATCAGCAAGCCGTCCTGGCCGCCCTGCCGGTCAATCTCGTAGAGCGCATCGGACTCCATCATCGCGCGGCGCTTCGGATCACCCAGATTCCGTTCCATGTTCGCGAGCGCGCCGGCGTACTCCACCGGGGGAAAGCCATCGCTCATGCTCATCCCCGGCACTTCCTGTTTCGCGAGCGCCCACCGCGGCACCAGGGTCACCGTTTCGGCGTACCCTTCGTACGAGTGCATGTTGGTGTAGATCTGCAATCCTTCGTCCCAGGCCCGCTGGATCGCCTCGACCGTCGGCTTCGACACGCCCCACTCGCGCGGCCCCTTGGGATGAATGTGATCGAACCACACCGGCACCCCGGCGCTCCGCGCGATCGTGATCCCCTCCTGGATCGCATCCATCCAGTCCACGTGCCGCTGGGTCGGGTGGTCCATGTGGCTCGGCAATTGCCATTTCGGATAGCGGCCCTGCGACCGCATGTGCATCTGGACGTGGCCGCCGAACTCCGCCACCACCTTGGCGAGACCTACCAGCTCGTCCGTGGTCGAGTAGCGCATCGGGTTGTATTCCAGCCCGGTGGAGAGCCCGAAGCCGCCTTCGGTCATCCCCTGCCGGACCAGCGCCTGCATCCGGGTTAACTCCTCGGCGGTCGCGGAGCGCATCACCTGCTCGGGCGTTGTCCCCATCACGAGCCGTCGCACCGTCCCATGCGAGACCATCGGCACCAGGTTCAGCGCATGGCCCAGCTTGCCCAGCGAATCCCGCTGGGTCCGGAGCGGCCACACGCCGCCTTCGAGCCCGTCGGCGTTGATCACGCCGGTGGTAAAGCCCTGCGTCAGGTAGTTGGGGACGATGCCTCCGCCTTCACCCCGGAGAATGCCCCGGTCAATGTGCTCATGGAGCGCGATAAACCCGGGCGTCACGATTTTCCCGCGCGCGTCGATCCGTTTCGCCGCTGTAGCGCCTCGAAGGTTGCCGATCGCGGCGATGCGATCGCCCCGAATCCCGATATCCGCCGGGAACCAGGGATTGCCGGTCCCGTCGAGGACTCGTCCGCCGGCAATGATGACATCGAACGGCTGTTGCGCCGCGAGGGGGAGGGGGGAGCTTGCCAACGCACACATCGCCACGACGAATCTTCGAAGGATCCGCATCAGCATCACCTCGGGAATCCGGGAGCCTGCTTAACCCGCTTGGCTTGGGCAACGTGCCGTTGGAGATGCGCGACCGTGCCTGCGAACCACGCGGCCGCGTTGAGCTTGAGCCAGCCTCCACCCTTCGCGGAAGAAGCCGCTCTGATCCGATCCAGCGCCAGGCCTTGGGCGGACTCGAGGGTCGCCCCAAAATCCGCCCGCGCATCCTTGAACCGAGCCAGAACCTGGGCTTTGGGCACCGATCCCTGGGGGCGGAAGTTGGCCGGCGAGGGCATCCCACGCCGCTTGCCCGGCTGAACCGGCTGCATCGATTTCACGAACCAGCCGCCAACCAGCCCGAATCTGAACGGCGGCGATCCCACCCTGCCGTCCTGGCGTGCCTCGACCAGCGCGGGTTTCAGTTTGGTCAGGAGCAGTGAGGTGGTCAGGCCGAGGTGTTCCAGGCACTCCCCGATGGACCAACTGCCGGGCGCCGGCCGCCAGGCGAATTGCTTTTCACTCAACGGCTCGAACTCGCGCCGCACCTCGTGGTCGAGCTGGACCAGCGCCTCCTGCCACTGGGAGATTTGACTCATGGCGGATATCTCCCCAGGTCTTTCGCCGACACCACCGCGCCGGCATAACCCGCGGCCCGAATCTCCCGGATCAGATCTTCGTCGGTCGCACCCCAGTAGAGCTGATGGTACAGCACCAGCAGCTTGGGCCGCGCCCGGGCCGCCAGCGCCGCCAGCTCGGCGGTCGAGGTGTGCGCATCGGCGTGGTACTTCTGCCAATCGGGAGTGCGGGTGGCGAAGCCGGCCGTCGAATACACCTCGTGCACCAGCACGTCGCACCCGTTGCAGGCCTGCACGATGGACTCCGACGGCGTAGCGTCTCCCGAAACCACGATCACCCGGTCCCGGGTTTGAAACCGATATCCGAACGAACCCCCGGCCGCCCAGCTATCGTGGTGCACCGGCAATGCGGTGACCGTGACGATCGAATCGCGGTACACCTCGCCTCCGGCGGCCGGAATCTCATGGGCATCCACCCGCCATCCGTCCCTGGTGTGCGGCTGGAGACCTCCGGTCCGGTTGGTGATGTCGGCCTGATACGCCGCCGTCAGATGCTCGGCCATCTCCCGCGTGCCGGGCGGCCCAACGACCCGGAGCGGTGCGGTCCGGCCCGCCACCCACCCGGTGTGAATCAGATCGGGCAGCCCCACCGTATGATCGGAATGCAGGTGGGTGAGGAAGAGGACGCCAAGCCGTGCCGAGGAAAGCGCCGGAATGCCGGTCGCAGCGGCCCGGCGCACCAGGCCGGCCCCGGCGTCCACCAGGTAGGCGGCACCGCTGCGGACGACAGCCACCGCCGGGCCGGAACGCTCCGGATCCGCATTGGGAGTGCCGGTGCCCAGCATCACCACCTGCGTTCCTGGCGCCTGTGCCAGGGTCAAACTACAGAGGAGGGTTGCGAACGTGGGCATCGATCGGGACTACTTCGTGGGCTGGGGAACGCTGGCCCTCATCAACGCCGGGCTGGCCCAGGGCAAGAACCGGAGTGGCCTCAACTGGTTCCTCCTGTCGCTGCTGCTTGGCCCCATCGCCACGCTCATCCTGGTGCTGGTGGATAAGAAATAGCGCGGACCGAGCCGGGTCACGGCCGCTTCGCCCGGGCGGCCGCGACCAGCTCCTTCACCTCCCTGAGCAGGGTTGGTCCGTGGTAAGGAATTCCGTCCTTGATGGTCCACTCGACCCCGCCGGTTCGTACCGCTTTCCCATCCTGAATCTTCTCGGCCCCGGTCGGATACAGGAGTTTGAGGTCCTCGAGCGGGTTGCCGTTCACCACGATGAGGTCCGCCAGCCATCCCACCCGTACCCGGCCGAGCCGGTCCTCCGCGCCGAGGATCCTGGCGTTGTTGCCGGTCGCATGCTGGATCACCTTGAGCGTGCTGAAGCCGGCCTCCTGATGCAGCTCGAGCTCGCGGATCAGGCCGAATCCGTACATCTGATAGATGAAGCCCGCATCCTCGCCGGCCCCGATCAGGCCGCCGCGCCGCTCGAATTCGCGGAGCGCTGCCATCCAGATCCGGTAGTTCTCCTTCCAGTACGCTTCATCGGTCGAGCTCCATCCGATGAAGTATGACCCGTGGTTTGCCGGGTTAGGCTTGAAGTACTCCTCCAGCGTCGGGTGCAGGTAGTCCTTGAACCACGGCTGGTGCTGGGCCCGCTGCAAATCCCGGCTCGCCTCGTAGATCTCCATCGTCGGGTTCCACGCGACCTTGGCGTCCACCATGCCCTGGAGCACCTGGCTCAACCGCTCGGGGTCGGCCTCCCGCCACAGCCGGCCCGCCCACCGGAACCGGTGCACTTCATCGTTGTAGTTGTAGTCCGAGGGGAATTTCTGCACCCCGTCGACGAGCGCGGCGTCGGGAATCCCGTACCAGTGCTCGATGCTCCGGGTGCCGAACTTGATGTCGTCCCACGCGGTGGTTTCCTCGACCCCGACGTGGTGCGCCACCGGAAGACCGGCTTTGTGCGCCTCGTCGAGCATCGCTTCCAGCAGGTCGCGATCGATCCCCACGGTCTTGATGCCGTCCACGCCGAGCGCCTTGAGCGCCCGGACCCGGGCCCGCGCCTCCTCGGGCGTGCGGATCCCGCGGGTCTCCACCGCGTCTCCGCCGCCGGCAAAAAGTGCGTACACGAACAGCCGGGGCGCCGCGACCGTTCCCGCCGCGCTCCGGGCCCGGAGGTCGAGTGTCCGCCGGGTTTCGCTGCCGACATCCCGCACCGCGGTGATCCCCGAAGCAAGCCAGAGCTTGAGCTCATACTCGAGCGGCTGTGGAATGCCGCCCCGTTCCTCCTGCACGTGGCCGTGCAGGTTGATCAGGCCCGGCAGCACGTATTTGCCCGTCGCGTCGATCTCCCGGTCCGCGGCCGGCCGTCTGGCTCGGCCCGCCCTGAGCGCCACCGGGTCGAGCGCCACGATGTCGGCGATCAGGTTGTTCTCGATGATGATGTCGTACGGACCCGCCGCCGGCGTGCCGTTGCCGTCCACGATGATGGCGTTCCGAATCGCGAAACGGCCCGGCCGGATGCCGGACTGAATCCCTCTCGTGTCCTGCGCGAGGCTGCTGCCGGGCACACTGGCGAGCACCAGCAGGAGAAACGGTCGAACGCGCATGGGAAGGAAACCTCTACTTGATGGCGGCTCTCAGCACCCGTCCGTCGAGCGGCTCGGTGGCCCTCACGCCGAGCACATCGGCCAGCGTCGGCGCGATATCGACGGTCCGGGCAAACTGCGTGTACTTGCCGGCCTTGAACGGCGCCCCGAAAAAGATGATCGGAACGTGGCTGTCGTCGTTGTGTGGACTGCCGTGCGTGGCGAAAGCCGCGTTGCCCCAGTAACTCCCGGGGGTCAGGACGACCACCGCCTCCACCGGGACATCCGGGGGGAACATCTGGACCCACCGCCGCGCGATCGCGTCCTCCGACAGGTTCCGGCTTGCCAGCGGCCCGAACCGATGGGCCCGGAGCACGCCGGGAATCTGCCGCGCCACGACCACGAACTGCTCTGCCGCAGCCGTCGCGATCGCCCGCGTCACGCCTCGGCCCTTCGGGTCGATCAAGAGAGCGCCGCTCTCGAAGTCGGCCGCCTGATCATCCGCGCCGGCGTTCAGCAGGACCGCCCGGGCCGCGGATATCGCCGGCTCGATACTCACCCGAAGCGGCGGCGGAGTATAGCGCTGCTGGGAAAGCTCCGGGAACGGCGTGACCCCGTGATCCGCGGTCAGCGCCACGATGACATTCTCCCGGCCCCGCAGCCGGAAGAGCGAGTCGAGGAAGACTCCGATCTGGCGATCCAGCCGGAGCACCTGGTCGTGCAGCTCCCGTGAGTCCGGCCCATAGGTGTGCCCGATGTAGTCGGTGGTGGAGAACGACACCGCGAGCACGTCGCTCCCGGGACCCGTGCCGAGCCCGAGCTGATTGACCCCCTCGAGTGCCGCCGCGACCAGGACCTCTTCCATGAACGGCGTCCAGGGGAGGCCCCGGGCCACCAGCCCTGAATCCCTGGGCAGGATCTTCGGCATGAGAAACTGGTCTCCCCGGTTCTCGATGGGGACGCTGTCCGCCTCGGGGTAGTTCGACTCCGGGAGCACCAGCGACCACGTCTTCCCAGCGTACTGCTCCGGCAGGTGCCGCGCGTTGAACGCCTGGATCCAGTCGGGAAGTGCCTTGGTGTAGTAATCGCTCGTGGTGAACTTGCCGTCCAGGAACCAGTACACCTCCCGCTTCGAGCGCCCGATCGGGAGTATCGCGCCCCGATCCTTGACCGAAATGGAAAGTGCCCTGGTCTGGGCGTTCGCCGAGGTCATCCAGTCCACCAGCGTCGTACCCCTGAACCGGAACGGCGAAGCGGCAAGTCTCTGAACCCCGATCAGCCTCGCATTGCTGTCGTTGACCCCGGCCAGGTTCCGGGTGATCCCGGTGCTCCGCGGAAAGCGCCCCGAAAGAATCGAGGCGTGCCCCGGCGCGGTTTCGGTTATCGCGTGATCCTGGTGGGCGTCGGTGAAGAATGCTCCGCTGTCGGTCAGCCGCCGAAACCCGCCCGAGAATTGGTCGTGCCACTTCTCCAGATAGCTCTCGCGGAGCTGGTCCACCGTAATAACCACCACCAGCTTCGGCCGGGCCGCCTGGAGGGGGTCAGAGGGGTCGGGAGGGGGAACCACCCCGGGAGGAGTGGAGCAGAACAAGGCCCCGGAGAGAGAGAAAAACAGGGATGGGCGCATCCCCTAAAATACCCCACCGCTTGGCCTCGCGCCTCGGGCCGAGAGATGCTATCATGGGGTGCTGCGATCCCCGGAGGAACCCCCATGCGATTCATGACTGGTTTATTCGCCCTCTCCCTGGTAGCCCCCGCTGGATTGGCTGCCCAAGCCCCTGACTCGGCCGACAAGGGACCCCACAAGCCGGCTCGGCTTTTCCGCGACTCGGAGCCGATTGCCATCACGCTGAGCGCGGATTTCAAGACCATCTTCAAAGACCGCGACTCCATGAGTACCAAGAAGTATCCCGGCAAGCTCTCCTACGTGGGCGAGGCGGGAGACACGGTCACGCTCGATGTGGAGTTGGCGAACCGCGGGCATTTCCGGCTCCGGACCTGCGACTTCATCCCGCTCAAGGTGCACTTCAACAAGGAGCAGAGCGCCAAGGGGCCGTTTGGCGGGGAGGGCGCGCTCAAGCTCGGCACCCACTGCAAGAACAACGACACCTACGTGCAGAACACGTATGTCGAGTACGCGATCAACCGGATGTACAACCTGGTGACGCCGTTGAGTCTCAAGTCCCGCCTGACCCAGGTCACCTATGTGGATCCCAAGAACCCGAAGTTCACGGTGACCCAGCCCGGGATCTGGTTTCAGGACGAAGATGATCTCATGAAGGAAGTCGCCGGGAAGATCGTGATGCAGCAGGGGGCCACCGGCGCGTCCATGGAGCCCCGCCAGATGGCGATCACCGACATCTTCCAGTACATGATCGGCAATACCGACATGTCGGTCTGGGCGCTCCACAATTACCGCGTCGTGTCCATGGACAGCTCATCCAACTTCTACGCCTTCGCCTACGACTTCGACTGGGCGGGACTGGTGGATGCGCCCTACGCCGCGCCCGACGCGCAGCTTCAGATCAAGTACAACGTGACCCGCGTGACGGACCGGCTTTATCGAAGCGTGGTCTGTTATCCACCCGAGCTCCTGACCAAGACACTCAACCTGTTCAAAGCCCAGAAAGACTCGATTTACCAAACCCTCCGAGGGCGCCCGGAGATCAAACCGAACCGCCTCAAGGCGGCGGAGGGGTATCTCGACAAGTTCTACAAGGACCTCGACGACCCCAAGAAAGTGAAATCGGTCTTCGAGGAGCCTTGCCGGAGGGGAGGCTGAGCCTCAGGGCGCCAGGTAGCGCTCTCGGATGAGCCGTTGATGGTGCAGGGCGTGGCCCGCGGTCACCCAGACCAGGGCCCGGACGGTAATCCCCTTGTTGTTCGCGGTTCCCCGCCGGAGCGGTGCTTCGGCGGGGATGTTTTTTAGCAACGCCAGCGTCGCGGCGCGAATGGCCGAAAGCTCCGCCAGGAGATCACTCAGCGTCCGTTGCTTTGCGCCCGATTCCGGAACCCAGGCGTTTTCGTCGAATCCCGGGAGCGGGGTCGCATCCCCCCGTGCAATGCGAAGGGTCCGGTAGCAGAACACCCGCTCGGTGTCGGCGATATGGCCCAGCACTTCCTTCAGGGTCCATTTGCCGGGCGCGTAGGCGAAATCCCCCTTTGCTTCGGGAACCCCCTTCATCATCTGCTGAAAATCGGCGTCCTGACGCTCGAGCGCCTGGAGCACATCGCCGTCCGGCACCCCTTCGATGTACTTGGCGTAGTACGGATCGTGCTCGGAGCCATCGGGTCGGTCGTAGCGTGGAGGCGTCATGGTCCCTATTCCCTAGTCCCTAGTCCCTGGTCCCTGCTTGTCAAACCGCAAGTGCCTCACCCGCCCGGCCCACACCACGAATCCCGTGACTCGTCCCTGCGGGTTCCGGGTAAACCGGACGATGCCGATTGGCCCGGCCAGGAACCCGTCGCGATACAGCGGCCGGAGCGTCAGGTTGCCCCGCCATCCTCGCTCGAGGCGCAACGTGTCTCCCGACACGGAGACCTGGTAGCTGGAGCCAAGCTCGGGACTCCGGTAGGTACCGGCATAACCCGCCAGGATCTGGGCCGACGGCTTGTCTCGCGACACCGAAACGTACTCCACGGCCCGGGTATTGGGTGCTTCGAGCCGGACCCGGGTCGGCGCGCCCCCCGCGGCGGGGAGGACCGTCAGGTGCCGATCACTGCCGCGATACTTGAACCGATCGGCGGCAACCGGGATCAGCTCCACGTTGTTGGCGGTGCTGTCCGCCAGTTGGCCGTTTCGGAGATACAGCACCATGACTTCCTCGGTCCGCGGGGCGTGGTACGCTCCGGCAAGCTGGGACGGAGTGATCCCGTTGCTTCCACCGGTGTACGGGGACGGCTCGGCTGGAACGGCGGCGAGAGTCGAGCCGAGCACCGCGCTGGCCAGTCGCGGGCCGAGGTCGCCCGGAACCGCGGATCCGCCGTTGCAGAGGAAGGCCAGGGCGATCCGCTGATCCGGATAGCGGACCAGGGCCGATCGGTAGCCGCCGGTCGAACCGGTATGGGCAACCCGGCGCACCCCGCGAACCGTGCTGGCACCGACCCCTAACCCGTAGTCCAGCTCGGTCCCGTCATTGAGCTTGCCCATGCGCTCCAGCGAGTCGCGGACCGCGCCCCACGGATCGCCGCCTTGCTGCATGGCGGCCAGCCATTTCAGGAAATCGTCCACCGTCACCAGCAACCCGCCGCTCCCGATCACCCGCGTGAACGGGTGGTCGTTGCGCCACACCGTGCCGGCGCGGGTATAGGCCGACGCGCGCCCCGGGACGACGGCCCGGTGATCCTCCCGCCAGACCGCGGTCATGCCGAGCGGCTTGAAGATCCTGGCGTCGGTGAAGGCTTGCAGTGACTTGCCGCTGGCGCGTTCCAGCACGGTGGCGGCCACGATGTAGCCGGTATTGCTGTAGAGGTAGTCCTCGCCGGGGTCGAAGTTGAGCTCCCGAAGCCGCGACACCACATCCATGACTTCGGCGTTGTTGTGATCGACTTCGCCGGCCGCCCGCTGCTCCATGGCATGCAGGGTGTAGCGGTCCGGTAACCCGCTGGTGTGAGTGAGGAGGTGGCGGATGGTGATCCGCTTTCCGATGCTCTTGGTCTCGGGAATCCACTTCGCAATGTCGTCATCGAGGGAGAGGACCCCGTCCCGCGCCAGCAGCACGAGCGCCGCGGCGGTGAACTGCTTGGCCACCGAGCCACTCTCGGAGAGCGTGCCCA
>Ga0187893_10014601_pt1 | contig 10678 bp, 11 predicted proteins | sample MA1701074metaG_FD_139574 | JGI IMG/M metagenome (GOLD analysis project Ga0187893, IMG submission 139574) | White microbial mat communities from a basaltic lava cave in the Kipuka Kanohina Cave System on the Island of Hawaii, USA - MA170107-4 metaG ...
ACATAACATCTCATGGCAACCTCCTTGATGTAGGTGGAGAAGAGCCGGCACGTCACGCACGACGCCGACTTTATACTCCACAAGAGGAGCCTTCGAGATGATCATCGGGAGTCTTTGTGTAGGAGCCCTGTAGCGCTCTGGGATTCAACTCTTCACAACATCTCCATCCTGCCAAATTCCAAGATAAGCGTCTCCATAAGGATGCCGCCTTCCATGGCCCGCAAGGGCGAGTACGATAGACTCACCGGACGAACATTGTCGAAGCGCCAGGTCAGCACCACGGTTGACTGGTCCTCTCCCAGAAGTTCAACCTTCACGGTACGCTTTCGAGGAGCTGTTCCCTTCCGAGTCTCATCCCACCAGGCATAGAGATCCATAGACCCCATGACCCCTCGCTTGAGGACAAGACGATTGGCAGCAGCAACTTGAGCCTGTTCGACAGGCTGAGGAGGCACCGTGTGAGGACGCGGGTGGCCCTCGGGCTGGTCAATGATGAAATCCGGGAAGATCACCTCGGCAAAGCCTGCAAGTCTCGAAGCGCTGTCTCCTCGTCCAAAATCCACGAGAAAATTCGAATTCCTGTAAGGTCGTTCACTGATGACGGCCATAATGTCTTCACTCCGGGGAAAAACCTGGACGCTACTCCATTTCCAGGCGCTCGTAGGCTAACACCAGTTCTTCCATTGCGACGTCGGTCCCTTTTGCGTTGAGTGGACCGCTCGTATGCTTGATGATGCGTGCTCGTAAGAGCTTCCATGTCTGTACCACGTTGGTGTGATCTTCATTTTGTAATTGAATGGTCACGGTTCTCAGGGCGTTCTGGTCGCCGTTGCGGATCTGGTCAAGCCATGCATAGAGATTCAGCGAGCCGATGATCCCTCGTTTCAGTGTGACATCGCTGACCTTGTTCAAGCCTGTCACCTTCATCACAGTGTTTTCCTTGGAGTTGCCGTTGCGGTATTCGATCACCACGGCTTCCATGCCAATGCCGCTCACCTCCTGGAAGCCGGCCTGCGGCCCTTGGGTGTCTCCGTTGCCAAGGTCGACCAGAAAGTTAAACTGGCCATAGGGACGGTTGCGCAAAATTGCCATACGTATCTCCTCTCCTTAAGGGCTGCACGTCGGTAGCAATTCCTACGCCGAGCGCAACGGAAAATCAACAGTGCGAACCGAAAATATCAGTAACAGTTCCGGTAAAGGGGGTAGTGGAGCCCGCACTTTGCTTCGCGCCGGCAACGTCCTGTGGGTTTCTACGCCCTGTCAGGAAAACCAAGATATAGCGCAGCAGATAATTTGCAATCGCTCAAAAAAGTCGGTAAGTGTTGCAGTGGTCCCACGCATAGTTGTGGTACAGCAAACCCCACGGAAAGGAGACTGACCCCGATATGCTAATCCCTAAGATTCCGATGGCCACGTGTCTCTGGTTCGACAAGAATGCCGAAGAGGCGGCGAAGTTCTACGCCGCGACGTTCCCCAACAGCCACGTCACCGCAGTCCACAAGTCCCCAGCCGACTACCACAACGGCAAGGCGGACGATGTGCTGACGGTGGAGTTCACCGTATTGGGTCAGCCGTTCGTCGGCTTGAACGGTGGTCCCGACTGTACCTTTAATCAGGCGGTGTCGTTTCAGGTATTTACTGACACCCAGGAGGAGACGGATCGCTACTGGGACGCGATCGTCAACAACCGCGGAGAAGCCATCGCCTGCAGCTGGTGCAAAGACAAATTCGGGCTCAACTGGCAAATCGTACCGCGCGTACTAATAGAGGCAATGACTGGCGCGGACAAGGCCGCAGCCAAGCGTGTGATGGAGGCCATGATGGAGATGGTCAAGATCGACATCGCTAAGATCGAGGCCGCCCGACGCGGATAAAGTAGGGGCTTACGTGCGAACGGGGCCGGCTGGCATGTTTGGCGACAAAATCAACATTCAACCCGGTGGCAAGATTGAATTGACACGTGGCATTGTTCTCTAGAGATTCCTGAAGCCCAGGCGCGCATGAGCAACAAATCACAGACGGCGATCACAGACTTAGGACGATTTCTTGATGCGGTTCGCGCGATCTTGGATGAATGGACGCTGCCGGATGCTGAGTGGTATCCAACGTTATGGTTTCGCGGCCACGGCGACACCGATTGGCCGCTGACTCCCAGTTGGCAACGAGTGCGATCCACCGGCAAAGGGTTAGGCGAGGAGTGGTACAACGAAGGGACGCTGCTCCGCGATTTTAGTCTTCGTGCGCCTCGCTATCTCCAGTCGGTTCCGGCGAACGGCTGGGAGTGGCTCTTTTTGATGCAACACTATGGGTTGCCGACTCGCTTACTCGATTGGAGTGAAAGCGCGCTCATCGGACTCTACTTTGCCTTGCGAGATCACACGGGTGTCCGTGATGCGGCTGTGTGGGTCCTCAACCCGTGGTGGCTCAACAAGCAAAGCCTCGGACAGTATGAGATCCCTCCAGCTGGAGATCCTCTTTTGGCTGATTGGGCGCCACAATGGGATGGGCACATCAAGGGCGTGTTGCCGGTCGCGATCAAACCAGTTCACGCCACTGTGCGCATCTCAGTTCAGAAGGGATTTTTTACCATCCATGGCACCGAGCGCGACGCGCTGGATCGGTTCACACGAAAACGGCAGGGGGATCGACCGCAGCTCAGGAAGCTCATCATCCCTAAGGCGTCCATCGACGAAATGAAGCGAGATCTATCGATCGCGGGAATCACTGAAACCGTCATCTTTCCTGAGCTAGATGGGCTGTGTCGAGAAATCAAAGGAGGGTTCTTTGGAGGGTAATCCTATGTCCTAGTGCGTCCGATCTGCTTTTGCCTGTAGAATTCCAAGTCATGTTCTCTGTGTCTCGCCCTTTCATCGACCTATCACTTATCGGGGCAGACATTCTATCATCGTGCGTCGCAGTTCAATCCTCGTCCTCTCTATCGTTGAACAAATACACGTTTTCTTGTCCAATGCGAAGCCCATTGCTAACCTTCTTGCGTGATCATTGCTTGTAATCAGCATGAGGATATTGAGATTTGAAAGCGACGTATGTTGCGTGGTCGAAAATTGTCCTGTTTCTTCTTGCTCTTTACTTCGGAGAGGTTTCAAACGTTGCTTGTCTTATACAGGAACGCTACATTCCACGCGGTCCCAATTCGCTTCATGGCATCGGCGAGGTGTATTTCGTGCCGATCGGCACATTTCCTCAGGACGTGTTGAACAGGCTCGTAAACTATTATCAGGACAAATATGGGTTGAGTATATCCGTGCTTTCGCCCCCATTACCTGCACTAGTAGCGCGTGCGTTCAACGAAGAGCGAGAGCAGTACGTTGCGGAAGACATGGTCGCCATATTAGGGCAAGCAAGGGTCGCCTCGGACCTCAGTTCCACTCTTATTGCGTTGACGGATCAGGATCTTTACATCCGTGACTCTACTTGGAGGTATGCCTTTGGTTATCGGTCGAATCAGCTGGCGGTAATTTCATCAGCCAGGATAGGTACTCGATTTATGGCTGTATGGCCGATTGACTCTGAATGGAAGGAGAAACGACTACGCAAAATGGTCACGAAGTACATCGCTGTTCTTCACTATCGACTACCATTAAGCTCGAATTGCCGCAGCCCTCTATTTGACAAGATCGGAGGGCCGCAGGAACTGGATTTCATGGAAGAAGATTTATAACCGCCAAACTCGTGCCAACTGATCCCACATCCTTTTCTGCGATCAGAAGGGTTTCGCCCTGTACCCATGATCGTGGCCTGACTCGTCCTCATGTCGGCTCCGCTCTCGCAGTTCCCGTTCGGCCTCCACACGGCGCCGCTCTGCCACGATCATTCGGTCGAGCTCTGCCATGTGCTGTTCGGCGAACGCTTGGACCACCTGCCGTTCGTCGGTCAGCCAGCGCGTCAGCGACTCTTTCTTGATCCGCCATGCTTCCGCAAGCCCGAATTCACCGGAGACCACGCCGGTGCTATTGATGCTGGTCCGGACTCTGCCCATTTGGCGATCGTCATGTGGAAATCGCGAGACGATCTCTTTCAAGACACCGTCGATAGATGTCGAACCAAGATAGTTCTGGAGAAGCGCCAGCGAGAAGTCAGCCTCCGTGTCGCCACCAGCTTTGACCATTTCGCCGAGCGCGGCCGCGAACTCGGGCGTGCAGGTGGGAAACGCTCTGTTGAGCAGGTTCCCTCCTCGAAACCGGAATTCCGCCCGGTCTTGAGCGAACCACGCCAGTCCCTTGCTGATGGCGAGTTCAGGATCTTTCGACAGCACCGCTTCCAGTCCTTGGAACTCAAACGGCACCGGCTCGACCTGTTCGTCGTCGCCGTCCTCAGACGTCCTCGCGAGCCGCGTCGTCATCACGTTGCCGAGTCGCTGCCGTTCAGTCTCTCTCATTCGCACAAAAGCCAGCCCGGCGGTGTCCTCGTTCGCCCACTGAACATCAGCCCCATCAATCATCAGCGCCCACTCCAAGCCGGGCACCGCGATGCGCAGTTCTAACGAGAGGCCAGGCAACATGAGGAGCGGGCTTTCCAGCCGGCACCCGCTCGTTGAGAGATCGAGAATGGTGCCTGTCCCTTCGGACTGTACGGAGCCCGTCACCATGGCGCGCAATTGCACACACACTCGGGGCGCAGTCCGCTGATCCTCTGCCTTCAGATTCATAACCGATTGACCCTCCGCCTTCCCATCCATGCTCCCCATCGCATCTCCCTCAGAAAGAAACAGGGGAGAGGGTACTGATTCTTGTACCTTGATTGATCCAGTGTGCGTTGTTCGTTCAGGGACACATTATCCCGCGTCGGTAGGTTAACCGGCAACAACCTTTCGAACGGAATAAGGACCGCTTGATTACGGATATTCCCTGCTGTAGCTTTGTTGCAAATGCCAGGTGCCCTTACTGCGGCAAATAGGGGTATCATCGATGTAAGCGGTCGCGGTAAAGAATCAATAAAAGATACGGTCGCACAACACGATAAAAAAGCTGAAGGTGATCATCAAAGGGCAGTAATACTTATCGACTGGTAAAAATAGCTGTGTCTGTGGTGGTTTGAAGACCAACAGAAGGTGTGTGAGTCGCTCAGGAGGCTCGATGGGAAGGCGCATCTCCGTTCTCCGTCTCCCCCCTAGTAGGCGTCCGATAGCGACTCACAATGCCATCCTTTTTCTGCTCACCGCGTCAATACTTATTCTCAACCTGGGTGAGGCCTCGGCCGGCAGTCTCTTCGAACAGTGCCGTGACAAATTGGCCCAAGCACGACACCTCGGCCTCCTCGCCGATTTTGAGTGGAAGCCCCCCAGAGCTCCGAAGGTCGTCGTTGGTAGGGAGTTCTTTAGGATTCCGTTTGAGGCAAAGAAAGAACTAGTGGAGACAGTCAACTGTTACTTGGTTAAGGGAAGACGCGGTTACGTAAATTTTCCCATCCTCGAATGGATGAACCACCGCACGATCGGCGAGTGGAGAGACGGCCATCTGAGGATTTCGTGATTAGTAGCTAGATGCTACAGAAGGACAGTACCCGTGAAATGCGACATCTGTAACGAGGAAGACGTTGCTTCGAAAAGCCATGCAGTAAGGATGTCCGATAAGGAACATCACATAAAACATTTCGAGTGCGCGAATGGTCACAAATGGCATTTCATCTATGGTGCCAGGAGATTTATTCCCTGCGATTGCTCAAACTAAGCCATCACCAGGCGAAATAAAAAATGGTCGCGAGTCTTTGTTTAAGAGCCCTTCGGCCGACCATGTGGCCGTAACGTGGATTCCTTCCCAAACCGTGTCGTTATGCGCTTTTACCTCTCACCAATCTCGGGCAGCCCATGGATCCATCGAAATGCGCTAGCTCTTGCCGTGAGCCTCGATTCTGACCACCTCTGAGATATTCAGGTACAGATCCTGATTCACCTGGACGATATTATCCACCTGCGACATTCCTCTGTAAGACTTACCGCAAAGCGGCACGACGCGTGCGCGTATCACCCGGCGTCTTGGTTCTCCATTTGGGCTGTCCGTTCTTCTCCTGGGAGCGAGCGAGTGTAGCGGAGCTAAAGCCACAGTTTGAGGCCACGATGATTTGACGGCGAACCTGCTCGATCGAGGGTGTGGCCGAGATCATTGGATCTTGCAGTCCCAAGACATCCCAACGGAGGGTCTTTTTACCATGAACCTTTCTTCGTCTGGGCGAGGCCTTCGTCCACCAGGGTATGCTCATAGCGTTTCTCCTAGGCAAGAGGTTTCGATCCGAGCGATGCACGGCAGCTCAGCGCTTTCGTGACAGATTTCGTTTGAGCCGGATCCGGATGCCGACCCTAATGAATCGATCGCTCCGAGATACTATATGGAGGCTTGGTTACGGGGGAGTTGCGGCACGGTAAATTCTCGTTCATGGAGTTCATGACTCGCAGCCTGAGGCGTTAAACCAACCGGCTATAAATCAGCGTCTTCACAGCAAGTTAGGTCGCTCACACATCATCTGCGCCCGTAGCCCAATCGATAGAGGACTAGGCTACAGATCTGGGGGTTACAGGTGCAAATGTCAGCTCCTGGGATCCGCGATGATCGTCAAGTTGTCATCGTCTATATTGCCGTCTCTTAAAATGGCGGGTTCGAGGTCCTGCGCAAGAAGGACAATGTTTGATCGAAGATCCGAAGCCTTTGTGCTTTTGGATTTCGTGAGGGTTCTTGTTCCTGCACGTGGCGCGAGGTGCTAAATTACAAGACCTGACCTCACGCTTAATTCGCTGTATCAACATCACCGTGTCCTTTCGCATGTCGGCACTTCACCGACGTCTGAGCAGCGTGCGATGCTGCACCGGTCGCGTTGTGTGTTCCCGCACAAAGCACGCCAAGAGATAAGGTTCCAATTACTGATGATCTATGAAATAACCAATAATTACAGATAGTGCATTGTTTTTCTTCCGATTGCTGAGAAGCACAATCGGTGTCCTCGTGGATGGCATTTGGTTTGCTCCCCCGGTCATCTGCGCTCAGATCTCTGTCTCGGTAGCACATACCCCATGGTGTAATTATACCTAGGCTGTGTCAATTGGGTGGACGTATGCCTTTCCAGCCTGTTCTTCCTCTGTAGAGGACATGTCACAGACCCACCCCCTGGCAAGCAAGCTACTCAAGGCAGACCAGACACAGTGCCTTCCTACGATGACTGAGTGGTTAGGGGAGTTCTCGCCAGTGGAACCGCGGGTGAAAGGAGAGAACCATGATGAGTCGGTTGCATTTTGTCATTGGTGCCTATTCGTTTACGATTGCAATGTCTGTGTTTGCGCTCTTCAGCCACCCCGCCCAAGCTGAGTGGTATGTAGCTGGGCAGGGGGGAGTTGCCTTTGGAGGCAATTTGAAACAGCTTGACGAGGTGCCGGCCTCTGGCGGAGGAGCCTTTCAGTACTCAAATCTCGCGCTTCATGCATTGCCTCTGTATGGAGGGAAGGTCGGATATTATTTCGACGACCCGGCGTGGCGATGGCTGGGATTCGAGATGGAGGCGTACACATCGACCCAGCATATTAAGCAGCAGGGTCTTGAGGTTTCTCAACGAGGAGTTCCCCCTTCCTCCCAGGTGATCTCTGATAAAAGTGGCCGAGTCACCACCTGGGCCCCGATTAGTCTCATGGTTCGATACCAGATCGGTCCGGTAGAGCCGTATTTTGGCGTGGGATTGTCACTCTCTTTTCTCCACTTCCATGACGCCGCCACTGATACAACGACATCCAGCAACGCGAACATGGGCTTTATTGGGAAGGCAGGGCTGCGATGGAGGGTGACGGAGCATCTTGCCGTGTTCGGGGAGTGGAAATACAATCAATTCAGTTTCAGTTTTGACCAGTTCCTCCTCGGTTCAGCCTCCGGGGGGGGAGATGGACGTTACGGGTCACACATCGCAGTCGGCGGCCTCGGCTGGCATTTTTAGGCGATTGCGAACAGCGATTATAGTATCGCTATCTGACAGGACAAAAGCCTGGCTTTTGGATTTCCTCGGATGAAGACCTTCCTGCTGCCCTTGAAATTGAGACTGCCTCTACGGCAAAGTCCTGGCCTTCTGCCTCCTGCCGCAGTGAGGGAGCCTTTGTGCTTTTGGATTTCGTGAGGGCTCTTGTTCCTGCACCTGTCGCGAGGTGCTAAATTACAAGACCTGACCCCATGTTTACGAACAATTTGGTGTCTACGAAACCCGGGCGAGCTCATCCTGCCCCCTTTTCTGTCTCGAATATGGTGTGGACATGTTACTTTTCTGCTGGGAATTCCTCTTTGGCGTTCACAATCGCGGTGCAATCAAACGGAGCACCATAAACGCGATGCCAACGAGAAACCAAAGTTTGATGAAAATGGCGAATAGGCTGTATGCAAATCGGAGACGACCGAAAATCTGCCGAGGTGTACCACCCAAGCGTGTAACGAAATAGGTGAATCCCAGTGGGAAGAGCACCAGGAAGTTCGCAAAGTAGAGAGCCTTGACTGCCAACACCCACGTCGCGTTTGTCGAAGTTGCAAAGTCGGAGCTGAAGATATCCCTGCCGATAAAGGCTAAAGTCGCCAACGCCACCAGTGCAATCACACTGTGTACTCGGAAGATTCGATAGAGCTGTAGTGCTTCCTGTTTCTCGCTGTCCGTTAACTCTTTCTTCGACCATTCATGCGTCAACTCGTCAATCTTGCCTGATTCCTGGGCTTCCATTAGTGCAATCAGCTTTGCCCAAATCCGAGAATCTGCCCAGTAGTTCGGGTGCAGCCCATTCCCCACCGATATCTCTGCGAAGTTGTCGGTAGATGCCATGTGTAAACTCCGTCCTATCCAGTCGCTGTCACGCCAGAGGTTCATCCAGAATGAGACAGAACGACTTGTGGAGTAGATGTCAAGGAGTTGATCGGGTGTCAAAATATGGCCGGGGAACACGTGTGACATTATTGATAGCGGTGAACCCAAAGTCGTTAGCAGCAACTTGCGAGGCGCCGGCATTGCCGACGTGTTCTTGAGGCAATGCGACACTAGAACACTTCCAAGGCTGTGGCCCACAACGATGATATCTGCATGTGAAGCGTTGTCCCTCACCCAGTCGATAATTTTCAGCATCCTCGCCTCGACGTTGCGGCGTCGCTCCGGCTGACCGACGTAAAAGACAATATCCCCAACCAAGTCCAGTCCATGCACAGACTTTCTGAAGATGAAGCGTATGAGTGCCGGAATGATCGCAATCGCAACGAGATAAAACCACCAGGTAGAACTGTGAGTTTCTGGTGCAAGGATGTAAGGCAGGAATGTTATGCAGTATCCCAATCCTAATGTAAGGCAAATAATAAGTCCCGCTGTTAAAAGAGCGAAGGCCGTTAACGCAAGTCTCCACCCAACACTTGCGCTCTTCGGAATACAGCGGAAACTGTTGCCGCACAGCTCGAATAAAGGACGCGCCGTTTTTGCGATGAGCATCTGAAAATGCTGCACCGAATTTGTTTGAATGAATAGCTCATCTTGGATTTGGGTTTCTGCTCGGAGGTGATCATGGCTCCAAATGAAAGGAATAATAAACCGGTCACCAGCTGCGGTCCGGATGCGCGTGACATCGACGCTTCCTAGCTGCCCACTCGGTAGCGGAATTCCGGCAATCCGCAGGCGGTCTGCCTCAAAGCTGTCGGCCGGAAGAGTGCGTTCTAAACCACGCCCCAACTCATCGAGAATGTCCATTTGTGTATGGTCACCAATCCCGTGGACGATCAGGGCGACAGTTCGTGCCCCCATCAAGCTGTCGGAGGCAAACTCTGGTTGCCCAGTTGTGCTCGACATGGCCACTGTGTACCCAGCTCTCTATGCGAAGCGCGAGACGATCACCCACGGTCGGAGAATAAACGGGGACATTCTGCTTTGATGAAACAGGTTGTTATCACTGTGCTTGTGGATGGTTGGGGTCCAAATTAGGGTCAGCATGACTATTGACTTATTTGTGAGACCTGCCCTTTCAAGAGCTGGTCTTGCGGTCGCACAACTCTCGTGACTGGCGAGCTTTATGCTTGCATACTGCCGTGTGATTGCTGTTCTGATCTGGTTTAAGCGGACACCAATGTACCTCTGACGCACCGGACTTGATTTTTCGAGCGTGTTTTTTCCGCTTGCGCCAAGTTATGGGCCGCTTGCATCCTCAACCATCTTTGGGTGACACCACCAAATGCCTTCTCCAGTCAAATCGACATTTCAGCAAGAATTCTAGCCTTGCCGCTGACTAGATTATTCATGGCCTGCCGAGTGACGGCGAGCACCTTCGCTCCTACCGCCACAGAGAGTCCGAGCGGTACGAGGCAGTCGTATCGAACCGAGAGTCCCCGATGAGGTGAGTTCTTCATGCGCATGGTCTGGCTCGGATAACCGCGTCAAATAGCCAAGATATAGCGGTATTATAAGCTGTTCTAATTTTTAGGTCCATGCCTTGCGCTCCTCGTCAGATGTTGGACGGCTTGCCGCTGAAGTGCTAGTGTTAGCTATCGAGTTGGAGCTGCTATGGGAAAAATTGAAGCCATTGTGAATAGAAATAGAAAAGGGATCACCCATCTCGAAGGCTCCGGTCAAGCGGGCACAGTCCATCGTGCCCTCCGTCTTCTCCGAACGGGGCACGTGTTTAGATCACGTCTTCCCTCGCCGTGCCGGTCGTGTGACGTCGTCGCATCCC
>Ga0187893_10014602_pt1 | contig 10678 bp, 10 predicted proteins | sample MA1701074metaG_FD_139574 | JGI IMG/M metagenome (GOLD analysis project Ga0187893, IMG submission 139574) | White microbial mat communities from a basaltic lava cave in the Kipuka Kanohina Cave System on the Island of Hawaii, USA - MA170107-4 metaG ...
GGATCATCGCGATTTACGAAGGCACGACCACGATCGAGGAGATCGTCAAGGAAACGGTGTTCCAGTAGGGGCACCTGTCGCCGGACCGGGGTGGACGCCCCGGTCGCCGGCCTTGGCCTGAGGCGGGTTGCGCGCGGACCCGACATGGCCGTAAGATCGGGACCCGATCGGGCAGCGCCGGAGGACTCATGGGCAGCTTCACCTTCGAGGCCGTTGATGGGAAGGGCAACAAGGTCAAGAAGGAGGTCACGGCCGACGACCGCGACGAGGCCATGGCCAAGATCAAGGACATGGGCCTGTTCCCGACCAAGGTCAAGGAGAAGGGCCCCGAGGGGAACGCGCCGGCCACCGCCGCCGCCCCGGTCCCGCCTTCGAGCCCCCACCGCTTGAGTGCGGGCCGCAGATCCGACGCGGTCGTCTCCCCCTGCAGCCGGCGGATCAGCGCAACGAGGTCCTTTCCGTGTGAGTCGACCTTCACCTGCCGCTCGATATGCCGGATCACCCCATCGGGGTCGATGACGATCGTGACGCGTTGCGAAAAACCGCCGCCCGACGGCAGCGCGCCGAACTGCGCCGCCACCTTTCCGCCCGGATCGCTCAGGAGGGGGAAATTCAGCTTTTGCGCGGTGTGGAAGCTTTTCTGATCCGCGACGTCGTCCATGCTCGCGCCGAACGGCCGCGCGTTCAGGCCCCCGAGCTCGCCCGCCGCGTCCCGCAGCGAACAGACTTCGCGGGTTCACCCCGGCGTCGCCGCCTTTGGGAAATACGCTACGAGCACCCACCCCCGGCCGCGCAGCGACCCCAGGTGCCATTCCTTGTTATCCTGATCCCGGAGCTTGAAATCCGGGGCTTCCGACCCCGCCTGAGCCCCTTGAAGCAGGAGCAGCGCCAGCGCAATCCCCATGGGCATCGACATCTTACTACCGGCGATGAAGTCGTCCATAGCGGGGCGCATGCCGGGCACCAACCGTTAGGTTCACTGGGAGGTAATGGAATGAAAAAGTCCCTGAGCACTCTCGCGTTGCTGGTCGCGCTGGCTTCTGCGGCGGTCGCGCAATCACCGCAGGAGAACAAGGCCAAGAAGCTCCAGGAGCCGTTTCTCAAGAACGGCGACTGGATCACCGACTATGAAAAGGCGCTAAAGGAATCCGCGGAGACCGGCAAGCCGATCTTCGCCTATATGACGAGGTCGTACGCGCCCTGACCGCCCTGCATGTCGGTAGAGCGCGGGACGCTCTCAAAGCCGGAGCTCAAGGATTTCGGGGCGAAGGTCGTGCTCTTCTGCCACATTACGACTCGCATTCCCGGGGAACCTCACGACGAGCTGCTCAAGGAGAAGGGCGGCCGCGGCTTCCCCACCTTCTGGTTCCTCGATCCGACCGGCAAGGTGATCGGCGAACCCAAGGGCCGCAGCGTCGCCGATTTCGAAGCGACCTTGAAAGAGGTCCTTCCGAAAATGCCGCCGTTCAAGGGACCCAAGCGGCCGAAGATCTGGAAGCTCGAAGACGCCCTCAAGGAGGGCAAGGACAAGGAGCTGGTCGTGCTGCTTCTTATCAAGGGCGACAAGGACAAGAACGACGAGCTGACGAAATCGCTCTACGACAAAAAGCACGAAAAGACCCTGGCCAAGTTCCTCTTCGTCGAGCACACGTTCGACAAGGAGGACGAGCTCTGCAAGAAGCTCGATGTCAAGGACGGTCCCGTGCTGCTGGCGATCGATCCCCACAAGGAGAAGATCGAAGAGGCGGTGCTGGGGACGTTCAAGGACGACAAGCCGTCCGTGACCAAGATGGGCGATTTCCTCAAAAAGTGGGAAAAGGCCGCCGAGAAAAAGAAATAGCCGTCGGCGATCAGAGATCAGAGGTCAGGAGACCTCGGTAGCGTAGTAGGGTTCGCTCAAGTCGAGGTCGGCGATGCCGAGTTCATCGCAGCGCGCGAGCCATTCGGCTGCCGAAACCCGTTTCCGATCGAACCGGACCAGTTCGGGGAGGGCATCGAACGGACGCACCCTTTTCCCCTGATTCGTCATGGTTACGGACCCTCCCGGCGAGAAGGGCTCGAAGGTCCACCCCCGCCTGAGCAGCGCCAACGTCAGCGCGGCTCCGACGGCCTCGTACGCTCGGTCGCGCGCCTCTTCGGTCGTGAAGCGGGGCAGCTTGACGGTGCGACGCTCAAACAGGCTGGCCCCAAAGTCTGTAATCGCGGCGTCGCAGTCCGGAAGCTGTGTAGGGGTCAGCCCGTTCAGCCGAGGGCCGAGCCGTCCATGCGCCTCGAGCCACGCCGGCAGGTAGATCTTCGGGATGATGTTCTCCCACGCAATGGGTTCAAGCGTCCGCTGACGTTTGATGAAGAAGAGCGTCTCAACGACCGAATGCTCGATCGCCTCCATGCCTTCCAGCAACGTGGCGGCGGGGGGATCGGGGTACGGCGCTTCCTTGGCCGGTAACGTCTTGAGGAACTCCAGCCGCTCCGAGACGGCCGGGTGGGTATCGTACGCTCCGGCGCCGCGCACCAGCTCACGACGCACCGCTTTGGCGATTTGATCGGAAACCTCAGGGTTCCTGCAGAAAGCGGAGAATCCGTCGAGAAACGGCGGGCGATACCCCGCCTTGAGCACGGGCATAACCCCCCCGACATAGACGCCCACCGCGACCCCGGCGGCCTGCGAGGCCATGAGCGCATCGCAAGCGATGCTCGAGCCCGTGACGCCCGCCGCGATCTCGTCCGCCCTCAGCTCACGGTGCCTACAGATGCTCCGAGTCAACCGGAGAAACAAAATGGCATAGAGATAGAAGGGAAGCTGCAGCACGGCGCTAAATCCTGCCAGCGCCTCGACGCTTCGAATGATCGACGCCCGGGCCGACTGGATCCAGCCGCCCAGCATCGTGTCGCCGTGGTGAAAATGCCCAAATTCGTGCGCGATGACCGAGCGAAATTGCGCGACGGTCAGCGCTCCCATCAAGGGCACGCCGAGGATGAGGACGCGCCGACGGCCGAACCCGAGGAATCCTCCGCGATCCATCACTCCCGCGTTCACGTCGGCCGTGAGAAAGGTCTCATCCGGAAGCCGCTGGCCCAGATCGTGCCCGATTTGCTCGACCACCCGCTGGAGGCGGGGGTGATTCGACAGGTCGATCGGCGGCCCCGGTGCTTCGAAGCGATCACGTCTCGGAAAGACCGACCAGAGGATGAGAATGGCCCCGGACACTCCTCCGGCGATCATGTAGGCGATGCCGCCGTGCGCCACGCGCTGCTGAAGCGCCGCAATTCCTAAGGCGGCAATGTAAAGGCATCCCCCGACTGTCACCAGGCAGAGTGCATAAAAGAGCGCAACGACGAAAACCGTCAACAGGCTCTGAATCCACAGGGTTGCTCGGGATGCCGTCACTAACCCATACAGAACCCGCGGCTCCCCCACTATTCCAGGGAAAGAGGCAGTCCGCAGCCTGACACTCCATTTCAAATCCCGGGGGAAAACGTGCGTTTAGAGGCCCCCGATACTTGACTTTGGCCCCGCCCACCTGTAAATTGAAATCGGCTTTCAAAAAGAAGAAGACCATGTCGCTCGCGCAGCTGTCCAAGGACGAGGGGGGACGCGTCCTCTCCATCCGCGCCGCCGATGTCGCGCTGGCGCAGCGGCTGCTGGCGATGGGCTTCCTCCCCGGCGCGCAGCTGAGGATCGTCCAGGTCGCGCCGTTCGGCGACCCCATCACGGTCGAGCTCAACGGCTGGCGCGTGAGCCTGCGGCGGTCGGACGCCGCCTCGGTCGACATCGCGCGCGTGTAAGCCATGGCGGCTCCCGACGGGCGCGCCCCGGTCGTCGCCGTCGCCGGCAACCCCAACACCGGCAAGAGCACCCTCTTCAACCGCCTGACCGGCGGCAGCCAGCGCGTCGGAAACTTCGGGGGCGTCACAGTCGAAAAAAAAGAGGGGGCGCTCAGGCTCGACGGCATCGACGCGGTCGCCGTCGACCTGCCGGGCACGTACAGCCTGGCGGCCGCGAGCCCCGACGAGCAGGTGGTGCTGGACGTGCTGACCGGCCGCTCCGAAGGGACGCCGCGGCCGGACGCCGTGGTGTGCGTCGTCGACGCGACGAACCTCGGGCGCAACCTGTTCCTCGTGTCGCAGATCGGCGAGACCGGCCTGCCGATCGTCGTCGCGCTCAACATGTCCGACGAGGCCGAACGCAAGGGGATCCGGATCGACGCCGCGAAACTGTCGTCACGCGTCGGCGTGCCGGTGGTGCCGACCGTGGCCACCGAGGGCCGCGGGCTGGAGGCGCTGCGCGGCGCGATCGCGTCGGCGCTGAACGACCGGCCGAAGTTCGCGGTCGTCCCGTGGCCAGAATCGATGGAGGAGGTCTGCCGCTCGGTCCGCGCCAAGGCAGGCGGCGTTCTGACCGAAGCCGAGGTGCACCGGCTGATGTTCGACATCGGGTCGGACCTGCCGCGACGGATCGGATGGCTGGGGGCGGAGCCCGCGCTTCGTGAGGCCCGCGAGACCCTCAAGTTGCGCGGGATGGACCCGGTCAGTTTCGAAGCCACCGAGCGATACCGGCATCTGGAGGGCCTGCTGGAGGGGATGTCGACCCGCCCCGTTACCGCCCGCGCGAGGCGGGGGTACGCGGTGGACCGGTTCCTGACGCATCGGTTTTGGGGGCTGCTCGTCTTCGGCGCGATCATGTTCGTCGTGTTTTCGTCGATCTACTGGCTGGCGAAGCCGCTCATGGAGGGGGTCGTGGCTCTGTTCGGGCTCCTGGGCGGCTGGGCGGGGGCGGCGCTCGCGGGGACGCCGATGCTGCAGAGCCTGGTCGTGGACGGGGTCATCGCGGGGGTGAGCGGCGTCCTGGTCTTCTTGCCGCAGATTTTGGTCCTGTTCTTTTTCATCGCGCTGCTGGAGGACACGGGCTACATGGCGCGCGCGGCGTTCCTGATGGACAAAGTCTTCAGCTGGTGCGGCCTGAACGGCAAAAGTTTCGTGCCGATGCTCTCCAGTTTCGCGTGCGCGGTGCCCGCGATCATCGGCACGCGGTCGATCGAGGACCCGAAAGCGCGGCTGGCGACGATCCTGATCTCGCCGCTGATGAGCTGCTCGGCGCGGCTGCCGGTGTACGTGCTGATGATCGGCGCGTTTATCGAGCCGACGTACGGTCCGGTGTGGGCGGGCGTGGCGCTTTTCGCGATGCATCTGCTGGGGCTGGTGGTGGCAATTCCGGTCGCGTTCGTGATCAATCGGTTCCTGCTTCGGACGCGGCCGCTGCCGTTCGTGCTCGAAATGCCGCCGTACCGCCGGCCGGGCGTGCGCGACGTGGGGCTGAAAATGTATCGGAACGCGATGGAGTTCGTCGTGCGGGCGGGCACCGTGATTCTGGCGTTCGCGATCCTGATCTGGGCGCTGACGTTCTTCCCGAGGACCGAGGCCGAAGGCGTTTCGGAGTCGGAGGCGAGGGCGGCGCAGCTGGAGCACAGTTATCTCGGCCGGTTCGGCAAGGCGGTTCAGCCGGCGTTCGAGCCGGCGGGGTTCGATTGGAAGCTGACGGTGAGCGTGTTGGCGAGCTTCCCGGCGCGAGAGGTGGTGGTGACGACGCTGGGGATCATCTACAACGTCGGGGAGGCGGAGGATTCCGACTCGCTGCTGCGGGAGCGGCTGGCGGCGGCGTCGTGGCCGGACGGGCGAAAAGTGTACACGCCGTGGGTGGCGCTGGCGGTGATGGTGTTTTTCGCTTTGTGTCTGCAGTGCGGGTCGACGGTGGCCGTGATGGCTCGCGAGAGCGGGTGGCGGTGGGCCGCGTTTGCGTTTGTATACATGACGGGGTTGGCGTGGATCGGGGCGGTGGCGGTGTATCAGGTGGGCGCCGGGTTGGCGGCGTAGAGCGAGCGATGCTGGAAGGGGCGATCGTTGCGGTAGTGGTGGCAGGCGCGGCGTTCTATCTGGGGTGGACGTTCTGGCGGTCCGTGCACCCCAAGGCGGGCGCAAGCGGGTGCGCCGGGTGCCACGCCAAGCGGCCCGTGGGACGCGTGGAGGATACTCCTTAGGGACCGCATGCCCTCTGGGAGGCTTTGCCTGCTAGAGGGTGTCTCACACACCCTCTAGCAGGCAAAGCCTCCCAGAGGGCATGAGCCTCCCAGAGGGCATGCGGATCACCAGCGATATTGGCCAAAAAAGGCCGGGGCCGCGCGCTCCTGCGGCGCATCCGCCGCCAGCGTCAGCACGAACCCGATCGGGCCCGGCTTGCGGTCGGTCTCACGGAAATTGAACCGGGTCATCCCCCACCGGGTGCCCGACGCCACGAGCTCGAACGCCGTGAACTTTTCTTTCGCCGGATCATACGCCGCGGTCCCCATGATCTTCGTGCCCAGCCCGCGCGTCGCGGGATCCGGGGGCTCCGGCCACCGGCCCGTCGTCGACGCCCGCGTCGCGCCGGAGAATCGTACCGTCACCACGCCCTTGGCCACCTTGACGACTTCGGTCGTCACGCGCGCCTCCACGATCTGCCCATCCTCATACGCGTCCGTCTGCCCCCGAACATTGTCCAGCAGATGAAACCGCGCCAGCCGCTTCGCGAGCGCCTCCGGCCAGTCGACCTTCGCCCCCTTGGTCAGCCCGGCCGGCAGCAGCGACCGCGTCTCCTCGCGGCGAAACCACGCAAAGTCCAGGTTCCACGCCGCGCCGGTCCAGTCGTTCGGCAGATCGTCGCGCTGCAAATCGCGCGAGTAAACCTTCAGCACGAGCCCGTCCTTCGGATAGCGGCCCTCCGACCGGTCGATCCGGCTCTGCGTGGGATCCTCGGCGAGCAGCCGGTCCTTTTTCGAAATCGTCTTCCACCGCTCCAGCGCGCGGCGCAGCATCTCCGCCATCTGGCCGCCGTCGAGCGTGTTCGTCGACGCCAGAAACATCCCGCTCGGCGTCGCGGCGTAGATCCCCTGCTTGGTATTGGGCACGCCGCGCATGTGCCCCTCCTCCATGTAGCGCTGGAAATGGCGGCAGTCGGGATCCTGCCGGTTCTGCAGCCGCCACACCTCGTCGACGCACGGGACGAACTCCTTCGCGAGCTCCACCACCCGCGCATCCGAAAAGGCACCCTGCCTTCCGCGCACCCCGTTGTTTCAGGTGCACCCGAGCGCGTGGCCGTTCATCGCCCAGAGCAGGATCGGCTTGTCCGCCTTTTGCGCGTCGATCACGCCCTCCCAATAGGTCGTGCGCCACGGGATGTTCGTCCACTTGAGCTCGGCCGGTTTCGGAAGGACATGGGCCTTGATCGAGTCGTAAGTCTTGTCGGTGAGGTCCTGAGCCCAGGCCGTGCCGACCAACAGCACGAAAAGCATGCGCCCCATGCCCCGTAGCATATCAGGACCGCCGAAGGGATCTACTTGTCCTGGATCTTGATCTCGACGGCCGGCGGCTGTCCTTTGGCCGGCCGGTCGGCTCGAAACTCGGGCAGCTTTTTCTTCAGCGCGGCCTGGCTCTCGGGGCAGAGCTGCTGCACGGGCTTGCCCGCGATCAGCTTCTTCAGGTCCAGGAGGCACTCCTTGTCCTCCATCGGCTCCAACCCCAGCCCCAGGTGCATGACCGCGAAAGCGATGTCGTCGGCGCCGACCTGCGCCGTCGCGCGAAGCGTCTTGCGCTTCTTGAGCTCGACGCGGTCCCCGCCCGCCGGGAGGTCGACGACGACCTCGCCGGTCGAATTCTGGTCGCGCACGGTCGCCTTTTCGATCCAGGCGAGCCCGCCGCTCAGGCGCCACACGAGATCCGAGGCCTCCTGGACTTTTTTCGAAAGGGCGTCGAGATCGGCGTGCGAAACGTCCGCTCCCACCGAAACGGTGAACCGGAGTCTGGTCGATTTGACCGGCGCCGGCTTGGGCGCCGTCTTGGCCATCACCTCCCACATCCACAGGTAGATGTTTCGGACGTTGTCCGGCCCGATCGTATGGCCCATGCCTTTGACCTCGTCGTACTTGAGAAACGGCGCGTTCGCCTTTCGAAGGGCGTCGGCGAGAGCCCGCGAAGGGCCCAGGTTCGGGTCCTGGTCCCCCACGAGGACGTACGGCGCGATCCGGCAGTCGGAGGGATTGCCTCGCTGTCCCGCCCCGGCGCCGCACACGGCCATCCCCTTGAACACCTCCTGGTGGGTCAGCGCGTACCCGCACGTGTAAAAGCCGCCCGCCGAAAAGCCGCACTGCCAGATGTTTCGCTCGTCGATCGGGAATTTGGACTTGGCCCAGCGCAGCACCTCCTCGACGCTCTTGTCGTCAGCCGCGCTCCAGCCGCTGCGGTTGATCGAATGGATGACGCAGATGACGGCGCGGGTGCGTCCGGGGTCGGCCTGCGTCACTCCGAAAAAGTTGTCGGCGGTGTCGCCCGAGCCGTGATGCCAGATAATCAGCGGCATCTTGCCGGTCTCCTCGTCCGGCGTCCCGGCGGAATAGACAAAGTAGCTCTTGGTCGGGGGGATCTCGACCTTGGTCCCGTTCTGCGCGTGTGCGCAGAGCGCCGAAACGAGAATCCCGAACAGCAGCGCGGCCGGCTTCATGATCAAACTCCGGAAACGCGCCTCACCCACCCCCGTGGCACCCGCTCTATGCTTCGAAATCGGGGCCCGGTTCCCTCGCCGGGCTATTCGACGCTTCCCGCGGCCTCCAGCAGCTTTTCGACGGCGCGGACGATCGCGATCCGAACCTCGCCCGTCGGATGTTTTCGCAGCCGCCGTGCCCGCGACCGCTCCTCCTTGAGCCACGCCTCCGGGGGCGGGGCGCGATAGACGATGCAGTCGAGCGCGCGAAGCCCGGCCATCGCGAGGGCGCTCGTCTCCGCCGAAACCGCTTCGATCTCCGCGAGGATGAACGACTCCCGCATCGCCGGAAGCAGCTTTTCGTGATTGGTCTTCCAGCGCATCAGCCAGTCGCGGATTTCGTACCGGTGACGCGCGAAGTTGGGGACATCGAGAATCAGCTCGTCCACCCATGCCTCGAAATTCCTGGCGCGCTCGCTGTCGGGGCGCACGGCGTCGACCACGCGATTCAGGGGAGTGGCGACGTCGTAGTTTCGAGCCCGGAGTCGATGCCCTGCGCTCATCGGCTCGAGGATCTCCGCCAGCGTCGCCAGCGGTTCGAAGAAAGGGGGGGAAGTCATCCGCTCCAGCATCCGACGCGGGCCCTCGAGATGCATCCGGCTCAGCCGGGCCAGCCGCCGGTAGAGATCCGGCACGGAAGTCGTCTGTGCGGAGGACCACAGCCGCTCCGCGATCGCCGCCGCGCGGGGCCAGATCCGCGCGTCGATGTTTTCGGAAGAAACCAGTTCGCACCAGAGGCACGCCTCGCCTCCGAGGAGGCGACCCTGCGCGGGTTCGTCCAGGGATTTGTTTCGATAGTAGGCCTCGGCGGGTTCCATGTCATCCAGGTACCAACCGAAAGACGACAACCCGACTCCTCCGGCCCGGGCGGCGTCGAGATGCGCCGTCGGGCTCTTGTAAGACTGGATCACGTGGCCGGCGGGCAGAATCTCCTCCCAGCCGACCATCTTCTTTCCGTTCGCGGCGAGGATTTCCGCCAATCGACCGCTGAAGTACGCCTGGATATCCTGGGGCCCGCTCCAGTTTCGCGCGCGCATGAAGCCGTGAATGAACGCGTCTCGCGTCCAGACCTCCCCGTCGACCTCGTCCCCGCCCGAGTGCCAATAGGCATCCGGAAAAAGGGTGGCCATTTCCGCGACGAAATCGGAGAGCCATGCATAGACCTTTTCGCTCGTGGGGTCGAAGCAGACGCGCCTCGTGTCGAAGGTGGTGGCGATCTCGAAAGGCCCGGGTCCGACGGCGAGTTCGGGGTATCCGACGAGCCACGCCGCGCAGTGGCCGGGCATGTCGAATTCGGGCACGACGCGGATTCCGCGTTCTCGCGCGAAACCGACCAGATCGCGGATTTGGGCCTGGGTGTAATAGTGGCCTCCCGAGCCGAGCTCGTGCAGCTTTGTGAATCTGAGGCTTTCGACCCGAAACCCGTGATCGTCGGAGAGATGCAGATGCAGGACGTTGAGCTTGACCGCCGCCATGGCGTCCAGATTGCGCTTCAGGATGTCGACGGGTTGCCAGCGTCGCGCGACATCGATCATCAGCCCGCGCCATGCAAAGCGGGGCGCGTCGCGGATTTCGATTTCGGGCGCGGCGAAACCCGAGGCGTCGGGCGTGACGAGCTGGAGCAGAGTCTCCAGGCCTCGAATCGCTCCGACGGTCGTATCGGATTCGATGCGGATGCCGTCGGGGCGGACTCGGAGCGAGTACGACTCGATTTCGGACGGAGACTGGACCGGCTCGCCGGGGCGCGCGCAGGCGATCGTGAGCGAGGCGGGGGCTGCGGCGGCGACGGTCGCCCGGATGGGGAGCCCGGTGGCGTCGGCCAGCCGACGCAGGAATCGTTCGGCGGCCTTTTCGAGCCTGGGCTCGGTGTGGCCCTGGAGCGCGACCGAAAACGCGGCGTCGACGCCGAATCGGCCGCGGCCGGGTTCGACGTGCCGGGGGAGGGGAAGCAGGTGGAGTGCGCGCGAGGTTGGCGGGTCCGCGGCCGCCGGTCGGGAGGGCGGGTCCCAATCCCGCGCGGGCGCCAGAATCGCGAGTCCGATCGCCGCGGCCGCCGATCTCAGTCGCGGCATGTTGCGGGTATCGTAGCCGTGGCCATCGCGCGTGACA
>Ga0187893_10014603_pt1 | contig 10677 bp, 6 predicted proteins | sample MA1701074metaG_FD_139574 | JGI IMG/M metagenome (GOLD analysis project Ga0187893, IMG submission 139574) | White microbial mat communities from a basaltic lava cave in the Kipuka Kanohina Cave System on the Island of Hawaii, USA - MA170107-4 metaG ...
AGCAGAATATCCAAGTTGCCGAGGTCGCCATGACAGAGGCAGTGGTTCATCCCAAAGTCTGATTCGACCGTCTTGCGGAGCGCAATCCGGATCTCCTCGCGAGTCTCGCGGTCGTCCATATATTGCAGGCTGTCGATGCGCGCCAAACCGATTCCGGGAGCGCCGTGGCACCAGGCGACCTGGCACCGCGGGTGGGAGTGATCTTCTGCCGGCCACGCGCGGTAATCCGGCCAGTTGGACTCCTCGGCCACAAAGGTGCTCCGCTCGTAAGCGATAGCCGCTTCAGCCGTTTCGCGGAAACGCGCCTCCCCGCTCCACGCCGCAAGCTTGAGCAGCGCCCACGCGATTCCGGCAGCGCCATGGGCGAATCCAGTCAGCGGCCCGCTCGAATCGATCTCGGTTTTCCAGCCAACACCCGTGCTTTGTGGCTGCTGCTGTAGCAAAAGCCGCTCGCCGCAAAGCACTGCGGCATTCAGCAGATGGTCGCTCGCCCTGATTCTGTTCAAAACCTCGAGCGCAGGGATCGCACCGGCCGAGCCGCTTACCACATCCAGCGCTTTATCCGCTTCGATCAAGATCGGAACGTCTGCCGCCAGTGCTTCCGCCTCGTCAATCAGCGAGGCATCGTCCCAAAGCAGCGCCAGGTGTGCCAGCGTGTAGACAATCCCTCCCAACCCCGAGAATGCGCCCAAGCTTGGGACCGGCACGCCGCCAGCTGCTCGACCGCGATCGAGATGCCTTCGAATCAGGGTGACAGTCTTTCTTGCAATCCGTTCGTATGACTTGTCTCCGGTTACTGCAGCCAGATAGGACAGAAACAACGAACATCCCGAAAGCCCGTCGTACAACCCTAAATCCAGGGCATGAAGCGACGTTGACCGCCGATCGGCGCCCAGGAGCGTGATCCCGATCCAATTGGCGCAGAATTCGTTTTCCAGAGCTTCCCGGCAGAGCATGTCTCCAACCGCGCGCGCCAGATCGATCGCTTCCCGTCGGCCTGCCAGCCGCAGCTTGCGCGGAGCCGGGGCATCGTCCCATAACAGAGCGCCCTCCCCGGCAGACGCGATGGCGATGCGGATGAAACTTTCCTGTCGCGCCAGGTCTTCTTCTCCCAACCGGTTCAGCCCTTCCCGAACCAACGCCATAGCCGGTCGCTCGAAGAACTCCGGGATCCGTTCGCCTTCGCTGGTCCACAGATCACGGGAATTGGGGCGGGAAGTAAACACCGGCACATCGCCGCTTTGCAGATCCCTCAGTTCCGCGGGGATGAGCCGGGTCAGGTGACTCTGCTGCGCGGCGCCCAGCCACAGACCATCGAGTACCTGATCCCGGTCGATGGCGTTTCTCAGCCGGTCGGGTTGCTGACAAGGCCTGAGCAATAGAGCGTAGGTGGCAGTGGCTCGTGCGACAAATCGCACCTCGTCCTCCCCAAAGCGGTCCAGTATCCCTCCGATCGCCTGGAGCTCGTCGCGGCGCGCTTCGATCAATCGGTATACCCATCGGAACCCTCTAAGGAAGGCTTCGACATACTCTCCGGCGACGACTTCCTGGCCTTCTAGGTTTGGCCGATTCCTCGCCACCATCATCGGCACCGTTTGGTTGCGGGCCAGCCGCATTTCGTCGGTTCCTGCCCTCTCCCAGGATAAGGTTCTCCCTACCGGAAAATGTTGACCGCTCCTGGCGCCGAAGCCGCTCATGTCGACGCCTTCGTCTGTGTCGGACCCGTAGATCCGTTGGGGAAGCAGCATCACCTGCATGACTGATAACTGGAAAGCCTTGATCGCGGGATCGTCCTTCTCCGTAACCACGGCATCACCATGAAACAAGGTTTCGAGGTCCACCGGCACGGGAAATTCCGCGGCCGCGAGCAGATTCTGGAAATGCATGTCCGTGGCTCTCATGACATAGAAGGCGGCCAGATACCCTCCTAACCTCTGATAGAAACGCTCGACCTCCTCGCGGTTGGAACAAGGCTGCTGAGCCATAAATTCGGACCACCCGTAGCAGCTTCGGTCGATTATTTTAAGAACGCGAAACGGGGTCTCGAAGCCGGCCTGATTGACCAATTCGAGGAACTCCCCGAAATGGACGTCCACCGACTGGCTGTGTGGCTTGTACACTAGTTTGAAGCCACTGGAGAACTCCAGAATCGCCACCGTCCGGCCGCGACGATGCGTGTCGCCCGCTCCCACTGCAATGGATGCAAGGCTGCCCGGCTCCGCGCCCGCAGCCAGGCTCGTCCGGATCAGATCCCAATCCTTCGATAACCGGTCCAGCAACTCGAGACTGTAGTCCACCCAGTTCATCGTTGTGACGTAAAGCGACCGGAACAAGACCGGGTACTCCCGAGCGATCGACAACTGCACGTCCATCTGACGGAGACCTTCGCAGAAGCTCCGAAACCGCTCTTCTGGGGTTTCGCCTTTCAGCGCTCCTTGCAGGCGGGCGACGTTCAACTCGAGCACCATCACCAAGTCCAGTGCCTCTTTGAGTGTCTTTAACAGATGCGGCAGGACCAGGCGTTCCGACGTCACCGGATCGAACGGAACACCCACCGTCGGAAGTCTGCCAACTCCCTCCCGAAACCGGCGCAGCCCTTCATGAAACAACGGGTAGGCGATCCACAGGAACCCGTTTGTTCCTTCCTCGGTGTGGCGCAAGAACTCCGGATCATCGTTGAGAGGGCGCGGTGTGAGATAGAGCCGCTCCAGCTCCCGGACCCAATCGGGCGGAGCCGTGATTAGCTCGCAGTAGACTTCCGGCGGCAGCTCGAGTATCGCCAGCAGGTCTTCCTCGGTCAGCCGGTCTAAGCGAAGCCGTTTTTCGAAGAAATCACCGGACGGAAATGGCTTTTGCGATTTCCAGCGATCCAAGGTGGCGGCCGCGCGGCTGGTGTCTGCTTTCGATCCGGTCCAGCCTTTCCCGGCCTGCCGCAGACACGACGTCCGCTCGGCGAGCGACAGCGCGGAATACAGATGTTCGATGAGCCCGAATGTCGGAGGGAAATTTTCTTGGGTCACACAGCGACTTAACCTTCAGGCCAGCACATTTTAGCGCCTGCCCTGCCGGCCTGCGTCATCAGCTGAAGTGGAGTGCTTTTGCTTTCGAAAACTAAAATCATTTGAGGTTTGCGCGGGGTTGTCCCTACATCCCGAATTCTCGTCAGCTCATGATTTCTCCAATTGCGGGGGAGGGGTTGAAGCTCCGAACTTTGGTTTGTGAGGAACCAGATAACCGCTCGTTCTTTCGCTTCAATAGCTTCGCAGGTTACCGTTCTCGGGTGCTAACATCCGAAAAGCCACGGTACCTGAGGCTATTCACGGGGAGATCTACACTACGCTGCGGACCCGGGAGGTGGTCCTGACACCGGTCAGGACTTGGCACCCCCCAAGGCGAGTGGCGACGACAAAAACGCTGACTTGTTTGAAATCCCAGCGTCGTCATCGAAAAACCGAGGAAGTCAGGGTTATTTCCCGCTCATGGTACACGGACCTACGGTTGAGTTGTAGCAACAATCGGGATATGCCGTTCCTCCCCTCCTTCTCATACCCCCGACGATCGCATTCAATTCCGCCTCCGACATCGGGACGGGCTCTACTGGATTTGCGGGTAAGCTGGCCTGCTGCTCAGGGGTCAAGCTCTTGCGATATTCGGGGTCCTTCCACGCGCGCACTATATCGATGCTCATTTTTCCCGCCTTTCTTCTTTGGTGTGTTTGGTGTGGTGGGCGGCGGCTTTTGGTCCGCCAGACCGTGCTTTTATCCTACAGACGATACAGTGTCAATGATTATTTGGCGCGATGGAGCGTCACTCTGTGCGACTGACTTTACGCTGTCAACACACCCGTTCCTAGCCCTTCCAGGGCCTGTCGAGATCCCATTGTCGAGAGGTGATCTCAATCGGGAAACAGCAATTCTTGCGCGCCCTTCCGTCGGATGGTAGGGTGCGTTCGAGAAGCAACGCACCCTACCTTTCCCGTCATCCAGATGCCCGCAGCCACCTCCTACACCTCCCTGCTGTGAGTTTGCGCCCTGCATGGGTTTCCTTTAGAATCCTGACTCTACTAGCGGCATCGGTGTCAGCGGTGCGGTTTGTTCATCGAAACTTTATGGTGCGTGCCTCATCGTCCGGCTTTCCTCATCCCTCCTACCTTCAGACCGTTCTCAAGCCCAATTTCGAACATTCGGTTCGCCACTTTTTTCAACCGCTGATCGAAATCAACCGCGCACACGCCATCATGCTGGCCCGTTGCGGCATCATCCCCAAGTCGCATGGAAAGAGAATCCTTGATGCGCTGACGCAGATTACCAGCGACGAGAAGTCCCTCCTTTCGTACCAGTATCAGGGTGTTGAAGAAGACCTTTTCTTTCATGTGGAGCGACGGCTCGAAACTCTCTGTGGGAGCGAAGTTGCGGGACATTTGAGCGTTGCTCGCAGCCGCAATGACGTCGACATCACGCTTTATCGGATGGTCTTGCGCAAGGAGTTGCTCCAGTCCTCGCGCCAGGTGAGTGCGCTTCAGCGCCTGCTGCTGGAGTTGGCTGGCCGGCATGTCGACACTCTTTTCCCAGTAGTCACTCACACGCAGCTCGCGCAACCAACGACTCTGGCTCACTATTTCATGGCTGCCGTGGAGTTCTTGCAGCGCGACCTCGGTCGCCTCTGCAGCGCTTACCAGACAGTAAATCAAGGTCCCTTGGGAGCCTGTGTTGCGACGACGACGGGTTTCCCTATTGACCGGAAGTTATTGTCCGAGCTACTCGGATTCTCATCAGTGTTGGAGAACGCTTATGGATGTATTGCGAGCGTGGACTACCTCATCGAAAGTGTCGGCGCCGTCTCGACCCTCATGATCAATTTGGGGCGGTTCATCCACGATTTGCTCGACTGGAGTTCGCAGGATTCGCAACTGATTTGCCTGGCAGACGGATTTGTTCAGTGCAGCAGCATCATGCCGCAGAAGCGGAACCCTGTGGCGCTGGAACATCTGCGCGTGTTAGCGAGCTGTGCGATTGGGCAGTGCCAGGCCGTGGCCTTGGGTTTGCACAACACCCCATTTGGCGACATCGTCGATGCTGAGGATGATATTCAACCCGTTGTCCGCAGTGCCTTCCACTATGCTTCGAGGGTTTTGGAGCTGCTTACCCAGGTGTTGGCGTCGATGGCCATCGACCGCGAACGCGCCCTGGCGCGTTGCCAAAGCAGCGGCATTACTTTAACGGAGCTGGCCGACTCGCTGGTACGAAACCACCGACTGCCATTCCGCATGGCCCACAGCATCGTAAGCCGGGTAGCCAATGCCCTGCGGCAGCGCCCCTCGCGCCGGAAAGGCGAACCCTGGGTCGATGCAGTTTCTGATTTGACGGTCCGATTCGGCCACGAGGTCACAGGCGGAGAGATCCGCATCCCGCCACATGAGATGTCTCGTATTCTCGACCCCGCACGGTTCGTTGCGGCGCGCAAGGTGTTCGGCGGTCCAGCACCGGGGACCGTCAGGCGCAGCATTCGCCGCCATCTCAAGTGGAATGCGGATCGGCGACACTGGTTGGAAGACCAGGAATCCTCTTTGCGACGTTACCCACAGAACCTTGCCAAGCTCAAACGCTAGTCCTCACCACGATCCCATGCCCGATCAAACGCCGCTTAAGACCTTTCGCCCGTTGCTTTGCCTGCACAAGAGCTGGGCGGTATTCTTGCTAGTTCTCTGTCTCGTGCAACCGGGTTGTCGCGGCGGCGATGCCGGCAAAGTTCCTCTGATCGTTTACTCCACGCATGGCAAAGAGCTGCTGTCGGAATTCGAGGCGGGCTTCGAACGAGACCACCCTAACGTGGATGTGCGATGGCTGGATATGGGCAGTCAGGACGTTTTGGATCGGGTGCGCTCGGAGAAGGAGAATCCTCAGGCCGATGTCTGGTGGGGAGCTCCCTCGACGCTGTTTCAACAGGCAGAAAAAGAAGGGCTCTTGCAGGCATACCGCCCCACTTGGGTTAGCGAGGTAACTGATGAAGCACGAAGCGCTGGTGACTTCTGGTATGGAACCTACGAAACCCCGGAAGTCATTGCTTATAACAGTGCTGCGCTAAAACCGGAAGAGGCTCCGCAAGACTGGGACGACCTTCTAGATCCGAAATGGCAGAACAAGATTATTCTCCGTGATCCTTTGGCATCGGGAACCATGCGCACGATTTTCTGCGCCATGATCCTCCGCAGCTATCAGGCAGCAGGTTCGTCTGAAGCAGGCTTCCAGTGGTTGAAGAAGCTCGACGCGAATACCAAGGACTACGTGGCCAATCTCACACTGCTCAGCCAGAAGCTGGCACGCCAGGAAGGTCTCGTCACCGTCTGGAACATGCCTGACATAGAACTGCAGCGCGCGCAGTACAACTACCCACTGGCCTACGTCATTCCGAAGAGCGGCACTCCCGTGGTGACCGACGGCATAGCTCTGTTGAGCCAGGCAAAGCAGGCCGACACAGCCAAACAGTTTTATGAGCATGTCACCGCAAAGGAAAGCATTGTCCTGGCCGCTAAGAAGTTCTACCGGATTCCGTGCCGCAAAGACATCCCGAACCAGGAGTTGCCCGACTGGATTCGCCAGACTCCGATCCGGACCATGCTGGTCGACTGGAAGATCCTGGAACAGAAGTCCAATGAGTGGATGAAGCACTGGGACAGCCAGATTCGGAACAAGGGAAGGTTCAATTGAGGACTACAGGAAATAATGACGATGGTAGGACTCGATTGCCTCCGTTGTGGGGGTGAAGAGTCATTCGTGAGCTCCGGCTGCGATGAGTTGGCGAACGATCTTGCCAAAGCGCTTCTTGCGGGCTATGCGCAGCGCTGTTTCGCCGCTGCTTGCTTTTATCGTGAAGTCGGCCTTGGCATCCAAGAGACATTGAACAACTTTGGGTTTTCCAGTTTGGGCTGCGCACATCAAGGCTGTCATGCCATGTTCGCCCGCTTGGTTTATGGTTGCACCGTGACGGAGCAATACACGCACCATCTCAAGTTGGCCCTTCGTTGCTGCCAAATGCAAGGCATTCCAGTTGAACCCATTCTCAACGTTTAGAGCCGCACCTTTACTCAACAATATCTTTGCAACATCGACATGCCCCTGTGAAGCAGCCTTGACTAACGCCGTCGAACCGCTGGAATCCCTGGCATCTACATTGGCGTTGCCGGACAGAAGAGCCTGAACAGTTTCTGCATGACCATAGTCGGCTGCAAGCATGAGCGCGGTCAGACCATAGAGCGGGGTCAGAGGACTAGGCTTGGATGCGTCGTTCACAGGAGCACCATTCTCCAGCAATGCTTTCACAACCCCGGTATAACCTACGAAGGCGGCCCGTCTCAGGGCATTCCATTGACAAGCGCCCTCATCGAGAACATTCGATCCACGCTTGAGCAGAATTCTTACGGCATCCTCCCGACCCAAAAACACACCGTGGAGCAACGCGGTCATGCCGTCACGATCCCTGGCGTGCAGATCGGCACCTCCGTCCAGTAGTACAATCAGCACCGCGGTATGTCCCCTCTGGGCCGCCGCCATGAGTGCGGATTGTTCCAGGTTGTTCCTGGCGTTGACGTCGGCCCCGGCCGATAGCAACACCTGAATACAGTCCGCATGCCCACTGTAAGCTGCACTCATCAGCGCGGTCATGCCATGCTTGTTTTTCAGGTTCGAGGTGGCTCCAGCGGCAATCAGCCGCTCTACAACCTTCAGATGCCCCTCATCAGCCGCGCGCATCAAGGCCGTCCATCCTAGCTTGTCTTGCACGTCCACTTGCGCACGCAGGCCAACGAGCAGTTCAACAACTTCTGTGTGCCCTCTCTCTGCAGCCTGCATCAGCGCAGTTTCACCGACGAGGTTTCTCGCGTCTACATTTGCGCCTTTGGCAAGCAATGCTTGAATCACCTCAGTCTTCCCTTGCCATGCCGCTTGGAGAAGGTCTTGCGAGAGGTCAACAGCAGACGGGGACAAAGACTCAGTCCAAGAGATAAGCACTATGATCAGGCAAGCGTGTCGCATGGTCTTCCCAGCAGCGGTTTCTTCCAATGCTATACTCACTGCCTCGAAGTCCCAAGAGGGAGCTGCGAGATGTGATCACTCGACCCCTGAAGGAAAATCAACCATCGAGCTCTAGAGAAACCGCGGCATGCCACATCTCGAACTGAAAAACCTGACTCAGCGGTTCGGCAGCCAGACAGCGGTTGACGGGCTAAATCTCTCCATTGAAAAAGGCGAGCTGATCAGCCTGCTGGGTCCGAGCGGTTGTGGCAAGACGACGACGATTCGTTTGATTGCGGGGTTTCTGGAACCGTCGCGAGGAAGCGTTTGGATTAACGGTCGCGATGTCACGCCATTACCACCAGAGCAGCGCAACATTGGGATGGTATTTCAGTCCTATGCCTTGTTTCCTCATCTCAACGTGTTTGAGAACGTGGCCTTCGGATTGAAAGCTGCCAAAGTACCTCGCGCACAGATCGAGAGCCGCGTCCGGAGAGCTTTGGAACTAGTGAATCTGCCGAAATTTGAGAAGAGGCCTGTCTTTGAACTGAGCGGCGGCGAACAGCAACGCGTCGCCATCGGACGGGCCGTTGTGATCGAACCGCAGATCCTGCTGCTTGACGAACCTCTGAGCAACCTTGACGCCAGCCTGCGAGAGCGGACGCGCCGCCAGCTTCGGGAGTTGATCACCTCGCTGGGGATCACGACCCTGTTCGTTACGCACGACCAGGAGGAAGCGTTTGCGCTTTCCGACCGTATTGTTCTGCTTTCCAAGGGACAGTGCCAGCAGGTCGGAACGGCGCGGGAAGTTTACGACCATCCAGCGAATGAGTTTGTTGCCAGTTTCATCGGTAGGGCGAATATTTTTTCTTTGCCTCTGAAGGCCATCGGTGAAGACTGCTTGAGTTTTCTTTGGCAATCTGGACGGGAGCTGCGGATAGGCAAGCCGGCAAATCCAGCGAACCTTCGATTCAAAGTCGGCCAGAGCTACAAGCTACTAGTTCGGCCAGAGAAGATTGCATTCGAGAAACAGGAGGGGAAGGTTCAACTGTTCTCGGCAAAGCTTCTGAGTTATCGCTTTGCTGGTGCTTGGTCAGAGTTGGAGGCGGAGGGCGAGGGGATTCGGATGTGGGTCACCCACCCAGGCGCGCCCTTGGATGGACAGTTGGGTGTCGGAATGACGTTGGATCTCTGGGTGCACCCGGAGAGTATCCAAACCCTGGAAGCATGAGGCATACTTTGCGAGGCCAACACTCGTAGGGGCAGACCTGTGTGTCTGCCCTCGCCAGGGGGCGCACACGCAGGTCCGTCCCTACCACCTTTACAGTCACCTTTATCATCGTCGTCGCTAAACTTCCTTGAGACGCCCTTTCATTTTCATTCTTCATCTGCTGACTCTCACAATTCTTCTTTGGCTAGTTCTCTATCCTAACTCCTATATCCTGGTTCAAAGTTTTCTCGACGCGGGGCATCTGACCCTTGCTCACTATCTCGAATTCGCCACCAACCCTTCTGAGAAGGAGGCTCTCTGGAACAGTCTTTGGATCTCGGGGTGGAGCGTCGTGCTATCTGGCCTGATCGGAGTGCCGTTGGCCTTCCTATTTTACCGTTTTGATTTCCCAGGGCGAAAGATTTTTGCCGCTTTGGCTTCACTGCCAGTGTTGCTGCCGCCTCTGGTCGGTGTGATCTCGTTTTTGTTCTTGTATGGCGAGAGCGGCATCCTCTCACGCACCCTGCAGTATTGGCTGGGTTGGCGCGAACCGTTGTTCTCGTTCCGCGGCATTGGCGCAATTCTGTTTGTGCACGCCTACACCATGTACGTTTATTTCTATATGTTCGTTTCGGCAGGTCTGAAGCGGCTGGACTTCACCCTGATTGAAGCCGCGCGCTCGTTGGGAGCTTCTCGCTCAAGAATCTTTTTCCTGATCACCCTGCGTCGACTCACACCTTCTTTGGTTGGTGCTGCCCTGCTGACGTTTATGACTTCGATGGCCAGCTTCAGTGCGCCTTACATTTTTGGCGGCGGAGTTCGGGTGCTGGCGCTTCAAATCTACAACTCGAAGCTCAATGGTGACCTGGAGATCGCCATGGTAGAGACCGTGATCTTGGCTTTGACTTCCATCGGATTCTTGTACCTTCTGCAGCGCTACGAAGGAACATCACAGTATCGGTCTACAACCAAGGGTGCCAGGCAGCCGATGACGTTAGTCACTCACCCGGTGAAGAGACTGCTCGCTGGCACGGCTGGAATTCTAGCGGTGCTGTTCTTGCTCCTTCCTCATCTGACTTTGCTTCTAATCAGTTTTGCCAAGGATGGAACGTGGACAATGGAGATCCTCCCCCCCCGGTATACCGTCGAAAACTATACACGCCTCTTTTCCGATTCGTCGTTCCTCGAGCCTGTCTCTAACAGTCTTCACATGGCGACGCTGGCGACGTTCGCGAATTTCATTTTTGCGTTCGTGGCGGCCTACCTGATTGTGGTTCAGAAAGTGCGTGGACGGGTGTTCATGAACAGCCTGATTCTCTTGCCTTGGGCTTTGCCAGGTACGGTACTGGCTCTCAGCCTGGCAACCACCTTCAACCAGAACAATCCCTGGCAGGCACGAGTCTTGCTGGTCGGCACCTACTGGCTTCTGCCGTTGGCGTACTTCATTCGTAACGTTCC
>Ga0187893_10014604_pt1 | contig 10677 bp, 11 predicted proteins | sample MA1701074metaG_FD_139574 | JGI IMG/M metagenome (GOLD analysis project Ga0187893, IMG submission 139574) | White microbial mat communities from a basaltic lava cave in the Kipuka Kanohina Cave System on the Island of Hawaii, USA - MA170107-4 metaG ...
AGCGCCTCGTCACGAATCATCTCCAGGGCCAGTCGCCTGGCTCCCTCGCTTCCGAGGAATCCGGGTCGGGCCCGATCGCGCTCTGCGATCCACTGGTACAACGGCCGCCACGCCGGCAATCCGGACCGGTGGGTCAGCAGATGGCTGACCGTCGCACGCCCGATCGCGCTACCTCCCAGTTCGCCGAGAATCTCCTGGATCACCGTATCCACGTCGAGTCGGCCATCCTGGACAAGGCACAGAACGCCGGTGGCGGTCGCGAGGGGTTTGGTCAAGGAGGCAAGGTCGTAAATCGTATCAACCGAGGCGGGTTCCTGATCGGGAAAGCAAGCCGCAAGGCCAAACGCGCGGTGATACACGATTTGGCCTCGCAGCCGCACGAGCAGGACCGCACCGGGAAACACACCCTCGGCCAGCGCAGCCTGCATGGCGCCGGCGATGGGATCATCGGCGGGCATCAGAGCGTATCGCGGGACCCTCCCACCATTTTGGCGGACTGGGCGGGCGGCTCGGCCTGGTCCTGGTCTTCTTCGATCTCCAGCATGCGTTCGAAGGTCCTGAGGGTGGAGCGCAGGCGCTCAATCGCCACCAGCCGCTGCTTTCGCAGATCGAGGATCTCCCGCTGGGTTCCAATCAGTTCCTCCCGCGCTTCCTGGAGCAAGGCACTGGCCTTCATCTCCGCCTCCTTCATGATCAGCTCGGCGTCACGCCGCGCCGCCTGCTTCAGTTCATCTGCGAGTGCCTGGGTAGAGATCAGGGTGTGGGTCAGCGTCGCCTCCGCCTTTTTCAGGCCGGCGACCTGCTCCTCGGCCTGCCCGAGCCGTTCCTTCATCGACTGAGTCTCGCGATTCAGCCCCTCCACAGTCAAGGCAATATCCTCCAGGAACCGCTGCACCTCCTGGCAGTCATAGCCACGCAGACGGACCTTGAAAACCATTTGCTGAATGTCAAGCGGGGTGAGTTTCATAGCATGGCCTCACAGACTACGGTCAATGCATACGGGACGCCACCTCGAACAGGCTCCGCACCAAGGCGAATTGAAGAAAGACGATGATGAGGATGACGACGATGGGTGAAAGATCCAGTCCCATCCCCCCACCCAACCTCCGTCGAATCGGATACAGCACCGGTTCCGTCACTCGTTCCAGAAACTGCACGATTGGATTCCAGGGATCGGGATTCACCCACGAGATCAGCGCCCGGCCGATAATGACCCACATGTAGAGGGTGAGCACCCAATCCACGACGTGCGCCAGTCCTTCGAGGATATTGCCCGCGACGAACATCAGCGCCCGAGCTCTTCCGAGCGCTGAGTCGCGGCCTCGACCGCGGCGATCAGGCTGGCGCGCACCCCGCCCAACTCGAGCTGATGCAGCCCGGCAATGGTGGTCCCGCCCGGCGACGCAACCATGTCCTTGAGTTGCGCCGGATGCTGGCCCGTCTCCAACACCATCCGTGCGGCCCCCAGCACGGTCTGGGCTGCCAGTTGCTCGGCAACAGATCGCGGCAGACCCGCTTTCACCCCTCCATCCGCCAGAGCCTCAATCGCCAAAAACACAAAGGCCGGCCCGCTTCCGCTCAAGCCCGTCACCGCATCCATCAACCGCTCCTCCACGGTCACGACTCGGCCCACCGTCTCGAACAGCCGGCCAGCCAGAGCCTGGTCCTCGGCCGTCACGCCCGGCCCGTAGGCCAGAGCGGAGACCCCCGCCAGGACCAGCGCCGGCGCATTCGGCATGACTCGTACGATCCGGGCAGTCGGGGGCAGATACGCGCGGATCCTCCGGATAGGGATCCCTGCCGCGATCGACAGCACCAGGCGGCCGCCCATGGCCGGCGCGATCCCTTCCACCACTGCATCGAACACTTGAGGCTTGACGGCCAGCAGTACGACATCCGCCCAGGAGACTGCCTCCACGTTGTCGGTGCCGACCCGTATCCCGAAGCGCCGTTTAATGACGTCCCGACGACCAGCCAGCGGGTCAGTGGCAAACAGGCTCCCTGCCGTTTCAGGCTGAGAGGCCAGGAGGCCGCCGATGAAGGCCTCGGCCATCTGGCCGGCTCCGATGACGGCGATCCTTCTGGAAGGGAGTTCGTTCCCCACCGTGCCCCTACACCGGTCTCATCCCGAATATCGCGGTCCCGATTCGGACGAGCGTCGCCCCCTCTTCCACCGCCACTTCGTAGTCCTGCGACATTCCCATCGAGAGTTCGTCCATTCGGACGCGTTGAAGCCCCTGCCCCGCAAGCGCGTGGGCCAGTTGGCGGACCTCTCGAAAATACGGTCTGGCGGCCTCGGGTTGCTCCGCGGGGGGAGGAATGGCCATCAGACCTTTCACCTCAAGATGAGTCAGTTCATCCAAGCCCTGAACAACTTCGGCCACACCGGACGGCGTGAAGCCCGCCTTGCTGGGCTCACCGCCGACGTTCACCTCGAGCAGAACCGCCTGCCGGACACCCGCCGCTGCCGCGCGACGATCGATTTCCATGGCAAGGTCCAAACTGTCCACCGAATGAATCATCGCGAACAGTCCGACCGTGGATCGGACCTTTCGCCGCTGCAAACGGCCGATGAAATGCCAGCTTACGCCGTCTCGAGCACCCAGTGCCTCGATTTTGGGGAGGGCCTCCTGGAAGCGACTCTCACCGAGAATGCGTACCCCTGCCTCGACGGCCTCCCGAATCCGCTGGACCGAAACGGACTTGGTGGCGGCGACCAACCGAATGGAAGCGGGTGACCGCCCGGCCCGCGCGGCCGCGCGCTCGATCTTGGCCAGGACGGCTCGGACTCGTTGCGCGATCGCCTCCTTTGTGGTCCCGTCCACCTTCACGCTCTTGATTGCGGAGCATTGTACCGGAAGCCGGAAGAGATTGTAAGTTACCGGGTCAGCATGATGCCGCTGACCATGGTGCCACGGACGATCCCGTCGCGCCGGTAGGAATGGAACAGGTCCGGATGACAGATGGTGCAGACGCTGATCCTTTGGACCTGATCGGCTGGGACACCACATCCTTCTGCCTGGCACCGCAGGAGATGGCGGAGGTCGAGCATGGCGGTGCGCCTGCCTGTCTGTCGAACCACCGATCGCCATCCGGCGAAACTCGCGCGCAGGCGGGTGAGGACAGGCTCGTCGACTTCATAACAGCACGGACCGGCTGAAGGCCCGATGCCCACCCGCAGGGTTTCGGGCCTCGATCCGAACCGCCGCCGCATCGTGGCCAGGGTCCTGGGCACGATCTCCGCCACAGCCCCGCGCCAGCCGGCATGGACGGCTGCAACCACGCGGCGGGTAGGATCGTGGATCAGCACCGGAACGCAGTCCGCCGTGCGGATGGTGAGCAGGACGCCGGGTTGATCGGTCATCATCGAATCCCACCCGCCTTCGAAAGGCTTCCGGGTCTTGACCCGCCGGTCGAGGACCAGCACCTCCGTCCCATGCACCTGCTTGACCGACACGACCACGACTTCTTCGGAAGGGACCAGCGTCTCCGGTTCGTGCCGGGTCCCGAAGAAATGGTGCACGCCATCCCGCGAGTCCGCAAACGCCGGAATTGTGATGCGCGCCATCTTCATCGCGGCGCTCCGCTCCAGGCTCGAGGCCAGAAGTGAAAAACACCGCTGACATGCTGACCTGCATCAAGCTGACAAAGGAAATTTGTCAGCCTGTCAGCCTGCAAACCCGTCAGCCCGGCCCCTCGCGCTTCGTGCCACGAGCCTTCTTAGTCCGTCTGCTTCCTCAAGAACGTCGGCACATCCCACTCATCGTCCACCGCCAGGCCCAGCCGTTCCTGGCCCTCACGTTTCCCGTTCAGTCGACGCAGGTAAGCCGGCCGTTCCAGGTCCTTGTTCGCCATATCGGCCCTCGAAGAGCAGGCAGGCGCCAAGACCAATTGGGCGGCCCGCATGCCGGCCGGGACCTGCTTTTCGATTGGCGCCGGCTTGATCGTGGCCGGCGGCGCTTCGCGATCGAACCCTGTCGCAATGACCGTCACCACCAGGTCATCGCCGATCTCAGAGTTGAGCACCTGCCCCACGATGATGCTCGCCTCCGGGTCCGCCGCCTCCCTGACGATCGTGGCGGCCTCATCCACCTCATGAAGGGTGAGCCCCGGCCCGCCCGAGATGTTCAGCAGGACACCCCGCGCGCCCTCGACCCGCCCATCCTCCAGGAGGGGGCTCGAGATGGCCTTTTGGGCCGCCTCGACGGCGCGGTTGGTCCCGCGCGCCACCCCCATCCCCATGACAGCGCGACCGGTGTAGGACATCACCGTGCGGACATCCGCGAAGTCGACGTTGACGTGACCCGCGGTGGTGATCACGTCGGCAATTCCCTGGATCGCTTGGCGCAGGACGTCATCGGCGACCCGGAACGCCTCCAGCAGGGGCGTCGCCTTGTCCACGATGCTCAGCAGCCGCTGGTTCGGGATCACCAGGAGGGTATCCACGTGTTTGCGCAATTCGCGCAAGCCTTCTTCCGCATGGGCCATCCGCCGATGGCCTTCGTATTGGAAGGGTTTGGTCACCACCCCGACGGTCAACGTGCCAAGCTCCCGCGCGAGGCTGGCCACGATCGGGGCGGCGCCGGTACCCGTCCCCCCGCCCATGCCCGCGGTCACGAACACCATCTCCGCCCCTTCCAACGCCTCACGAACCTTGTCCTTGCTCTCCAGCGCCGCGTCCTTACCGATCTCGGGTCTGGCCCCGGCGCCGAGCCCTCGGGTGCGCTCGGGCCCCAGTTGGATTTTAAAGGGGGCCTGCGATCGTCCCAAGGCCTGGACGTCGGTGTTCGCCGCGATGAACTCGACGCGGCTCAACCCGGACGCGATCATCGTGTTCACCGCGTTGCATCCGGCCCCCCCGACCCCGATGACTTTGATCCGGACCGGCATGATCTCGTCTTCCTGAAATGAGAACGTCATGGCTCCCCCTTTCCGTGAGACAGACAGCCATTCCCCAAGGGCCGTCCGCTTGGTGATTAAAAGAACTCCAGCATCCAGCCTCGCATCCGGGCCAATACCCGCCCAAATCCGCGCCCATTGCGCAGGCCGGCCGCTTCCAATTCATCCGCGTGGCGAAGCGCGTGGAGGATCAGCCCCACGCCGGTGGCATGCATCGGACCGCTCACGATGTCCCGCAAGCCCCCTACACCGGTCGGCAACCCCCGGCGGGCCGGCAGATCCAGGACCCGTTCCGCCGCCTCCGGCATCCCCTCGAGCAGGGATGTTCCCCCGGTAATGACCACACCCGCTGCCAGCATGCCGTCGAAGCCGGCGCGCGTGATCTCACGGCCTACCAACTCGAGAATTTCCTCGACGCGCGGCTCGATGATCTGGGCTACTTCGCGGCGCGACAGCGACCGGGGCGGGCGATCCCCCACCCCGGGTACTTCCAGCAGATCGTCATCGTCCACCAGGTCCACCCGCGCCACCCCATATTGCAGCTTGATCTTCTCCGCCTCGGCCGGGGGCGTGCGCAGGCCAAGGGCGATATCCGTCGTGATGTGTTGGCCGCCGATCGGCAAAATCGCCGTGTGGCGGATGCTGCCCTCCGCAAAGATCGCCAGATCGGCGGTTCCGCCGCCGAGATCCACCATCGCCACGCCCATCTCGCGCTCCTCCTGGCTGAGCACCGATTCGCTGGAAGCCAGGGGTTGGAGGATGATGTCCACGACGTCAAGGCCGGCCTTGTTGACGCTCTTGATGAGGTTTTGGGCGGAGGTGACCGCGCCGGTGATGATATGAACATCGACTTCGAGCCGGCCGCCGGACATTCCCAGCGGGTCCCGGATCCCATCCTGGTCATCCACCATGAACTCGCGCGGCATGACGTGGAGAATGCGGCGGTCCTGCGGAATCACCGAGAGCGCGCGGGCCGAGTCCACGGCGCGCTGCACGTCTTGCCGGGCCACTTCCGGTTTTTTCAACGCCACCACACCCCGGGAATTGATGCCGGAGATGTGACTGCCGGCGATTCCGGTGTAGACCGAATTGATCTGCACCGCAGCCATGAGCTCCGCTTCCTCCACGGCCTTCTTGACGGACTCGACCGTGCTCTCGATGTTATTGACCACTCCCCTGCGGAGACCCCGGGAGGGGCTTGACCCGACTCCGATGACGTTGACCGACCGGTCCTCGGTCACCTCGGCCACGATGGCGCAGATCTTCGTCGTCCCGATGTCGAGGCCCACGATGATGTGATCTCGTTTGGCCACCTCTCCTCACCCCCTTTCCCTGACGATTACCTTGCCCGGGTAGCGCAAATCTATCTCGCTCCGCCCCCCCCCTCGCCCGTCCACAAGGCGAGCCCGAACCGTCTGCTCGACTTTGTGGTATTGCGCCCATTTCTCTTCGAACGATGCGGAACCGAATTCGAACTGGAGCCCCTGCACGTACCCCACGGCATTGTCCGGATTGCTGACATCCACCTCGGGCCTTCCCTGGTAGGTTTCGCCAAGGAGCCCCGCAAGTCTGATGCCTGTTTGTGCGGCCCGGCGTGCTGACGCCTCCCCCTCGTGAAGGCGAACGGGATCAATCCCCATCAGCACCGGCAGGATGGAGTCGTCGGTCTGGAGCATGCTCTTCAGCACCGCTCCCTCGGCATCCAGGAGAATCGTCGCGGTCGGGGTCCGCAGGACGGCGGCCGGCTGGCGCTCGCTGATCTCCACCGCAACGGTATGGAAGGGCCTGCGGCTGATCCGGGCTCGCTTGACCCACGGATGGGCTTCCAGGCTCTTGGCAAGAAGGGGCGGGCTGACCGTGAAGAGGGTCTCGCCGGGCGGCAGCCCCATGCGGCTCAGTATTTCCTCGCGCGGCACATGGACCAGCCCCGTCACCTGCACCTCTTGCACGGTGAACAGGTCCGTCAGCCACTGCTGGGCGCCGCGATAGGCCGCCACACCAATCCATGCCCCCAGCACGAACAAGGCCAGGCAGAGCAGGTTCGTGCCCAAATGCAGGACTCGCTCCCCCAGAGTCCTGCGAGGACGAGGGCCTCCCGGCCGCCTCGGCAGATTGGGGCGTGGGCCTTGCTTCCGGCAACTCCAACTCTTCATTTTCTTCATCGCATCCCCCCTCCAGCCCTCACCATGCTTCCGGCCCGTCGCAAGGCGGAGTACAGAATTCGCTCCGTGAGCGCGTCATAATCGACCCCCGCCTGTGCTGCCGCCATCGGCAGGAGGCTGGTCTCGGTCATCCCCGGGATGGTATTCACCTCCAGAACGTAGGGTTTTCCACGCGGCGTCACCCGGAAGTCCACACGGGCCGCCCCATCGCACCCCAGGGTCCGGTAGGCCTGCACCGCCAGGTCGCACAACCGCCGGCTGACGGCGCGGGAGAGCGGAGCCGGGCACAGGTAGCGCGTGCGCCCCTTCGTATACTTCGAGGTGTAGTCATAAAATCCGCCCTTGGCCTGAATCTCGACGACAGGCAGTGCGATCCCGTCCAGAACCGACACCGTCAACTCACGGCCGGGGATGTAGGTCTCCACGAGCGCTTCCTGATCGTGCTTATGGGCCCGCCGCAGCGCTGCGCGCCACTCGGAGGCGCGGCGGAGGATCGTCACGCCGATCGTGGACCCCTCCGAAACGGGCTTCACCACCAGGGGCAACTTGAAGCCGGCGGGCGGCGCCGCCGGCCGCGCCCCGCGGGCCTCGACCACCGTTCCGACCGGGACGGGAATCCCGTGGGCGGCCAGCAGGGCCTTGGCGGTGACCTTGTGCATCGCAAGCGCGCTGGCCCTGACGCCGGATCCCGTATAGGGGATGCCCATCACCTCCAGAAGCCCCTGGATGGTCCCGTCCTCTCCTCCCCGGCCGTGCAGCGCCACAAAGACGAGTTCAACCTTCCTGGCCTGCAGTCTCCCCGGGACATCGGCGTCCGCATCGATCACAAGCGCGTGATACCCTCTGCGCAAGAGCGCCTGCCATACCGCCTGGCCGCTCCGCAGCGAGATCTCCCGCTCCGCGGACCGGCCTCCCATCAGGACCCCGATGCGCGCCCGCGTCAAAGGTTTGGGCGTCACGGCTGTCCCACGATTTTCAATTCCAGCTCGAGCGCCACGCCCGTCTGCTTTTCCACGGTCTGCCCAACCTGCTGGATTAAAGCCAGCACGTCGGCGGCGCGCGCCCTGCCCTGATTGACGATGAAGTTGGCGTGCTTCTCCGACACCTGCGCATCGCCGACCCGCGCCCCTTTGAGCCCCACGGACTCGATGAGTCGCCCCGCCGAGTCCCGCCCTGGATTCTTGAACACACAGCCCGCACTCGGCAGGGCGAGGGGCTGGGTCTCTCTCCGGTACCGTAGGTAGTCCTTCACCACCGATTCGATCCTGGCCCGCGACCCCGGCTGGAGCTGGAGCCACACCCCCACCACGACCCCACGCGGCATGAGCGCCCGGCGATAGCTGAACTGGATGGACGAGGCCGGGACATCCGTAATCCGCCCGGCCCGGTCCACCAGACGCACCGCTTGCAACGAATCTTTCATTTCACCCAGCCTGGTCCCCGCATTCATGACCGCACACCCGGCCACGGTGCCCGGAATGCCGGCGCCCCATTCCAGTCCGGCCAGGGACCGGCTGATCGCATACTTGATGAGAGTCGGCATCCCCACCCCGCCCTCGGCATAGAGCAACCCCTCCCCCTCACGGCGAATAGCCGTGAGCTTCGCCAGGCTGACGACGATCCCTCTGATCCCACGATCACGCACCAGGAGGTTCGTCCCGCCGATCACGAAGATCCGCATCTTGGCTGCCTTGGCCTGCCGGACGAGCCGGGCCAGGTCTTCCACGTCGGCCGAAATCACAAGCGCGTCGGCCGGGCCGCCGATCCGGAACGATGTCCATTCCCTCAGCGACTCGTTGAACCGCACCTCGCCCCGGAGGCCGGCGACGGCAGCACGAAGCCTCCGCATGTCCTGCGAGCGATTCGTCTTAGGCATAGGTCATTCTCGTGAGGCCGAATCCGTCCCCATCACGGTGCTCTAGAGCCGCTCCAGCAACTGCACCCCGACCTTCCAGATATCGCCGGCCCCCAACGTGAGGACGAGATCGCCGCTCCTGAGGAGGGGCCGTACCCTGTCGGCCAACTCCTCCTTGCGGTTCACCCACGTCACCGATGGATGACCGGCCGCCCGCACCACCTCGGCCAGCTTCTCCCCGGACACTCCCGGCAGGGGCGTCTCGCCGGCGGCATAGATCTCGGTAAGGAACAACTCATCGGCCTGGTCAAACGCATGCGCGAACTCGCTGAGGAGATCCCGAGTCCTCGTGTAACGATGCGGCTGGAAGAGCACCACGAGCCGCCGGCCCAATCCCTGCTTCGCGGCCGCCAGGGTCGCGCGGACCTCGGTAGGGTGATGCCCGTAATCATCCACGAGCATGACGCCGCCCTTCTCCCCGCGCAGTTGGAAGCGACGTTCGACCCCGTTGAAGGACACCAGCCCTTTCCGAATCAGGTCGGTCGGCACATCGAGTTCCATCCCCACCGCGATCGCCGCAAGGGCATTGGACACGTTGTGGAGTCCGGGCACCGCAAGACGGAAGGGACCGAGGTTCTGCCCGCGGAACGAAGCCCGAAACTCCGACTCCCAACCCTTCAGATTGATATCGAAGGCGCGGACGTCCGGTAGAGGCGAACCGGACGTTTCGCTCAAACCGTAGGTCTGATATCGCTTCAGCACGCAGGGGAGCATGGCTCGGACGCGCGCGTCATCGGCGCACAGCACCGCCAACCCATAGAACGGCACGCGGTTCACGAACTCCAGGAAGCTCGCTTCCAGCCGCTCCATCGTCCCGTAGTAATCCAGGTGTTCCCGATCAAGGTTGGTGACCGCCACGATGGTCGGCGAGAGGCGCAGGAAGGAGCCGTCGCTTTCATCGGCCTCGGCCACCAAGAGATCGCCGCGTCCCAGCCGCGCATGGCTACCGAGCGCATTGACCTTCCCGCCGATGACGATCGTGGGATCCAGCCCTGCCTGCCCGAGCACCGCCGCCACCATCGAGGTCGTCGTCGTCTTGCCATGGGCGCCGGCGATGGCCACTCCGTATTTCAACCGCATCAGCTCGGCCAGCATCTCGGCACGCGGGATGACCGGCACCAGCTTGGTCTTGGCCGCCACCACTTCCGGATTGCCGGCGGACACGGCGGAGGAGATCACCACCACCTGCGCGTCGCCCACGTTCGACTCCTGGTGCCCGATGAAGATGTGCCCACCCAGCTCTCGCAGTCGCCGGACCGTTTCGGATTCAGCCAGATCCGAGCCCGTCACCTTGAAGCCCAGCGTCAACAGCACCTCGGCAATCCCGCTCATCCCCGACCCGCCGATCCCCACGAGATGGATGCGCTGAATCTTTCTGAAGATCGTCCCCACCGGCTTAGGCCCCCCGGCCGACAAGGTCTCGACACTCCTGGACAATGCGGGCCGCCGCATCGGTGCGTCCGAGCGCGCCGCTTCTCGCCCCCATGTCGCGCAACCTGTTTTCATCGCGCAGCACCCCCTCGATGGTTTCTGCCAACCGGTCTCCCGTCAGATCGGCCTGGGACAACAACAGGGCTGCCCCGGCCTCTTTGAGTACCTCCGCGTTGCGGAGCTGGTGCTGATGAATCGCGTGCGGCAGCGGGATCAGGATCGAAGGCTTTCCGCACGCGGTCAGTTCCGCCACGGTCACCGCCCCAGCCC
>Ga0187893_10014606_pt1 | contig 10675 bp, 8 predicted proteins | sample MA1701074metaG_FD_139574 | JGI IMG/M metagenome (GOLD analysis project Ga0187893, IMG submission 139574) | White microbial mat communities from a basaltic lava cave in the Kipuka Kanohina Cave System on the Island of Hawaii, USA - MA170107-4 metaG ...
AGATTGCTCGTCCGGTTTCCGCTTGCCCATCGCCATCTTCGTCCTCCCTGACGTTCCTCGCCCTCCAACTCCATCTCTTATATCATCGGCGTCAAGGAACTTTCACCACGGGCTGCTAGGCGACGCCCGTGGCGGGGCTTGGCGTTCCGCCGGGACACTTCAGCGAGAAGGAATATTACGCGGTTCCGACTGACAACCTTCGAACGTATCCCGTCTACCACCCCCAGTACGAACCAGCCGGTTATCGCGAGCGGCTGCTGGCCATGGGACCGCAGCCCCTGATTGAACCTGAGAAGCTCAACACCCGGACCGATTGGATTGCGGCGGGACGGCGAGTTTTCGAAGAGTTGGACACGGCCGTAACGCGGACCGACGATCCGGTCGCCATCGGCCATATTACCGATGCCGTCGCTGTTGACAGGTACCGCGATGCGACGCACGACGCCCTGACTCGTGACGGTATCATTCTCGAATACCGATGGGTGGTAGATACCGACCGCAAGCTCAAGATCAGCCTGGCGGGCTGTTCCGCGTGTCACACACGATTGATGTCCGACGGCACCCCGCTCCCCGGCGCCCCCTCCAACTTCGACTTGGCCGATTCGCCCGCGGCCGCCGTCCTTTTGTCAAGGCTCAAACCGAATCCACCGCTCCCGCCCGGTGAAGAGTTCTTTCAATTCTATGGCGTCCCATGGCGAGCGGACGATCCACACGCCCGCTACAGAAAAATGAGCGACGGAGAATTGGCGGCGTTTTCCGACCTCGATTCAGGCGCTCCCACGGGCACGACATTTGCCCGCTTCAATGGCAGCCCTTTGTTCATCACCCGCATGGCGGACCTTATCGGGGTCAAGGACCGGCGATTCCTCGACGCCACCGGCATGCACTTGAACCGGGGGCCGGAAGACATTGCGAGGTACGGTATTCTCGTGGAGTTCGCGGATAACGGAGTCTTCGGTTCCCACAAGTTCACGACCGAAATGAACACACGGCTCTCCGTTCGCCCCTCCGACGAGGCCATATATGCCTTGGGCCTGTACCTATACTCCCTTGAACCCCCCCAGAGCCCGCACCCTTTTGACGATCAGGCGAAACGTGGTCAAAAGATCTTCGAAGCTGAAGGCTGCACTGAGTGCCACACGCCGCCCGTCTACACCAACAACAAACTGGTGCCCGTTCCGGGGTTCGATCCTCCCTTGCACGATCCGGCCACGCTGCGCTTGAGCATCTCCGAGCGTCGCGTCGGAACCGACCCCGGTCTCGCGTTGAAGACACGGAAGGGAACGGGGTACTACAAGATCCCCTCGCTTCGCGGCCTATGGTATCGGGGACTCTACGAACACAACGGCTCTGTTTCGTCTTTGGAGGACTGGTTTGATCCAAAACGGCTGCGCGATGACTACGTTCCGAGCGGTTGGAAAGGACCGGGAGTGAAGTCTCGCGCGGTCCCCGGGCACACCTTCGGCCACGACCTCTCGGAGGAGGACAAAAAGGCGCTCATCGCGTTTCTTCGGACGTTATGAACGTCGGCTCGTACGACAACGAGTCGATTCAATTCAAGCCGGTTGACGAATTTGAGGTGGTGCGTTGAATCGCCCCGGGATTTCGTCTGCAGGCGGTACAATACTCACACATCGTCAGCGTCTGGCCGCGGCGGGCGGGGGTTGGGCGGTCAGCGTCTGCAGCGCCGCGTTTCGGCCCAGGAATCCCAGTGGATCGAAGGAGTCCTGAAGGTCCGATCCGCCTGCGGTTTGCGATCCCTGGAGTTCACGCCGATTCAGGAATTCGATGCCCGAGACATTGTAGGTCACGCTTATACCGGCTCGCAGGAAGATGTTGCGATTGATGAACTCCTCGACCTTGGTGCCCAGCGTTTCGGGCACCCAGAGGATGTCCCCCTCGGCCAGGACGATGTTCGGGTCTTCGCCCCGGGCCATGCGATTGAGGTCGAGCTTGACCTGCACATCGCGACCGTCGGGCATGCGCCGAACCAGAGTACCTTCCTTGGGCGTAACGTCAGTGCGCAAACCATTGGCTCCGGCGAGAGCCTGCAAGGCGGTGACCCTTGCGCCGGCGGAGTAGTATTGCGGCGCCGCACGATTCACCAGACCGCCGACATACACCGTGTTGGGTCTCGCGGCCTCCATGTGCAGAATGTCTCCGCTTTCCAGCGGGGCGATCGCCAGGGCGGCGTTCAACTGGAGAGGATCGGTAAGGTCGTATTTTTCCACCGACCCCGGCTTACGGATTCGCCGGAGCGTGGCTGACCCCGAAGAATCCGTTGTGACGCCACCCGCGCCCACGATGGCGTGGAGCATATCTCGCTCGTTGCGTTTCAACGGAACCAGACCGGGCGTCGCCACGGTCCCCACGACAAGGACATTTGTGGAATCCGGAGTCGTCAGATCGACGTGGGCGACGGCGTCATTGTAAACGCGAGGAACATAGGCCTTTCGAATCGCGTCCTCGGCGTCCTCCAACTCCATTCCGCTGACCCCGACCGTACCCACGATAGGAAGCTCAATGTTGCCTTCCCGATCCACGCGAACTGGGACCGGGGCGGGAGCGGGAACCTGGGCACTAGTAATGGTCACTGCAAGAACGTCACCTTGGCCGATTCTGTATTTCCCCAGGTATTGATCCGGTTGAGGAGGAGGGAGGGCGGCGATTCGTTCGGACTCTTGCGCAGCCGATTGCTCCTGCATGGCCAGAAAATCGTAAATGGAAATCCGATGATCGGATTTGCAACCAACGGTAAATAGAAAAGCCAAATAGACAGGAATAAATGGCGCTCTGAGCAGAGCAATTATCGAATTGATTTTCCTAGGGCTCATTTTCGATCTCGCGCCCATGCCGTTTCTTCGCCGCCGTTTTCCTGATTCCCTCTGCGCTTCAAATTCTCCGGCTTTGGGCGATTTCGTCCAAACGAGGAATTCACGTCCAGTAATTTCGCCCCGGATAAAGGCTTGGACGCGATTTCAATACAGAAAAAGGGGAGCAGATCATCCGGGCGCGGCGGAAATCTGAGGAGCGCCTCTCATCCAGACTTGAACGACTTCGCAGTTGGAATCAAGAATCGAATCCCATTGGGATGCTTTTGTGGAATCGCCCATTTTTACGGAGACGAGGTCGGCCCATTTTCCCACGGTAATGGAACCTGTTTCGGAAACCACCCCCAAGGCTTGTGCTCCATTCAAAGTAGCCATCCTAGCAAGATCGGCGGAAGGGAAATCCGGATAACTTTGGCGCAAAAACCGGATTTCATCCAGAAGGGATAGCGACGGATTGGAGGCCAAACTGTCCGTGCCCAAACAGACATTTATTCCACGGGCAAGCATTTCACGGAATCGGTGGGGCGTGTGGCCAAAAGCGGCGTGAGTGCGCGGGCAATAGGCCACTGAGGATTGACTTTTTGCGATCAGGTCAATGTCAGCGTCACTGACGTAATTGGCATGGGGCAGAACCGTTCGCGGTGTCAGCAGACCTACTTCATTCAATAGTTCGATTGTGCCAACATTCGAGCCACGAATGGAATCTTCCCAGATTCCCAAGGACTTCAAGAGTTCGGCGAATGGTCCCGTGCCATTGCGAACAAATTCGTCTTCGTCGGGTGATTCCGCGGCGTGGACGCAAACAGGGAGCTGCCGCGTTCGCGCAATTTCCGCGACTTTTCGCAACCCAATCGGATCGACCGAATAGGGGGCGTGGGGGGAAAGTCCAATGCGAAGACTCTGTGTCAGCGGTTCGGCGCGAAGAGCGTCGGCCAGTCGATCGTCCAACATGTTTCGGCGATTGCCGATGGCGGTCACTTCTCCAAAGGAGACCACTCTTAAGGGCGAACTTGCAAGAACGGATCGCGTCGCGGCTGGAAACCGGGTGATGTCTCCCAAAGCAGTGACCCCGGACCGAATGCTCTGCAAGACACCGATGCGGAGGGCCACTTGAATCTGATCCGGCGAACGCGGCGCCTGCGTCGCGGTGACGATTCGTCGCAGCCAATCGCAAAAGTCCGGTCCGGGTTCGATTCGTCCGGCCAGGTCGGAAAGCTCCAGGTGCGTGTGGGCGTTGACGAACCCGGGAAACAAAGTCACGTCGCCCAAATCGACCGGACGAATTCGCGGCGATCCGCGGCCCACCTCCGTAATTCGACCCTTTTGGAATTCGACAAAACCGTTTTCGATGATGGGTCCTTCACCTGAGACCACGAATCTTGCCTTTATCGTGACGTCATTCAGTTCGGCGTTCATGGCGATTGGCCGCGGTGGAATTCGACGAATTGGGCGTTGCGGATGAAACCCGCGGACTCGAAGAGCGGCGACAAATCGGACGAATGGGCGTCGACCTGAGCGACGACGTTTCGCATGGTAAGCCGCCGGGCGAGGGCAAGCACGTGGGCGAGAAGCGATGGTCCGGATTCCTTCGGCGAGCCCGGAACACGGACGAATTCCATGATTCTGGCGATGTCGCCGACCTGATATAGGGCGCATCGCCCCACGGGACGTGCGCCCGCCATCGCAATGAACAAATCGAACTGCGGAACGTCGAGCCGGTCGGACATAGCCTGCCATCTTGTTTTTGCGGTATCCGCCGCCTCGCCCGGGGATTCGAGGGAAATGAGTTCGGCAAGTGCGGCGCGCATGGCCCGGGCGGGCAGAATGCGAATGTCCGAATCGACGGGGACCGGCGTCCACTTCGACAGCGCCCATCCGACGAATTCCCTTCGTCGAAAACCTTGCCTCGCAAGCAACGGTTCCCATGTGTCCGCCGTCACGCCCTCGGCCGGCGACCAGGCAAGACAGCGGATGTCCTTCGATGTAAACCAGGCGTCGGATTCCCGCAGCGCGTTTTCCACTTTCGATGAATCCTCGGCGATGATTTCGCGAAACTGATTGGCCTCCGGAAGTACAGGATACCGGGGGCAATAGTAGGCGATGCCGTGGTTCAGCGTTTCCTTTTCGCAAAGCTGGCTACAGAAGGCCTGACTCGTTCGAAGAATCGCGCCAAGGGTGGTTCGTTCCATGCTGATTCGCTTTCCAGATTCACTGCGGCGGAAGTCGCTTGTGATAGTCCGTTCGAAGCTGGAACTGATGTCCCGCGGCGAGCAACGTTGCCTCGGCAAAGGCGGGTCCCATGAGTTGCAGTCCGATGGGCAAGCCGAGTTCATCAAAACCGCAGGGCATGCTCAAAGCACAAATTCCCGCGAGATTGGCCGCCGTCGTATAGACATCCGCGAGGTACATAGAAAGCGGGTCGTCGGACTTTTCGCCGATGGGGAACGCCGTGGTCGGCGAAACCGGCGAGACCATCAGGTCAACCTTCTGAAACGCCTCCTCAAAGTCCCACTGAATGAGAGTGCGGACTTTCTGAGCCTTCAAATAGTACTTGTCGTGATATCCGGCGGAGAGCGCGAACGTGCCGAGCATGATTCTTCTTTTGACTTCCGTGCCGAGTCCCCTACCGCGTGACCGGGCGTACAGGGAATGGATGTCGGCGGGATTTTCCGCGCGTACACCGTAGCGAAGGCCGTCGTATCGGGCGAGATTGGAGGAGGCCTCGGCGGTGGCGATCAGATAGTAACAGGCAATGCCATACCGCGCGTGCGGGAGATTCACGGGAACTGTTTCCGCGCCTTCGGATCGCAGCAGATCGACGGCCTGCATCACGGCGTGACGAACCGATGAATCGAGGCCTTCGCTGAAGTGCTCCTCCGCGATACCGAGTCGCAACCCTTTGATCGGTCGATCGAGCAGTCGCGGATAGTCGGGCACGGACTGGTCGGAACTGGTGGCGTCGAGCGGGTCGTGCCCTGCGATGATCGAAAGAAGCAAGGCGGCGTCTTCGATCGTCGTGGCGAGGGGTCCTATCTGATCGAGGCTGCTTCCGAATGCGGCGAGTCCGAATCGCGACACGCAACCGTAGGTCGGTTTGAGTCCGACGACGCCGCACATCGCCGCTGGCTGACGAACTGATCCGCCGGTGTCGCTGCCCAGCGCGCCGGGCACGATGCGCGCGGCGACGGCGGCCGCCGATCCGCCGGACGAACCACCCGAAACGCGGCGTAAATCCCACGGGTTTTTCACCGGACCGAACGCGCTGTTTTCCGTGCTGCTGCCCATGGCGAATTCGTCGAGATTGGTTTTTCCGAGGAGAATCGCGTCGGCGGCAAGCAGCCTTTCGACCACGTGGGCGTTGTATTTCGCATGAAAACCGGCCAGCAATCTTGACCCACACGTGGTCAGACCGTGCTCCGTGCAAAGGTTGTCCTTGACGACGATGGGGACGCCCGCAAGCGGACCCAAAGGCTCGCCGCGCTCGCGGCGGCGATCCAGTTTCTCGGCCGCCCGAAGGGCGGTCGTCGCGTCGGGCTGCAGCAGGGCATTCAGCCGAGGCTGCCAGAATTCAGCGCGGTTGACGCGCTCCTGGACAGTGTCCACGGCGCGGCAGGACCCATCGCGGACGGCGCGAGCGATTTCCACACTGGTCTCCGGAACGATCACGAATCAGGCGTCTCCCTGTTCCAGGACTTTGGGAACGCAAAAGAAGTCACCGTGCCTCCGGGGAGCGTTTCCCAGGGACTGCTCCGACTTCCAACCGGACTTCGGCTCGTCCGAGCGGAGGGCGTTGACCACGGCGCCGGGGTGGTCCGTTGCGGGCACGTGTGAGGTATCCACTTCGTTGAGAGTATCCATATAATCGACGATGCGGGCGAGTTGCAGGGCGTACAGACGGACTTCTTCGTCCGTCAATTGAAGCCGGGCGAGTTCCGCGATTTTCCTGACGGTGTCCGTTCCCAGGTCTTGCGTCATGGCATAGTCGGGCTGATTAGAGACCCGCTTTCAAGAAATACTCCATCAATTCGAATCCGGGATCGACGTTTAGACCCGACTCCGAGGCCGCGGTTTCGCCGAAGGGTTCCTCCATGGTGGGTCGAACATGGAGACCCGCCAGGCAGAACGGCGGAGGCGTCGAGGTGTGAACGCGCCGGGACACGGGGGTGGGATGGTCTGGAGCGACGAGAATGCGCCAGTGGTCCGTGGGGCGAAGGCGCTCGATGATCGGACCGACTACGAAGCGATCGACGTTCTCGATCGCGGTGACTTTCGCCCTGACATCGCCGAGATGCCCGGCTTCGTCGGGCGCTTCGACGTGGACGGCGACGAAGTCGAAGTTGTCGAGGGCGGTCACGGCGGCGGCGCCCTTGGCGGCGTAGTCCGTGTCCAGATAGCCCGTCGCGCCCGGGACATCGATCACCTTGAGACCGATGGCGGCGCCGATGCCGCGCACAAGATCGACGGCGGCGATCACCGCGCCGGACAAACCGAAGCGATCCTTAAAGGGTTGGAGGTCTCGCGGCCGACCGTGACCCCAAAGCCAGATATCGGTTGCGGGGTTTTCGCCGAGATCGCGGCGAACCGTGTTGACGTCGTGATTGGCGAGGAGATTTCCGGCGTCGGCCATGATTCGGCGTATCCATTCGGCGTCCCGACCCTTCGGAAGATGTTCGGCGATCGGCAGGTCGGGGATGTCGTGGGGCGGCGTGCAGGCAAGGTCAGCGACGACGTTCTTGACCGCGGTCATCAAGTTTCGATAGGAGACGCCGCCGTGGAATCGAACATTCGATCCTCTTAGGGCGTCGTTGAGGTCGGCGATCAGGCGGTCGGATTCCCTCTGGGAAATGTGGCCGGCAGTGAAGTCGATCATCACGCCATCGACGATGGTGACGAAATTGCAGCGGAAGACCCATTCTCCGGGATGAATCGTGATTCCTCGTCCCGCAGCCTCCAATGGAGCGCGGCCGGGATGATCCGTCGCCGGGTCGTATCCGAATAGAGAAAGTGTGGCGACGTCGCTTCCCGGGGAGAACCGGGCGGGGACGGTGACGACGCGCCCTTGCCGCCCGTGGGACGCGATCCAATCCATGTGGGGTTTCCGTGCGGATTCAAGCGGGGTCTTTCCCCCCAGCGTCTCCACAGGTTCGTCGGCTGCCCCGTCGGGAAGAATCACCGCGTATTTCATCGCCGCACTCGTTTGAACATTTTACGAGAGCATAGAGTTTTTCTTATTTTTGAACAGGGAGCCGTCGTTGGACGGCAGGTCGGGCGGCCTCGCGGGGAATTACCGGCGCGCGGGGTTCATTCTTCGGGCAGCAATCCTGAGAGCCAGTGCATGACGTTTAGGGCAAACTGTTTGTTGTCCGTTGCCGGAACGTTCATTCCGAATTGTTTACCATTCACAACCTGGGCGGTGAATATGCCCGCTTCGCCCAACACCACCACTCGGCCTTTCCCAAGTTTGAAGGCGGCGCCTTGGTCAGGGTGCATCGAGGGAACGCGTTTATCTTTTTTTCGATTTTCCGGGTCGGCGAAATCGGGAATGAGCTCCGTGGATCCGACCGGGGTTCGAAGCAGCCAGCCGTTTCCCGTGGGTCCCTGGAGCGCCTCGCCCGTGAAGGTGCGGACCGTGTGAATGGTTTCCTTATCGGATCGGCCCTTCATGATGGGATGCGAAACGTTCAATCCATTTTCGGCGGTCAGGGTGTAATCGGTCGTCATTCCCCGGCTCAGGTCCACGCCGAGGCGCTTGGCGAGCGCATGAGCGGCGTGACCCATGGGAAAGTGGTCGGCGATGAGCAATAACGCGCCGCCGTTTTGGATCCATTCGTAAACGACGTCGTTTTCCGCGTCCGTGAAGGCCGGATGGTGCTTTTGATCCGATCCCATGGCATTGGCGATCACAAGAATCTTGTGCCGGGCGAGCGACTCTTTCGTAAACGGTTCTCGATTGGATTCGATTTTGTAACCGTCGTTCTTGAGGAGGTCCGCAAGAGGCCTGTAGCGCAACTCGGGAGTGTGGAAATTGTTGTGGGCTTCATCAAACACAATGGTCGGACCGTCCGTCGCGTACGCGGGTTGATCGACGCGGGCATCAAATTCCGGGTCGGCTTGCTGTGTCTGATCCGATGCCAGGGCGCTGAATCCGAAAAGGCTCATGAGAATAAGTAAGCCGAATCGCGGGCGCTGACTTCTCCGCATGATTTCATTCACGGGGATCTCCTTCGCATTTCTCGCTGGTTCGCCGCCGTCCGGGGAATCGTTCCGTCCTCGGATTCGTCATTATCGACGGGAAGACGCCGTTGGCCAAGGGTCAGGTAAGCGAAATCGGGTCGACATCGAGGATGGCGGATTCAGCTCTGGTGCGCATGGCTCCGTCCGCCTCCAGTTTGCCGATGAGGTGGCGCAGATCGCCGGCGTTTTGGGTACGAATAAGCAAGTCGTATCGGTAACGGCCCCGTAACCGGGTCAAGGCGCAGGGATTCGGGCCGAGAACGTCGGCGACGGACAAACCTGATTCTCGAATGGCGAGAGTGATGCGGCCGTGCAGGTTTTCGGCCTCTCGGCGGACGGTTTCCTCGCGGCGATGGGCGAACACGAATCGGGCGAGGCGACGAAACGGGGGCCAGCCCACGAGCCGGCGGGATCGAAGTTCCTCCGCGGCGAAACCGGGAAAGTCGTGGCGAAGGGCGTAGGCCAGAACGGGCAATTCGGGAGTGGAAGTTTGGACGACGACGCTGCCCGGTGCGTCGGCCCGGCCCGCGCGACCGGCAACTTGGGTGACGAGCTGGAAAAGTCTTTCGTGAGAGCGGAAGTCGAACGCGACAGCGGCGGGATCGACGTGCATCATGCCGACGAAGGAGACGAAGGGGAAATCGAGGCCCTTGGCGATCATCTGGGTTCCGACGAGCACGTCGATCCGGCGGGCCTCGAATTCGTCGACGATCTGCTCATAGTGCGACCGGCGGCGCATGGTGTCACTATCGACGCGGCGAATGCGAACCGAAGGAAACCGCTCGGCGAGTTCGGCTTCGACGCGCTGCGTGCCCGTTCCGGATTGCAGAAGTCGTTCGCCACAATTGACGTTGGGACAGATCGTGGGCGTTTCGACGGATTGCCGGCAATAGTGGCAGAGCGAGCGACCCGACGCCGAGTGGACGACGAGTCCGACATTGCAATTGGGGCAGGTGACGCGGGTGTGGCAGGCCGGGCAGTACATGCGATGAGCGAATCCGCGGCGGTTCATTAGGATCACGGCTTGCTCGCCGCGGTCGAGCGCCGCGCCCAGCAAGCGCTCCATCAGGCGCGAGACGATGACCGGTTTCCGAACTTCGGCGATTTCCGACTCCATGTCGACGACGTGGACCTTCGGCAGGGGGCGACCGCGCACGCGCCGCGTCAGCGTTACGCGGCAATAATCGCGCCGCGTTTCACTGCGATACCACGTTTCCAGCGAAGGGGTTGCTGAACCGAGCACGACGGGAATTCCCAGTTGCTTGGCGCGCATGATGGCGACGTCGCGGACGTGAAAGCGAGGGGCCTGCAGATTCTTGAAACTGCCCTCCTGTTCCTCATCGACGCAGATCAGGCCGAGATTCGGACAGGGAGCGAAAACGGCGCTTCGGGTCCCAATGACAATGTTCTTCTTCCCAGCGGCGATGTATCGCCATTCGGCCGAGCGCTGCACTTCCGTCATGCCGCTGTGCAGGAGAGCCACGTGCTCGAAGCGGGCGGCGAGGCGATTGACCAGTTGCGTGGTCAATACGATTTCCGGCACCAGCAGAATCGCCTGACGGCCCCCGGCGGTCTGGTCGCGCATGGCGCGAATGTAAACTTCCGTCTTA
>Ga0187893_10014607_pt1 | contig 10675 bp, 7 predicted proteins | sample MA1701074metaG_FD_139574 | JGI IMG/M metagenome (GOLD analysis project Ga0187893, IMG submission 139574) | White microbial mat communities from a basaltic lava cave in the Kipuka Kanohina Cave System on the Island of Hawaii, USA - MA170107-4 metaG ...
CATGACGATGCCAATGATTTGGTTCAAAATACATTTATCAAAGCATGGACAGGGCTTGAAAAGTTCCGCGAAGATTCGCAACTGTTCACCTGGCTGTACCGCATTGCAACCAACGAATCGCTTACTTTTTTGAATAAAAAAAAAGCAAATGCATTTGTTCCGTTCGCAGAATTGAAATTTGAAATTTCGGATGATCCAAAAGGAGATGAACTCTTCACAGGCGATAAAATGCAGCGCAGACTTCAACAGGCAATCGGCACTTTGCCCGAAAAGCAGAGGGTGGTGTTCAATATGAAATATTTTGACGAAATGAAATACGAACAAATGTCCCGCGTGCTGGATACATCAGTCGGAGCGCTCAAAGCATCCTATCATCATGCCGTGAAAAAAATTGAAAAATTTCTATCGGAAGATTAAACCATTTAATTCAGATTTTATCCAAACAATAAATTTATTTGCACAATGAACGATTCCGAAAACAGGAACGATGAATTAAAAGATGCTCCAATGCTGAAAAGCATCAGACGTGAAAATCCGTTTCGTGTGCCGGAAGAATACTTCGAAACGCTCGCTGATAAAATTTCGGAAAGGATCATTCGGCAAAAGCCAGCCGGAAAAGTGATACCTGTCAGAAAAAATGTTTGGCTTAAATATGCTGCTGCTGCATGCATCGGAGCGGTGCTGTTTTCAGGAATTTATTACCTCAGCCGTGAAAAGGAAAAAAAGGAAGAATTTGCTATGGCTGCCGTATCTTATGATGAAATTGCATCAAGCAGTTATTTTTTTGATTTGGATGAAAATATGCTGATGGAAGAACTTGCCAAATCCAAAGCGGATATTCCGGACAGTGAATTCAATGCGAAAGCAGAAGATTTTCTTATCGAAAATTCAGCCGACATCACTAATTATTACCTGAACAATTTATAAATGAAAATAAAAATGACAACATTCAGAAATTTATTTGTTGCTATAATTCTGTTAGCATCTATCATCACATCAGCTCAGCCGCCCCAGGACCGCATGGAAGAAAGGAAAGAGGAAATTGAAGCTATGAAAATCGGATTCCTCACCAAACGGCTTGATTTATCTCCGGAGGAAGCTAAAACTTTCTGGCCCGTTTACAACCAGTTTCAGAATGAGCTTGTAAAGTTGCGCAAGTCACGCAGGAATGAGCGTAAGGAAGCACGTGATGAATTTGATAATATGACGGATAAAGATGTTGAAAAGCTGGTGGATGGCGAAATTGCCTATCGTCAGCAGGAGCTTGATGTGATGAAAAAGTATCATGGACAGTTCAAGCAAGTGCTGCCCGTCAAAAAAGTTGCGCTGCTTTATCGTACCGAAGAAGAATTTAAACGGGAGCTCTTGCAACGCTTACAGGATCGCAAACGCGACATGCCTGATAAAAGGCGCCAGGGATTTAAATAATTTTCCGGATGATATTAAAAGAGGTTGATTATTAATTACAGGCAATTTACTTCTTAAAAATGCTCGTAGTATTCGCCTGAGCCAAAGGTGTCATGATGATTTCATTCAGGCAGACATGAGCGGGACGGGTTGCTGCAAAATAGACCACATCGGCAATATCATCTGCAGTCAGCGGCTGATACCCCTGATACGCCATTTTCGCTCTTTCTTCGTCTCCTTTAAACCGGACGATTGAAAATTCAGTTTCCGCTGCTCCCGGATTAATGGAAGTTACTTTTATCCCATGCTCAAGTAAATCAATGCGCATTGATTTGGAAAGTGCATCCACAGCAAATTTGGTGGAACAATAAACATTCCCTTTCCGATACGCTTCTTTTCCGGCAATGGAACCGATATTGATTATATGTCCTTTTTTATTCTGAATCATCAGAGGCATTACTGAGCGCGATACATAGAGGAGGCCCTTAATGTTGGTATCAATCATTGTGTCCCAATCTTCAATATCGCCATCCTGTATCAGCGAAAGACCGCGGGCAAGACCTGCATTGTTCACAAGCACATCAATCTTTTTCCAGTCGTGCGGCAATGAAGCAATGTTTTTCTCAACCGAAGATTTGTTGCTGACATCAAAGGGAAGCGAAAACACTTGTGTACCAAATGCCTGTTTGATCTCTTCTTCAATTTTTGCAAGCCGGTCATTTCTTCTTCCGTTAATAATAATATTCCAGCCATGCTCGGCAAAACGGTATGCAATTGCTTTTCCGAATCCTGCAGTGGCGCCTGTAATGAAAATAATCATGTTGATTTAGATTTATTGATATTTAACCTGCTGTTTTTATATCCGAAGCTGAAGTAAATGATCAATCCTGAAACAAGCCATATAAAAAATCCTTTCCAGCTTGTCCAGGGAATCTGTGCCATCATATAAAAACAAAAAATTAATCCGAGACAAGGTATGAGCGATAAATTTTTTAAATATGCTGCAACGGACATTGAAATACACAGGATGATAAAAAGCCACATCGGAATATTATGCCTGAATTCTGCCCATGTGCCAAAGCGTAAAAAATCCTCAAGCCATTCATGAGCATAAATAAAAACAAGCGCAACAGATAAAAGGAACAACACCGGAAGCAAAAATTTTGAATTTATATATGGCGTTTTGAATCTTCCTTTTGGTGCATTCTCATCGTTCTGCAATTTGAGCACCCCTGCACAGACAAGCACAAATGCAAAAAGGGTTCCCATCGAACATAAATCAAGAACCACATCGCTTGGAATAAAAAGCGTGGGAATTGCAACGGCAAAACCGGTTACAATGGTTGCGTACGATGGCGTTTGGTATTTTGGATGAATTCGCGAAAATGATTTTGGCAGCAGCCCGTCACGGCTCATGCTCATCCATATCCGCGGCTGACCTACCTGGAACACCAGCAGCACGCTTGTAATGGCAACTACGGCACTAACGGCAATAATGCCCGAAAAGAAAGTTAAATCGAGTTTTTCAAACACAAACGCCAGCGGGTCGCCAACACGCAATTGATCATATTTTACCAACCCGGTCAGCACAAGAGCAATCAGGATATACAGGACCGTGCAGATTACAATGGCATTCATTATTCCTTTTGGAAGATCCCTTTCGGGATTCTTACATTCTTCGGCAGTAGTGGAAATAGCATCAAAACCAATATATGCGAAAAATACAGCGGAAACCCCCTGCAGAACTCCTCCGATTCCGTTTGGCAAAAACGGATTCCAGTTTTCCGCCTTAATACAAAAAATACCTACAGCAATTACAGCAAGGATAACTACCAGCTTAATGACTACAAACAAATTGCTTGCATTGCGCGATTCTCTGATGCCGATATATGCAATCCATGTAATGAAAATGACAATGGCAATAGCAGGAATATCAGCTATAAGGTGAAAATTTCCAATCAGCGGGGCTTCTGTCCAGGCAAGATAACAGGTACGAAGATGTTCGGTAAGGTCAGCCGGAGTTTTTCCTTCTGCAAGAAGTACGGAAGCTTCTTTGTATCCAGAATGGGCTGAAACGTAATCAATCGAAGCCCATTCGGGAATATGAATTCCCTGATCAATGCCAAGAGGGGGAATGCGGATCGAATCGAGCAGTCCCGTAAAATAATCAGACCATGAAACAGCCACTGTAGTATTTCCCACAGCATATTCCATGATAAGCGCCCAACCGATAATCCAGGCAATAAGCTCTCCGAAAGCGACATAAGAATAAGTATAAGCACTGCCGCTGACAGGAACCATAGAAGCAAATTCAGCATACGCAAAAGCAGCAAAGCTGCATGCCAATGCGGTAAATGCAAACAGCAGGATTACTCCCGGTCCGCCATCAGCGCTGGCAGATCCGATGGTACTGAAAATTCCTGCGCCCACAATGGCTGCAATTCCGAAGGCAGTCAGGTCACGGACGCCCAGATGCCGTGCAAGCTTAATGCGTTCCGCATCATCGCCCGGCTCGTCCACCTGCTTTAATATCTGCTCAATGGATTTTCTTCGGAATAATTGCATTGCTCAATCAGGTCAGAAAATTGTTGACTCGGGTAAAGATATTCAAATAATGAAGTGACGTTGGTCTGAATTAATTATTAAAAAATTTAAATCGGGAACGAAATTTTTTACGGTTCAGCAGAGCAATGGAAATAAAAAGCAAAAAGGGCAGAGCCGGCATTTTATATCGCACCAGCGAGCCGGCATTGGCTGTTGTAAATCCAATAAGAGCATATAATAAAATAACAAAAAAGAGTGCAAGTAGAAACAACGGGAGGGCTTCTCTTCCGGGAGGGGAGGCATAAATTAATGCAACCATCAGAAAAAGGATCAGCATCAGATTTTCGACAGCAGCCATCCATGAAAATGGATTATGCGCCTGTGTTACGAACGGTTGGAACATCGCTTTTGAAAATGCAACCGGTGACTTAATGAGCAGATCCGGTAAGCTGTTTTCAATAACCGGGGGGCTGATGATGCTTTTGGATTTCATAAACTCTGTAAATCGTATTGAATTATTTTGCTTATGATAAATGATGGATACCGCATCCAGATTCGGACTAATCAATTTCAAATTGAAGAAAAGAATTATGAATAGCGAATAGGTAACCAGAAATTTAAGGATGATGACGGCATAACCCGACCTGGAAGACCACATCCATGCAATGACACCCGGAAGCAGAATCAGCAGAACATATACTTTCAGAAACATAAGGATAATCACTGAAACAAGAACAAGCAAAGCATACCTTTTTTTTCCAAGATGGATCATCTGCAGCTTGCTGAAGAGTAAGGTTCCGATTCCGAACATCAGAAGCCCCTCTTTTAAAATTCCGGAAGACCAGAACAGAATAGACGGGACAAGAAAAGTGGAAGCGAAAAGCGATTTCTGCACATCCGGAAGAAAATGGATAAATGTCTTGAACAGGCAGGTCAGTCCGGTTAATGACAAAAAACTGAAAAAAATAATATGCACTTCATAAATGCCGAATGAAAAAAGCCGCATCAGCGCATTGAGGCGGATTATGGAATGGCTGTCGTTATAAAAGTATGCATAGTTTTCCCATTCTTTAAGCAGGAGGTAATAAGGTTTCAGTTCAGGATCGTCCACTGCAAAAAGCATTTTGAAAAAATGCTCAGGATTCGTTTTAAACACCCCAAACATTATTTCTGCATTTTCAAAATAAAGGTGCGTGTCGCCCCCGTTAAAATAATACTTGTATATCACTCCAAGCAAAATGCCGGCAATAGTTTTAAAAATAAAAACAGCAGTAAACCAACCGGATGAAATAATTGAAGTCCTGAAAAATGCCAGCCGCTTGATAATGAAAATAAAAAGCAGCAGGTAAAGAATAGTAATTATTATTTCCATATTAATTGCCCGGCAGCCGAAGCCATTTAAATCGCCTGGCGGCTTTTTCCTTATCAGCAAGTGTAAGCAAAATAAAAAACAGGAATGGAAGCCCCTGTATTTTGTAGCGCACCAGTGTTCCCAATACAGGAGTCATTACTCCGATGATTGCAAAAAGCATCAGCACGAAAAAAATGCTGAAATAGAATACCAGCGGCAACGATGGTGTGCGCTTTACGGACAGCAACACCAGAACCATCATCATCATCAGAAACAAATTTTCGATGGCGGACAGAGCGGTTACCGGTGAATTAATATCCAGAAGATGAGGTCTGAAAAATGCATTGAACAATCCAGCCGGAGTATTTTTGACTAAGTTCAGCAATGAACCATCAAGGACAGCAATGGATATGCGGCTTCCTGCCTGCATTTCAACAGCAACCCGAATGTTTTCCTGCTGCTTCACTGCAGTAAATTCGAGGAGGTCTTTGTCTGAAATAAATTTAATCGCAAGAGGCGCTGAAAAAATCAATGCAATGGCTGTTATGGAAAATACCATCAGTTTCATTTTATTAAAATTTGAAGCAACAAACCAGGATGCAGCGCCACAAATGAAAATAAATAATATGTGAACTTTTGTGTAAAAAAGGAGTGTCGAAAACACAGCCACCATGAAAATATTTAACACAAAAAATCCTTTGCGTTTTATTAGGTTAATAAAAAAGTGAAGACAGAATCCGAGCGTGAAAAATATCAATCCGTCTTTCATCAATCCGGAACTCCAGAATGTAAGCGAGGGAAACAAAAAAATCAGGAAAATAAATTCGCGCCTGAAGTGTTTCATATCCTCCAGCAATACTTTGGTTAATACAACCAATCCTGCGAAGGAAATAAAGTTGAATATAGCGGCATGAACATGATAATATCCCATTGAAATGAACCGCATTACCGTATTCAACCGGACCATCGTGCGGGCATCATTGTAAATTGCGAATTTGTTCCACCAGGTATTCATCTGATTTGAATAAAAAATATACTGATCGCTGAGCTCATTTGTGCCTGACATAAACTGCATGAAAAGATTTTTATCGGTAAAAAACAGATGGAACAGAACTTTGCTGTCGTCAAAATATTTAAAGGTATCAGCCGTGAGCCGGTCTGTATAATAATAAGTGTAGATGAGGCAGAGCACAATGCCTGATAAAACCTTCAGGAGAAAAAAAAGAATGATGGTACGCTTTCCGATTCCATCAATGGAAAAAAAGGCAAGCTTCCGGATCAGGAAAACAAAAAATGAAACATAAGCGGCTGCCAGAAAAAATTCCATGCAAATTAGTTTTCAACAACTGCGGAAACATGCAGTCTGCTTCGCAGGTGAGTATGTATTTTTGCCACAAATAACACAATTAATTTTCATTCTGATCAGGAGATGGATAAAATTCATACAGAAGTATTACCTACCGCTGAAACCGCAGCAGAGCTGGGATTGAGCAGGGAGGAATTTGAAAAAATTATTTCAATTCTTGGCCGCACCCCCAATTTTACAGAGCTAAGCTTTTATTCGGTAATGTGGAGTGAACACTGCTCATACAAAAATTCCATCCGATGGCTCAAAACATTGCCTAAAGAAGGACCTCATCTTTTGGCAAAAGCCGGACAGGAGAATGCCGGGCTTGTTGCGATAGGTGATGGGTTGGCTTGTGCCTTTAAAATTGAATCGCACAACCATCCATCCGCCATTGAACCATATCAGGGCGCTGCGACAGGAGTAGGGGGAATAAACCGCGATATTTTTACCATGGGCGCCCGGCCTGTTGCTCAACTTAATTCGCTCCGATTCGGCAATATTCATTCGGAGCGTATGAAATGGCTTATGCGTGGGGTGGTTAAGGGCATAGGTGATTATGGAAATGCGTTTGGAGTTCCTACGGTGGGTGGAGAAGTTTTTTTTGATGATTGCTTTAATGTAAATATTCTGGTAAATGCCATGAGTGCCGGCATTGTAAAGGAGGGCGAAACGGTTTCAGCCATTTCTTACGGAGAAGGAAATCCTGTTTACATCGTTGGCAGCGCAACCGGAAGAGACGGAATTCACGGAGCAACTTTCGCATCAGGTGATCTGCACGAGGACAGCGCTGATGATCTGCCGAGTGTTCAGGTGGGTGATCCGTTTACCGAAAAACTATTGCTCGAAGCTACGCTTGAATTAATAAAATCAGGAGCCGTTATTGGCATGCAGGACATGGGCGCTGCGGGGATTATTTGTTCCACTTCGGAAATGAGCGCAAAAGGGAAACACGGAATGAACATTCATCTCGATCGTGTTCCGGTCAGGCAGCAGCATATCCAGCCCTGGGAAATCTGCCTGAGCGAATCGCAGGAGCGCATGCTGGTGGTTGCTGACAAAAGCAAAACGGAAGAGGTGGAAAAAGTTTTTGAAAAGTGGGATCTCAACTGCACCTGCATCGGAGAAGTTATTTCCGGCAATGAACTGAAGTTTTTTTATCATGGCGAACTGATCGCGCATGTTCCGGCTGATACGTTAGTGCTTGGTGGGGGCGCACCGGTTTATGAACGGGAGTATGAAGAGCCGGCTTATTATTCAGAAAATAAAAAATTCAATCCTGAAACGATTCCGGTTCCGGAAGATTTAAAAAAAGTTGCTTTGTTTCTTTCAGGTCATCCCAACATTGCTTCAAAGCGTTGGGTCTTCCGGCAATATGATTCCATGGTGGGCACTATAACCATGACCACTAACCGTCCGTCCGATGCTGCCGTGGTAAATATCAGAGATTCGCAAAAAGCGCTGGCAATAACCGTAGATTGTAATTCACGTTATGTATATGCCGATCCCGAAACCGGAAGCGCCATTGCGGTGGCGGAAGCTGCACGAAATATTACCTGTGCAGGGGGAACCCCCTCCGCAATTACCAACTGCCTTAATTTCGGAAGCCCGTACAATAAAACGGTGTATTGGCAATTTGTTCATGCAATTAAAGGAATGAGCAAGGCCTGCCTGAAATTTGAAACACCTGTAACAGGCGGCAATGTCAGCTTTTACAACCATTCCAAATCCGGGAGCGAAGAAATACCGGTATATCCTACTCCCACCATCGGAATGATTGGCATCATTGAGGATAAAATGAAAGTTATGACGCTTGATTTTAAAAATGCTGGCGACATTATTTTTTTAATCGGAAAATCTCAGAATGATATTTCTTCGTCTGAATACCTTTATTCGTGGCATAAAAATAAAAACTCCCCCGCTCCTGCTTTTGACATGGAGGAAGAATACAAGGTGCAAAAGCTGGTTCAATCGCTTATCCGGCAAAACCTGATCGGGTCGGCACACGATGTATCAGATGGCGGCTTATTTATCACGCTGCTTGAATCAGCCATGCCGCGGAATTTCGGATTCGACATCACCACCGATGAAGAAATCAGAAAAGATGCTTTTCTTTTTGGTGAATCGCAGGGAAGGATTCTGATCAGCGTTTCAGAAAATAAGCTTGACAGGTTTGTTGAATTTATTGCCGATTCTGATATTGATTTTTCGAACATTGGTGAAGTTACTGCGGGAAAGATTCAGATAGATTCGGATTATTTCGGATTGGTTGAAGAATTTAAAAATGTATATGACACTTCGATTGAGAAGCATTTGAATCATGATGCTGTAAATAATTAACAGATTGCGCGTAAGAAAATAAATGGATTCTGAGCGAAGAATTATTTTTCCGGTTAAATTTGAATTTTATAAATTTAAGCTCAAATTTCAACCCCACCCAAAAAAATTATAAACTATGAATTTAATTTATGCATATTTAAGCTGCTTTATTTTTTTCATTTCATGCAGCCGTACTGCTCAGGATCAGAACGGGGATCTTCATGATGTGAATGATTCCGCAAAAAATTATTTATTTCGTTCGGTCTCCCCCGACCAAACTGGTATTTATTTTAAAAATACCATAACACAGGATGCGCAATTAAATGTGCTTGCCTACGAGTACCTGTTTAATGGAGGAGGAGTGGGTATTACCGATTTGAATAATGACGGATTGCCGGATATTGTTCTCACCGGAAACCAGGTGGAAAACAAAATTTATCTCAACAAAGGAAATCTGAAATTTGAGGACATCTCGGAAAAAGCAGGAATCAATGTAAAAAATCCTGACGGGAAGCCATCCTGGCATACGGGTATAGCCATTGCTGATGTTAACGATGACGGATTTGCCGATCTGTACATCTGCCGTTCGGGAATGTCGGAGATTTTCACCAAGCCGGAGAATCTTCTTTTTATCAATAACGGCAACCTCACTTTTTCCGAAAAAGCAAAGGAATATGGAATAAATGATGCTGCTTATTCCACAGGGGCTGTTTTTTTCGATTATGATAAAGACGGAGATTTGGATTTATATGTGAATAACCACTTTGCTTTTTTTAACAGGCGTGCCACTGTCGAGGAAGTGTATCAGTATCTTAAAAAAAATCCTGCAGAACTCAGGAAGAATTCATCTCATTTTTACAAAAACGAAAACGGAAAATTTTATGACTTGACCGAAAAGCTCGGAATGCTCCGTTATGATTATGGATTGGGCGCTGTCGCAGCCGATCTGAACGATGACGGGTGGACCGATCTTTATGTTTCCAATGATTATTCGCAGCCCAATGTAATGTGGATGAACAATGGCGATGGAACCTTCACCGACCGCATTAAGGATCATGCTTCGCATGTTGCCTACTTCTCGATGGGCTGCGATGTAAATGACTTCACCAATGACGGTTTTTTGGATATCGTAGCCGTAGATATGGCGGCAAAGGATCATTTCACCGCAAAAACATTCATGGCTTCCATGCAGCCCGATTTGTTTTATCAGATGACTGAATACTATAAACACATACCGCAGTACATGTTCAACGAATTGCAGGTGAATAACGGAAACGGATTTTATTCGGAAATAAGCCATATGGCAGGCGTTGCAAAAACAGAATGGAGCTGGGCGCCCCTCTTTGCCGATTTTGATAATGACGGGTACAAAGATTTATTTGTTACCAACGGGTACAAGCAGAATTCGCTGGACAACGATTTCCGCCTGAAGCTGAAAGCGCGAAAGACCGAGCTGAAGGGTAAAGATATTCCGATGGAAGAGCGCATGCACTGGTTGTCGCAGATTCCTGCTTATAAATCAAAAAATTATTTATTCAGAAATAACGGAAACCTTACTTTTTCGGATTACAGCGAAAAATGGAGCAACAGCCCCCCTGATATTTCCTGTGGAGCTGCCTATTCCGATCTGGATGCGGATGGTGATCTTGATCTGGTGATCAGCTTGATTGATGATTATGCATCGGTACTTGAAAATAAATCAACGGGAA
>Ga0187893_10014609_pt1 | contig 10673 bp, 10 predicted proteins | sample MA1701074metaG_FD_139574 | JGI IMG/M metagenome (GOLD analysis project Ga0187893, IMG submission 139574) | White microbial mat communities from a basaltic lava cave in the Kipuka Kanohina Cave System on the Island of Hawaii, USA - MA170107-4 metaG ...
CGAGCGCCTATTCCAGGGCGGGCGTCACGTGCAACGACTGCCACTCGCACCCGGTGCTCCGCGACGGCAAGCGCGTCGGCTTCAGCCACGACTTTCCGGGCGGCAACAGCCCGGCACAGGTGCGCAAGGCGGTCCGCACCGAGACGAAGATGGAGGGACGCGAGGTCGTCATGACCGTCGAGAACCTCACCGGCCACAAGTTCCCCGGCGAGGTCCCGAGCCGCATCTTCCTCATCGAGATCATGCCGATCGACGCCGACGGCAACGAGATGCCGTCGATCGACATCGGGATCAAGCGCCCATTCAAGTCGCAGGTCGGTGTGCCGGACAACCGGCTGACGCCCGACGAGCGGCGCACGATGCGCGAGAAACTGCCGGACGGCGCCGTCGCCGCCCGCGTCACGTACTTCTGGAAGCCGTCGCCGCTGACGCCGCCGAACGGCTGGTTCGTCATCGCCCGCTGGGAGGGGAAGGCGAAGTGATCACGAAGGAGTTCCTCAAGGACGTCGAGATCTTCAAGGCGCTCCCGGACGACCAGCGCGCGAAGCTCGCCGGGCTCGCCCGGGCCGAGACGTTCAAGAAGGGCGACGCGATCTTCCGCGAGCGCGAATCCGGCGGGAAGGTCTTCGTCGTGATGTCCGGCGTGGTCGAGGTCGGCCGTTTCGGGCGCGCCGACGGGCGCTTCACGCGGCTGGCGCGACTCGAGCGCGGCGAGATCTTCGGCGAGCTTGCGCTGGTCGAGGACGCGCCGCACTCCGCCTCCGCGATCGCCGCGGTCTGCCCCGAGACGCGCGTGGGGGTGTGGGAGACGTCCGCGCTGCGGACGCTCCTCGCGGAGGACGCGCCCCTGGCCAACGCCGTGCTGCGGGCGCTCGTCGTCAAGCTGTCGCACCGGCTGCGCGGCGCGTCGGAGGCGGTGCTGACGCTGCTCCGGACGCTCGACATCACGCACGCGTAGGAAATAACCCGACACCGCCATCCGTTGGAGAAGAGATGCCCCCGACGCGGAAGGACTTCGAGCAGGTCCTGCTCCCGCTCATGGACTCGCTCTACCGCACGGCGCTGCGCATGACGGGCCAGGACGCGACCGCCCAGGACCTCGTGCAGGAGACGGTGCTCCGCGCCTACCGCAGCTTCGGCCACTTCATCCCGGGCTCGAACTTCCGCGCGTGGATCTTCCGCATCCTCACGAACACGTTCATCAACGACTACCGCCGCCGCGGCCACGCGCCGCAGTCGCTCGACATGGCGGACGTCGACCCGAGCGACCCGTCCGACGTCGAGCACGTGCGCGCGGCGGACGTCGAGGCGCTCACCGAGACGCTGGGCGACGAGGCGCGCCGCGCGATCGAGAAGCTTCCGCCGGACTTCCGGCTCGTCTTCCTGCTCTCGACGTTCGAGGGCTTCTCGTACAAGGAAATCGCGGAGATCGCGGGCATCCCGATCGGCACCGTCATGAGCCGCCTCTTCCGGGCGCGCGCGCTGGTGCGGTCGGAGCTGCTGGCGACGACGCGGGGGCGTGCGTCATGACCTGCACCGAGACCAGGCGCTACCTGGAGCCGTTCCTCGACGGCGAACTCGACGCCGAGGGCAACCTGAAGGTGCTGGAGCACCTCAACCTCTGCGGCGACTGCAACCGCGTGTTCGACGCGGAGAAGCAGCTGCGCGGAGCGCTCCGCGACCGGCTCACCGACGAGAAGGCCCCCGGCGGCCTCGTCGACCGCTGCTGCTCGGCGCTGGCCGCGTGCGACGCGGAACGCCGCCGCCGGTGGATCATGCCTTCGATGTCCGCCGTCGCCGCCGCCGCGATCGCCGCGATCGTGACGAGCGTGCTCATGTCGAGCCGCCCGACGCGGCCGGACGAGCCCGAGGTCGCCGCGCTCGCGGTCGCCTTCCACGAGGCGAACCGCACCGGGAGTTCCGGCGACTCGACCTGACTCAAGGGCTGCCAGCCCGGTCGGGCCGACGAGGTGTGCGACCGTTTCTTCACGAAAAAGACGGGGGCGTCCATCTGCACGCACGCTCTCGACGAATACGGCTGGCGCTCGGCCGTCGTCTCCACCCTGCGCGGGCGAATGATGTGCTGGACGGTGCAGGAACACCGCGAGAACCCCGCCACGCTCATCTCCCACACCGCGCTCCCGATGGACCAGATGCGCGACCGCAAGTCGGACGGCTGGCGCCGCTACGAGGTCAGAGGGCGGGTGGTCCTCATGCACAACATGGGGCCGATGACCTGAGTGTTCGTCACCGACGACGCCCGTGAGGCGGAGAAGATGGTGACCGCGCTCTCGCGCGCGGGGAAGTAGTCAGGGGCAGGAGCGCGTCGTCCGCCTCCCGACTCCTGCTTCGAACTCCCGGCTCCTTCCCGCCTACTCGTCATCCGCCGACCGCGTCGGCCGGTAGTCGTTCTTGTTGTTGATGCGGCGGATGTTGTGCACCTCGCGCATCTGCTTCGTCGTCAGCGTCGAGTTGCCCAGCGCCTCGCCCACCAGGATCTCGATGTCGATGTCCCCGTCCAGCAGGTACTTCGTCAGGATCGGGTAGATCTCCTCCGTCGGCGCGACGCGCGTCGCCTTGTAGATCTCCGACATCGCCTTCGCGGCCGCCAGGCGCACGCCCTTCTGGCGCGCCACCTTCTCGGCGTCCTCCGCCTTGTCGTTCACGACCTTCGAGAGCACGGACAGCGCCCGCTGGTCGCCGAAGTGCCCGAGCGCGCGGCACGCCGGGATCCGGATGAAGTCCTCACGGAGGATCTCGATCGACACCGTCTTGATGAGCGCGTCCACCGCGTCGCGGTACGGATAGAGCGTGTTCGTGATGTCGATCGACGCGAGCGTCTCGGCCGCGCCCTGCGCGATCCGGTCGGCCCGGTCCTTCGCGTCCTTCTTCGCCTCCTCGCTGTCGAAGAGGTTGTCCATCAGCGCCTTCAGGTCCAGCTTGTGGACGTCCTTCTTCACGAAACCCTGCGCGGTCTGGTCGAACTGCGCCTTCGCCTCGTCGTGCTGCGCCTGGTCCTCGCAGAGGAGCACGCGCGGGATGTTCTTCGTGCGCACGTCGTCGCGCAGCGTATCGAACACCGTCTCGACCACCGGCGTGCGCACGTCCGACTCCCGGAAGTAGATCTGGCCGGCGATCTTCTTCTGGATGATGATCACGTCCTCGGTCGGGAACTGCTTCGCCTTGATGATGCCCTCGGAGCCGCTGGTCGCGATCACGGGGAAGATGTTGATCGACGTGAGCAGCTTCTTCATCCCGTTGACGTAGTTGCGGTCGTTGTCGTCCTGCACGTCGTAGATCAGGAGCGCGACGCGCACGCCCTGCTCGCCGAGCGCGTCGACGAGGTTCGGGATCACGAGCTCCATGCCGAGCTTCCGCTGCTGCGGGTTGATGCGCACCATCGCCTCGGCCGCCGCGTAGCGCACGCGCTTGTCGTCCGCCGTCAGCGCCTCGATGAGCGGATAGCCGATCGCGCCCGACTTCGCCTCGCGGTCGCGGTCCGTGACGGCCGCGGACGCCGTGCTCGGGAGGTCCTCCGGCCGGCCCATCTCCTTGAGCGTGTCGATCGCCGCCTTGCCGACGAGCGCGTTCCCGTCCTTGAGGCAGCGCGCCAGCGCCTCGTAGAGGAACTGCTTGCCCGGCAGCTTGCCGGCGACGTTGTGCCGGTTGTAGCGGTCGGTCAGCTTCTTGAGGTTCTCGAGATCCTCGGGCTTGATGCCGGCGTCGCTGTTCTTCTGCGCCATCTCGGCGGCGATCACGCCCGCCTCGGCCTCGAGCGCCTGCGCGTAGTGCACGCACGCCAGGAGGCTCCACGCGCTCGCGCGGCTCGGCCCGTGGACGTAGTTCTCGTCGAGGTCGAGCAGGTCGTAGAGCGACTCCTCGGCGAGCTGCTCGTTGAACGCGAAGCGCGGGACCTCGCGCTCGAGGAGCTTGTTGTTCGTCGCGTCCCAGCGCCAGACGAGGTGCGCGCGGTTCCACGCGAGGATCACGCCGGGGTGCCCGTAGTAGTACTTCTCCGCGAGCTCGAAGTAGTAGTCGGTCGCCTTCTTCCACTCCGCCGGGCCCTTGCGCGTGATCTTCATCAGGGCCTCGTGCGCGAACTTCTTCACCTCGGGCGGCTGGTTGGCGTCCTCGACCGTCCGTTTGAGGACCGGCACCGCGCGCTCGTCCTTGATGTTGCCGAGGATCGCGGCGGCGTTCTGCTTCATGAGCACGTTCCCGGGCGCGTTGTCCGCGTCCATCACCTCGCAGAGCGACAGCGTCGCCTCCGTGCCCATCTCGGTCAGGCAGAGGATGACGCGCACGCGGTGCTGGTCGTTGAGCGCGTTGGACAGCACCGGCACGAGGAACCGGACGGCCCAGGGGCCGAAGTTCTTGAGGTGCCAGTGGGCGTTGCGGTAGACCGCGTGGTCCTGCGACTGGAGATCCTCCATGTAGCGCAGGATGTCCTTCTTGCCCTTGCGGACGATTTCGCCCGGCTTCGCCAGCTCGAAGAGACGGTAGCCGACGCCCTTGATGTTCTCGTCGGCGTTGCTCATCATGCCCGCGACCACGTCGTCGCCCACGCGCTTGACGAAGGCGTACACGAGGTCGTTCGACGGCTTCTTCTGGAACGCCTGCTCGAACTTGCCGTACGCCTCCGCGTACTTGCCCTGCTTGTAGAGCTGCGTCCCCTCGTCCAGGAGTTTCCGGATCTCGTCGTTGTAGTCGTCCTGGCCGGACGCGAGCGGGGCGGCCAGCAGCGCGATGACGGCGAACCCGAGCAGCGAGCGACCGAGCATCGTGGATCTCCTTATGCAAGGGGCGCGGAAGGGACCACAAATCCCCCAGTCCCCTCCCGCGGTCTTTACATCCCGGACGTGCCGGAGAGCCTATTCCTTGCGGGTTTTTCTGTCAAAGGATAGCCATGGGCCGTTCGCCTTCGGCCATGGGCTCGACCGGCCTCGAGCCCGCCGCTCACGGCTGATGCCAACGGTCAGACCCCAAACGACTCCACCCGCTCCGCCTTCAGGAGGTCTTCGTACGTCTCCCGCCGCGAGACCACCTTCGCCTCCTTCTTCGCCACCATCACCTCGACCGGCCGCGGGTGCGTGTTGTAGTTCGACGCCATCGCGTACCCGTACGCGCCCGCCGAGAAGACCGCCAGGAGGTCGCCGCGCTTGACCGCGGGGAGCTTCCGCTCCTTCGCGAAAAAGTCGCCGCTCTCGCAGATCGGCCCCACGACGTCGCTCGTCACCATCGGCCCGCCCCACTGCTCCTCGTCGGGCACCTCGCCGCTGTGCGACGCCTCGGTCGCCGCGGGCCAGATCCGGTGGTACGCGCCGTAGAGCGACGGCCGGATCAGGTCGGTCATCCCCGCGTCGCAGATGACGAACTTCTTGTCGCCGCCGTCCTTCACGTAGAGGACGCGCGTCACGAGGACGCCCGCGTTCCCGACGATGAAGCGCCCCGGCTCCAGGATGAGCCGCACCTTCATCTCGTGGATCATCGGCATGCAGGCGTCGGCGATGTCCTTGGCGGTCTTCGCGAGCTTCTCCTTGTACCAGATGCCGAATCCGCCCCCCATGTCGAGCCACTCGATCGGGTGGCCGAGCTTGCGCGCCTCCGGGAGGAACTTCGCGACGCGCGTCATCGTCTCGACGAACGGCTCCGTGCGCGTGATCTGCGAGCCGATGTGGACGTGCAGGCCCGCGATGCGGACGTTCTTCAGCTCCCTCGCGCGCGTGAGGGCGCGCTTGGCGCGCTCCAGGTCCACGCCGAACTTCGTCTCCTTCTTGCCCGTGGCGATGTACGTGTGCGTGTGCGGGTCGACGTCCGGGTTGATGCGGAGCGCCGCCGAGGCGGTCTTTTTCAGGTCGCCCGCGATCCGGTTCAGGTTCTCCATCTCCTCCTCGCTCTCGATGTTGAAGAGGAGGATGCCGGTCTCCAGCGCGTAGCGGAGCTCGTCGTCGGTCTTCCCGACGCCCGCGAAGACGATCTTCCTCGGGTCGGCGCCGACCTTGAGCGCGCGGTGGAGCTCGCCGCCGCTCACGACGTCGAAGCCCGAGCCCTGCTCGTGCATGAGCTTGAGGATCGACAGGTTCGAGTTCGCCTTGATCGAGTAGCAGACGACGGGCGTGTCGGTGAGCTCGCCCGCCCGCGCGAAGGCGGCCACGAGCTTCCGGTAGTGCTCGACGATCGTGCGCGCCGAGTAGACGTACATCGGCGTCCCGTGCTGCGCCGCGAGGCTCTCGACGGTCAGGTCCTCGCAGTGCAGGCGCCCGCGGACATAGTTGAAATAGTCCATGGGGCGGGATTCTCGTATTTCGCAGCGGTCACTTCAACGCTTCGTACGCCGCGGTCCAGTCCGTCCTTTTCCCCGTCGCCACGTCGATCATCCACACGTGGACCTTGTCGGCGCACCTCACGCATAGCACGACCGTGGACGCATCGAGCCATGTCGGAAGCGCTTCCAGGTGACCGGAGCGGTCGGCGTGCAGCGTCTTCTCGATCGCGCCGTCGGGCGCGAGCACGGCCGTGATGTCGTTCCCCTCGCCCGGCCGCAGAATCATCGCGAGAATCCGCTTCCCGTCGGGCGACGGCTCCACCCACGGGATCGCCTCGTCGGAGATCTGGACGAGCCTGCGCGCCTTCGCGTCCCATCGTCGAAGCCGCGCGTGGTAGAGCTCCTCGCCCAGCTTGTCCAGCTTCTCGGGCTTCAGGATCGACCCGCGTTCCGGCGCGGCCACCCACACGGAACCGTCGGCGCCCGCCCGCACCCACCCGCACTCCGCCGTGTCCGCGAGCCGCTCGACCTCGCCCGCCATCGACACACGCACGAGCCGGCCCCGGCCTTCCTCCGCGCCTTTCCGGATCGCATACAGCGCACGCCCGTCCGGGGCCCAGCACGCGGGCGCGCGCACGTCGCGCAGCAACGCTCGACAACGCCCCGTCCTGCGCTCGTAGACGGTGACGCCATCGCGGGCGACGAAGGCGAAGTACGATCCGTCTGGCGACCAGCCGTCGCCGACGAACCCCTCGCCCACCGGCCGGTCGATCCCCGACTCGACGTCGAAAAGCAGGAGCTCCGTCGAGAAGTTCGTGGTCCCGCCGACCTCGCGGGCGCGGAGCAGTTCGCATACCACCGCCTCGCCGTCCGGCGAGAGAAAGACGGCGAGCACCTCCGACGACGCGTCGAGCCGCTTCACGAGCTTGCCGTCGCGCTCGACCACGAAGATCGCGCGCTGCTTCCAGAGCGCCAGCCGCTTGCCGTCCGCCGACGCGCTCCACCGCGGGATCCCGCACGCCAGCGCCATCACCGCCGTCAGCGCGACGACGGTGCGACGCGCGATTCAGTGCACGATGGGTTCGACGACGCGCCGCCCGGGCCATTTCAACGCTTCTTCTTCCAGAGCGCGATCCGCTTCCCGTCCGCCGACACGCTCCAGCGCGGCAGCCCGGCGCAGGCGATCGCGACGGCCGCGACGAGCCCGAGGAGCCCGAGGCTGATTGCGCGCGCCGCGTTCTCCATCTTCGTATAATGTAGCGCCCATGCGCCGCCTCGCGTTCATCCTCCTGCTCGCCGCCGGGTGCGGCCGCTCGAAGGCCGCCGGGGAGCTCGCCGCGAAACTGGCGGAACTCGACCGGGTGGCGCGCGACATGGCTCCCCTCGAAAAACAGCTTCGTCCGATGGTGAAGCGCTTTCAGGAGGCGGACAAGCGCGGGGACGCGGAGGAGATGGCGGCCATCCGCAGGGAGGCTGAGCCGCTGGGAAAACGCCACAACGCGCTGCACGAGCAGGCCCAGGCGCTCCGCAAGAAGATCGGCGACCTCGCGGAGTCCGCGCTGAAGAAGAGCCCCGACGACGCGGACGTTCTCGAGGCCCGGGTGAGACTCCACGCCGACTATCCGGCCGGGGGCGGACAAGGCGGGGCGGACGACGGCCTCGACCAGCTGCTCGCCGACAGCGAGAAGCTTGCCCGCCTCCGCCCGGACGACCGCGAGGCCGCGGCACGCCGCGCATGCGCCCTCCGCCGCTCGGGCCGGGCCGCCGAGGCGAGGGCGCTGCTGGCCACGGGAGCCAGGACCGCACGCGCGTCCGCGGAGGACGGCCTCGCCGCGTACGCGCTGGACGACTACGCCGCGGCCGTGACCGCCCTCGACGAGGCCGCCCGGAAGGCGGACGCGCTTCCCTCCGCCGTCGCGACGGATGTCGCGACCACCCTCGAGAGCGCGCGGGAGAGAATTCCGCACTGGCAGAAGGAGCAGGAGTTCCGCGGGCGGGACGCCGGGGCCAACGTTCCGCAGGTGAAACTCGTCACCTCCAGGGGGGAGATCACGGTGGAACTCTTCGAGGACGACGCGCCCAACGCCGTCGCCAACTTCGTGCACCTGGCCGAGTCGCGCTTCTACGACGGGACGAAATTCCATCACGCGTCGCCCGGCGGCCAGGTGCTGGGCGGCGATCCCAACACGAAGAACGACAATCCGAAGGACGATGGCCGTGGAGGTCCGGGCTGGACGATCAAGGACGAGTTGGAGGAAGGAAAATACCGCCGCCACTTCCGCGGGTCCCTGTCCATGGCCATCGGGGCTCCGGACAGCGGGGGCAGCCAGTTCCGCCTGGCGATGCGCTCGCTGGAGGCCCTCGACGGCCGGCAGACCGTCTTCGGCCGCGTCCTCTCCGGCATGGACGTCGTAGAGAAACTGACGGCCGGCGACGTCCTCCAGGAGGCTGTCGTCCTGCGCCGCCGCGACCACCCGTACCGACCCGTGGCGGAGAAATGACGTGAGCGCCCTCCTCGCGATCCTCCTGCTCGGCCAGAGCGCGCTCCTGCGCGACAAGCTGGAGAAGCTCCAGAAGGCCGACACCGAGTTCTACTCGATCCGCTCGCGGGTCGACACGCTGCGCGCCCGCATCGCCGACGCCCGGGCCAAGGGCGACCGCACGGAACTGGAGCGCATCGACCAGGAGCTCAAGCCGCTCCTCGCGCAGGCGAACGAGACGGCCAAGTCGATCCAGCTCTACTACGAGCAGATCCTGTCCTTCGCGGGCGGCGATCCCGGCACGCTCGACGGCCAGAGCCGCGCCTGCGACCTCGTCAACGACGGCCCGCGGCTGCTGCAGATCGTCGGGCGCCTCCTGAAGCTCCAGCCCGACACGCCCCGCTTCCGAGTCCGCCACGCGTGCGCTCTGCGCCTGCACAACCGCTACGAGGAGGCGCGCGAGGAGGCCGCCGCCGCCCTCAAGGCGGACGCGACGGACCCGCGCGCGCTCGCCGAGTCCGGGCTCATCGCGTACGCGCTCGACGACTACGAGGCCGCCACGGCGGCGCTCGAAGAGGCCGTCCGGAAGCCCGACGGGTTCGGCACGGCCCTCCGCCGCGAGGTCGAGCGGCTCGCGAAAGCCGCGCGCCCGCGCCTCGAGCACCGGCGCACGGAGCTCGCGCGCCGGAAGCGTGACGCCGAAAACCCGTCGCCGCTCCCGCAGGTCAAGCTCGTCACGTCGAAGGGCGAGATCGTCCTCGAGCTCTTCGAGGACGACGCGCCGAACACCGTCGCGAACTTCGTCTCGCTCGTCGACGCCAAGTTCTACGACCGCGTGAAGTTCCACCGCGTGATCCCGGACTTCATGGCGCAGGGCGGCTGCCCGAACACGCGCGACGACGACCCGAAGAACGACGGCCAGGGCGGGCCCGGCTACACGATCAAGGACGAGGTCGGGGAGGCGACGCTCCGCCGGCACTTCCGCGGGTCGCTCTCGATGGCGAACGCCGGCGCCGACACGGGCGGAAGCCAGTTCTTCATCACGCACCGGCCGACGGAGTACCTCGACGGCAAGCACACCGTCTTCGGCCGCGCCGTGTCCGGCCAGGACGTCGTGGACAAGCTCGCGGTCGGCGACGAGCTGATCTCGGCGGCCGTCCTCCGGCGTCGCGACCACCCGTACAGACCCGTGACGGAGAAGAGATGACCCTCGCGCTGCTCGTGTCGCTGTTCGTGCAGTCCGACGACTACTCGGAGCTCGGGCGGAAGGCGCTCGCCGACCTCCGGGACCTGCTCCTCGTCGAGAGCCACGCGGCCGAGACCGCGGAAGAGATGCGGCGCGCGAACGCGGCGTTCATGGAGGCGCGCGCGAAGAAGGACGCGGCGGAGACCGAGCGCCTCGAGCGCGAGCTGGGACGCCTCAACCGCCGCTACGGAGCGGAGGGCGCGGAGCACCGGCTCAAGCTGATGCCGCTCGCGCAGTCCGTGGAGGAGGGTCTCCGGCAGTCGCCGGACGACCGCGGCCTCCTCGAAGTGCGGTCGCAGCTGCAGGAGACCGCGTTCGGCGACGTGCGCATCCTGCCGCAGGCGACAAAGGACATCGACAAGCTGCTCGCGCAGAAGCCGGACCACCCGCCGTACCTCGTCACGAAGGCGGCCCTCCTCCGCCTGGGCGACAAGCTGGCCGAGGCGGCGGCGCTGCTCGACCGGGCGCTCAAGGCCGCGCCCGACGATCCGCGCGCGCGCGCCTACGCGGGCCTCGTGGCGCACGACCGCTTCGACTACAAGACCGCGCTCGCCCATCTCCAGGCCGCGGACCGCGCCAGGGCCGGGCTCCGCCCGGGCGTCGCGGCCCGCGTCGCCCTCACGCTCATCGAGGAGGATCTGCGCGCGAAGGAGGCGGCCCGGAACGACCTCCCGCGGGCGGA
>Ga0187893_10014610_pt1 | contig 10672 bp, 10 predicted proteins | sample MA1701074metaG_FD_139574 | JGI IMG/M metagenome (GOLD analysis project Ga0187893, IMG submission 139574) | White microbial mat communities from a basaltic lava cave in the Kipuka Kanohina Cave System on the Island of Hawaii, USA - MA170107-4 metaG ...
CGCGCCGAGTCCGGCGGGCGTCACCTTGCCGGTCGCCATGAGAACGTCCCACATCGGCTTGGCGAACCTCGGGTCGAAGTACAGCTCGAAGCCGTCTTCACCGGTGTAGCCGGTGCGCGAGATGAGCGCGTGCATGCCCTTCACGTGGCCCCAGGAGTGCCAGTAGTAGCGGATCTTCGAGAGGTCGACGTCGACCAGCGGCTGGAGCAGTTGCTCGGCGATGGGACCTTGCAGCGCGAGCAGGCAGATCTCGTCGGAGATGTCACCCACGGTCGCGCCGAACTTGCCGGCGTACTGCCTGATGTGGGCCAGGTCCTTGTCCTTGTTGGACGCGTTCACGACCATGACGATCCGGTCCGCCATCCGGTAGACGAGACAGTCGTCGATGATGGTGCCGTTCTCGTACAGGATGGTGCTGTAGTGCACCTGCCCGTCCGCGAGCGTGGCGACGTCGTTCGTGGTCACGTAGTTCACGAACTCGACACGCCGGTCGCCGTAGATGACGAACTCGCCCATGTGCGACACGTCGAACAGTCCACACCGCTCGCGCACGGCTTTGTGCTCGTGCGTGATGCCCTGGGGGTACGACACCGGCATCTCGTAGCCGGCGAACGGCACGATCTTGGCGTTCAGCGACTTGTGGATGTCGTGGAACGGCGTGCGCTTCAGTGCAGCGTCAGTTGTGGCGGCCATGGGAGCGAGAAATATGGACGCCTCAGGCGGCCGGCGGCACCGGCGCGTCCACGGCCCGGGGCCGCGTGTTGGCGTGCGCCGACCACGACACCAGCGCCCCGACCACGAGCACGCTGATCGCCGCCGCAGCGACACCGAGCCCGGTGTCGGGCTGCGCGAACGCGGGATCGTGGAAGGCGAACGACGCGATGCCGGCGACGAACGCCGACGACACCGCCCACGCAATGACGACCGTGACGGTCCACGGCCGGTGGCGGATCATGCCCACGACGCCCAGCGCGCCGAACACGCCGTACGCGATCTGTCCGTAGCCGACGGCCAGCTGCCAGCCAGTTTCGGCATCGGGCAGCTCGTTGACACTGTTGTAGAGCCCGCCGAGCGCGGTGACGGCGAGCAGCAGCGTCGAGAGAATCCAGCCGGCCTTCTTCATCAGACGTTCCGGAACGACTCGGCGGGGTCCGTGCGCGCGGCGCGCAGCGCGGGCGGCAGCGACGCGGCGAGCACGACGCCCAGCAACGCCAGCGCCACCGCGCCGAAGAGCACGGGCTCCATGGGCTCCATGCCGAAGAGAAACGCCTTGAGCAGCTCCACGGTCGAGCCGGCAGTGACGAGCCCGATCGTGATGCCGAGGAGGCCGAGCAGGTTGCCGTCGCGCAGGACGCCGGCGAGGATTCCGCGCGGCGTAGCGCCGAGTGCGAGGCGAACGCCGAACTCGCGCTTGCGCTGCGCCACGGCGTGGGCGCTCACGGCGTAGACGCCGAGCGCGGCGAGGCTCAGCCCCAGCCCCGCGAACGTCGTGAAGAGCGACGCGATGAATGAGTACCGCTCTCGCTGCGAGACGAACCCCATCTCATGCTCGTACGTGCCGCTCCGGATCGCCGCCGGGTCGAGATCGCGAATGGCAACCGCAGTCTGGGCGGCATCTCGGGACGTCCGGGCGATGAACTGCCATTCGTACACGCTGCAGCCCGACCGTACGTGCCTTGCGATGCAATTGACGGAGCCGCGGCCAGTATCGGCTCCGTGCGACAGGTAGAATGTCGGCGCGGGGTCGATGCCTTCGCTCACGGACGGCAGCCAGTCATCATGGACGCCGACAACACGCACCCACGCGGCGCTGGATCGCAGCGAACCGATCTTCAGCGTCCGGCCGATGGGGTCTGCGCCAGGCCACCATTCCCGCGCCGCGACCGCATTGATGATCACCACCGGCTCCGGTTCGCCGTTGGCCAGGAAGTCGCGGCCACGCGCCATCGCGACCCCCAGCACGCGGAAGAACGTGGGAGTTACCGCCGCGTAGCTGGCCGCGCGGTCGCCGAAAGGAATCTCGCGAAGGTCGCCATCGCCCCTCTCCACGACGACGTGGAAGTCGGCGACACGACGGTGCGAGTAACGAGCCGCCGCGTCGGTCACCCCACCAACGCCACGCACTGCGGCGAGTTGCGCTTCGAGGGCCGCTCGCGGCGCCACACCAGGTTGAGTTGAATAGGCAACGCGACCAGCCACGAGTCGTTCCGTGTCAATGCCGGAATCGAAAAGCAGCACCGTGGCCGCGGTTCGGGCCAACAGCGTGCCACCCACGCACAGCATCAGCGCCAAGCCGACCTGGGCGACCACCAGCCCGCCGGCGACGAACCGGCTGCCGCGCGATACGCCGGCGCCCGGACTCGAACGGAGGAACAGGCCGAGGTGCGCCTGACTGACCCGAATCGCCGGAAGGACTCCTGCGACGACGATCAGCAGGACTCCCGCGACGCCGGACGCGGCGAACACGCGCCACGTCCACTGCGGTGTGGTGATGTACTGACCCACCGACGACGGCACCGTCGCCTCGATCAGTTGCGCGCCCCAGATGGCCAGCACGATGCCGAGGCCGACGCCCGCGACCGCGACAAGCGTCGTCTCCGCCACGATGAGGGCCATCAGAGATACGCGCGTTGCTCCGAGGGCGGCGCGTGTAGACAACTCGCGCACCCGGTTCAGGCCGCGAGCCAGCTGGAGGTTGGCGATGTTGAGCGCAGCGACGAGCAGCACTGCAAGCACCGCGCCGATGATGGCGTAGTGGAAGTTCCGCGCCCGGAACTGTCGCTCCATGACGGGGCGCAGCATGACTTGTGCTTCCCCGGGCGGTACGCCGCGCTCCAAGGCAAAGCGAAGCCCGATTTGCTCAAGCTCCTTGAACGCCTCGGTCAGAGTGACGCCCGACTTGACCCGGACGATCAGCGCGCCGCTGGCGGCGGCCATGGACGGCTGCGGCCGATATACATCGTATCCGCCGGGACCGCTGTACCGGTCGATCACTCCGACCACGGTGCCGGATTCGCGTCCGAGCATCAGGCGGGCGCCGATCGGGTCGTCGCCGACCTCGAAGATCGCGTTGCGCAACCGGTTGGTGATCACGATCGGCCGCGACTCGAAACCAAGATCGCGCTCATCGAAGAACCCGCCCGCGGCTGGCGTCGCCCGGAGAACGCGGAAGTAATTCGGCGCGACGTCGGCGATCGTCACTTCGCGGTACACGTTTCCGCGCGACACCGCGACGTGGAACGAGAAGTCCTGCAGCGTCACTCCGTCCAGCGTCTGTGCCTTCTCCAGCGCGCTGCGGAGGTCTGGCGACCCGGGCCGCCCAGGACTTTCGAAGTAGGAGGGCCAGTACAGCTGACCCGGTTCCTCGACGTTGTTCGTCGGCGCGATCAGCGCGTCGAGGATCCCGTACACGGTGACATTGAGGGCCATCGCCAGCGCGAATGCCGCAATCGCAAGGCCCGCGAAACCCGGGTGGCGCCTGACCGACCGCCAGGCGTCACGAACCGTGTCGCGCGGCGACACGATCGACCCGCGCTACCGCGGCCGGCGCCGGGCGCCGCGCGACGCCGGCGTGTCCGTGAACACCATGTTCTGCCCGACGTAGTCGAACCGCAGGCCGCCGCTCTGCTCCACCGACGAGATCGCGGTCCGCTGCGAACCCATTGGCGCGCTGATGAAGACCGACCGGGTCAGCAGCGTCGTGTCCGGCACGCGCACCTCGATGCCGAACCAGCGCTTCATGAGCGGCAGCGCGTCCTTGAGGGTGCGCCCCTGGATCGTGACGGTGCCGTCCACCCAGCTCGTCGCCTCGCTCACCAGTTCGGTCGCCGGCACGCTCATGTCGCCCGAATCCGGCACCTGCAGGCTCATGCCTTCCGCCACCTGGCGCGTGACGCTGCCGCCGCGCACGTCAAGCGCGCCACGCTTGGCATTGATGATCGCCGCCGGCTCGTCCCGGAAGCGGCGCACCGTGAAGTTGGCGGGACCGGGCGTGAAGATGGCTGCTTCACCGGCGCGCACGTCGAAGACCATTTCGCCGCTGCGACGCACGTCGAAGTTCACCACGCCCTCGACGCGCACCGCCCGCAGCTCGACGCCGAACATGCGCGGCACCGTGAGCTTGGACTCCGGGCCAAGGAGCGCGACGGTACTGTCATCCAGCGTGACGCGAACCTGCTGGCCGAAGCTGGTCTCGTAGTTGCGAACGTCCTGCGCCGCCAGCGCGTGCAGCACGGCGCGATCCTCGCCGGCGCTCTCCACCCACCACACGCCGCCCAGCGCGGCGACCAGGCCGATGCCGCCGATGATGGCCAGCGGCTTCCAGTTGAACTTCTTGTGGCCGAGCGCCGCCATGTGTTCCGCCGCCTCATGACGCGCGGTCGACGCCCGTTGACGATGCGCCTCCTGCGCCGAACCGCCGGCCAGGGTGCGCTTCAGGCCCTCCCAGGCCTGGTCCACCGTCATCTCGGCCTGGTCGTGCACCTCTTTGTGCCCCGCTCCGTGCGCCATGCGCGCGGCGCTGGCGCGGCGGCTCAGTTCGCGCGCCGACCCGTGCTGGATGTTGGCGCCAAGAAAGGCGTCAAGTTCGTCCTGCGAATGCAGGCGCTGCCGGTCGGTCCACGCCATGTGAAACGCCTTGGACACCACGCGCGGAGCGGCGGCTGCCGCGTCCGCGCCGAGACGCTTCCTGGCGTCCTCGACCCACCTGGCGTAACCCGCGCGGAACTGTTTCTCGAGCGACTGCTCGGTCGTGAGGAGCTGACCTGAACCGGGCTGGGACATGAGAGAATCGGGAAGTTAGGAGCTGGGAGTTAGGAGCTAGGAGCTAGAAATGGAACAGTGCGGTTGCCAACTACTGGCCCAACGTCACATAGCGCTCCAGCCGGGCGAGCTCCTTGGCGTTCACGTACTTGCCGATCTCGCGCCGGAACTGCTCGATGCTCGTGTACGGCCGGTATTCCTTGAACTCGCGCAGCATCCGGTTGCCGAGCCCGGGAATCGTGAGGATGTCCTCGTCCGAAGCCGAGTTGAGGTTGATCGGGACGAAGACGTACTGCTCGAGGCGCGCCAGTTCCTCGGCGTTCACGTACTTGCCGATTTCGCGGTGGAACTGGGCCAGCGCCTTGTACGGGCGGTATTCCATGAACTCGCGGACCATCCGGTTGCCCGCCCGCGGAATCATCAGGATCTCTTCCCGCGTTGTCGTATTCAGGTTGATCTGCACGAAGACCTTCTCGTACAGCTCGGTCAACTGCGTCGCCGAAAGCGACGGCGACAGCGCAGCGTTGAGCTCGGTCATCGTGAGGAATGGGCGCTTCTCCACCAGCGACTTGGCCAGCGCCGCAGTCATGTGCGGCAGCGCCGCCAACTGCTGCTCCGTGGCAACGTTGGCGTCGATGATGGTGACGGACTTGCCGGCTTGCGCGGCCGCACTTCCGCCGGCCAGCGCGACGAGGATCAGGGCAGTTCGAATCGAGCGATACATGGTTGCTGCGGGTTATGGGGGGAAGGGAAAAATGCGCTATGAAGCCGCTTGCCGCGACCTGGCCACCGTCGCCGCAAACCCGATGAGCGCCAGCAGCACCATGGTTCCCGGGGCCAGCGCCGGCGTCGCGCCGGTCATGACCTGCTTGAACAGCTGCCAGCCGGCCAGGCCCGGATACATCTCGATCTCGAACTCCACGTTGCCACGGTAATGGAACCAGATGCCGAGCGGCCCGCCGGCAAGGAGAGCGCCGAGCCCCAGACGGAACGCCGTCAGCGATGCCTGCGATGGCCGCGCGGCGTACCATCCGCCGACTACCAGCCCGAGGCCGAAGAGCGCGAGGGGCACTACCTGTTTCCAGCCCTCGAAATGCCCGAGCAGGAGCAGCTCGGCCGCGGTCCCCGTGAGGCCGAAGAACCAGATCGCGAGCAGCAAACGGGACAGGTACATTGGCGTCGACACACAACCTATCGATGAATCGCGGACAGCGCGTCGCTGAGACAATCGAGCGATCGGTGAGCGGGCCCATGTGGCACGGCCCGTCACTCGCAGACCTCCTGGGTGACGTGACGGCGGCACAGGCAGCTGCCCGACCGGTCGCCGCGGCTCATTCCATCTGGGAGCTGGTCAACCACATCACGTCGTGGACCGAGATCTGCCGGCTGCGACTCAAGGCAAACCAGCCGCCCGACGCGACACCGGAACAGGACTGGCCCCCCGTAACAGACACGTCGCCCGACGCGTGGCGCAATGCGGTGCAGCGACTCAAGGCGGCCAAGCGTGAACTCGCCGAGGACGTCGCGGCACTGGATGACGCCGCCATCGTCGCCCGGATCCCGACGCGCGACCACACCGTGCTCGCTATGCTGCACGGAATCGTCGAGCACGACGCGTATCACGGTGGACAGATCGCGATCCTCAAGCGCGCGCTCGAAAAGTGACCATCGACCCCTGACCGGAAGCACCCCCATGAGACCCGGCCCGACAATCGCTGCGCTGGCACTTGCCGCAGCGGCAACCGCACAGACGCCCGCGCTCGACGCTGCCGCCGCCGCAATGGGCGGCAAGGAACGAGTCCTCGGCGTGCGGACGCTGGTCCTCGAGGGCGCCGGCACCAACCTCAACTTCGGACAGAACTACACGCCGGCCGCCGAAACGCGGTTCGACGTGACCTCGTACAAGCGGAGCTACGACTTCGTGAATCGCCGCTGGCTGCTCGACCAGGCGCGCGTGCCCGCTTTCACGACGGCCAACATGAGCCCGCAGCGTCAGCGTCAGGGAATGGACGGCGCAGCCGGCGGAATCGCGTTCAACGTGAGCCCGACCGACGTGATGCAGCGTGTGGGCGGCGCCGCGGCGAGCGACCGGGCGCACGAGTTCCTCTACCACCCGGTCGGGTTCCTGATCAGTGCGTACCAGCCCGGCGCGGCGGTGACGGAGGAGGCGGGCCCGGGGAATACGCGGGTAGTGGTCCTCTCGGCCGGCGACCAGCGCTTCCGCATGGTCGTGGACGGTCGCAGCGGCCTTCCCATCCGCATCGAGCGGCCCACGTACCAGGCCATGCTCGGCGACGTCATGCTTATCAACGAATTCGCGGACTGGGCCGAGTCGGGTGGCGTGCGACTGCCGATGCGAATCACGCAGCGGTACGAGAACCTGTTCACCTTGAGCGCCTACCAGCTCACAGGCTCCGCCGTGAACGCCGACGTCGGCAACATCGGCGCGTCCGACAGCATTCGCGCGCTGCCGCCGCCCGGACCGCAGGCGGTCCCGGCGCCGCCGACCATCGTCGTGGACTCGCTGGCGCCGGGCGTGTGGCTGATCGCCGGTCAGACGCACCACACCGTCGCCATCGAGCAGCAGAATCAGCTCGTCCTGGTCGAGGCGCCGCAGAGCGAGGCGCGGACGCTCGCGGCCATCGAAGCCGCGCGTGGCCTGCGACCCGGCAAGGCGCCGACCGTCGTCATCAACACGCATCACCACTTCGATCACGCGGGCGGCTTTCGTGCCGCGGTGTCGCAGGGGCTCAGTGTCGTCACGCAGCGCGGCAACCGCGATTTCTACGAGCGCATCGTCTTCCCGCGAAAGCACACGATGAACCGGGACGAGCTGGCGAGGAACCCGAAGCCGCTGCGTCTCACCGCCGTCGGGGACCGCCACGTGATGCGCGACTCGATGCGTACCATCGAGATCCACCACGTGCCCAACCCGCACAACGGCGCCATGCTCGTCGTGTACCTGCCTATGGAGCGGATGCTGGTGCAAGCGGACCTGTACAATCCGCCGGCCAACCCGCCGGCGGCGGGCGCGCCCGCACCGGTGTTTCCGTTCGTCGCCAGCCTGGTGGACGCCGTCCAGAAGGCGGGGCTGCAGGTCGATCGCGTCGTGGGCATCCACGGGCGACCCGTGGCGTACAGCGAACTTCAGTCCGCTGCGGCGGCGAATCGCGCGCCCTAAGTGCGTCCGGCAGCCATCAGGCGCGGCACCGCGGCCGCGTTCATGGCCGGCGCGCTCGTCGCGTGCAACGTCGAGCTGGCCGCGCCGGCTTGCGCGCTCTGCAACGAGCTTGAGGTTCGCGTCGGAAAGGAAGCGTACAGCCCGGGCTCGTGGGTGGCCTTCACCGTCAGGAACCTCACCAACGAGGACCGGCGCTACGACTGGTGCTCCGTTGCGCCGCGGCGGCGCATGGAAAGCGCTGAGGCGTGGGACGTGGTGCGGCGCACCGGCGACCGGTGCCCCGGCGCCCTGCCAGCCGATGTTGCGGCCAACATCCGGCTGCTCGCCGCCGGCGCCAGCGTGCAGGACTCCGTGCTGATCCGGACCAGCGCGTATCAGGGCGAGTACCGCGTTCTGGTGTGGCTGGTGCTGCCCGACGGGCAGGTGGTCACAGGAAACCCGGTCTTCTCGAATGCCTTTGACGTGCTACCATCCGCACCGTAGCGGCGCCCAATCCCGAACCCTGTGGCCCGGGCGGTGTCTACCTCAGGAGCGCCATCGGGTGGCGCCGCAAAGCGACATCACAACCGGAGAGACCATGGCAACCAAGCTGGAGAAGTCCATCAAGCGGGAACTTGCGCTCGGTGACAAGTCCTACACGATCACGATCGCGCCTGAAGGCGTGAAGGTCGTCGAGAAGGGCAAGCGCAATGGCCGCGAGATCAGTTGGAGCGCGATCATCAACGGCGACGCGCAGCTCGCCGACGACCTGCGTCGCTCGCTGGCGGAAGTGACCGCGTAGCATCGCGCAGCGGGAACAGCAGCTGGTGCGGGTCCGGCGCCGAGGCGGCCAGGTGCCGCATCTTGTGCAAATGGCGCAGGATCCGCAGGGGCGCGCGGTGCGTGCGCCCCCGGCTGCGCCGGAAGTACTCCAGTTCATCGAGCACCTGGCGCGGCAGGTGCGACGCGAGACGCAGGCGCAGCAGCTTGTCGATCTCCGCCACGTCATGCTCGAGGCACGCCTGCGACAGGCGCTCGAGATAGACCAGGAACTGGTCGGTAGGACGGTCCCAGGTCATGCAGCCGCGTCCCCCACGATGCCCGGCAACCGGTTCTTCTTCTTCATGCCGGCCGCCCAGAGGTCACCGACCCGCTTCACGCGCCGCACCACGTTCTCGATGGTGAAATCCAGCGGACTGAGGTCGTTGGTCAGCTCGCTCCACTTGAGCGGCGTGGACACCGATGCGTACGGCTCGGCCCGCACCGAGTAGACGCTGGCCACCGTCTTGCCGCGGATGTTCTGCAGGTAGTCGCAGTACACGGCGCCCGGCGGGCGCGACCGGACGGCGCGGAGCACGGTCGTCTCCTTGGGATGCTTCTCGTTCACGCGCCGCGCCACCAGCTCCGCCAGCACGCGGGAGACCTCATAGTCGGCGCCCGACGGCAACGGCATGACGATGTGGATGCCGCTGGCCCCGGACGTCTTGGCCACCGCGTGCAGGCCGAGTTCGTCGAGCTCCTCCTTCACCCACCGCGCCACGTCCACCACGCGCCTGAACTTGGCATCGGGTCCGGGATCGAGATCCACGATCGAGTAATCCGCGAGCATGGAACTCTGCACGCGCGAGTGCCATGGATCGGTCGAGATGGCGCCGAGCTGGACGAGGTACAACAGCGTCGCGGTGTCACCGCCGATGTAGCGCAGTTCGTTCTCCCCGTTCTCGACCACGTTCTCCGCGCGAACCCCCGCCGGCGGCTCCGACAGCGCCTTGTGCTGGTAGAACGCCTCCTGTGCGATGCCGTTGGGATAGCGCTTCAGCACCATGGGCCGGTCCTTCAGCGCCGCATTGAGCCACGGCGCGATGTCGCTGTAGAACTCGACGAGCCGGCCCTTGGTGTATTTCGGGACGGGGAAGAAGATCTTGTCGAGGCTGGTGAACTGAACCGCGGTTCTCTGTCCTCGGCCTGCGCTTCGCGCTGGTTTCGTGCGTGACGGCCCGGCGCTTCGATACTTCGTCGTCCGCTGTCCGCTCTCGGCTGTCCGCTGTCCGCTGTCCGCTGTCCGCCCGTCATGCCTCCATTCGCGGCCCTCGAGCATGGGCGCCCTGGAGGCAGCCGACGCGCGCGTGTTCTTCTCGCGCACCACGTCCTTCGCGTCCTTGTCGTCCCGCAGGCCGAGGAACGCCGGATGACGCAGCATGCCGGTGGAGGTCCACTCGTTGAAGCGCACCTGCGCCACGAGGGTCGGCTCGACGAAATGCGCCGAGCCGAGCAGTTCGTCCGGAAAGTCGGCAAACGGTGACGTCTTGCGCTTGAGCGGCCTGAACCGTTTCGAAAGCGCCGAGAGCGTCTTGTCCGCGAAGCCGGTGCCGACGTTGCCGCAGTAGCGCAGCACGCGCTTCACGTAATAGCCGAGGAGCAGCGCGCCGAAGTGTTGGCGCGAGCCGCCGGGATCGGTCCAGCCGCCGATCACGAACTCCTGTTCGTGCTCGAGCTTGATCTTGAGCCAGTGCTTCACGCGGGCGCCGGGCGCGTACCGGGCATCGCTCCGCTTGGCGAGGATGCCCTCCCACCCGCGCTTCAGGGCGTCCTTGAGCAGCGTCGAGGAATCCTCCGAGACGGACGAGAGGCGCAGCCTGGACGTGCGATCCGTGGCTCGCAGGAGGCGCTCGAGGTGCTGGCGCCGCGTCGTCCATGTTTCGTCGACGAGCAGTTCATCGCCATCGACGAGCATGTCGAACGCGATGAACG
>Ga0187893_10014612_pt1 | contig 10672 bp, 8 predicted proteins | sample MA1701074metaG_FD_139574 | JGI IMG/M metagenome (GOLD analysis project Ga0187893, IMG submission 139574) | White microbial mat communities from a basaltic lava cave in the Kipuka Kanohina Cave System on the Island of Hawaii, USA - MA170107-4 metaG ...
ATCTCCGATCTTGATGGCGCCGCCGCCTTCCTGCGTTCGACTGTGCCGGAAGTGAAATTCCGCATAGCGCATGGCCGCATGACGCCAACCGAACTCGAAGACATCATGTCAGGATTTTACGATCGAAAGTTCGATGTGCTTCTGTCGACGACCATTGTCGAATCCGGCCTGGATATTCCGACCGCCAATACGCTCATCGTTGACCGCGCCGATATGTTTGGCCTGGCCCAACTCTACCAGTTGCGCGGCCGTGTGGGCCGTTCGAAGCAGCGGGCCTATGCGCTGTTGACCACGCCCGCCAATCGGCCTCTCACCGTTGCTGCGCAGAAGCGCCTTGAGGTTCTGCAATCCCTCGATTCGCTAGGTGCGGGATTTACGCTTGCCAGCCACGATCTTGATCTCCGCGGGGCCGGCAATCTCCTGGGCGAAGAGCAGTCCGGCAATATCAAGGAAGTGGGATATGAACTTTACCAGTCCATGCTGGAAGAGGCCGTGGCCAAGCTCCGCACCGGCGAGGAGACACAGGAGGACGAGGGTGCCTGGTCGCCGCAGATCAACATCGGCACCTCCGTGCTTATTCCCGAAATCTATGTTGAAGACCTGCAAGTGCGGCTCGGTCTCTATCGCCGACTGGCCGATCTCACCGATCAGGCGGCGGTCGATGGCTTCGCCGCCGAACTCCATGATCGCTTCGGTCCGTTACCGGAGGAGGTTCACCATCTGCTAGAAGTCGTATCCATCAAGCTCCTGTGCCGCGCCGCTAATGTCGCAAGCGTGGATGCGGGCCCTAAGGGCGCCGTCATCGGCTTCCGTGGCGATGTCTTTGCCAATCCGCCAGCGTTGATCGATTGGATCACCGGGCAGGGGACATTGGCGAAGCTTCGCGGCGGTGACATGAAGCTTGTCATCATGCGAAACTGGGAGAAGTCCGAAGAGCGCCTTAAGGGCACCCGCCGCCTCATGCAGACATTGGTGAAACTGGCAGCTTGAGGACCTCGCCCCGCGAAGCGGGGAGAAGAAGGGTGATTACCGCACAAAATGCAAGGTCTGGTACGCCTTGCGAAACGCCATGACATCGGGGCGGACTTTTGCCGGGTCTTCCTTATGGATCATCACGCGGGCCATCAACCGGGCGATTTCGGCCATGGCTGTCTCGTTCATGCCGAAACGCGTTGCTTCCTGAGTGCCGATGCGAATCCCGTTCAGATCGCCCGCCACCGGCGCTATCGGCAAACCGATGCCACACATCAGAATATTAGCGCGGGCGAGATGTTTCGAGGCTGTGTGCCCGCCGCCGTAAGCCGCTGCGCAAAGTGCCAGATGATGACTCTCCGTGTAAGGCCGGCCTGTAACGCTGTGCACTTCGAAACTTTCATTCGCAAGCGCGCTGCCCAAGCTTTGCGCGCTGCGGATGCATTGATCGGCATAGGCCTCGCCATGTTCCAGCAAATCGAGGACAGATAAGGCGAGGGCCGCTGTCTTGCCGAGATCGAAATTGGCGGTGAGGCCAGGATAGGCGATCTTGTCGAGGCGTTCGGCCAGGTCCCTCTCGGTGGTTACCACCAATCCTGAAGGTGGACCGCCAAAGGCTTTGTAGGTGGACATGGTCATGAGGTGTGCGCCTTCCGCCAAGGGCTGCTGGAAATGCTGCCCGGCGATCATACCGCCCATATGCGCCGCGTCGTACAGCACCAGCGCTCCCACCTCATCGGCAATCGCCCGCACTTCGCGCACCGGATAGGGATAGAGGCAAAGCGAACCCGCCACAGTAATGAGTTTCGGTTGCAGGCGTTGGGCCTCCCGCCGGAGCGCGTCCAGATCGATGGTCATGTGTGACCCATCATCAGGCACGGGATGAATGTCGAGACCGTAAAGTCCCGCCGCTCCATTCGCATGATGGGTGACATGTCCGCCCATCTCACCTGTGAACGCCATAATGCGGTCGCCCGGCTTCGCCACGGCCATGAAGCAATAGAGATTGGCAAGCGCGCCAGAGCCCACGCGGATTTCGGCATAGGGCGCATTGAACAGGCGTTTCACCAGGTTTTCGGTTATAACCTCAATGGCTCCCGCATGTTCCATGCCCATTTCATATTTGTCGCCGGGATAGCCGAGGCTTGGCCGGTTGCCGAGGGAACGCGAAAGCAGAGCCGAAGCGCGCGGGTTCATCACATTGGTGCCGGCATTGAGTCCGATCGACTCGACATCGAGATGGCGCTCGTGCCAGTCAATCAGCTGATTAAGATTTTGCTCTATTGCAGCGAAATCATTAGCCTTGCCGAGCATCCGCTCGACGTCGGCAATGGCCGCGGCGCAATCGGCGGGCAGCCACGGCTTTTCGGAACTGGGACGAATGTTCATGGAATACGCCACAGTGTTGTTGTGTCGAAACCGGGGAGCGGCTGTTTTTCCGGCCGCCCTATATGATTCCAGCGCGCAATCCATTGTCCGCCCGCGTCATAGAACGGCACCATGTAAAAGCCAGCCACCAGCAACCGGTCCTCAGCACGGGCTGCCGCAACAAAATCCTCTCGCGTTGTCGCAGTCAGCAGCGCCGCGATGGACCGGTCGACGGCCGGATCGGCGATCCCGGGATAGTTTCGCGTGCCCTCGTTGGTCCTGCCATGGGAGCCGAAGTAATGTTTCTGCTCGTTGCCGGGTGAAAGCGAATTTACGTAGGTGAAAGGCATGACATCGAAGTCGTAGGTGCCCTGCATTCTGGTGAACTGCGAGGGATCGGCGGTCCGCACACTGGCGGCGATGCCGATCTGGCTGAGCGTGCGTTGATAGTGAAGCGCGATTTTTTCCTGCTCGCGATTCTGCACGGAAATCGTGAAGGCAAAGCGTTCGCCCGCGCCGTTGACAAGTCCCTGGTCCCGCACAGTCCAGCCAGCCTTGGCCAGAAGAGCAACGGCTTTCCGCAACAACTTGCGGTCTCGTCCCGAGCCATCGCTGGCGGGCAGGCGATAGGTGCCGTCGAGCATGTCGGGGCGAAGCTTCACTGTTGCATCGCCGAGAATGGCTTTTTCCTTTTCATCGGCGGGCTGGCCTTCCGATGAAAGTTCAGAACCAGCATAATACCCGTAGGTGCGCTTGTAGGCGCCGGAAAAGAGATTGGCGTTGGCCCATTCGAAATCAAACGCCATGACGAGCGCCTCGCGCACCCGCACATCCTCGAAAATCTTGCGCCGCGTGTTGAAGATAAATCCTGCGGCCGGTGCTGGAGATTTCCGTTCGATTTTTTCCAGCGTGATCTTTTCCTGTTGTGCGGCGGGAAAATCGTAGCCTGTGGCCCAGCGGCCGGGATCGGTCTCGTTGCGAACATCCGCGAGACCCTTTTTGAAGGCTTCGAAGGCGGCATTGGCATCCCGGTAATAGTCGACCTTCACTTCGTCGAAGTTCCACAAGCCTTTGGCAATCGGAAGCTCCTTTCCCCAATAGTCCTTGTTCTTGCGATAGGTGATCCATTCGCCCGGCTTCACATCGGCAATTACATAGGGGCCTGAACCAACAATTGGATCGAGCGTGGATTCATCAAAGGCCCGGTTCACCCAGAAGTGCTTTGGAAAGATCGGCATGAGTCCGAGGATCAGAGGCAGTTCGCGGTCGCCCGCTTCCTGATGAAAGGTTACGGTACGGTCATCCGGCGTTTCCGCCTTCGTTATCTTCGAATAGTAACTCCGGTAGTTGGGCCGGCCCTTGTCACGCAGTGTTTCCATGGAAAACACCACATCCGCCGCCGTCACCGGTTTTCCGTCCGAGAATTTCGCTTCGGGCCTTAGCTTGAAGGTGAAAGTCTGCCGGTCATCGGAAACGTCGATCGATTCCGCCAAGAGACCATAGAGCGAGAAGGGCTCATCCCAATTGCGGCCCATCAGGCTTTCAAAAACGTATGTGCGGATGCCGAAGACCTCAGCGCCCTTCACGATGAAGGGATTGACGCTGTCGAAGCCGCCCGTCATGGCCTGGCGCAACTGGCCTCCCTGGGGTGCGTCAGGGTTCACATACGGCAGGTGTTTGAAATCCGGCGGCAACGCCGGTTCGCCCTGCATCGCAATACCGTGCCGGGGTGCGGCGAAGGTGGGTAATGCGGTGAAGAGAACGAACGCAATTGACAGGCTAATGAGTTTCATCGCTCTTCCGGTCATCCCGGCGAAAGCCGGGACCCATTTCACCACGTGATGACTCTGCGAGAGTCCGTGGTCTTTGATGTGGGTCCCGGCTTTCGCCGGGATGACGGCGTACAATGGATTCACCGCACAATGATGTTGGAAAAAGCCCAAGGGTCACGCCGGTTAAGTTTTTCCGGGAACAGTTTCCCCCGTCCCTCAAGCGGCGTCCAATCTGTGTAAACGCCAATGACAGGTCCCAGATATGGCGTCTGAATTTCCAAACAGCGGCGGAAATCCATTTCGTCCGTCTCGACGATACCGGCGTTTGGATTTTCAATAGCCCAGATCATCCCTGCCAACACCGCCGAGGTCACTTGCAAGCCGGTTGCATTCTGATCGGGAGCCAATTTGCGGGTTTCCTCAATCGAAAGCTGCGAGCCATACCAATAGGCGTTCTTCCTGTGGCCGTAGAGCAGCACACCAAGCTCGTCGATGCCATCCAGAATCTCGTCTTCCTCAAGGATGTGCGACTCCGGTTGCCGTTTTCCCGCAGCACCAAACATCTCATGCAGCGAAAGCACCGCGTCGTTCGAGGGGTGATAGGCATAGTGGCAGGTTGGGCGATAGATTACCTGCTTGCCCTTGCGCAATGTGAAGTAGTCGGCAATCGAGATCGCCTCATTGTGCGTGACGAGGAAGCCGAAGTGCGGTCCAGCGGTCGGCACCCAACTCCTCACGCGCGTATCGGCGCCGGGGCGCGTCAGATAGATCGCTGCGCCCGAGCCTGACTTGTGGCGCTTCCCGTCGGAGGAAAATTGCTTTTCGTGCGTGCCCCAGCCGAGTTCCGCCGGCTGCAAGCCTTCGGAGATAAATCCGTCCACGGACCATGTGTTGACAAAACACCCCATCGGCTTGGGCGTCTTGGCGCGTTGCGTGTCGCGCTCCGCTACATGAATGCCCTTGACGCCTACGCGCTGCATGAATCTCCCCCAATCCTCGCGCGTTGAGGGTTCTGCAAGTTTGAGCTTCATGTCTCGCGCGAGATTCAACAGCGCCTGCTTCACGAACCACGACACCATGCCGGGATTGGCGCCGCAGCAGGAAATAGCCGTGGGACCGGGCCCAAGCTCGCGCTTCAGCGCCATCAGCCCTTCGCGCAACGCGTAATTGGTGCGCGCCGCATTGTCGAGCTTGGGATTGTCATAGAAGCCGGGCCATGGTTCGATCACAGTATCGATGCACAGTGAATCGGTATCGCGCGCCAGCCGCATGATATCGAGGCTTTCAACATCGACGGAAAGATTGACGATGAAGGCGGGGCCGGGGCCTGCGGTGAGAAGTGGCGTCAGAAGCGACTTGTAATTTTTCCTTGTGACGGCTTGTTTGACGAATGCGATGCCATGCCTGTCGGCCAAATGGCTCCATGAGGCGTCGGGATCGATGATGGTGATCTTGGCGCGGTCGCACTTAATGTGGCGCAGGATGAGCGGCAGCGTTCCCCGGCCGATCGAGCCAAAGCCGATCATCACGATGGGGCCATTCCAGGTGGCGTGCACAGGCCAGGTGGTCATGATTTGTCAGAACTCCGGTGGTTGCAATTGGCTCTTGTCTATTGCACTCCGGCGCGCAATTCATCTGAAAAAGCGTGATTGACATCCCGGTGCTTGGCCTCGTCGAGACGAACCGCGATCACCACATCGCGGAGCCGCGCATCGGGAGGAAGCTTCCAATAGTCGATGGCATACTGCGGTGCTTGCACATTTTCAGCGCGGCCTGCGTCGATATCAGCCAGGTATTCGGTGTGGCTGACAACCGCCTCTTCTTCGAGATAGCCCACGAAGCGATGCGCCACCCGCGGCCAGAACAAGTATAGGAGGAAAAAGCCATTGAAGAACACGCCCTGCGCCAGAATGATCAGAAGCCGCTCCAACATCGTCGGCCTGGCCACATGGATAAAAGTCATGAGGTGATGGCGCTCGTTCTCCGCTTCATCAAGTAGAGCCCTGATCCAGCCCCGATCATCCTGGAATCGGCGCAGACACTTGAGATGTGTGAGAGCCCCGCCCACCATGCCCGGCACTGCCGCTACGGTTTCCAGCACCACGGCCCGGTGGCCATAGCGTTTGCCAAAAAAACTGTCCGCGAAAAAACGCAGGAATTTGACCAGGCCATAGGCAACCCGATCGCCCGTACCCACAGGTTCATAGTGATAGACGCGTAAGTCTTGCATATTTCGGTCCGTCGGTACTGTCATCTGAGGTTCGCTTGAAAATGCGAAGCTAGCCTGTTCCACGCTTCTAAACCATGGCCGCTGTTGAGAAAAATAGCCTGTTGTACGGCGCAATGGTCCAGGTCTAGCCTCAGCCCCATCGAGGAGGGCCATTCCATGAGACATTTGTTAACAGCCGTTGCCGTGCTTGCTCTGTCCGCCGGCGCCCAGGCTCAGGACGCCGAGATCATAAACCCTCGCGCCCTTTTTCCGGAGGGTCCGGTCATGTCGGCGGGAAAATTGCTCTATGCCGAATATGCAGGCCATGTCGTTATGGTGTGGGATGGCGAAGCCAACAAACAGCTGTGGAAGCAGGAGGGCTGCGGTCCTTCGGCCGTCGTTCCGATGGGCGAGAACTTCGGAATCACATGCTACGATTCAGGCCAGTTCGTGCTCATCTCAGCCGCTGGACAAACCCTGAAAACCCTCGACAAGGACAGCGCCGGCGGAACCCTGGTCGGACCTAATGATGGAACTCCTGACGGCAACGGCGGCGCCTGGTTTACTCTGTCCGGTCCCTGGGAGTCGGGTCCAATCGTCGGCCGCATTGTGCACATAGGAAGTGACGGTAGGCTGACGGAACTGGCCAACGATCTGCACTATGCCAATGGCATCGCCCAAGGGCCTGATGGAAGGCTTTATGTGAATGAGTCCGAAGCGGGCCGCATCATATCATTCGCGGTGGGTTCCGACGGCAGCCTGTCGGATCGCCGCGTTTTCGTCCGCCTCTATCAGATGGGAGCAGCGCCTGACGTCTATCCCGATGGAATCAAGCTTGGTCCTAGCGGCAACTTCTTCGTGGGCGACTACAGCACGGGCTCAATCTTCGAGGTGACGCCCGATGGCAAGCTCAAAACCACTTATACCGTGCCTTCTGCCGCGGCACCCAACATGACCTTCAGCGAAGACGGCAAGACCATGTATGTCATGGCCGTCGACAACAAAAGCGCCGCGCCCTACGAGGGGAAAGTCTATGCGCTTCCCCTAAAGTAGGTGTCCCAAAGCAATATGGCCCGCCTTGATAGGCGGGCCACAATCTTGTTTGCTAAAAATTCAGTACCGGTCGATTGATCGCGACGCGCGTTCCGGGGTTGCCCGGAGCCGCTCGTCCCTGAGCTCGGCGCTTTCATGCCGAACTTGCCAGATATGCCAGCCGATCCAGAAAACGAGTCCCAGGATCACCAGTACCGTCTCCGAACCCTGGAAGGGATAGATGGCGCCGACATCCTTGAGGTCAACCGCCCAGCTCGTAAGACCATTCGTGGACATTGTCTTTTCTCCTATCTGACCATGGCGCGGTCGGCGGCGTTCACATCGGCCACCGCTGCTTCATAGGATTCGTGGTTTGCGAAATCGAGACCGACGATCTCGACTTCCCGAGGCACGCGCAAGAGGTTCGCGCTATTCAGGATCGTGGCGACGATGTAGGTCGGAATGAATCCGAGTGCCACCATGATGACAGCGCCCAGGAAGTTGCCGAGCGGATTGATCGTGGCAAAGCCTTCATAGGGCGAGGATGGAGATCCCCACAGCATGAAGCCCGCCACCACGACGCCGAGAAAGCCGCCATAGCCGTGCACGGCAACAGCTCCCACCGCGTCGTCGATCTTGAAACGGCGCTCGGCGAAGTAGTGCAGCTTGTAGGCGATGACCGGCACAATGGCGCCGATCAGCATGGCCTGGATCGGATGATACAGGTCATTGCCGGCGGAAGCCGCGATGATGCCGCAGAGGCCGCAGGAGTAAGTCCAGAAGGCATTGCCTTTGGAGATCGCATAACCCGCCAGCATGCCGCCCGAGAGCGACATCAAGAAGTTGACGGTGATCGCCGATAGCGTGGTTGGCGCCAGGTAGATGTTGGTGGTGGTCCAGGTTTCCCCGGTGATCTGGCCCGCGATAGTGGCAGGTGCGATCATCGGAATGTTGCAGGCGGCATAGAAGCCCCAGAAGCCAGTGAAGATCAGGAAAAGTCCGATCGTCACCAGCCAGGGATTATGGGGCGGGATGTCGCGAGGGGTGCCATCGGCGCGGAATTTACCGATGCGGGGACCCAGCACGATGAGGAAGGCAAGTGCGGCGCCGCCGGCAATGGCGTGCACCACACCTGACGCATAGGCATCGTGGTAACCCAGATACTTGACCATCCAGCCCGTGGCGCTCCAGCCCCAGGCGGCATCGATGATCCACATCACCGAGCCGATGAGCACCGCAACGATCCAGAAAGCGCCGGAGCGCGCCCGTTCAATAATGGCGCCCGAAATGATCGAGGCCGTGGTTATGGAGAACAGCAGGAATGCGGCCCAGAAGACGCCGTTGAGCCGGTGCCAGGTTGCCGCACCATTGAGCCCGTCGGCGGTAATGCCATAGGCAGCGTCAGTCGCGTTGGCGCCGGAGAGGTGCGCTCCCATCAGCGGGCTCCAGGGTGCCGCCACCAGATTCGGATCATAGGGAATTGGATCGCTGACAAAATTGATCCAGTAGAGCCCGCTCGGGAACGCGAAATAGAGCCACCATCCAAAGAAGAAGAAGGTGATGGTGACCAAGGGGACCGCCATGGTGTTCTTCATCAGCGTCGAAAGATGGTTCTTCCGCCGCGAGGCGCCGGTTTCATACATGCAGAAACCCACATGTATGAGAAACATGAAGACAACCGTGACCCAGTAGTAGAACTCGGTAAAAATCACGTTCAGCGACGAGATATTGTCACCCATCGGCGTTCCCTCCCGCAGGCCCGCTTTGTAGTCCCCGTCGCGATGCGGCCCGCCCCATGGAATCATTGCTCCGGGGCAATTTTATTTTCTGGCAGGAAACAGTGGTCGGGGAGGATTGTCAAGGCGGGGAACGCGTCCCTCCACATGAATGGCTGGTGAAGGTTTCGCTCAGCAGCCATGCAGCAAGTAACCGCTAGGGTGTCTCCAAGTTCAACGCTTGGCATTCAGGAACGCCCATGTCCCGCCCGCTCAACCAGATCCGCTCCCTCCGCATCAGCCTTGGTCTTATTGTCGCCTTGGGACTTGGTGCGGCGCGGTCGGAGAAGGTCTGGGCCGAGGTTCTCAATGATCTGGGCGGCGGCGATCCCCGCCGCGTTCCCCAATCCGGTGGCATGGCCAGCCGCCTTTTGGCCGGAATCACCATTAAACACGCCTGATCCACCAAATCCTGTCATTGCCGGGCTCGTCCCGGCAACCCATCTTCCACCGGCACCGGTCCCGCGGAACCATAGGTCGCCGGAATAGATCCGGCGATGACAGTTATTTGATGAGTTTGTTGTTTGAGGGACCTCCCGCCATACTGCCCGCAACGATTCGGGAACGCCCATGGCCAAGGCCGGCAAGCCTAAAGACCTGTTCGATAATCTGCCTGTCGCACGAAGACCCTCCGCCAAATTGCGCGGGGAGGCGAGCTATACGGCTGCCGACATCGAAGTGCTGGAGGGGCTGGAACCCGTGCGCCGCCGCCCCGGCATGTATATCGGTGGCACCGACGAGAAGGCGCTGCATCATCTCTTCGCCGAGGTGCTCGACAATGCCATGGATGAGGCTGTGGCGGGCCACGCCTCCTGGATCGATGTCGCCTACACAGCGGATGGCTATGTGACGGTGGCCGACAATGGCCGTGGCGTCCCCATCGATCCCCATCCCAAGTTCAAGGAAAAATCGGCCCTCGAAGTCATCATGACGACGCTCCACTCGGGCGGCAAATTCGATTCAGGCGCCTATGAAACATCCGGCGGCCTCCATGGCGTCGGCGTTTCCGTGGTCAACGCGCTCTCCGACCATGTGATCGTCGAAGTGGCCCGAGGGCAACAGCTCTACCGGCAGGAGTACCGCCGCGGACACGCCACCAGCAAACTGCAAAACCTCGGCAAGGTTTCCGGCCGCCGCGGCACCAAAGTCTCCTTCCACCCGGACGAGAAGATTTTCGGCAAGGGCAACACATCCTTCAACCCGGCGCGGCTTCACCGCATGACGCGCTCGAAATCCTATCTCTTCGGCGGCGTGGAGCTTCGCTGGAGCTGCGATCCATCGCTGATCAAGGACAAGGAGACGCCTACTACCGCCGTCCTCCATTTCCCCGGCGGCCTCAAGGATTTTCTCGAGGAGAAGCTTAACGGCAAGGTCCGCGTCGTGGAGGAAATTTTCTCAGGCAGTGTGGAGAAGGAAGGCCGCCATGGCTCGGTTGAATGGGCGGTCGCCTGGTTCGCCGATGATGGCTTCTTCTCCTCCTATTGCAACACCGTGCCAACCCCCGATGGCGGCACCCACGAGCAGGGCTTCCGCTCGGCACTCAC
>Ga0187893_10014613_pt1 | contig 10672 bp, 8 predicted proteins | sample MA1701074metaG_FD_139574 | JGI IMG/M metagenome (GOLD analysis project Ga0187893, IMG submission 139574) | White microbial mat communities from a basaltic lava cave in the Kipuka Kanohina Cave System on the Island of Hawaii, USA - MA170107-4 metaG ...
AGCCGCTGCCACCGCATGTAGATCGGGTAACAGCCAATGCATCCAAGTTCGACACGGTTACCATTCAAGGTCACAACTTCAATGGCCAGTCCAACAACTTAAGCGTAACCATTGACGGCAAATGGGAAGCACAGATCTTATCTACATCACCCCTGGAATTAAAAATTCTTGTTCCGGAAGATGTGCCAGCCGGACAACATTCCATTTCCGTAACCAATGCCGGATTGAGAAGCAATGCCGCGTTATTTAGTCTCATATCACTGCAAGTATCACCGGATGCACGTCCAGGTCAAGTACCGACCAAATTGATTGTCAGAGCTTTGGGCACGGCAAAACCAGTTGCTGTGCACCTGCGCAATAATACGCCCAATATCATCACGATCGTGAAGGGCAACGACTTGCGCATCAAAACTCCTGGCGGCAAGGACAATTCAATAGCCGTTAGTGTGCGTTTAAATAAGCGCGGTAATTACAATATCGAAGCAAGTATTGAGTGACACTCTATAAGAGTTCCAAAAGCTCCAAAGTGAGAATGTTCCAACTGATAAATTGCGGCGCCCAAAGAGGCTTGCCTGTTTCGGCATCGTAGTTTTCCGTCAATGTACCAGTCTTATCCAAGGCATCGACTAAGGTTTTTACCACCAATGAGGCGATTTCTTTCGCTTCGTCCTTGAGCCCATAATTAAGCAATCCACGAACAGCCATGACATTGGGCAATACCCACATTGGTCCTTGCCAATTGGAGACCATTGCTCGTCCGTATAAACCACGATATGACTGATTATACAAAAGCTCCGACCGAGAAAGTGATGACAGTCCTTTTGGGCCAAGAAAGTGATCGGTACTGAGCATGTAATTTTCGATGACCGACAGAGCCCTAGCATTGGCACTTAGCCCAGCCATAACAGGACACAATGTTGTCCAGCTTAGAGTATCCACCAAAGTATTGAATTTCGGGTCACGATTAGAATAGTGTCCTTTGTCTTCATTCCACAACAATTGTTCAATAAGCTCAAGCTGCGTAAATTCCTTTTTAGTGTATTTGTCTGCCAAAAGCGTATTGCCCACACGACGACACAAGAAAGCAAATGCTCTATATTCAAGGGTCATATAGACATTAAGATCAACTGCCAAAAGACGTCCGTCCGGAAAATCCACATGGGAAATATTTTCCTCCTTAGCAGCCGGCCCTGGTGCAATTAAGGCTAGGTTATTATCCACACCGCTTTCCAAGACATTACGCCAATGAAAAAGCCCGGAATTATGCCTTCGATGAGTTTCAAAATAGTCCAAAAAATGCTTCAGCGATTGGAGCATTTCTTCTGTTATTTTGGTGTCCGGAAAATTTTTGCACGCATGCTCTAATGCCTGACATAAAAATGGTTTGCAGTGATCGCCCAAATCCCAAAATTTACCCGGGGAAACCGTGCGTGGCACATGTCCATCGGTAGTTTTTACCGTAAGAAAGTTATTTACAATTTCAATTGGTAGGTCCTTGTCCTCAAGAAAGCGCGCTGCCTGAGAAAAGAAACAAGCATCCCAGTCATACATCTGTAAATAATGGCCAATTGACGTGCGATTACATTTATCCGTATGGTCATCGGCACCAGGCTCTATCCCATAAGACGGCGTCACAAAGCGCCAGGACAATTGTCCAAGAGGCCCGTGAATACAGCCTCTTGCCCGTTCCAGGAGGAAGGATTTTAACTTTTCCTGCTGAACGACCTTCATCATCTATCCCCAATTAATGCTAGTCTAGTCTACTATGAATGATTCAACCAAGCTCCGAATTGTTTCCACTATTGCCAGCGCAACTGAAATTGTTTGTGCCATGGGATTGGGGCAATATTTAGTAGGAATCTCCCACGAATGCGATTACCCACAGGAAATTAAAGGGCTGCCCGTGGTCACAAGACCACGTATCAATATTCATGCCTCAAGTTTAGAAATTGATAAACAGGTTCGTGATGTCGTAAAAAATGCCTTAAGTGTCTATGAAGTCGACAGCAAGAAATTAGCCGAGCTTGCCCCAACGCACATAATTACTCAAGATCAATGTGAAGTCTGCGCAGTCAGCATTAAGGATGTGGAAACAGCCATGTGCGAACTAACCGGGGTTAATTGCCGGATTATTTCCTTGCGCCCAAACTGTTTAGCTGACTTCTTTGCTGATTTAGAAACCATTGGCAAAGCCTTATCAGCAGAAAAACAAGCGTCCGACCTATCCGCTAAGTTAAAGCATTCGATAAAAACAATTGAAGTTGCTGCCTCTAAGTTAAATAAGCCAAAAGTTGCTGCGGTGGAATGGATTGAACCGTTGATGGTCTCCGGTAATTGGATGCCCGAGCTTATAGACATAGCCGGAGCAATGCCAGCCTTTGGTGAAGCTGGCAAGCACTCACCGGCAATTAGTTTTAATCAACTTGTTGACGCCAATCCAGATTTCATTCTCGTCAATCCTTGTGGTTTTACTATTGATCGTACTTTGCAAGAGATGCATTTGCTAGAAGGTAAGCCAGAATGGCGCAATCTAAAGGCGGTCCAAACAAATAAGGTTTTTGTGCTTGATGGAAATCAATATTTCAATCGACCAGGTCCAAGACTATTGGATTCATTGGAAATACTTGCAGAAATAATTCATCCGGAAATATTTCAGTTCGGTCACGAAGATACCGGTTGGCTTATACCAACCAAGCCCATGCGAGCATGACAAATAGCAATTGCTAAGGCATCGGCTGCATCATCTGGTTTAATCACGCTTTCGTGATTCAATAGTCTTGCTACCATCTCTTGAATTTCACGTTTTTCTGCTCGTCCAAAACCTGTCAGGTTGAGCTTTACTTGTTGTGGAGTGTATTCAGCAACCTTGATACCGGCGCTGGCAATTGCCTCAAGAATTACGCCCCGAGCTTGGGACACAGGCACAAGAGTCTTGGCATTCTTAAAAAAGAAAATTGCCTCTACGGCCATAACATCCGGCTCATACTTTTCAATAAGACTTAAAAGGTCACTGCGAATGATCACCAAGCGCTGGCCGGCAGTTAGGCTTTTGCTGGTGGAAATCACACCGGCAGCAATACAACGCATGTCATTAATGCCGAGCCAATCAATGACGCCAAAGCCAACTGTTGCTGTGCCTGGATCAATGCCCATGATTCGCATGCAATGAAATACCTTCGAGCAACCCATCGGCATTAGTTTATCACCACTTGATAACTACCCTTTTGGCCATACTTAACCACGGGCAAAAATGCTAAGCTTTGAGCACTTGCACTTCTTATAGATACTGGTCATGCCTGCCTTGATGCAACAATCTGAGTCTATTCTAGAAAGCGATGAGCAAGATTACGCTCAGGGGACGTCTCACGGCATTTTGAGTCGTCTCGGCTTGCTGGAAAAATGGCCAATGTCCTTTGGATTTGGTTGTATTTTAGGTTTATCGACACCAGGTTTTGACATTTCGTTTCTTGCCTGGATAGGTCTTGTACCCCTATTGCTTCTCATCCAAAGTTGTAGGCAAAGGCGGGAGGCTGCCATTGTTGGCTTTAGTTTTGGTATGGGTTATTACCTTACAGCCATGCGCTGGTTTCTTGGTCTGCACCCTTTAAATTGGCTTTCCCTAAATGATTTGCTCAGCGCCCAAGCTGCTGCTGCTGTTTGGGTAATTGCGTCAGCACATCAAGCATTGCTTATTACTGCTTTTGCATTTTGTGTTTATGCCATTCCCATGCGTGCCAGCTTCTTACCCTATCATCTTCGTCCTTTTTATCCGTACCTTCTATCGGTGCCCCTCTTGTGGATGTTCTTCATGTGGGTAGTTGGTCACATGGAAGCGTATTTAGGCACGCCTGTCGTGGAATTGGCCTATAGCCAGTTTCAACAACTTGAGCTTATACAAATTTGCAAACTTGGCGGCAGCCAACTATTGGATTTCCTTATAGTGTTAACCAACTGCACATTAGCAATAGTAATTATGGAATACACAAGGCTTGTGCCGAAATTAGGACGACGTATCGACAGGCTAGCACCGCGCGGCGGTGCCATTTTTGACTTGGCTTTAGTGACAACAATTATTGCTGTAGCCTTTAGCTGGGGTAGGGGTGAGCTAATTAATTCCACCGACAGCACACGCCTAGCTTCCAGTTATTCTAGTGAATACACGCCGCCTGTAATTGCTTGTGCATTACAAGGCAATCTAAACATTGAAGATGAGCGTATGGGCACAACACCGACAGAGGCAGTTGCTCAACGCTATGCCGACTTGGCGCACGGCATTGGTGCCGGACTAGTAGTATTACCAGAAGGCGTACTTACTCCCCTTCAAGAGCGGCAGGGCATGCTTACCTCCAAACTCTTTGATATTTCTAAATACGAGAAGAAGGAAATAGTCACTGGCAGTGTCGAATCCATAAAGGGCAGTTCTGTAAATGCCGTGCGTGTTATCTCCACTGACAAAAACACTTTGCAATCGAGCCTTTATGTAAAACGACGCCTGGTACCATTTGGTGAGTTTTATCCACAGACCTTTTTAGATGCTTTAATTCCAAGCCAAGTAAAAAAATTGATGCTCGGGCATCAAGGTGGTTTTGTAGCAGCACAAAAGTTAAGACTCTTAAATTCCATCTGGGGCAAAATTGGTGCTTCCATTTGCGTGGAAGTAATTTACCCCAAACTTATTGCCAATGAAGTTAGATCTGGTGCTAGCTTGCTGGTAAATGTTTCCAATCTTGCCTGGTTCCACAATTCGCCCTTGAATAGACAGATACTTGCCTCAGCTGTAATGCGTTCGGTGGAAAACGGCCGCTATATGATTTTAGCTACAAATACAGGCATTTCTGCAATTATTGATCCTGCCGGTGTTGTAAGCACTGCTTCTTATCCAGGCAAGAAAGGTATCCTTTTAAATCCCGTGCGTTTCCTGTGCCGCAATACTCCTTTCAGCAAAATGTGGTGGCTATGACCAACAAACTCATTAAGGCATCTGTCTTGTCCTTGACTCTTTTCTCAATCATGGGACTGTCAGTAAGTTTCGCCATAGGCAAAGCAAAAATGCCCATGGTCGATATTGCCGGCAAAGCAAAAGTCACGCTAGAAGTTGCCGATACAGAGCCAAAAATCACCCGTGGGCTTATGTACCGCACGTCGCTGGCACCGGACGCAGGAATGGTCTTTCTCTTTCGCCCGAACAGGCAAGTCAATTTCTGGATGTATCACACTTTGATACCGCTGGATATGTTGTTTGTAAAAGACGGCAAGATAGTAAAGCTCATTGCCGATGTTCAACCATGCAAATCAGAAAACCCCAATGACTGCGCTATCTATCCTGGCGGCAAAGGAGTAGACGTATCGGAAGTAATTGAGTTGGAAGCAGGCTACGCAAAGCAACATGGCATACATGAAGGCGATGTGGTGACTTTCAACCTACCGTAGCATGCTCATTTTTACGGCAAAACACTTCATATTGATCGTTGCCGGACCATGCCGCGTGCTTGGATTCATTCGCTAGATTGAATTCAAATATATTTTCCGTTCCAAAGATTATTTAGAAAAGTTTCCCAGTGAAGGACGGTAATCCCCTCTAGGGCTCGGGTTGTCTTTTCTGTACAAACTAACAAATAGTTCTTAAGCAAGCGTTCATCGCTGAGAGCTTTTAATCCTTTCAAGTCATGTTGCCCTATTGTTTTACTCGCCTTCACTTCTATGGCAGTTTTTCCAGCGAGGATAAAATCAACCTCAAAACCAGATTGACTGCGCCAATAGAATAATTCGTCAATGCCTTTGTAATCACAATATGTTTTCAGCTCGTGAAAAATGAACGTCTCAAATAGATGTCCGTACTCAGGAGAACCAGCATTAACTTGAGAACGACCTTGCAAAATTCTCGTTATACCAGGATCAAAGAGGTAAATTTTGGCAGTGCCAATAGCCTTACGCTTTCTTGAACGGGTCCACGCAGGAAGTTCATGGGCGATGAGAGTATCTCTTAAAATTCCAAAATACTCTTGCACTGTACTTCTAGCTACTTGAGCGTCATTGGCAATTTTCGCATAATTGATTATTTGGCCATTGCAAAGAGCAGCAACTTCTAGGAATCGACTGAAGGCTGGTATGTTTCGAGTCAACCCTTCTGCAGCTATCTCCTCCTTTAGAAAGGTTCCAACATACGCATTTAGGTCCTCATCAGGCAAATCCGACAAATAAATTGGTGGTAGAAGCCCATTATTTAAAGCTCTGCTTAGGTTGAATTCTCTTCCCAACTCTATGAAACTAAAGGGATGCAAATGCTTTTCTATCACTCTGCCGCCAAGAAGATTGAACCCACCACGTCGAAGTTTTCGTGCACTGGAACCAGTTAGCAAAAATCGAATCCCTCTTTCCTCAATGAGCAAATGTACAAGATCAAGAAGAGCAGGCAATTTCTGAATCTCGTCAATTACAACAAAACGGTCCTTTGGACCGAGTTCCTCTTTCAGCCGCCCAGGCGAATAGCTTAATTTGAGAAATACATCCGGATCTAAAAGATTATAAATTGGTGCTGATCTTAAGGTGTGTCGAATGAGAAATGACTTGCCCGTTTGTCGCGGACCAAAAAGAAAACACGATTTGCGCTGCAAGAGGCTTTCTATGTCCAGGATTCGTTTTATGTACATTTTAATCGCCGACTTATCTGGCATTTATTATAACAATCGCCAAACTACTTGTCAATTAAAACCAGCCGCATACATGCCATGTGAACACACGACAAATTCAAGGCAATCGCCTCAAAGTGCCAAAAGTCCTACTTGCCTGCTTTTACGAGTTTCAGCCGTTTGGCCAGCAGAATTGGTTCCTCGAGTCCGCAGATAAGACAGATAAACAAATAAGCAACCGAAGAGCATAATCCAGCAACCGCTAAGCGAGCCAATAAGCCTAGCCAATTGCCGGTTAGGGAATCCTGAGGCATTAATGCCAAAGAGAACCAGGCAGATGCACCGCAGCCGGCAGAGGCTAACAACATTACCACTATAGGCTGAATCAATTTCATGGTGCCGACATGGCCAATCTTTTTGCGCAAAAGCCAACTGAGCATCACAAAGTTAAATACCGTTGTAAGAGTTGTCGAAAGCGCGATACCAGCCAAGCCCATTGGTCCAACCAATAGCCAGTTGATGACTAAGTGCACAAAAATAGCCATCAAGCCTACATGGTAAGGCGTCTTAGAATCATGATGCGCATAAAAGACGCGTGTCATCAAATCTCGTGCAACATAAAAGAATATTGACGGCACCAGATAAATAAGAGCAATAGTGACAAGCTCTGTGGATTCGCGACTGAAATGTCCGCGTTGGAAAAGCAATTGAATAATTGGCTCCGGTATTGCCAATAAAAGTGCCGCCGCCGGCAATGCCAGAAACCAAAGGAATCTCAGCGCTCTGCGCAATTCAACTTTCAAGTCATCTACTTTATTGGCTGCTACTTGTTCAGTAAATCTCGGCAATATAGGCACAAGCATGGCTGTTAAAAGTACACCTAGAATAAGTTGAATGAGGCGATTGGCATTAACCAAGGCAGTAAATGAACCTTCAGCCAATTGCGAAATGAAAAAGACATCCACATAAATATTAAGCTGCCCAACCGATGTAGAAATGACAGCGGGCCAAAGCATTGCCCCATACTTAGCCAATTCCGGCTCTGCCTTTAATGAAAAGCCCAGCTTGGCCGATTTTAGTGTGCCCGGCAATTGAGCCAATAATTGGCCGAATGCACCAATCAAAGTACCAACGGCCAAAGATAAGCCACCAATACTGGACTTTAGACCATAGACAGCAAAGATAATCGAGAGACTAGCAATAGCCGGCGAGAGTGACGGCCACATGAAGCGGCCATACACATTCAAGACACCGTAAGAAATACCCACTAGACCAGCAATAACAATTAGAGGCACCATAATTTGCAACTGCAAAATGGTCTCGTGCCACAGATCCTCTCTATATTGAGCAGTATGGCCGGCAGCCGGCGCAATCAAGGTTACAAGATGCGGCGCAAAAGCAAAAATCAAAGCAGCTATTGCAAGCAAAACAAGAAAGGTAATGGCAAATACCTGTCCTATTAATATGCCAATATTCTTGTCTTCTTTACGTGGAGTCAGAATAGCTACGGTTGCCGAGTGAAAAGGACCGCCCAGCCCACCAAATAGAATGAGAATATTACCCGTCAGAATGTAAGCAATGTTATAGGCATCGGCCGTTAAGGATGTGCCAAATTCTTTTAGAACAACTATGTCTCGAGCTAAGCCAGCAAATTTTGCAGCAATGGTCAATAAAGCAACCAAGCTAAATACTTTCCCTAGGCTTGGTCCTTTCTTCTTATCTGCCAGGGTAGTTTCTTCCAGCAACTCAATGCCATCAGCCATACGGCTGCTGTCGCCATCACCAACAAAAGCTTCCGGCTGATTATTGTCCTGCGGCACTATTTTGAACCTTGGCTTTGGCAGAAGCAACATCAGCAGCTTCCTTAGCGGCAAGCTCACCAGCGTACTTCACAGAAGGCGGCAGCGAAGCACGTCCAGCAGTAGTTTTGCCGCCAATGGTTACGTTCTTGCTAGGTGGAACACCTAAATAACGTGCGGCTTCCATACAAATGGAATTGAAAACAGGACCAGCAATTGTATTGCCCCAGCGTCCATCAGTTTGTGGACTATCAACAACAGCAATACAGAGAAGTTGTGGTGCTTCTGCCGGCAGATAACCAACGAAAGAAGCAACAGTTGCTCCTGCTACATAGCCTCTGCCACCACTAATTGATTTTTGCGCCGTGCCTGTTTTGCCGGCTACGCGGTAACCGGGTACTTGTCCAGCCAGTTGTGTGCCACCGGATATATTTTCTGCCAACAGATATGAAATCATCTGCGCTGTTTCCTTAGAAATAACGCTGCGTCTGTTGGGCTCCGTCCACTTTTCCGTAACACCAGTTTTTGGATCGTATACGCGTCTAATTATGTGCGGCGCTATCCATGTGCCATTATTGGCAACAGCACCAACGGCAGCAACTAATTGCAACGGGGTAACAGCAACTGCACCTTGCCCAAATCCGGTGGCAGCGGAATCAATAGGACGCCAGTATTTATGATCGAGCAACAAACCAGCAGATTCAGCTGACAGGTCGACGCCGGTTTTCTGTCCAATGCCAAATTCACGTAGCTTCCTGTGGAATTGTTGCGGGCTCATTGTTAAGGCAACCTGAGCCGCAGCAATATTGCTTGAATGTATGAACAAGTGCAGCAAATCAATTGCACCGTGCCCACCTTTTTCGTGGTTATGGATAGTGCGATTGCCAATCTGCAATGTCCCATCATCAACAAAGATGCTGTCCGGTTTAATTGTTCCTAAATCAAGCGCGGATGCTACTGTGAGAATCTTGAACGTAGAGCCTGGTTCATAGACATCAACCATAGACCAGTTTTTTCTAACCTGGTTGGAATATTTGGAATATTCGTTGGGATCGTAGCTTGGATAATTGGCCCAAGCTAAAATCTCACCTGATTGCGGATTGGTCATAATGACCGTGCCGCGCAGAGCATGCGAATGGGCACACATGGCGCCAAGTTCTTTCTCTGCCAAATGCTGCAAGTAATTATCAATTGTTAGTTCAATCTGCCGACCTAAAGGTGGTGTTATTTCCATGACTGGTTTGGAATCGGCAGACAACATTATTGGATGCCCATGTCCATCCAATTGCTGTTTGTGCATGTCGCCGATATTTTTCAAGGTGCCTTCACCAACTTGCTCGACACCGCCCTGTCCATTAGTATCCATGTTGACGAATCCCAGCACGTGCGCTGCCAACTTACCTTCCGGATAGTGCCGGAAAGCTCTTGGGTGTATATCTATACCTGTCCAATTGAGCGCTTGTAATTCATCAACTTCTTCACGCCCTAAATGACGTGCCAATGTAATTACTGGGTAGCCGCCTGTCAGCTGATGCTTGACCTTCTCCGCATCCACATGGGCAATGGTGGCAAGTGTTGTTGCTGCTTCATCAACACTTGCCTTAATCAGTGTTGGGTGAACATAAACGTCATAACGCGTTGTATCAATTGCCAGAGGCAAGCCATGCCTATCTGTAATTGCACCTCTATGGATAAGCAAATTACTTTGCTGCCGCTGTACCTCGGCCTTGCGCGTCAATTCCCCGCCTTTAAAAATCTGCAGATAATAAAGACGACCCATGATTAAAAGGGCACCGAGAAGTAAAATTACTTGCACCCAACGCAAGCGTGACAAAGGCCAGCGCGCCTGGCGATTTGAATTCTGGCTACGCCTTGCTTTGGGAAACTCGCTTATTGATCCAGGCATTGCCCTGTTTAATAGCCCGACATTACTGGCAGGTGGTGCTTGCGTGGTTCAAAAGGCACCATCGCCGGCGGCTGCACTTCCTTAACGATCATTACTTGTTCCGGGACTCGCAAAGCCTTGCGCGCTGAAACACAATCAGCAATACCCTGGAAAGAAATTACTCTTAAAAGCTGCGCGGAAAGTTCTGTATTTTGTTCACTTAAGCGGCGTGCTTGCTCTTGCAGCTTGCTCACTTCAGTGGATGCAGCAACGTCAAAGCCATAACCCAAAATTGCTAATCCGCACATAGCCATAAGTGATGTACGCAGAACTTTATTAATACGTACAGGCCAGGGAAT
>Ga0187893_10014614_pt1 | contig 10671 bp, 9 predicted proteins | sample MA1701074metaG_FD_139574 | JGI IMG/M metagenome (GOLD analysis project Ga0187893, IMG submission 139574) | White microbial mat communities from a basaltic lava cave in the Kipuka Kanohina Cave System on the Island of Hawaii, USA - MA170107-4 metaG ...
ACAATGTCGAACTATGGCCTGGTAGAGTTGAAGCGGTCTCCAAAAGGCAGGGAAGTGCGTCCAGTTGTGAAGGCACGAGAGTTCATGATTCTTGCTCCCGCCTGAAAGATTCGCAGTCGGCTCGGCCCGGCCTGACTTGTGTTTTGGCTGCTCACGCTTTCGTCCCCTTCACCTCGCGCTGAGAGGCGAACGGGGGCAGCTAAGCCGCCAGGGCGGCGGCGTTTCAGTGCCTTGTTTGGGATTCTCCGACGTGGCGGCGCACGTCGAAGGGGTGGCAATCGAGTGACAGCGAAGTTACTGGCGCGAGTGTTGCGGGTTAGCTAATGTGGCGTTATGTCTTGGGAAGACTCGGAGCCAGTATTCCGTCCATGTCCTTGCGGCAAGGGGAGGTACTTTGTTATCGATCGCTCGGACGATTGGGGACGATTCGACCAGAGATGGGGCATGGAGTGTCGCGCATGTGATCGGCAGTTCGATCTCTTCAGCTACACGGTTCCGCACAAAGGAATGATGGAAACCCAGCGTGGCTGGGTACGAAAGGATTTGCTGCGTGACTTGGGAAAGCTAAGACGGAAGGCAGAGTCGAAGAAAACATTTTTGGGGCGGCAGCTCCGCAGGCAACTGTCTAGCGGTTGGCTTGCGTATTTCGCAGGAAAGTCAAAGAGGCAAATTTGGGATGAGTTGACCGAAGGGGGTGCGACATACCCGGCTTTGGCGACGTTCTATAGCCACGTTCGACACAGTGGGCTCCAGAGTGTGTTGCTGGGATATCTGGACGCCCGGAACGTGGCACGGGTTGAAAGGATTCTAAAGCTCGAGCGCGGACCGCTGAATGAGCTTGCGGTGGAGCTTAGAAAGCTCGAAAAAGCCGCTGATGCAAAGGAAGCCCGAGTGAGGCAGCAGGCCTTGAGATAGATCAGGGCGTGTCAGGGTTTCGGCGTGACGAGCCAAGTATCAGGCTCGAAGCTCCAAGCGTCGCCGATGTTAGTGCCTGGATTCCTTATGACCGTGGGTGAGTATTGCGGTCGATCGATGGCGTCGATGTCAACTATATATAGGTAGTACGAGTCGCCAAGAGCCAGAGCGACCTCCCGCTCGCCACGCGACCAGTAGAAACGTGGCTGGTCTTTGAACGATTTCACCTCAATGAAGCGGTCGTACATGAGAGAGGAATTGGATTCGAAGGAGATCACGTCGTATCCGGCAGACGTATCCTCGGAGGAAATCGTTCGTACCAGGTCCACGCGAGGGTGCCCGGAAAGGCGAGCACGCTCAAGGGCGACGACATAGTCCTCCGCTTTGGCTCCCTGTGCTGCCTGCGCGGCCTGGATTCCTTTGAGCGCGTCGAGGGATAGCTTGCGTTTCGTTGCCTTGTAAGGGGAACGAGCCGCTATCTCGGACAGGGAGCCCGAGAGCTGAGGATCCACGGCTAGGAGCCCCGTGCCTTGGGCGGGTTCGGTGAGCGCGCCTAGATTTCGCAGGAGGACGACGAGGGGCAAGTATTTCTGTGGGACTTTCGAGCTGGCCACATAGAGCGTCTTAGTCGCGGCGTCGAGGACAATCGACCCGCTCGTGAATACGTCGGGGAAGTAGCCGGAGTCTCGAAGTCTCGCAAAGAGCGATTGTGCCAAGGCGTTCGGCAACGAATCAGATGAAGCTTTGACAACTATCAGTTCAAGTTGCTGGGTCGAGTTAAAGCAATCACCGTTGCGCGAAACAAGGTTCGACCATTGGAGGTAGTTGAGCGTGGCGGGCAACACAGAGCCACTGTGTACGACGCGTGAAAGACAGTAGTCTTCCACGTGCGCGAGCGAGACCGGAACGGGCTTCCGAAAGACCTCTAGGATCAATACTTCAAATAGCTTCCGCGGCCCCAGCTCATCGAATAAGGGAGCGGCGGCTTCCATAGTCTCGTATCAGCGCCGCGATATCGTCCACGTCCTCACGGTCACTATCGGCGTCCATATTGAGATTTAGTAGTGGAATGTCGCGGCTCTCCAAAATCCGCATCATCGTGGCCTCCTTCTGAAGGAGCCGTTGATGGACAGTGGAATCGATGGTGTCGCGGGCCGTGAGGTAGTAGTAGTTGACCCGTGCGTCGCGTGGTAGGCCGTATCTGTGGATACGATCCTTGGACTGAAGGAACGCAGCCGCATTGAAATTGCGTTCGACATAGATCGCGTTCCTGCACGTTCGGTGCAGTGAAATGGACTCGCCAACGGCGAACGGATTGGCTACAACGACGCGAAATGAGCTAGCGTGAGTCTCAAACTCACGAATTATTGATTCGCGAGTCTCGATGTCGGCAGTGTCCTCGTCGAGGTCGGTTGGGGTACCGCCATAGAGGATACGGGCGGCGATCCCGTGTTTCGCGAGCATCGAGTGGAGTTGGAAGAGATTGCCGACGAACACGCACCACAGGACGACTTTGTTGGCCGGGTTTGCCTCAAGCAATTGAGTTGTTAGTTCTACCGCTTTACGAAGTTTTGCAGGGATTTCGCTCCCTTCGTACCCGAGTACCTGATTGAGTATCTCGGCGTCGTCCACAAACAGAGCGATGTCTGACCCCGACACGCCCGCGGCATCAAGAGGGGCTTTCAACAGCCCGGGGTTCGTCGCAGCTTGTAGCAGCCGGATCATGCGGGCGCGGGTAAGGGTGTCGCGGACCCAGGACTGCGGAGACTGCGCCTTGAAATAGGCGATGTACTTGCCTTCAATGAAGCGATAGATGCGGTCCTGCTTAGGTCCTAGGTCCACCTGGATAGGCGGATGGTCTGTGGGGGCCGGCAAGTGAAGGTCGGATTTTCGGATTCTTATGAAATACGGTGAAATATTGTCGACTAGCGTGTCAGCTCTCCGGTCGAACGGTGTTTGGGACATGTCGCGGAGGTGACCTAAGTCGAAGTGCATTACGTTCTGACCCGGCCAAATAAAATTGAACAGGTTGTACAGATCTTCGTAACCGTTTGGAGCAGGTGTCCCGGTCAATACGACGCGAGCGGCGGCGGACGGCGCGAGCTGAAGCATTGCATCGGCCCACACGCCACCCTCGGTGTTCTTGATCTTGTGAGCTTCGTCGAGCACTACCATGACCCTGTTCTCGGGGCGAGTCAGAAAGTGCTGGATATGCTCTATGTCATGAGGTATCGCTTGGTAGGTCGTGAGGAGCAACTCTAAATCCCGGTAACCCGCAAGCTCCGAGTAGTAGACGCGCTTGCGGTCCTCGGGAGTTAAGCCCCCGGAGACGCGGCGCGAACGTGCCGGTCGTCCGAAGCACTCTTGGAACTCACTCTCCCATGGACCGAAGGAACTTAGTGGCCCGACAACCAGAATCTTGTTTGTGTACTTCGGATCTGAGGGAGGAAGGTGGCGTAGAAATGCGAACGCGCCATAGACGATAGAGGTCTTCCCGGCACCAGGAACAGAGAAGTTGGCCGCGTTCTGGGAAAAAGCAAGGTGGTAGGCGGCGAGCAGCTGGAGCGGGTATAGGGTCCTTCCCGCGAGATCTTTCGAGAGGACCTGGGTGAACTCGGAGAACTCGTCTTTGTTTAGCTTGTTGCTCCAAATGTCTCTGGCTCGTTGGGAGAACGCAGCGAAAAGGTCTTGCTCGTGTAGGTAGCTGCTGATCTGACCCGTAAGGTTCGCAGCCCGAGAACTTGCGAATCCGTGGTTGGAAAGAGCTTCCTCCACGTCTGTTACCAATGGACCCAAAGCTTGGATGCCTATAGGCACCGCAACCTCTGTTGGGCCCTTGATACTGGCGCTCAGGTATTGCTCGAGGTAGATCCAGAGCCGCCGGCTTTGTTGCAGGGCACGTGCATCGCCATGGAGGAAGAGCGACGAGCGGTCTTCGGCAACGTCGATTAGTACGTCCGACATTACTGCTTACGCCGATCCTTGATGACCTTCTTGAAGTCGTAGGTCAGGGAGTTGAGTTCCGACACGGCCTTCTCGACTTTAGGGTCGTTCCAAAAGGCCTCAGCATCCATATCTATGTTCTGGAGCGTCTGAAACGCCCGTTGCAGCAGCTCCAACGGGGCGTTCTTCGCGTTGATGTCCTCCAGGTGCCTGCTGGATTTACCAAAGTTCTTCTTGATCTCAGGCAGTACGCGCTCCGTCCAATCCATGTCACGCTGCTTGAGCAATTCATCGAGCGGCTTTCCGGGGTTGTCTTTGCGAAGTTGATCGACGGATTTCTCGGCCTTCGTGACAGCGTCGACGCTCTTGAAGTGCGCATCGCGAAACTGGTTCCAGACCGGTTCGTTACAGAAGAAGCTTTCCTTCTTGCTGGGTCGGCCAAGCTCGCGATAAAGCTTGCCGTCACCGCTGAATCGAGCGCGGATAAGGTCGAAAAAGATTGTTTGAAGATCAGCCAGGTCTTTCTTTTTGTACTGCCAACCGGCCAATTGCGTCTGCTTCTCGTACTTTGTTAGATACTGATAGAGGTCAACGAAGATACCTTCAGTGTCGTCCAAGCGAGTGTAGATGCCTTCGTAGTCGAGGAGCTTCAGGTACAGGTCCATCAACTTCATGATGGCGGCGATCTTCTCGATGGACGCCACGTCCGGCTCGGACATCATGGCGCGGATTTCTTCGTCGGTGAATTTCGCGGCGCGCAGGTCTTTGACCTTCAGATATTTTTCGATCGCGTTGTAGCCGAGCTTTTCGTCCTCGCCGAGTTGGTACGTCGTTTCCAGGCGCATGATCTCGCGCGGGTTGTCCGCGAGACGGTCCTCGAGGATCACCGCGAGGAAGTGTCCAGGCAGGTTGTCCTGATCCTTGGCGATACGACCAACGAGCATTGCCCTGCGGTTCCCGTCGATGATCACTCCGTCGCGGGTGACGATCCCATATCGAAGTTGTTGGTGTACGCGAAGATCCTCCAGAGTTTGCTTGTTACGTCCCGAATTCGAGCGGTACAGGAAATCTTCGATCTTCTTTGCGTGTTCGGGTTTTGTGGGATCGAGGGTCTCGAACTGACGTTCGTAGGACTTTACGAGACTGGCGATACGCCCGTTGTACTTGTTGTAGATCAGAACGTTTAGCGGAATCTGATAGACCTTTGGCTTCGTCCTCGTGTTCTTGTAGAAAATCTCCATCTCGCTGTGGGACGCGCCTTGCTTGATTTGGTCCAGCCGCTGGACACGCAGATCTTCGTTCATCGGGATTTCCCCCTACGGACTTGCGCGGCGTGCGCGATCTGCGAGATCGCCAACAGCGCGAAAAGTTGGCTCTTTGGGATCCGCGGCCGCAGAAACAATTTGGGCTTGATGTCGATATCTTGGTCTTTTCTAACAAACCGCTGTATAGCCGGACCGGTCCGGTCAATCAGGACAGAAGGGTTTTCGTAGCCATTGAGCGAAGAGTTCTTTTCGTACAAATCCTGCATCACCCGGCCAGGTGCGACTTTCGATTTGAAGCCGTTCCTTATGAAATGCGAAAAACGATGGCCGACCGGGCCCAGGTCGCGAACCGCCTTGACGATCTTCGGTAACGTCGCCGGTTTGATTGATTGGATCTTGTAGCCCTTGCCGATCCCGTATGTGACGGAACACCTCCAAGTCCCGTCAGCGGCCCCGTTTTTCTTGAGATCGTAATTTGAAAGGGTCACTGCCATTCCTGACGTCTTGAAAGGATGCCGACGGAACCGGGACAACTTGTTTCGCACCGGCGGGTTCGCATACTTGGCCGGTTTGAACGTGTTGAGATTGGGGAGCTCCTTGATAGGTCGAGGCAGTACTTTCCGAGGCAACGGCGACTGATTGCGACCAAGTCGCTTGAGAAAGCGTTGAGCGAGTTGCCGTGCAAGAAGGGGGCACACAGCGTTTCCGACCAGCGTCCATTTGGTGGATTCCGGGCCGTAGAACTGGTACGTGATTGGAAATCCCATCAAAGTTGCGACTTCTCGGATGGTCGGCCTGCGGTACTTGCCGTTACTACGGCGGTTCCATTCGGAGTTGTAGAGTAGTGCCTCTCGCGCTCTAGGGAAATGAGACGCGACGATGGTTCGGCTTGGCTTGTCTTTTCTCTCAGGAAAGGACATGCGCCCCATATATGGATGGTTCCGCTTGAGGTACCTACTTTCGCGCCAGTGAAGCTCATAGGCGCCTGTCTCGTAAAAATGATCCGTGAGATTCGCCAAAGGAATCTGGATGCCCGCATAGAGGGGATCTCGAATCGGACGCCAAGAGAGTGCACACGTGGGCTTTGGCAAACGGAGTGCAGTAGAGCCCAGCGTGAGCCTCGTCCTACGTTTGCGTGGAAGCCAGTCGTGGCGGCTGCCGCGCTGGCGGAGGTATTCATGAACGAAAAGACGCTTGCGCACCTGTGGAACGCCGTAGTCGGCCGCGTCGACTACACGGGCGTTGTCTGAAATCGAGACCGCGATCGACCTTGGATCCAGCCCGAGTTCCCGGGACCACGCGGTGAGCCCGAGGTCGCGAAACGTGTAGGCCGGTTTCATCCATTCGAGCGCTTTAGGGACGTTCTCCATGAACCAGCCCTTCAATCGCGAGTTCGGCTTGTGCTTTTTTACCGCGACGATGGCAAGAAAGACCTTGATGAGACGGATGCCATGAGATTTATCGCCGCTCCAGAACCGATTAGAGTAGGAGAAGCTGACGCAAGGGGGGCTCCCGATGATTACGTCTGTATCCGGGAGTTCCTCGATGCGCTCGGGGCGCTGCTCAAAATAGAGAATGTCACGAGGGGACTGCTTGAGGCCGAAGTTGCAGTTGAAGGTGTCAACTGCCGGGCCATATTTCTCGATGCCCTGCTTGATCAAAAAACCCGCTGAACGGAAGCCTTCGGAAAATCCGCCTGCACCCGCGAACAAATCCAGGACGGTGAGGCGCTTGGAGCGACGGCGCGAAGCCGGTTTGCGTTTTTGCTTTGTTTTCATCCCCTTATGACCCCGGCAGCCCTCCAATGGGGGCCAAACCTTGAAACTATAAAGGGATTTCCCGAAAACGCAGAATAATCGGCGGGGCGGCAGGCATGGAGAGGCGACTCAGAGACGCGTTACCGAAGGGCGGGTTCGCTAGGGTGGCGGCAAAACGGTCGCGATTGATGTCTCGCATTCGCGGGAAGCACAACGTGTCAACCGAGGTGACGCTACGAATGGCACTGGTGCGCGCGCGGATGACAAACTGGCAGATGCACCAGCGTGTGAGCGATGTCCGGGTTGATTTTCAGTTCCCCAGCGAGCGGTTGGTCGTATTCGTCGATGGATGCTTCTGGCACGGTTGTGCCAAGTGCTTCAAAGGTCCAAGAACTCGAACCGGCTACTGGATAGCGAAGATAGATAGCAACAGGAACCGAGATCGACGGAATTCAGTTGCGTTGCGACGAGATGGGTGGCGCGTTCTTAGGGTCTGGGAGCACGAGCTGGACCGCTTGGAGCGAGTCGTTGCGCGGATAAGGTGGGAACTGCTCGATAGGTAGGGAGCTATGGCCAACGGTGCGAACTGGCAGGCCGTCTTGCAACTCGTCGCGCAGATTCATGCGGAAGAGCAGGCAGGGCACATGATGAGCGGGCTCGTGCTTTCGTTCATCTGCCTCGACACCATGGCATACCTGTCTCGACCAGCGAACCAAGCTGCGATCACTCGCGCCGAGTTCATAGCCTGGACAGACAAGTACCTTGTGGGACACCCGGACCACCAATACCAATACCGCGGGCTAGACGTGTATGCCGCCCGCTGCGCGGTCCTGCACACGTATGGCAGCGAGGCGTCGCTTCACCGCGCCGACCCGAACATCAAGATGTTCGCGTACCACGACGGCGGCCGGCATATGCATAACCCGAATGAGCATCCGCGTCTGGTGCTGATCGGGTTGCTTTCGTTCCTCAATGATGTACGCATTGCCGTGGGCACCTTCGTACAAGATTGCGCTGCACACCCAGCGCTGCGCGCGCTGGTCGAGCCGCGCCTCGGCGCGCTCCTAACGCACTTACCCATTGTCCAGCACGGTCAACCTTGAGAAATTGCGTAGAGAGGAGTAAACGCATGCAAGCGTGGATCTATCAACTCAGTAACAAAAGTCCCGGCGATTACTTCGAGGAACCAGGCGACATTACCAAAGCTAATCTCCTTGAATTGTTCCGCAAGTCGCAAAGCCTCACTTGGGGGATTAGGAACTACGCCAGAGACGCCCTGCCTGGAGACCCGGTGCTCTTCAAAATTGGACTTCCGGAGGCAGCGGGTGTGATCGCTATAGCGACCATCGAGAAGGCGGGACCGACAATCTACAAGGGTGGGCCGGGAATACGTTTTCGCATCGATCACGCTGGGACGAGGATTTTGGGCAAGAACCCGATCCCCTTTGAATGGCTCAAACGCCGGGTCTTTAGAAAGAGGTCAAATCTTGTCGCGATAGGGCGAATCTGGAACCAGTTCACCGGCGAACTGGCAAAGCGGGCCGTACTAGTCGTCGGTCAAAAGGCCAACGCGTCCCGCAGCAGCGATGAAGATCTACTTGATGTTCATCCCGACAAGTCGCTCGATCCTGAAGGCAAAGCAGCCCTGCATCGGCACCTTGTATTTGAAAGGAGCCGAAACAATAGGGCGAAGGTTCTAAGGGCCCACCGTATTCCATATTCGTGCGAGGCATGTGGATTCGACTTCGGGAAGACCTACGGGCCGGACTTCTCTACGTACATCCAAGTGCACCACAAGAAGATGGTGAGCCGCGGGGAATATGTACCTAGAGTTGAGGATTTCGCGCTACTGTGTGCAAACTGTCATGTGATTGCGCACTGGAAGATGGCCACCAAACCACTCTCGGTTGAGCAGATTCGCCGAAGGCTAAAAGCGTGACGACGTTCGCGGCTCTTGGCCGTTCGTAGGCTTCGATGCGCAGTCCTTAGAACGTGGGGAAAACGTGGGGATTTGGCGGCTTTCCACGTGTCTTGGCGAGTGAGGGCGGGCCATTAAACAACGAGTTAAGCTTACGTCCGCCAACTTTTAATCCGTTGGTCGGCGGTTCGAATCCGCCACGGCCTACCAACTTCTTCACGCTGTCGATGAATACCTTCACGAGGTGCTCGCGTCGAGGCGCAGGTCTTTGCGCATCCGGGGGCTCCAAGGCGTAAGGCGGATCGAGGCGACGGTGGCAAGGCCGTAGGCGACCATCCCGGCGCTGACGAGCGCGAAGAGCTGCCAGGCCTCGGCATCGCTTGACACGAGCCACGCGCCCGCGCCCGCGACGAGCACGAGGCGCACGGTGCCGGCGAGCACCGGCCCCAGGATGTGGCCGGAGCCCTGCGAGGCGAAGTACAGGGTGACGCCCAAGCCGAAGAAGGCAAAGCCGGGGCCGGCCCAGCGCAGGTACTGGCGCGCGTATGTGAGGACCTCGGGGTCGTTCGTGAAGAGGCCCGCCCAAAGGTCGGGCGCGATCGCCACGACGAGGCCGAGCAGGCCCAGGTTGAACGCCGACACCAGGCCCGCGGTCCAGGCCACGCGGCGGGCGCGCTCGAAATCGCCGCCGCCAATCGCCATGCCGACCATCGGCAGCGAGGCGACGCCGATGCCGAACGCGATCGGGATCAAGAGGAACTCGAGACGCTGGCCGATGCCGTAGCCGGCAAGCGGCCCGACGCCGAGCCGCGCGACGAGGCCGGTGAAGATCAGGATCGTCAGCACCGACTGCAGCGGCGAGACGCAGGAGAGGGCCCCCACCTTGAGGATGTCGGCGAAGAGCTCGCCGCGCAGCGCGACGCCACGCCAGCCGAGGCGCAGGCGACCGCGGCCGCTTCTCAGCCACCAGAACAGGAACGCCACCCCCGCGCCGGTGGCGAGGATCGCCCCGAGCGCGATCCCGACCATGCCCAGGCGCGGAAACGGCCCGAGGCCGAGGCCGAGCGCTCCGCCCAGCGCGATCTGGAGCAAGGCGGCCACGAACAGCACGCTCGACGGCGTACGCATGTCGCCGGTGCCGCGCAGGACCGAGGCGAGTGTGTTCAACAACCAGACCAGCACGGCGCCGGTAAACAGAGCGCCCGAATAGCGCACCGCTTCCTCCAGCACCACGCCGGACCCGCCGAGGAAGCGATAAAGCCACGGGCCGAATGCAAGGAGCAGCGCGCTCGTCGCGACGCCCGCCGCGGCGCCGATGACGATCGCATGCAGCGCGAGCGTCCGGGCGCGCGCCGCATCGCCCGCGCCCAGCGCGCGGCTGACCGCCGAGGTCACGCCGCCGCCCATCGCGCCGCCCGACAGCATCTGCACCAGCATCGCGAAGGGGAACACCAGCGCCATCGCGGCGAGGGGCGCCGTGCCGAGCAGGCCGACGTACCGGGTCTCGGCGATGCCCACCAGCACGGTCATGGTCATCGCCAGCACGTTGGGCAGCGCGAGGCGCAGCAGCGTGGGCAGGATCGGTCCGGAGGTCAGCGACATCGGCGGGCAGCGACTAGGTTGCGAATGCCGGACGCGGCTTCGCCGCTTCCCTGATCGGCATATGGATGAGCGCAGCCCCGACCGCGAGCATGATGTCGACGTACCAGAGCCAGTCGTAGCTGCCGGTGCGCTCGAAGAGGGTGCCGCCGAGCCATGCGCCGGCAAAGCCGCCGACCTGGTGCGAGAGCATCACGATGCCGAAGAGCGTCGCCACGTAGCGCACGCCGTGCAGCTTGCCGACGAGGCCCACGGTCGGCGGCACGGTCGAGAG
>Ga0187893_10014615_pt1 | contig 10669 bp, 8 predicted proteins | sample MA1701074metaG_FD_139574 | JGI IMG/M metagenome (GOLD analysis project Ga0187893, IMG submission 139574) | White microbial mat communities from a basaltic lava cave in the Kipuka Kanohina Cave System on the Island of Hawaii, USA - MA170107-4 metaG ...
CCAGCCAACGGCATCCGATCGGTCTGGACCAGCAAGGATCTGGCGAATGCCGGCGCGCATCCCGACGCGGCGTTCGGCCTCGATGTCGTCAACGGTTTCTACACGGGCAGCGGGCACGACGCGCTCGTCAAGCCATCGACGAGCAAGGGCGGGCACGGCTTCGCCCCGGACCGGCCGGAGCTCCACGCGTCGTTCATCGTGAGCGGACCGAGGCTCGCCAAGCGCGGCGGCATCGGCGTGATCAGGATGACGCAGATCGCGCCGACGCTTGCCAGGCTGCTCGAAGTCGGCCTGTCGCCGAGAGCGGATCAGCCGCTCGCGATCTGGTAATGGTGTCAGGTACTGTTTCCGGCCTGCAGGTCGAGCCGGAAACAGTACCTGACACCATTACTCATATCTGAGGGCCTCGATCGGATCGACCGAGAGCGCGCGGCGGGTCGGGCCCAGGCCGGCGACGACGGCTGTGATCGCGAGCAGCCCCACGACCGCGGCGAACGTCATGGGATCGGTTGGCGCCGTTTCGAAAAGCAGCGTGCGGATCGCCCGACCGCCCGCGGCAGCGCCAAACAGGCCGAGCACGAGCCCGACGCCCACCAGACCGAGCGCCTCTGCCATCACCAATCTCACGATCGAGCCGCGCGAGGCGCCGAGCGCGACGCGAACGCCGATTTCCTGGGTGCGCCGGCTCACCGAGAAGGCGACGACGCCGTAGACCCCCACCGCCGCGATCATCAAGGCGAGCGCCGCGAACACCGTCACGAGCCACGTGGTGAACCGCTCGCGCGACATCGAACGAGCCACGACTTCTTCGAGCGTGCGGATGTCGTACAGCGCGAGTCCGGGCTCGAGGTCGCGCACGATCTTCCGCACTTCCGGCAGCAGCGTCACGGGCGGGATGCGGGCCCGCACCGCGATGGCCAGCCCGGACTCGGCATTCTGCCGGTGACTGTCGTACACCTCGGGCGCCACGGCCTCGCCAAGGCTGTCCTGTTTCTCGTCGCGGACGACTCCGACGATCGTCGACCACTGCACCATCGGGTTGCGCGCAGGATTGTCGAAAGCGATCCGCCGGCCAATCGGATCCATGGCCCTGAAGTACATCTGGGCGACCGTCTCGTTGATGATGGCCACGGGGGCCGCTGCCGCGGTGTCGGAGGCGGCGAAATCACGGCCGCGAACGAGCGGCAGGCCGATCGCGGCGAAATATCCAGGCACGATCGTCTTGTGACGCAGCTCGCGTCCCCAGACTTCAGGTCGTCCCTCGATGAACAGGTCCCCCGTCCATCCGGATCCTTCCAGCGCGAGGACCGTCGTTCCTCCGGCCGCGGTGACTCCCGGCAGCGAGCGGAGCTGGTCGGCGAGCGACTCGAAGAATGCGATGGTCTTGTCGTTGGTGTCGTACTTCAGGCCTGGCAGGTTCACGCGGAACGTGACGACGTTGACCGGATCCACGCCTGGCGGCACGCGCTGCAGCCGCTCGAAGCTGCGCAAGAGGAGACCGGCGCATGCGACGAGCGCAACCGAAGCCGCGACCTGGCCGACGACCAGCAGCCGGCGCGTCATCCGGCCACCGGCGCTTGTCGTCCGCGCGCCATCTTTCAGCGCCGCGGCATCAATCCGTGAGCTCTGCCAGGCAGGTACGAGGCCGAAGAGAAACGCCGTCGCGCCGGTAATGAGCGCCATGAAGGTCAGGACCCATCCATCTATGCGGACCTCGTTCAGCCGCGGCAGATCCTCCGGGCTGAGGCGAACGAGGACACCGAGCGTCCATTAGGCAACGAGAATACCGATCAGGCCGCCGGCAACCGCGAGGAGAAAGCTTTCGGTCAGAAGCTGGCGGACGATGCGAAGCCGTGCGGCGCCGAGCGCGGTCCGCACCGCGAATTCCCGCGTCCGTCCTGCCGCGCGCGCGAGCAGCAGATTGGCGACGTTGGCGCAGGCGATCAGGAGGACGACGCCGACGGCGGAGATGAAGACCAGGAGCGCCGTCCGCACATCGCCGACGACCCAGTCATGGAGAGGACCGAGGCCGACGCCCATCTGCGTATTCGTCTCGGGATACTCCTTTTCGAGCTGGGCGGCGATGCCGACCATGTCTGCCCGTGCCTGCTCCAGGGTTACCCCAGGTTTCAGCCGCGCGATCGCGCGAAGGTAGTGCGGACGACGCTGTTTCGGGAAGTTCTCCGTCTCCGGAAACGGCCTCCAGAGCTGGATCTCGGCCGTCGGGAACGCGAACCCGGCGGGCATGACGCCGACGACCTCATACTCGCGCATGTTGATCCGGATGGATCGCCCGAGGATGGATGGATCGCCATCGAAGCGAGTTCGCCAGAGGTCGTGGCTGAGTATGGCGACGCGCTGGTTGCCCGGAACCTGCTCCTCGGGACGGAACCCGCGGCCGAGCGACGGCGCCACGCCGAGCACCGGAAAGAGACCGGCTGACACCTGCAGCGCCGTGATCGGTTCGGGCTCTCCCTGACCGACCATCATGGACAGGTCGTCCTGAAAGGGCGTCTTGTCGTCGAGGCCCGGGTAGTACCCGATGTCCTCGAACACGCGGTTCCGTTTTCTCCAATCCAGGAAGTTGGCTGGCGACGCCGTGGCGTTGGTCCAGTTGCGCAGCGGGTTGGTCTCCCAGAGTTGCACGAGACGATCCGGCTCGCGGAGCGGCAGCGGCTTGAGCAGGACGCCGTAGACGACGCTGAAAATGGCGGTGTTGGCGCCGATGCCGAGGGCGAGGGTGAGCGCGGCGACGAGCGCGAACGACGGGCGACCGGCCAGCACACGAAGCGCGTACCGAAGGTCCTGCAGCATGTCGATGCTCCACTCTTCCTTTCGCAGCCAGTGGGCGTGAGTCAGCGCGCCCCACAGGCGACTGCCGCCGACGGCGCGGCCGCGACGGCTCCGCCATGCGCACTCCGCTTCCCATTCGCGCAGCCACTCGGTGCGCACCGCCCGCGGCACGATGATCGCGATGAGCTTCAGCAGGCGGTTATCTGCGTACATCTGCGTACATCTGCGTTAATCTGCGGCTAATCTGCGGCTCAGCCTCGTCCCCGGGCCAGCGACACCCGGCGCACCGGCGCGAGCGCGCGGTACCGCTTCAACTCAGCCTCGAGCGCGCGGACACCGGGGGCGGTCATGCGGTAGTAGCGGCGAGGTGGACGCTTGTCGGCATGCGCCTCGTCCTCGTCCTCCCAGTCGGACCGGACGTACCCGTCCCGCTCGAGCCGGCTGAGCGCGGGGTAGACGGTGCCGCTCGGCAAACCCGTGGCGTCGATGACGTCGAACCCGTATTCGTACCCGCGCGCGATCGCGTGGAGGACCGTCACCGTCGCGAAACTGAGGCCGCGAGCCATCGTGTGCAGGTATTGTCGTAGCGTCCACCTTCAGGTGGACCTTGGTAGATCTACTACATAGGGTACCGGTGCTCAACGGGTATGTGACCAACCGTGGGACCAGCGCTGGCTGAAACTCAATTAGGATAGGGTGCATGAAGCACGCGATCCCGGCCGCCGTGATGATCGTCGCCGCGCTCGGAATTCCGTCGGTCCTGTCGGCACAGTCCGCCGAGGCGATCCTCGCGCGGCACGTCCAGGCGCGGGGCGGCGACGAGCGCATCAAGGCGATTCAGTCGGTCAAGATCACGCGCACCGTCGTCACCCAGTTCAGCGAGCTGGAGGTCGTGATCCTGAAAAAGCGGCCGCAGTCCTTCCGCGTAGAGCAGATCGTGCCCGGACCGCCGCCGGTATTTCGCGCGGTCACGCCGGCCGCCGTGTGGGATCTGGCCGGAGGGAAGCTGTCGAATCGATCGCCGCAGGCAGCCGCCGAGGCACGGGACCTCGACGGCGACTTCGACGGCCCGCTGGTCGACTGGAAAGGGAAAGGACACACGGTCGCGCTCGCAGGCCGCGAAGTGCTGCCCGGCGGCGAGGCATTCAAGATTCAGGTCACGACCAAGAATGGCGTGGCGCGTACGTTTTTCATCGATGCGGCCACCTATCTCGTTCGGCGGATCACAGGGGTCACGAACCTGCCGGGCGACCGCAAGGCGAATATCGAGACCGACATCCTCGCCCACAAAGAGGCGGGCGGCGTGAAGTTCCCCGCAGATATCCAGGAAGACCGGACGGGCGCTGGCCCCGTGCAGACGACCGTCAGCTACACGAAGGCCATCGAGATCAACGTGCCGATCGACGACGCGCTCTTCGCCCCGCCGCCACCGCCCGCCGCCGCGCCCCCGATCCCGGGCCGCTTCGGCGCGGCTGGCTTTTCCGCGGCCGCCGTCCCGGATCGACGGGAGTAGGCAGCTCGAACCAGATCTCGAACTCGTAGCCCTCGGGATCCGTCGCGAACAGGTACGGCTCTCCCGGCACGAATTCTCCACGGCTCAATATCGTTCCACCCGCCCGGGTCACGGCCTCCACGGCCGCGTCGATGTCCTTCGGGTTCTTCAGCCGGAAGCCAAAGTGCGCGATGCCGCCGCTCATCCCGGCCGGTGACGCCCCGGCGCCGCTTTTCTCCTCGAGAACGATCACGTCGCGGGTGCCGGGCGTCTGCAGCTGAATGAAGCCGTCTTGGTTGTACACCTCGACCGCTCCGAACACGTCTTTGTAGAACTTCGACGTCCGGGCGCCATCCCGCACCACGAGCGCGATGTGCGTGAGGCCGTACGTCTTGATTGCCGGCATTAGCGACTTGCCTGGTCGGTCGTCCGGCTCGCGCGCGCGCCAGGGCTACCCACGAGCGCGTTGAACACCAGCTTGAACGTGCCCTGGGTCTGGGCGCGGTGTTGCGGACGGAACCCGATGAGCACGACCCGGCCATTGCCGTGCTTGACCGACACCATCGCCGCCTTCTTCGCGATCAGCGACTCGCCGAGCAGCCAGCCGCTCTCCAGGATGTTTCGATCGGCGAACGTGACCACGGTCTCGATGTCCTCGTTCCGCTCGGTCGGCAGGATCTCGTACGCCTGACTGCCGGCGAGGAACGCGGCGAGCGCCCGCGCCGGCATGCCGTACGCCAGCGGGTGCGTGGTGTCGACGTTGACGTTGAGCGTGGAGCCCGGACACCAGAACTCGGTCGGACGGCGATCGGCGGCAATGTTCCGCAGCGGGAGACCGAAGCGTTCGATCGGAAGCGTGCCGGCCTCGCCGAACGTCACGAGCGTGCCCCCCTTCTGGACGAAGGCTCTGAGCGCGTCGGATCCTTCCCTGCCAAACCCACCTCGATACTCGGGCGGCACGTTCGCCGGCGGACCGCCGAAGCCGCCTCGGCCGCGTCCCGCCGCGGCGGCGCCCTCGGGCCGCTCGCCGGTCATCGCCGCCACGGAATCCGCCGGAAGGAGGATCACGTCGTACTTCGCCTCGAGGCCTCCCGCCTTGATCTCCTTGTCCATCACGCTGGTATACGCGAATCCCCACTGCTCGAGGACCCACCGCGTCCATCCTTCGTCCATGTTGCCGCCGCCGTACCGCTGATACATGCCGATGCGCCGTCGCTTGACGTCGTGCGCGACGAGCCCTGATCCGCGTTCATCTGCGTCAATCTGCGGCCTGAAGTCGACGCCGGTTTTCCTGGCGACATCGGCCACCGCCGCGGAGGCGCCGGCGCCGACGAGGAAATCGCCGGCGCGAAGCCCGGATGAAGTCGGCCGATCGACGCGGCGGACGGCCACACCCTTCTCGAGAAGAATGTTGACGGCCTGGAACGCGTCGTTCAGCCGACCGTCGATCGTGTAGGCGCTGCCTGCCGCCACCTTCCCCTGCGATTCGATCGCCGAAGTGATCGTCACGAGATCCGCCTTCACCGGTTCGTCGACCGGCTCGACCCGAACGCCCATGAACTCGAACATCGTGTCGGTCGCCATGTCGTACGGGCGGATCGGGTTGCCCTCGCGATCGCGGGTGTAGATATTGTCGGGATAGAGCGTGCGCCCGAGCAGATAGCGCGCGACGCCCATCTTCGGCTGCGCCATCGACACGACGTACGATCCGGCGCCGAAGACCATCCCGCCGGCGGTGAAGTCGGCGCGCGCCTGCTGGATCTCGAGCCCCTGGACGAGCAGCTTGTTGACCATCCGCGTCATCGTCAACGGATCGTGCTGGGCGGCGGGAATGACGTAGGCGGCCGGTTTCCCCTCCGCGCCCCGTTCGGCCTGGCGCTTCGCTTTCAAGTACGCATTCAGGAGGACGGTCTCGCGGTTGCGCGCCGCGATGTCGAGCGTCGCCCAGGCGGCGATCTTCTGCTGCTCGACGATGTCCCGCACGCGCCACCAGCCGCCGGGCCACGGGTTCGGGAACGTCGTCTGGGGCTCGTACTCGGGCAGGCCGCGCGAGCCGCCCTGCAGCTGATCCGGGTGCAGGAAGAGCGGCGTCGCCAGCCTCGCGCTCGCGGACTCGGTCAGCATGCCGGCGATGTTGTGGAACGGCGTGATCCAGTGGAATCCAAAGTGTCCCCAGCCGGAATAGATCGCCGCGTTGACGATGCCGGCGCGGTTCGCCTCCTCTTCCTTGTAGGCGATGTGGGCGCCATACCAGCTCATCTCGCGCCAGACGAGGGGATCGGCGCCCGGCCGGATGGGTTCGGCGTACGGCGGAACGTAGAGCCGCGCGCCGTAGGCGCCCATCTGGTGGTGGTCGACGTACGCCTGCGGAACCCAGTCGCGGAACAGTACCTTCGCCGCGTACTGCGACTCGACCATGCTCGTCTGGAACGCGTCGCGGTTGTTATCGTGGCCGACGTACTTGTGATACAGCCACGGCAGGTTGGCGCCTTAGTACTCCGTACCGACGTACTTCTTGTACCAATCGGCCACCATGATCTGGCCGTCAGGATTGAAGCACGGGATCATGATGCTGATGACGTTGTCGAGCACCCGCTGCGTGTCGGCGTCCTGCCTCGAGGCCAGCTCGTAGATGAACTCCGGCGCGGTCTGCGCGGCGGCAACCTCGGTCGCATGAAGACCGAATGACTGCACGACGACCGCTTTGCCGTCGGCGGTCAGCTTCTTGATCTCCGCCTCGGGAATGCCGCGCGGATCGCTCAGCTTTGCGTTGATCTGTCGAACCTCTTCGAGCTTTGCGAGGTTCGCAGGCGACGAGACGACGAGGAGGAGGAACGGGTTCCCCATCGTCGACGGCCCCATGTCGATGACCTTGAGCCGGCCGCTCTCCTTCTCGAGCAGCTTGTAGTACTCGACGATCCGGTCCCATCGCGCCAGCATGCGGTCCGCGCCGAGCTGGTGGCCGAAGAACTTCTCCGGCGCCGTGACCTGACCCTGCGCCCCGGCTGCCGCGACCGCCGCCGCGATTGCCGCCACTACAGCTGCGCCTCTCATCCTTCGCATGGCATGACTCCGCGGGAGGTTGTATCAGAATCCGTGGAAACGGATCCACCGATCTGGAGCCGGATTGTCTGACCCTTGCTTTTCGGCCTGTTTCCGCGGCCGCGCCTCCTTCCCGGAACGGTGACGCGTCTGCAGCAGGACGGCCGCCTGCCTCGCGGGGCATCGCAATCGCGATTACGGATCTGCCGATCCGGCTGAATCCGGCACCGCGCGCGTCTGAACTGAAGGTCTGTCGCATCGAGCGAGGTGCGTACATTCGCGCACCACTGGAGGAGCTATGCCGCGAGAGGCTCTCGCGCCGGGTCTTGCCGTCTTGTGTGTCGTCGCCGCGATCCAAACCGCGGACGCGCAATCGCCTCCGCGGCCGGCGGCGCCCGCCGTCGCGCCGGCTGGAGGGGAGGGGTGGGTCGTGCTGCCCGTCGATGAGTATCGCGCGCTGCGCTCGCGCGCGTTCCCCGCGGCGCCGGCGCCGGATCCGCTGCCCACCGACGCGACGCTGACGCGCGTCGACTACGAGCTCGCGGCCGCGGGAGAGTCGGTCACCGGGCGCGCCGTGCTCACCATCGACGTCGTGAAACAGGGTTGGACGCGCGTCGCGACACCGCAGGGCCTCATGGTCTCGGACGCGCGGCTCGACGGCCGCACCGTGTCGATCGTCGACGGCGCGCCGCCGCACGTACTGCTGTCGCGCCCCGGCCGATCGGTGCTCACGCTCGACATTGTCGTGCCGCTCGCTTCCTCGGCCGGCGTCGAATCGATTGTCCTACCGGCGGCGCCATCGGCCGTGTCGCGGGTCGCGCTGGCGCTGCCGCGCGGCGGCGTCGATCTCTCGGTCAGCGGCGGATTCGTCGCCGAGCGGGAGGAAGCGGCGAGCCAGACGCGCTGGACCGTCTTCGGCCGTGCGAACCAGCCGCTGACGCTCTCGTGGAAGCGGCGCGCGGACGATCGGCGCGCCGCTCAGGCGCTTCGCCTGCGGGCCCGCGTGGCCGAGCTCGTGACACTCGGTGAAGAGGTGTCGTCGATCTTCGCCACCGTGCGCGTGGAGGTCGTGCAGGGACTCGCGCGCGAGGTCGCGCTCGCGCTGCCCGAAGGGCTCGCCGTCAATCAGGTCAGCGGCCCGACGGTGGCCGACTGGGACGTGTCGCGCGGGTCGCTGCAGGTGCGTCTGCTCGAGCCGTCCGCGGCGGATGTGTCGCTGACGGTCCGCGGCGAGCTGCGCGCGCCGCGGGATGGCGCGATCGCGATCCCGCTCGTACGGCTGACGGCCGCCGAGCGCGAAACCGGCGGCGTCGTCGTCGACGTCGCGGGCGCGGGAGAGTTCGGCGACCGCCAGCCCCGCGGCCTCGAGCCGGCCGATCCCTCCGAGTTCGCCGACGTCGTCGCCGGGCGCGAGTCGCCGTCGATGATCGCGTTTAGGTTCAGGCCGATCGCCGGCGCCGATCCGCGCGCGCTGACCGTCGGGGTCGAGCGCTTCACGCCGGAAGCCGTACTCGTCGCGAACGTCGAGGAGGCGCGGTACCGCGCCATCGCGAGCGAGGACGGCCGCCTGCTCGTCGAGGCGCGCTACGCCGTGAGAAACAACCAGCGCAGCTTCCTGAAGGTCACGCTCCCAGCCGACTCGACGATGTGGAGCGCGGCTGTCGCGGGCCGACCCGTCCGTCCGGGCGTGTCCAGCGCGGACGCAGTGCTGCTGCCGCTCGACAAGGGACGCCCCGGCGAGGATGCGCCGACTTTCGTCGTCGAACTGCTGTACCTGCAGCGCGTGGCGGGCTGGATCGACAAAGGGCTCGCCCGCGTCGCGCTGCCGGCGCTCGATCTGCCCATCTCGCGGACTGGCGTCGCGCTGCACTATTCGCCGAGGTTCGAGATCGATCCCCAGCCGGGCCTGTTCCGCGAGGCGACCGATCCGGGGCCGTTCGCGGAGGCGCTTCGACGTATTTCACCGTCGCTGGGGTCCGGCGCAACCGCGGGAGGGTTTACCAGCGGCCAACAGTCCGATGACAAGGACCGCGCGGCGTTGAAGGCGCTCGTCGATCGGTACAACGAATCGGGCGGCCGGACGGTCGTCGGATCGCTGCCGGTGCGGGTCGCGTTTCCCGCCGTGGGACCGTCGCTGTTTCTCGCCTCGGAGCTGACGCCGGAGGGGCAGGCTCCATCGGTCGACCTGAAGTTCAAGCGGACGCGATGAGGTGGATCATGCGCACCTTCAGACTCTCGTTGATGCTGGCGTCGTTCGTCGTCCCCGCGGTCGTCGCGTCCGCTCAGCCGGCGCCGCCCCGGCCCGCCGCGAGCCCGCGACTGGCGGAAGCCGCTTCGGTGGGGGCGGTCGTGCCGGCTGGCACGGTGACGCTGTCACTCCCCGAATACAACCGGCTGGTCGACCTGTCCACGCGACCCGTGCGGCCGCTCGATATCCCGCCAGTCGGGGCGGTGCTTGCCCGCGCCGACCTGCGCGTGCGCGTCGACGCCCTTGCCGCCCGTGGCACCTTCACCGTCGAGGGCGAAGTGCTCCGCGCGGGAACCACGCGTGTCGATCTCGTGGCGCGCGGCACGATCCTGGACGCGCGCGCGGCCGGCCGCCCGGTCCCGCTGCTGGCCGTCGGCAAGGGGCACGCCGCGCTCCTGTCGGGGCCCGGGCCGTTCTCCGTAGCGATCGACTGGGGCGCGCCGCTCCAGACCGTGCCGGGGCGCGTCTCCTTCGCGCTGCCCACGCCAGCCGCCGGAAGCGTGCGCGCCACGATCGACGTGCCCGGCGAGGATACCGACGTGCGCGTGTCGTCGGGGCTCATCACGCGACGGTCGTCCGCCGGAGGGCGCACGATCGCCGAGGTCACGCTGGATCCGGCGTCCGTGGCGGAGGTGTCATGGTCGGTGCGCGCGACCACGCCGGCAGCCTCATCACGGGACGCGAGGCTCCTGGCCGACGTGCTCTCGCTCGTCACGATCGCGGAGTCCGAGGTGCGTCTCGCGTCCCTGATTGACCTCACCGTCGTTCAGGGAGAACCGCGGACGATCGAAATCGCATTGCCGAAGGGGTATGAGGTCTCGTCCGTGACGGGTCCCTCCATCGAGACGAGCGACGAACGGGGCGGGCGTCTGATCCTGACGATGAACAACCCGGCGCTTCGCCGACATCAGTTCCTCGTCGCGCTCGAGCAGGCGCACGCCGGCGGATCGTTCGCGTTCGAGACCGGCTTCCCGGCAGTCCCGTCGGCCGAGCGGGAGCGAGGAGAAATCGCGGTGGAAGGCGTCGGCACGCTCGACCTTACGTCGCCGGAACGCGACGGCATGCGGCGCGTCGACGTCCGCGAGATCGATCCG
>Ga0187893_10014616_pt1 | contig 10667 bp, 5 predicted proteins | sample MA1701074metaG_FD_139574 | JGI IMG/M metagenome (GOLD analysis project Ga0187893, IMG submission 139574) | White microbial mat communities from a basaltic lava cave in the Kipuka Kanohina Cave System on the Island of Hawaii, USA - MA170107-4 metaG ...
ATCTCCTCGAGCGTGGTTTCGCCCCGCCGGACGAGCTCCAGCGCGGCTTCGCGCAGGCTCTGCGTGCCCGCGGCGCGCGCCGCGTCCTTGAGCGTGCGGACCGCCGCGCGCGCGACGATCAGTTCGCGCAGATCGTCGTTCATCACCAGCAGCTCGGCGATCGCTTTGCGCCCCCTGAAGCCGGAACCGCGGCAGTTCGCGCAGCCGCGGCCGGCGCATCCCCGGCAGACCACGCGCACCAGGCGCTGCGCCATCACCGCATTGAGGGCGGAAACGAAGTTGTAGGTGTCCACCCCCATGTGCAGAAAGCGCCCGATCACGTCGAAGACGTTGTTGGCGTGGACGGTCGTGTAGACGAGGTGCCCGGTGAGCGCCGACTGCACGGCGATCTCGGCGGTTTCCGGGTCGCGGATCTCGCCCACCATGATGCGGTCCGGGTCGTGCCGCAGGATCGAGCGCAGCCCCCGCGCGAAGGTGAGGCCTTTTTTCTCGTTCACCGGGATCTGGAGCACCCCGGGCAGCTGGTACTCGACCGGGTCCTCGATCGTGACGATCTTGTCCAGGCCCCTGTTCACCTCCGAGATCACCGCGTACAGGGTGGTGGTCTTTCCGCTCCCGGTCGGGCCGGTGACGAGGAGCATGCCGTAGGGGTCCGCGGAGAGGCGCCGCAGGCTGCCGACGACGGCAGGATCGAACCCGAGCTGCTCGAGCGTGAGGCCGCTCAGGCGGTCGGTGAGCGATTGCTTGTCGAGGATGCGCAGCACGGCGTCCTCGCCGTGCACGCTCGGCATGACGGACACCCGCACGTCGATCTCGCGGCCGCGGCTCGCGACCTTGAAGCGGCCGTCCTGCGGCACGCGTCGCTCGGCGATGTCGAGCTCGGCCATCACCTTGATGCGCGAGGTCGCCTGCTCGGCCAGCTCGATCCCTTCGACCGTGCGCACCGGGCTCAGCACGCCGTCGATGCGGAACTTGACCGCGAGGCCGGCTGGGCCTGTCTCGAAATGGATGTCGCTCGCCCCGGACTTGAGCGCGTCGTAGAGCGTCGAGTTGACGAGCTTGACGACCGGGCTGCCGGTTTCGTGGATCGCGGCGAGGGAGAGATCCTCGGCCTGCCCGCGCGAGTCGTCCGCGCGCCCCGCCACGGTCTTGACCGCGTCGATCGCTCGCAGGTCCTCTTCCTGCCGGGCGAGCCAGGCGCCGAGCTCGAGGGGATGCGCGAGCCGGTACTCGAACGGCTCGGCGATCCGGTCCTCTAGCCAGTCCCGCGTGCGCGCGTCGCGGGGATCGCTGAGCGTCACGAGGAGCAGCCCTGCCGGATTGCGCAGCGCGGCGCACGCGCGGCGCGAGGCATCGGCGAACGGCACGACCAGGAAGTCCGGGGCGCAGGCGCGCATCTCGTCCATGCCGATCGGCTCGATCCCGAACGTGGCGGCGGGCGCGTTCATTGCAGGCTCCCGGCCAGCTCGAAGATCGGCATGTACATCAGCACGACCACCAGCCCCACGGCGAGGCCGAGGACCGCCATCAGGATCGGCTCGAAGGCGCGCACGAAGGCCTCCACGAAGCGCTCGGTTTCCTCGTCGTGAAAGCGCGCGATGCGGTCCATCATCTCGCCCATCGCACCGCTGCGCTCGCCGACCGCGAGCATCCGGGTCGCGATCGGCGTCGCCAGGCCGACGGAGGTCAGCGCCTCGGAAAACGGCTTTCCTTCGGCGAGCAGCGCGCGCGCCCGCCCGAGCCGCTCGCGCAGCTGCGCGGCGAGCAGGTCCCCCACCATGTCCAGCGCCCGCAGCGCCGGAACGCCCGCGCGCAGGAGCATGCCGACCGTCCGGTAAAAGCGCGCGAGCTGGTAGATCCGCATCCGCTCGCCCAGAGCCGGCAGGCGCCAGAGCCTCGCGTTCAGCCCCGCGCGCACCCCCGCTTGCCGCAGGAGGAACCCGGCAAGGAGGGCGGCCGCAAGCGCGAGCGCCGCGGCAGCGACGCCATGCTGCTCGATCCAGCGCCCCGCGGCGAGGAGCACCGCCGAGAAGAACGGCAGGCCGGCGGAGATGTCCTCGTAGATGCGCGCAAAGCGCGGAACGACGTACAGCGTCAGGAACGCGAGCACGAGGCCGCCGACCACGAGCAGGATCGCCGGGTAGATGGCGGCCGAGGCGATCCTCTTCCGGACCTTGTCCAGTTCCTCGCGGTAGGCGATAAAGCGCGCGAGCGACTCCCTCAGGTCGCCGGTCTGTTCGCTCGAGCGAACCGTGGCGGCGTACAGCGCGGGAAAGTGCTGCGGGAAGCGTCCCAGGGCGCTCGAGAAGCGCTCGCCTTGGCGGAGCGCGCCGAGGACCTTGGAGAGGACGCGCCGCGTCTCCCCGGCAGGCGATTTCTCGGCGAGCGCCTGCAAGGCTTCCACCAAGTTCAAGCCGGCCTCGAGCAGTGCAAGGAGCTCGACGGAAAAGAGCACCAGTGGAAATCGATCCCGGCGCTCGAAAAGCGCGCCAAGGGCAAGCGTTCTCCCCTCGACGGAGAGCACCGCGTAGCCCTGCTGGCGCGCGAGGTCGCGCGCGATCGCCTCGTTGGCGGCTTCAAGCCGCAGCGCGATCACCCGTTGCGCGGCGTCCACTGCTTTGAGGTCGAATCGCACGGCACCTCATCAGTTGCCGATATCGGCGTCTTCGCCCCCGCCGCCCGGCCTTCCGTCCCTGCCGTAGGAAACAATGTCGTAATCGCCCTTGCTGCCCGGCGCCTTGTAGGCGTAGGGCCGGCCCCACGGGTCGAGGGGGACCGCTTTCCTCAAGTACGGCCCTTTCCAGGCGGGCTCGTTGGCGGGCTGCTCGACCAGCGCCTTCAACCCTTGCTCGGTGCTCGGGTAGCGGCGCAGGTCGAGGCGGTACTGGTCGAGCGCCTTTTCGAGCGCGTCGATCTGCGCTCTTGCGACCTGCACTTCGGACTTGCCGACCTGAGAGAAGTAGCGTGGAGCGACGTAGCCTGCGAGCAACGCGATGATCGCCACTACCACCAGAAGCTCGAGCAGTGTGAACCCTGGAGACGAAGAACGCGCGCCAAGCCTTTGATCTTGGGCCGGGCGGCGCGCGCGGCGCGAGCGGCAGGATTCATTTTCTCGCGATGGGCGGTCGGGGATCATGCGATACTCGCCGCGCAAGCTGCAGGTCTTCTCAGGGGGAAAGCGAGCTTCATGAACGTCCTGCTGGTGGACGACCAGTCGGTTATCCACGAAGTGGCGCGCGGCCTTGTGCGCAAGGCGCGCCGCGGCGCGAAGCTGCACGTCGCGACCGATCTCGAAGCCGCGATCGCGCTCGGCCGCGAGCTGGACGACTTGCGATTGGCGCTGCTCGAGTTGAATCTGCCCGGCTGCGCGGGGATCGAGGCGTTGACTCGCCTGCGCGCGGCGCTGCCGGGTGTTCCCGTGCTCGTCTACTGCGGGAACCACGAGCCCGCGCTCATCCGCGCCACCCTCGACGCGGGCGCGGCCGGCTATCTCTCCAAGTCCACGAAGGCGGGCGCGATGGTGGCAGTCGTGCGGTTGGTCCTCGCTGGAGTTACGTATGTGCCGAGTGAGGCCCTGCGCGGGGCGCCCAAGGGCGGTCAGCGGGCGCCGCGACTGCCGACGTCGGCGTACTCCTCCGACCTCACCGCGCGGCAGAGTGAAGTGCTCAACCTGCTGCTGTGCGGCCTGAGCAACGAGCAGATCGGGCGCCAGCTGGGAATCTCGGAGAACACGGTGAAGCAGCACCTGCACTGTGTTTTTCATGCCTTCGGCGTCTCCTCGCGCTCCCAGCTGATCGCGGCCGCCTCCCGCCGCAGCGTTCGGCTCAACTAGCAAATCTTGCTCCAGCAGCGTGCGCGCGGTCCAGCCGCGCGCGCAGTTCTAGAACCGGCGTTCTAGATCTCGCGTGGTTCTAGAACTGCTCTAGCACTTTCCGGTGATTTTCCCGCTGCGGACGATCTGACAAGCTTCTCCCGCGCTCGCCGACGCGCGGGTGGAGCAGCAAGGGGGAAGCATGGTCTATACATTTCGACGCCTACGTTCGCGCCGAGTCGTCGCGCTCGTCGCGACAGCTCTCGTGCATGCGTTTGCGCCAGCTGCTTTCGCGCAGACGCGCCCGTTCGTTGTCTACTCGAACAATAACTGGGCAAATACTGGCCCGGGGCCGTTCGCAACATACTTTGATCCAGATTCCCCCGCTGGCAAATACTGCGGGGAGTCCGGCTTGGTGCCGCACGTTGGGTGGATTGGCGGCACTGCCCCCTTTGCAACGGGACCCACTCCAGTCGGCGCATTTTGTGGCAGTGGCGATCTGAATCCGGCCAATGGCGTGAAAGCGGAGTTTCAGTGCACGGCCACGTTCTCTCCGGGGCCGGACGGAAACCTCTTCTGTCAGGTCGAGCACGGCTTTCCCGACCCACCGAAGTGCTATACGGGGTGCCCCGCCACCTCGAATCCCGTCATCATCGGGACGGGCAACAAGAGACAGGTTGAGCTCGACTATCGCAGCGGATCGCTGTTTCCTCTACTGTTCCAGCGGACATACAACAGCCTTTCCGCGTTCGACGGAAGGAGCGGTCGCAAGTGGAAACACAACTATGACCGCAGAGTCGTTTTCAATCCACTCAATCTGCGTGCCGTGCGCGCGGCGCGCGGCGACGGAAGAGTACTCACGTTCTGGCAGACGCCTTCCGGCACACATATCTCTGACCGGGACATCAACGATCGTATAACTCGCCTCACGGACGGAAGCGGGAACACGACCGGCTGGGTCTACGTCACGGGCGCGGAAGAGGAAACCGAAACCTACGATGCATCGGGGCGACTACTCTCAATCGCTACCAGATCGGGTGTAACGCAGACGCTGACTTACAGCGACGGAACGGCAACGCCTCCCAACGGGGGCGTGATCGAAGGCACCGCGACGCCGCTGCCTGCGGGACTCCTGCTCCGGGTTACTGATCACTTCGGCAGGACGCTCGGCTTCGGCTACAAGTCCGGCTTCAGCTCGAGCTTACTTGTGGCGAGGGTGACTGATCCAGCAGGGGGCAATTACACGTATCAGTACGACACGTTCAACAATCTGACCTCGGTGTCATCACCCGACGGGTTCGTCCGGACGTATCACTACAACGAAACGGGACTCGCGTCGGGTCCTCAGCGCTTTACCTCGCTCACCGGCATCACGGACGAGAACTCGAGCCGCTTCGCGACCTACACCTACGCCGCGGATGGCCGGGCGATCCGCACGGAGCATGCCGGCGGCGCCGAGCGACAGGACCTCGCGTACAACACAGACGGCACTGTGACCGTCACCGACGCCTTCGGGGTGCAGCGCACCTATGGATTTCAAACGACCATCGGCGTGCCGCGCGGCACGGGCATCGCGGGCGGCGCCTGCCCGAGTTGCGGACCCGCCTCGCAGTCCTTCGACACGAACGGCAACTTCGCCTCGCGCACCGACTGGAACGGCAACCGCACGAACTACACCTACGACCTCCCGCGCAATCTCGAAACGCAGCGGCTCGAGGGCCTCACCTCGAGCGGGGGCACGACTGCACAGACGCGGACGATCACGACAGAGTGGCATGCGACCTGGCGGTTGCCGACGCGGATCGCCGAGCCGCTTCGCATCACGACCAACGTCTACGGCGAGCCGAACGACCCCAACGCGGGCAACCGCGGAAGCCTTCTCTCGCGCTCGATCCAGGCGACGACCGACGCCAATGGCTCGCTGGGCATTGCCGCCACCCCTATGGGCGCGCCGCGCGTCTGGACCTATACCTACAACACCACTGGCCAGATGCTGACGATGAACGGCCCGCGCACCGATGTGGCGGACGTCACCACCTACACCTACCACGCGGCGAACGACCCGGACTTCGGAAAGCGCGGCAACGTCGCGACCATCACGAACCCCCTGGGGCACGTCACCACGATCGGCGCCTACAACGCCCACGGACAGCCCCTCTCGATGACCGACCCGAATGGGCTCGTCACCGCGATGACCTACGACCTCCGGCAGCGGCTCACCTCACGCACTGTGGGAGGGGAAACCACGGGCTACGAGTATGACGGCGTGGGGCAATTGACGAAGGTGACGCTGCCGGACGGCTCGTTCCTTTCTTACAGCTACGACGGCGCCCACCGCTTGACGGGCATGCAGGACAACCTCGGTAACCGAATCGCCTACACGCTCGATGCGATGGGCAACCGCACGCAGGAGCAGGGGTTCGATCCCGCCAACAGCCTCGCCCAGACCCGCAGCCGCGTCTACTCCAACCTCAACCGACTGTTCCAGGAGATCGGTGCGCAGGCGCAGACCACCGAGTACGGCTACGACACGCAAGGCAACGTCACGAGCGTCAAAGATCCCCTGAACCGCACCACGGCGAACGCTTACGACGCGCTCAATCGCCTCGCGCAGGTGACCGATCCCGCGAGCGGAGTCACCCAATACGGCTACAACGGCCTCGATGCCCTCACATCCGTCAGTGACCCACGCAACCTCGTGACCGGTTACACCGTGGACGGGTTAGGCAACTTGACGCAACAGTTGAGTCCGGACACGGGAACCACCGCCAGCACATACGACGCGGCGGGGAACCTCTTCACCCAGACGGATGCCAAGGGCCAGGTGACGACGTATGGCTACGACGCGCTCAACCGCGTCACCTCGATCACTTTCCAAGACGGCTCGAAACAGACCTACGCCTACGACCAAGGAACCAATGGCATCGGGCGCCTGACGGGTATCACCGAGCTCAACCCCGCGCAGCAGGTGCTCTCGACGATCGCCTACCTTTACACCGTGCACGGGCGCGTCACTTCCGAGACGCGCACGATCGGTGGCGTTTCCTACGCCACCGGCTACAGCTACGACAGCGCCGGACGCATGAGCGGCATGACCTATCCCTCGGGACGGGCGCTCACCTACAGCTTCGACGCTCTCGGGCGGGTGAGCCAGGTCACGACCACAAAGGACAGCCAGACCCAGACCGTGGTGCAGAACGTCCAGTACCACCCCTTCGGCGGCGCGAAGAGCTGGACGCTCGGCAACGGCCAGATCTACTCGCGCACGATCGACCTGGATGGCCGGATCGCCTCCTACTCGCTCGGCGGAGCGAACTACGCGATCCGCTTTGATGCTGCGAGCCGCATCAACTGCATTGCCCAGGACTGCAGCCCGGCCGTGCCCAACATCTACGGCTACGACAACTTGGACCGCCTGACGAGCGCAGTGCTCCCGGGCTCCAACTTCGCCTACAGCTACGACGCGGTGGGCAACCGCCTCACCAAGACGACGGGTGCGGCGACCGACACCTACACCTATGGCCCGACCTCCAACCGCATCGCGACCCTGGCGCCTGCTTCGGGACCGGTTCGCAGCTTCACCTTCGATGCCAACGGCTCCACCACCGCGGACGGCCTCAACACCTACGCCTACGACACCCGAGGCCGCATGGTGCAGGCGACCAGCGTGATCGGGGCCACGAGCTACCAGGTGAACGCGCTCGGGCAGCGGGCTAGGAAGACGAACAGCCAGGGCGACGCGGTCTTTCACTACGACACGCGCGGGCGGCTGATCGCGGAAACGGACCCCGGCGGCGGGGCGAAGCGCGAGCTGATCTACCTCGGCGACATTCCGGTGGGGGTGGTGCAATGACCCCCGTCCTGAGGAAGCTCTGGATTGCCGCGCTCGCATTCCTTCTTGGCGCCACGGCACAGGCGCAGATCGCCTACCGCGCCGGGTCCTCAGTTTCGGTGGTGTCCACCGACGTCATGTACGTCGGCACCGGCGGGGAGGCAACAGCCGCCAGCGGGAACGTGACCGCCCCCCTGCCCGCGAACTGGCAGGTGAACGACCTGTGGCTTGCCGTCATCGAGTCGCGCGACAACGTCCAGGCCACCATGCCCGCGGGCTGGACGCTGCTCAACGAGGCGGGCGGGGCGGGAGGGCTTCACCGCGCGACGCTTTTCTGGAAGCGGGCGGCGGCGGGGGACGCTGCTCCGCTGGTCACCCACCCGGGAGGCGGGCGCATCGTGGCCACCATCGCCGGGTTCCGGCGCGTGGACCTCGATCAGCCCTTCGATGTGCTCAACAGCTTCACCGGCTCGCCCGCGGACCTCACGACCGAGGCGGCCTCGATCACCACCGAGTCGCGCAGCATGCTCGTCTTCACCGGCCACATCGGGGCCTTCGCCACCGCGAACGGCGCCCTGAGCGGCAGCTCCCCCTGGGTCGCAGGCGCCTTCGGCAAGACGGGGGGCTCGGGCGACGGGGTGTCGGTGGAACTGCACTACTCGGACATGCGCGAGCCGGGGGCGCAGGCCGCGCTCACCCTCACCCACGCCGAGAGCGGCGAGAGCCACGGGGCGCTGCTAGCGCTCAAGCCCGACGGGAAGCTGATCGTCCCCCGCCCCGCGGGCGTGGCGGCGAACGACCTGATGGTCGCCTCGATCGCCATGCATGGGGGGCTCGGGGTGGCGCCCACGGTGAGCCCGCCCGCAGGGTGGGTGCTCGTGCGCCGCAGCGCCACCGCAGGCGGGGCGCTCGAGGTGTACCGGAAGACCGCCACAGCCTCGGAGCCCGCGAGCTACACCTGGGTGGCGGAGGCCAAGGGCGGTGCGGCGCTCGGCATGCAGGTATTCTCGGGGGTGGATGTCGCCAACCCCATCGACGTGGAGGACGGGCAGAACACCGCAAGCGGCCTTGCGCACGCGACCCCGAGCGTGAGCACCACCGTTGCCAACACCATGCTCGTCACGAGCCATGCGTACCTTTCCTCGGACAGCTGGACTCCCCCTGCCGGGATGACCGAGACCATCGACGTGTCCACTTACCCCGGGCCGCTCGCCTGGGGACTGTCCCTGGAGATGAACTACGCCCCGCAGGCCGCGGCAGGAGCTACGGGCGCGAAGACCGCGACGGTGGCGAACAATGCCGACAACGGCCACACGCACATCCTTGCCCTCAGGCCCGGCGCGGCCACGCAGAAGCTTCACTTCGTGCACCCGGATCATCTGAACACACCACGGCTCGTGGCCGACTCTACGGGTACGACGGTGTGGCGGTGGGATCAGCAGGAACCGTTCGGCAACAACCCGGCGGATGAGAACCCGAGCGGCCTCGGCAACTTTGACCTACCGCTACGACTGCCGGGGCAGTACTTCGACAAGGAGACGAACCTAAGCTACAACTACTTCCGGGACTACGACCCAAGTCTCGGAAGATACGTCGAAAGTGACCCAGTTGGGCTGAGGGCCGGGATCAATACCTACGCCTACGTCCACAGCTCCTCACTGATCTTGGTCGACATTCGCGGAAATCAATCAAGGTTGCCGTTCGTCGACACTCTGAAGGAACTGCTAATTGAATTCTTTCTTGAGGAGACTGCAAAGAACGTCCCGCAACCGGGCACATATGGCGGGATGATTGGAAAACTGATTTGCGACAACACCAAAGGGCAGGTCACCAGCAGCTATCAGACTTGTATGGCGGGAGTTGGAAATACTGAGGGCTGTTCGCTATTCCAAGTGGCAGGCGTCGAGGCCATTCAGAAGTGTATCGACGGGTGCCGCAACGCGATCAAGAAGTGCAACCCGATCTGCCCGCCATGAGGACATCGAACAAGTCATACGTACACGACCGCTTGCGCGTCGCGCTCGGCTGGTGGGTTGTGGCGACGTGGGGCTTATTTCTTGCCACGTTTCCCACCACCCTCGCATTCTCAATCGATGCGAGCAAGATCGCCTTTCTCGCTTGCGGAGTAGCAGGCGTAGCGGGCGGAGTATTGGCCATTCGGAGCCGGAGAGCATGGCTACAACTTATTGCGCTCGCGTTTACTCTGTTGTCCCTTCTCTATGTGTTCTACTGGACATCGGTCATAGACCAAATTCTCCAAGGCGAGTCCGAAAAGACTCTATCGCAGGCGGCGGCACGGATTTGGCAGATGACGAGCATGTCAATCGAGGCGGGCGGTAGATTTGGTGGGCTATGGGGAAGAATTGCTTCTGTTTACCGCGAGTTGCTGATGCCCATCATTCAGCTGGTTGCCGTAGCGTTCTTCATCGCGTGGCAAGTTCGTGATCGGAGTAAGTCTCTGTAATGGTCACGTCGATCATCTGAACACGCCGCGGCTCGTTGCTGACGTCGCCCCGCCAAGGTTCTGATGCGGCGGCACGTGGTTGTAGAAGAAGCGGAACTCCCCGAGCGCTGCGTTCAAGCTGCCCGGCGACTGCACCGCGAGGCGGTCGAGCTTTGCCTTGAGCGTGCCGAAGAAGCGCTTTCTGCCAGGGGCAGTGCGGATCGATCCTGTGCTGGCGGATGCCGAGGAGCAAAAGCGCGAGGCGGAAGGTCCGGGAGGCGAAGACCGGCAGCGCCCAGCTCGACTTGGCTGGCAGCGCCTCGAGCCAGAGGACCGCGCGGCTCGCGTGCTCGAGGATGCCGAGCACGGCGTGCGTGCGCGCATCGAGCGTCGTCTTGCCGGTCAGATCGGCCGCCCAGACCAGGTTGCGGGGCACGCGACGCGGCCGGGCGTTCCTCAGCGCGCCCGCGGGCCGCGCCTGGCTGGTGAGCGCCATGATGATGAGCTCGGGCCGCTCGCGGTGGTAGCGGCTGCTTGAGACGACCACGGCGGGCCGTCGCTTGGTGGCGGACTGATCGGTG
>Ga0187893_10014617_pt1 | contig 10666 bp, 10 predicted proteins | sample MA1701074metaG_FD_139574 | JGI IMG/M metagenome (GOLD analysis project Ga0187893, IMG submission 139574) | White microbial mat communities from a basaltic lava cave in the Kipuka Kanohina Cave System on the Island of Hawaii, USA - MA170107-4 metaG ...
CGAGAGCTTTCTGGCCAAGCTCCACGACGCGGCGCAGTCCCTCGGTGTCACCGACCGCCAACGCGTGCTGAGGCTGGTGGTCAAGGAGGTCCAGGTCGGGCCCGACTCGATCGTCATCAAGCACTCCATCCCCCTGCCTGACCACCACCCGAGCCCGGGTTATCTATTGCGTACGTGGCATCACGATGCTCCGATCTGGCTGATCACGATGGGCCGACGCACGCAGTTCGTAATCCAGATGAGGAAACAATCCCATGCCACTAGGGTCTCCGGGTCGTTCTCCGACAAGCCCGAAACGTACGGCCGCGCGCCTCTGCAATTCCTAAGTTGAGCTTCGCACCGGTCGAGGCGGGCCGGGCCAGGTGAATGTAGTGGACCCGCTCAAAACCTTGGCACATGGGTGCTACCGCAGGCTCGCCGTCATCCACGACGATCAACTCTCGCTCCGGGTAACGTTGCCGATTGAAACAGCGCAAGGCCTGGGCAAAGAGACGGGGGCGATTGCGGGTGGCCATGATGCAGGAGATCAAAGAATTTACCATCCGAGTCCGAGACCGCCGCTCAATCCAACAACAATGCTCACCATTTAAGCATAGTGCCGCAGAGCCGAAATTTTCAAAAGATTGCGCCACGTCATCTGACGACAGCTCCCGGTCCAGCTGTACCACCAGCGGTAGACCGATGCACTGGCCTGACGATAATCTTCACCTCGAGAGGCAACCTCGTGATACGAGGCACGAGCATGCGCGGACGAGTCCAAACTCGGTCGTTCGCGCAACCTGGCCGGTCACCAGAGCGAGCCCGCCGAGCAGCATGGAGGCCCCCCGCTCCTCCAACAGTTCGACCCCCTCTTGCTCGATACCCTGCCGATTGGGTGGCGGGAGGTGCACCTCTCGACCGTCAGGGAGCACGATCTTCCGGCGGAGGAACGCATCGGGGTGCAGAACGAGTGGCAACCAGTCGGACGAGTTTCTTTACGAGACCGGGCTCGCGCGAGGCATCACAGCTGGATGTGGAGCACGCCGCCAGTCACTTCGACTTCCTCAACGACGCTGCAGACGACTTCCTCATGACGCCGTAGACACACGGCGCCACCGTGCTGGTCAAGAAGCTGCTTGAGCGGCGCGAGGCCCGCGATTGTGCGCCCCGCCTGGCCGGTTTCTCCGCGCATCATCCCCTTGCTCTCCCGTGGGTCCCGTCAATCGCAGGACACTCGACTCGACCCACGCCCTTGACGCATGGGCGGCTTCGGGATAATTTGGTCCAAAAGACTATTTTGGTCTTGAAAGGACCGAGACATGGCCAAAGAGGTATCGATCGGCGAAACGAAGGCCCGGCTCTCGAGTCTGATCAACGCGGTCGCCTTCGGAGGGGAGCGGATCCTCATCCAATCGAGGGGGCGGCCGAAAGCGGCGCTGGTCAGCGTGGAGGACCTGCGCCGTGTAGAGGGAAGCTACTCCGGCCGGCCGTCCAAGGCCCAGCGCCTCCTCGCTCTCGCCAGCGCCGATCGGGTGAGGAAGGCACTCAGGGGACTCAAGCTGACGGACTCGGTGAAAGAACTCCACCAGATGAGGGAGGGCCGCTCGCGTGGCCGCTCGTAAGCCTCCGCCCCGAGAGGCCCGCGAGGTCGGCGTCGTGGTGGATGCGAGCGTCATCTTGAAGTTGGTCCTGCCCGAAGACGGGAGCGAAGAAGTTGGGCGGCTGTGGCGCCAATGGGCCGAGCAAGACACAGAGATCGCCGCCCCGTTTCTCCTCGCGTACGAGGTCACCTCCGTACTCCGGAACAAGGTGTTTCGCGGAGAATTGTCCCCCGAGGCCGGGGAAGCGGCATTCGTCGCCTCTCGAGCACAGGAGGTCGCCCTGCGCCACCCCGAGGGTATCAGGAAAGAGCCTGGGGGATTGCGAAGACCTGGAACCTCCCCACGAGCTACGACACGGCTTACCTCGCACTCGCCGAACTGTTGGACTGTGAATTCTGGACGGCGGATCGCCGGCTGGACGCGAACCTTCGAAAGAAGGTGCCGAGACTGCGGCTCATCGCCGGCTGATCTTTCGATGTGAACCGCAGCTGGTCCTCAGGCTCATCGGCCACGGCCTGGAGCAGGACGAAGGGAACGTCGGTGCCGATGACCGCAGCCGCTTGGAGCAGTCGCTTGTGCTCCGGATCCAGCCGGTCAATCGTGCCGCCAGCATCGCCTGGGCCGTGCGCGGGACCTGGAGGCCTTCCACGATCCGGGTCGGGCGATATGCGCCACGCGGCCGGTGGCGGCAGGAGCAGGATCACCAGAAGCAGGAGCAAACGGACGGTGCCTCCCCCAGTCGAAGATGACCTATCAGACGTTGCCTCTCTGCTGAGCAGCAGCCGCGGACAGAGAATCACCCGAGCGCGGTCATCTCGGCTTCGACCTGCCCAAGATAGAACCGCATGTCCATGGCGCGGTACATCGCGGCCGCGGTGGTGAGGTGCTCGCGCGCCGGCGCGCGGCTGCCCGCGCGCCGGGAGAGCTTGCCGAGGCCGAGGTGGCAGTGGGCGGCGAGCGGACGCATGCCGCGCGGCTCAGCGAGGGCCAGCGCCTCGCGGTAGTGGGCCTCACCGCGCTCGGCGTCGAGCCGGTCGGAATGGGCCGCGATGTCGCCGAGCAGGTGTGGCACATAGGCTGCGAACCCGGGATGACACGGCGAGGATTCGACCACGCGGTCGCACAGGCTCCGCGCCTCGTCGAGCCGGCCAAGCAATAGCGCGGCGCGACTCAGCGCGTGATAGGCCCACGCGCGATCGGCGTACATGCCCCGCTCCGCCTGACACTGGAGGAGTTGCTCGCCCTCCCGGAGCCGGTTTTGCGCCTCGCTTGCCTCGCCGAGCTGTGCTAGCACCCAGGCGGAGGAGGCGGCTGCGGTGGGAAGCAGGACGGCGAAGTTTCCCGCCCTGGCCAGAGCGATGGCGTGCTCGATCGATGAGCGCGCCTTCACCCAGTCGCCCTCGGGGAGGTGGAGCGTCGCCGAGGCGTAGTAGGCCAAGCCCACCGTGGACGCATAGTGCGTCGCCTCGGCCAGCCGGATCATCTCGGCTTCGTGGTCGGCCGCGTCGGTAAATCGGCCGAGCTGAGCGAGGCTCTCGACAAGCCAGACACGATAGTAGACCGACGCCGGCGCGGGGAGCCCGAAGAACTCGTGGATCGAGTCGCCGGCCAACGCTGCGAGATTGTCGGTGGCCAGTTCGATCGCCCTCTCATAGTCGCCTCCGAAGTAATGTGCCTGCTGGACATAGGCCGTGCTCGCGATGCGAAGCCTCGCGTCCCCGAGGCGCGCGGCGATCTCTAGCGCACGGGTGCCAGTCACGAGCGCCTCGTCCAACTCGCCGCGCATCGAGTGAGCGTGAATCAGGAACCCGTAGACTCGGCCTTGCCGGCGATCGTCAGCCAACCGCTCGGCGATGGCCTCAGCCTCGCGCAGACGTTCCGCCGACCGCCGAGACTCTCCGAGCTGGCTGAGCACCGACCGCAGTTCGAGAAGGATGTCGAACGACTGTTCCAGGGTGGATCGGCTCTCGGGCACCGCGTCGAGGGCAGCCAGTGCTTGCTCGAACCAGCCCCGGGCGTCATGAGGGGCCGATCGCGCAGCGGCCTTGAGGCCGGCCTCCCGGAGATAATGCACCGCCTTCTCCCTCAGCTCGCCCCGGACGGCATGATGGGCAAGCCGCTCGATCTCTCCCGCGAGGCGATCACGGTACAGTCTCTCGATGGCGTCGACGATGCGTGCGTGCAACTCGTGCCGACGCTCCCGCAAGAGGCCGCTGTAGGCGACTTCGTGGGTGAGCGCATGCTTGAACGTGTATTCCAGATCCGGAAAGAGCCGCGTCTCGTAGAGGAATTCTGCGGCCTGCAGGTGAGCCAGCTCGGCGCGCACCTCGGGCTCCGGTGCATCGACAAGGGCCAGGAGCAGCGGCATCGGCACGTCCTTGCCGATGACGGCGGCGGACTGGAGCAGACGCTTGGCCTCAGGCGCCAGGCGATCGATCCGTGCCGCCAGGATAGCCTGCACGGTGGCAGGGATTCTCAGGTGTTCGACGGTCCGGGTCAGACGGTAGGCGCCGCGCTCGCCGGCAAGGGCCGCCGTCTCCACCAGGGCCCGCACACTCTCCTCAAGGAAAAGGGGATTCGCTTCCGTCTGCTCGACCAGGCGCTGCTTGAGCAGGGCGAGGCTGGGGTCGTCGCCGAGCAGCGCTTCCAGCAGTTGCCCGGCACTCTCGGCGACAAGCGCGTCGAGCCGCATCTGGCTGTATGCCGTCTTGCTGGCCCAGTCATGCTGGTACTCAGGGCGATAGTTCACGAGCAGGAGCAGACGCGCCGAGCCGAGGCTGTCAACCAGGCTGTCGAGGAGGGCCTGCGTCTGGCCATCGATCCAATGGAGATCTTCGAAAACCACGAGCAGGGGTTGTACCTGGCTCTCGCGCAGGAGCAGGCGCTTGACCGCGTCCAGCGTGCGCTGGCGTCGCTGGGGCGGGTCTAGGGTCTGCCAGGTTGTGTCTTCGACTGGTACATCCAGGAGCGCCAGGAGTGGGGGCAGTAGGAACTCGAGCGCCCGATCCAGGCCCAGCACGCGGCCCAACACCTTGGCGTGCATATCCCGGTGGTCGTCGCGGTCGCCGATCTTGAAGTAGCCCTTGAGCAGGTCAATCACGGGTCGGTAGCTGGTGGCCTTGCCGTAGGAGACAGACGAGGCCTCCAGGATCAGCCAGTCTTGCACCCGATGCGAGTGGGTGAACTCGTAAGTGAGCCGCGACTTGCCCACCCCGGCCTCGCCGACGATGGCGACTATCTGGCCGTGCCCGCCAGCGGCCTGGCCGAGGACCCGCCGCAGGTGCTCGACCTCGGCCTCGCGGCCCACGAAGCGCGTGAATCCTCGGAGCGCGGCGGCCTGCAGGCGCGTCCGGGCCTGGCCAGCCCCTATCAGCTCGAAGATCTCGATCGTGTCCGAGAGGCCCTTCACGGGGATGGGCCCGAGCGACCTCACCTCGACGTAGCCTTCAGCAAGCCGGGCGGTCTCGCCCGTCAGCCGCACAGTCCCGGGCGGCGCGAGCTGTTCCATCCGGGCCGCGAGGTGAGTGCTCTGGCCCACAGCGGTGTAGTCCATGTGGAGATCGCTGGCGATGGTGCGAACCACCACCTCTCCCGAATTCAGCCCAACCCTGATCTGAACGAGAACGCCCTGCGCCCGGCGCAGTTCCTCGGCGTATCGCTTGACCGATTCCTGCATCCCGAGCGCGGCGTAGCAGGCGCGCACGGCATGGTCCTCGTGCGCCAGCGGTGCGCCAAACAGCGCCATGATCCCGTCGCCCATCACCTGGTTCACGGTGCCCTCGTAGCGGTGGACCGCTTCCATCATGTGCTCGATGACGGCGTCGAGGAGCTTACGAGCTTCCTCGGGGTCCCGGTCGGCGAGCAGCTCCATCGAGCCCTTCAGGTCGGCGAAGAGGACCGTGACCTGCTTGCGTTCGCCTTCCAGGGCGGCCTTGGAGGTGAGGATCCTCTCCGCGAGGTGCTTGGGGGTGTAGGACTGGGGGGATGCGAATCGTGCCGGCTCGGTCCCGGCAGTGCCGGTCGGCTTCCCGCATTCCAGGCAGAACTTGGCGCCTGCAGGCAACTGGGTGCCGCACTGGACACACGCGGCGGCGAACGGGGCTCCGCACTCCAGACAGAACTTCGCGTGCGGTGGGTTCTCGTGCTGGCAACGGGGACACTGCATCCTGGAGCCCCCTTCGCCCCAGCCAGATTAGCCGAAGCCTTCGCCTACCCTAGTCGGGATGCCACGGATGGGCAAGGGCTGCGTAAGGACGGTGCTGCGTAAGGACGGTGCTGCGTAAGGACGGGAACGTCAGCGACCAAGAGCATAGACAAGGCAGCCCTAGCTGACCTCGGCCCCCAGCACCGGCTCCAGCCACACCGTGTCCTTCCGTCGTTCGAGATCCGCGAAGGGCGACGTCGAACGCGCGAGCAGCTGGGCGTCAGTACACAGGCCGTCCAGTGCTCCGCGGCTGAGCCCAAGGTCCACGAAGCCGCGATAGAGAAGCCGGTCGCCGTCCGAGCTGAACCTCGGCCCACGCCGCCAGGCCGTCCGCGGACAAGCGACGCACGGGAAGCACGAGGCGTTGATCGCGGATCTGCTCTTCGAGCGCTGTGCGACGCTCGCGCAAGGGACGCGCTGCAACCTCACCGTCGAGGATCAGGCTCGTCGCCGGCAGCGCGGCGATGGCCTCCGCAAGGCCGGGGAACCGCTGCGAAGGTCGACACCGCGGCGACCGATCAGGCGGCCGTGCTCCATACTGTCGTGCCGCATTGCGACATGAATAGCGGTTCATGTCTTCCAGGAGGGGGGCATATCCCGAAAATCAACAGTTCGCCCGAATTGACACATCGCACATAGCCAAGACGGCGATTCTTTCTGCGCGGAGGAACGTGCATGCCGACAATCGCGCAGCGCCTCAAGCAACCGTGGGTCCGCGCGGTGACGACCGGTGTCATGGGCGCGGCGATCGTGACCGGGATCTTCATTCTCGCGGGCGGGGGCGTCTCCGCGCGCGTGTTCCTCGTCCCGCTCGTCTACGCCGGAACGATCGCCGGTGCGGCCGCGCTGGTGCTTCCATGGGTCGAGCGTTGCGAGATGCGGCTGCCCCCCATCGCCCAGCGTGCTGTCGTCGCGGTCACGTTGATTGGGATCGCCGCGCTGGGCGCGCTGGCGGCCGGCGGGGTCGTGCTCGCGACGGGCCTCGTGCCGGCGGAACGCTCTCGGAGTGTCACGACCTCGGGCCTGGGCATTGCGCTGCTGGTGGCGGTGCTGCTGTTCACGCACGAGATGGCGCGGGAGCGCCGGGCCAGGGCAGAGCGGGCGCTCGAGGAAGAAGCGCAGCGTCGGCAGGAGGCTGAGCGGCTCGCGACCGAAGCGCGGCTGGCCTCGTTGGAGTCGCGGTTGAAGCCGCACTTCCTGCGCAACGTGCTGAACACGATCTCGCAGCATATCGTGGCCGATCCGCCCAAGGCCGAACAGCTCCTCGATCAGCTGTCAGGCCTCCTGAGCGCGTCGCTGGAGTGGACGACGCGGCGGACCGTTCCCCTCCGGGAGGAAGTCAAGATGGTCTGGGACGTTCTCGACCTCGAGCGGGCCCAGCTGGGAGATCGGCTGCGCTGGCATCTCGATTCGCTGCGGGAGGTCCACGGCTGTGAGGTGCCGCCATTCTCGCTGCAGAATCTGGTCCACAACAGTATCAAGCACGTGGCGGCGCGGCGGCCCGAGGGCGCGGCGATCCGTGTCGAGGGGGGAATCAGAGATGACGGCCAGCTCGCCCTGTCGGTGTGGGATGACGGGCCGGGGTTCGACCTGGCCCAGGCGCCGAAGGGGCACGGGCTCGACACATTGCGCCTGCAGCTGGCTACCCTCTACGGCGAGGGGGCGGGGCTGGAGGTACGGCGCGAGGACGCGGGCACGCGGGTGGTGATGTGGCTGCCGGCGTCGGAGTCGCTGAGGAGTCCGGCATGAGCCGCCGGCTGCGCGCCTACCTGGTGGACGACATCGAGGCGGCCAACCTGCGTCTCGCCCGGACGCTCGAGGAGACGGGCCGGGTGGAGGTGGTCGGGAGCACGACCCAGCCGCTGCTGGCCCTGGCCGAGATCCCGGAGCGTGACGTCGACGTCCTGTTTCTCGACATCGAGATGCCCGGGCTCGACGGTTTCGATCTGCTGAGGCGGCTCGCGGTGAATCCTCAAATCGTGTTCGTGTCGGGGCATGACGAGTATGCGCGGCGGGCGTTTGACGAGCGGGCGGTGGACTACTTGATGAAGCCGGTGACGCGGGAGCGGCTGGCCCAGGCGCTGGATACCCTGGAGGCGCGGCGGGCCGATCCGGAGCGGGAGCGGCTGGGGGAGCTGGTAGAGCGTCTGGAGGGCTACCGAGCCCGCCGTCCCACCGTCCAGTACGCGGAGCGGGTGAGCGTGGACCTGGGGCAGGGCGGCCTCGACTTGATCAATGTCGCCGCCATCAGCCACTTCGTGGCGCAGGGCCGGGGGACGCTGGCCATGACCGAGGAGGGGGCACGGCTGGTGAACTCTCCGCTGGGGGAGCTAGAGAGCCGCCTGGAGCCGCGAAAGTTCTGCAGGATCCACCGCAACGTGATCGTGAACCTGGATTGGGTGCAGAGTATCGTGCCGCCCCGGGGCGGGGGGTTGATGGTCAAGCTGAAGGACAAGGACCGGACGGAGCTGGAGGTGGCACGCGAGCGGGTGAGGGGGCTCAAAGAGCGGTTCGTGCTCTGAGCGGGTGTGCTGGCAAGGAGGGAGGGACGGCCATGAGGACGCGGCTGCGGGCAGTGGCGGTCGATGACGAGTCTGTGGGGCTGCGGAGGATCGTGCGGCTGCTAACGGAGACGGGCCGGGTGGAGGTCGTGGGGACGGCGGGCAATGGGGCCGAGGCACTTGCATTCCCGCGGTGGTCGGAGGTGGACGTCGCTTTTCTGGACATCAATATGCCGGGCATGACAGGCATCGAGCTGGCGCGCCGGTTGCCGAGCGACCCGCTCGTGGTGTTCGTCACCGGCGATCTCGGCCATACGATGCAGGCGCTTCGGGTGAACGGGGTCGACTGTCTGCATAAGCCGGTCGGGCACGATGACCTCGAAGACATGCTTATCCGGCTGGAGGCGCGGGTGGCCGATCCGGCCCGACAGGGGGCCCGCGTGATCGGCGACCGGGTGGCCCGCTATCTTCAGGCGGGCACCGGACGGGGAGCGGCAGGCCCGATCGAGCACGTCGAAGGCCACGTGGGCCACAGCGTGACGAGCGTGGACCTCGGGACGATCACCCACTTCGCGTCGGACGACCGGCTGGTGTACGCGATGACGACCACGAAAGAGTCGCACGTGGTGGACGCCTCGCTGGATGAGCTGGAGCGGCGCCTGGATCCAGCCCGGTGGGTGCGCATTCATGCGAGCTGTATCGTGAGCCTGGCCCACGCGGAGCTGATTGCTGGCCGGTTCTGGCGGCCGCCACTCGTTCGGCTCAAGGACGGCACGGAGTTCAAGGTGGCCCCTGAGCGGGTGCGGTCGCTGAAAGAGCGGTTCTCCCAGCACTGGCGACGGCTCGAGATCGGGAGGGTCTGACGAGCTTCTCCGTAGGGATGGCACGCCGGCGCGCCACACGCGCTCGCGCTCATCATGGGGTCCGGTCAGAAGCGCTGAGCACGCGGGAGACAGCTCACTCTCCCGGGGAACGGGCCCAAGGCGCCGGCCGCATGATCGGCCGGAGTCCCGCGCTGCTGGCGTTACTGGGCCGGATCGCCAGCGTCGCGCCCACCGAAGCCACGGTGCTGATCCGGGGGGAGCGGGGCACGGGCAAGGAGCTGGTGGCGGACGCGATCCATGATGGGAGTCGGCGGCGGGCCGGGCCCTTCATCAAAGTCAACTGCGCGGCGCTTCCGGGAGAGCTGCTAGCCAGCGAGCTGTTCGGTCACGAGCGCGGGGCGTTCACGGGGGCGCATGAGCGGCAGGAGGGGCTCCTGGCGGCGGCACACGAGGGGACCCTGTTCCTCGACGAGATCGGCGACCTGTCAAACGCGGGGCAGGCCATTCTCCTGCGGTTCCTCCAGAATCGCGAGGTGCGGCCGATTGGCGCGCGGCGCCCCTACCAGGTCGACGTGCGGGTGATCGCGGCGACAAACAAACACCTCGAGAAGGCGATGGCCCGGGGGAAGTTTCGGGCCGACTTCTACGACCGACTACAGGAAGTCGTGGTGGAAGTGCCACCGTTGCGGGAGCGGCGGGAGGACATTCCACTCCTCGTCGAGCACTTCCTGGGGATCGCCAGTGCGCGCCATGGCCGACCTCGGCCAGCGCTCCGACCCGAGGCTTGGCGCGCCCTGCAGGGTCACGACTGGCCGGGGAATGTCAGAGAGTTGGAGCACACGCTCAGCAGCGTCGTCACCTTCGCGGGCCCCGATCCGATTCGGGCGTGGGAGCTGTGGTCTCGCGAGAGCCCAGCCGTCGAGGCAGTTGGGCAGAGTTGCGCTCCGGCCAAATCGCGCACCGCAGACGAGGGGTCGCGGCTGGCAGCGGCGGAGGTCACACATCCGGCGGCGATCAGCGTTCGGCAGCGGGCCGCGCTTGATCTTGTTGGGCGCCGCGGGGCGGTACGCCCCTTGGACCTCATGCGCCGCTTCGGAGTCTCGCGCGAGACGGCGCGGCAGGACCTGGGGCTCCTGGTGGCGGCCGGGTTCCTCCGCCGCGATGGGGCGGGGCGGGGGGTACGGTACGTGGATCGTCGCACATGAGGGCTGTCGTATTACATGGTCTGGTACCTGGACCAGAACTACGCCCGCGATTCCGCCGACGGAGTGCGAATCCAGGCGTACTAGGTGCAGCGCAGCCGGTCGAGCTCGACGTCGTGACGGAGCCATGCTTGGGGCCCCTTGGTGACGGTTCGGCTACGCCATGGAACGACCCCGACCCATCGGCGTTACGACTAATAGAGCATCGCGGAGACGTCGTAGAGGAGTCGCGTGTGTTATCTCCCGCGCTCTTTCGCGACCGAAATGTCAGGGTTGAGCGCGAAGGTGTGATGGCCGGATCCCGCAGTGCGGGGTCCGGCCAAGAGGGGCAGGAGGTGGCGGAGAGTGGGAAGGC
>Ga0187893_10014618_pt1 | contig 10666 bp, 7 predicted proteins | sample MA1701074metaG_FD_139574 | JGI IMG/M metagenome (GOLD analysis project Ga0187893, IMG submission 139574) | White microbial mat communities from a basaltic lava cave in the Kipuka Kanohina Cave System on the Island of Hawaii, USA - MA170107-4 metaG ...
AATCGGTCAACCGATGAACATCGCAGTTGCCGACGCAGGGGGCAATCTGATAGCTCACGTGAGGATGGACGGAGCTTGGCTGGGCAGTATCGACATTTCAATCAAGAAAGCCTATACCTCCCGCGCCTTCGATATTGCAACCAAGGACTTGGCTGCGCACAGCCAGTCTGGCGGACAGTTTTTCGGAATCCACGCCTCCAATGACGGCCGCATCATGATCTTTGCTGGCGGTGTTCCTCTGAAGCAAAACGGCAAGGTGGTGGGTGCTGTCGGCGTCAGCGGCGGTTCCGGAGAGCAAGACCATGCGGTGGCTGAAGCTGGTGCTGCTGCGTTGTAAAGGGCTGCTGAATGCCCTAAGTCGACAGTGTTTTGGTCTTTGTCGAGCAGCCGCTGATTTAGGCGCGGCAAGCTCTCGCCGTGTAGTTCCATTTTGGTCGGGAATGTTGGCTCACGAGTTCGTTGAGATCCCGTCAGTGTCCATATGCATCGCGTATGGTTCGCTTGCGGAGAATGAGCAGATTTTCTCTTTGTCAGGTTGGGGCTTTTTCAGATTCGCGAAGGCTCTTGTCGTACATGTTCTGAGAATCGTCAACCGACCCATCTTCTGAGTTCCCGAGGGTTGAGTTCCGGCGATCGCGATCCAGCAACAACCGCTGCCCGGAGCGTGCGCCAGCCGCGCTGCTTCGTTGCCATCGGCAACGCTACAGGCCAAGGTGCACCCCGCGGTGCTTCAGAATTCCTGCGAATGACGACTACCCCTGCGTAGTCAGGATTTTTTCTTGACAGCAATAATGATATCGATTAGAAAATGATCGATCATACAGTGATAAAGCATATGAACTTACCGCTGTCCTCTCTGCAAAAGGTCAAGCCAGTCTCGGTGGGTTCTCAGGTGGCTTCACGCTTGCGTGAGGCCATTCTTCAGGGTGAGCTGAAGCCAGGACAGAGGATCGTGGAGCGCCATCTGGCCCTCACCATGGGTGTCAGCCAGGTAACGGTTCGAGAGGCCTTGCAGTCTCTGGAGCATGAGGGTCTGGTAACCAAGAAAGCAAATACGGCGACCCATGTCACGGAACTTAGCGGAGACAAGCTGCGGGAGCTGATCGAAGTGCGTCTGCATCTCGAACCGCTAGCCATGTGTCTGGCGAGCAAGCGCATAAGTCCGCAGCAAACGCGCGAATTAGAGTTGATGGCTGGCAGGCTCCATCAGGCCATTGTTGCCAAAAGCCTTTTTGAGATCACGCAAATCGACTTTGCCTTTCATCGAAAGATCTGGCAGATCAGCGGAAACGAGACACTGGCCAGGACTCTAACCCAGCTCTGTACGCCCTATTTTGCCTACATCATGATCTTGAACAGCATCCAGCAAAGCGGGCATCGGGAACAACTCAAGGCTCACGAAGGTTTGATGGAGTATTTTAAGCGCGACCTGAAGAGCCGAGTGAAACCACACCAGGTTCTGCTTGATGCTCTCAAAGAGGGGAATGCCACAGAAATCGAAAAGGCAGTTCGCGAGCATGTTCTAGGTAGCTGGAGTTTCTTGTTGAATCAGAAGTAGACCTCGTCGGACGCCTCATCATGAGAGGAACAATGCTGTGGGTCCTGCTACTCTTCGCAATGTTGTGTGGAAGAGTCAGCGTAGCCGTGGGAGATGAGGCGGACCAGGATTTCCTGAACTCTCGCGACTTGCCGAAGTCTGCCGAACAGCTCCGCCTCGCATCCGCCAGAGCGCAAGCCCACGATTCAGCAGGCAAGGGCCCGGTTGGATCTCGCCCTTCAGCTAAAAGCCATTTTGGGTTATTGAACTATGGAGTGCTCGCCTCCTACCTGGCCTGCAATCTTGGAGTAGGTTGGTACTTAGCCAAGCGTCAAAAAAACACCAACGACTTCTTCCGCTGCGGCCAGCGCATACCGTGGTGGGCCGCAGGGATTGCGCTCTGTGGGACCCAATTGAGCACGCTCACTTTTATGGCGATCCCGGCCAAAACCTATGCGACCGACTGGACATATATTCTTGTGAATGCCGCCATCCCTTTGGTTGCGCCGATCGTTGTGTACTGTTACCTGCCCTTTTTCCGAAGATTGGATGTAACTACAGCGTATGAGTATTTGGAGAAGCGATTCAACTTGGCAGTGCGTTTGTTCGGCAGTGCGACCTTTGTCTTATTGCAGACAAGTCGGATGGCCATTGTGTTGTTTTTGCCTTCGCTGGCGCTCTCGGTCGTGTCTGATCTGAATCTCTATATGTGTATTCTTGGGATGGGACTCCTGAGTACGCTCTACACACTCATGGGTGGCGCGGAGGCGGTTACCTGGACGGAAGTGCTGCAAGCGGTGATCCTGTTTGGATCGGCTATTCTGACCCTCGTGTTAATCGCCCACGGAGTGAGTGGCGGCTTCCGTACTCTTTTCGCGACTGCTCTGGCAGATGGAAAGTTTCACTTCACAAACTGGAGCTGGGATTTCACCGTGGCTTCAGTTTGGGTGGTCCTGCTCGGCAATCTCTTCGCGCAGTTGATTCCCTATACAACCGACCAGGCGGTCATTCAGCGTTATCTGTCCACCCCCGATGAGAAACAGGCAGGGCAGGCCATCTGGACGAACGCCCTGATTACAGTTCCTGCTTCGCTGATGTTCTTCGGCATCGGAACGGCACTCTATGGCTTTTACAAAGAGCACCCGCAACTCCTGAATCCAGGTCTGCAGATGGACGCTATTTTTCCCTGGTACATCGTCAGCCAGATGCCACCCGGTGTCTCCGGACTGGTCATTGCTGGACTCTTTGCCGCTGGACAGTCGGGAACGCAGAGTAGCGTGGCGACAGCGATTGTGACCGACTTTCACCGTCGCTTTCACCAAGACTTGGGTGAAGAGCGCCTTCTCCTGTTGGCCCGTATGTGGACGGTAATTTTGGGCTTCGTGGGCATGGGCGCCGCAGCGTTAATAGCCACCTTCTCGATCCAGTCTCTTTGGGATGTGTTCCTGGCCGTTGTCGGCCTTTTTGGAGGAGGGCTTGCAGGTATCTTCGCCCTCGGCATCTTCACTCAACGGGCTCATGGCGTCGGAGCTTTGATTGGCGGATTCACCAGCGCACTCGTGCTCTTTGTGGTCCAACGCTTCACGCCCCTTCATTTCTTTCTTTACGCTCCCGTGGGCATTCTGAGTTGCTTTCTGATTGGATATCTTGCAAGTCGGATCATTCCAAGTGAAGCGCAGAACCTGAAGGGTTTGACGATCTACCACATGTCCTCGCCTCGGAAGGCCGGCCATGGAAACTCGGTGTGGGTAGAACGCCTCGAGTCCTGAATCTCGACTTTCTGGTAGGGCCAGCGTCACGATGAACAGATCCGTGTTAAGCGGGGCAGCGCGGATTTCAAAGGATCCAATGAATCTGGAGCTTGATCGATGAAGCGACGGCATTTTCTAGGACAGGCCAGTTTGGCAGCTCTTTCGCCGTGGGGCTGGGCCTCAGCACAGCCCTCAATAGCCCAGCAGACCGACGGGGGGCCCAAGATTCAGTTGCCCGCTGTACCGGATTCAAGACCGCTCTCGGAAGTTGTCCTCTTCGGCTTTGATGACCGGGCCTTCCCGTTTCAGAACCATCTGCAGACTCAGCTGATTCCTGCCCGCAATCCCAGCCTGGTGCTTGATCACGGTCCGGAAGGTTCACACGATGAAGTCTTGTTGTACTACGGAACCGTCGTCCGGATCGGCGAGACTTTTCACATGTGGTACAACGGCAACCACGGCCCACGGCAGAACGATGTCAACATCGAACGAACCCACTGCAAGATCTGCTATGCAAAGAGCAAAGATGGGGTTCACTGGGAAAAGCCAGAGTTGGGACTGGTCGAGTTCAACGGATCCAAGAAGAACAACATCGTTGATTTGACTGTGCCGAACTTATGGTCCACCTGCGCGCTTCTCTACGATCCAGCAGACCCAGACTCCAGTCGGCGATTCAAGATGGCTTATGAAGCGCGCTATTCGGGCCAGCTTCGCTTTTGTGTGGCTTTTAGCCCTGACGGCTTTCGCTGGAAGCCGTTTGAGGGGAATCCGGTCGGCCCATTCCTGGAGATGGCCGGCATTACGAAACATCGTGATCTCTACTACGTCAACGGCCAATCTTTCGCGCATGGTGAGGCGTATGCTCGCCGCCTCGTGACTTACGCATCTGCGGACTTTCAGCACTGGTCGCCATGTGGAGCGTTAGGACTGGATCGTGCTCCCGATGTCTCTGGACCCTCCACCAACGACGACGCCCATCAATACGAAGAAGTGCACTTGGGCGCCGCCATGTGGAATCGTGGAAATGTCATTCTTGGAATCTACGGTCAATGGCACGGGCACTTTTCGGGGGACCGCCGGTGGGTGGCAATGGACCTTGGGCTAGCGCTGTCCCACGACGCGGTTCACTTCCACGAACCCATCCCAGGATTTCGGTTCATTCCAGCTCGAGAGCAGCCCAGAAGTCCGATGGGCGTCGGACCTGCCTTGGAGCAAGGCCAAGGTATGGAGAACTTCGGAGATAAAACGTTGTATTGGTACTCGCTTTGGCGGGGGACTGAAGGCAGTGGCGTGCGGTTAGTCACGTGGGAACGGGACCGGCTGGGTATGCTCAGCCCATTTCGCCCTTCAGGCGCCCAAGCCGTATCTTGTCCAATTCGAGTGTTGAGTGGGCAAGCCAAGGTTTACGTCAATGCCGCCGGTTTGGGCCAACACAGTCAGCTGCGCGTAGGGCTGACAGACGAGGGGTTTCGGCCGCTGCCGGGCTATGCAGGGCCCGATGCCGCAGTCCTCGACCAGAGTGGCTTGCGACTGCCGGTGCGCTGGAAGAACGGTGATGCCCTGTCTTCTTCACAGGGTCTTGTGAGACTCGATATCCGCTTTGAAGGGGTGCGCCCGGAAGATTGCCGCTTGCATGCCGCATATGTGGGCTCATAACTTCGCTGCTCGAGATCGAGTCCGTGAACGGGCTAACGGGGAATGGCCCCCTTGCTGACAACAATCACTTCGAACTCATTTCTCGGGTTGTGGTGTTGGCCGGTGCAACTCTGCCCTCTCAAATCGATTTCGCTTCGAGGATCAATAAGGTGAACAGACGCCGTTTCCTTGGACAAACAGCTTTGGCTCCTCTGTTGGCGGGGCGAGCCTCAGCCAGATCGCTTGCAGATCAGAAAACAGCCCGGCCTCCAAAAGAAGCTGCTCGAATCGGCGCCGCCTGGCAATTGTTTCTGGACCACGAAGGGGTAGCGATCGAGACGGGATTGACGCGAGTTCTGCACCGCCCAAAACGGAGGGGATGGGTGATCCCCACAGAGCACCCATGGGAGACCGACATCCGAATGCTGCTCAATCCGGTGCTGCGCGATGATGCCGGGCGCTTTCATGCCTTCTACCAAGTGATGTGGGTTGATCCCTCGGCTCACGCAACTGACAAGGCGCACTGGTTCAGTTTCGCGAACGCTTATGCGTTCAGCGATGACGGCATTCACTGGACAAAACCGAAGTTGGGACTGATGGACATTCCAGCGCGTTCGGGTTTGTTCCCACGTCCTCTGGCAGGAGGAAAAACGCGGGATCACAACGCGGGCGTTGCGATCCGTTCCGTCGTTGATTTCAAGACTTTCGGAAATGTCGATGATCCGAGCCGCCGCTACCTGGTTTCGGCCATTCCTCCCGGAAACTCGTCGACGGGAAGCTCGGTCAACGACATTGGCGCTCGGGAGTCCGCGAAATATCAGAGCTACTTCAGCCAGCAATTCCCAGACTTCATCAACGATGCGAAATGGCGGGAGCGTCTCACTCCGTGTGAGCCTGATGTTTGGAAGTGTCCGAGGGCAACTTTCACCGGCCCTGTGGGACAAGATGAAACAGGCGCTTGGTTTGGATTCTCCCAAGGCGTGCGCCCCAATTGGATACCTTCCAGGGACATTGCTCGCTGGTCGGTGGGAAAGGATGGCGTCTGGCACGCCCATAGCGTTCTCTATCCTGACGCCTATGACAGTCACACTCGAGAGGACTATGAAGAGTTCATGGAATTCTCAACTGTGTGGACTGGCGACGCCTGGTTGGGGTTCATCGCGGTGTTTCATTCCGACCGCAGCAGCGAATCGTTTAGGGCGCCCAAGATTCCAGCCTATCGAAAAGGCACGACGGATCTCCAACTCGTCTTGAGTCGCGACCACGGACGCAGCTGGGTTCGAGTGGGCAATCGCCAGACGTGGTTAGTTCACGGAGATGAAGAAAATGACTTTGATCGGCTGGCGTATCGTGGGTTGCCACTGCGAGTAAAAGACGAAACCTGGTTTTACTACAACGCAATGGATGGCGATCACCTGGGCTTCCGCAATGATGAATCTCAGTCCACCTACTATCATGAACGGTTTCGAAAGGGAGGAATTGCGCTGGCCACCTTGCGTCACAACGGGTATTTGAGTCTGCGAGCCGGCATTCATCCAGAGACTCTTGTTACCAAACCCTTCGTCTATCAAGGGAACCGTCTGGTGGTCAATGCGGACTGCGGCGCAGGCAACATTCAGGCGGAACTGGTTCCCGCGGCTCCGCAGCCCATCGTCAATCTGCTGGGAGATGCGCCCGTACCCGAATGCTCCTTCAAGCTGTGTGTTCCTCTCAAAGGAGTGGGAGTTGAGCAGAAGGTTCAGTGGTCAGGGGATCCTAATCTCCGAGCCTGGGCGGGCAAGCCTGTCCGATTGCGTTTCCGGATTGAGAACGCAGATCTCTATGGATTTCGGTTTGAGGACGCTTCATGAAGCGAAGGCAATTTCTGGAAAACCTTGCAGGAGCTTCCTGGCTGCTTTCAGAACTCTCTGGGCCGTCGCTTGCGCTGAATAACACATCGCGCGACAAGTTGCGTCTGCTGGATCAAGAGGAAATGGTCTTACTCGCTTTGGATCCCCAGGATTTTCCGTCCTTAAACGGAGCCCAACAAGTGTTGGAACCGGGGCAGAAACATCCCGAGAACCCCGTCCTGCGGCCCCGTCCCGGGGAGTGGGATGGGACGCGTTGCAAGGTTTATGGAACGGTTCTCTATGACTCTCAGGACAGACTTTTCAAGATGTGGTACAGCGGCACGCAAGACACGCCCGACGCGGTTCGTCGCCGCGATGGGGCACGCCGCCACGTCGGCTATGCCTATAGCCACGACGGCGTGCACTGGGAGCGCCCCGCCCTGGGGATCGTCGCGTCAAACGGAACAAAAGCCAACAACCTGATCCACCTCAATGCTCAAGCTCCCTCTGTGTTTCTCTTTGAGGAAGAGCCCGATCCTAACCGTCGGTTTCTGATGATTACAGAGACAGGGCTGGATACTCACCAAAACAAACTGCTCTACAGCGCGGATGGAATTCACTGGACGGAGTCCGCCAAGCAGCCGATGAACAGCCGTTCAGGAAACCGCACTCACGAACCCTTCAGCATTCTCTACGATCCGAAAGAGTCCGAGCCCAGCCGACGATGGAAAGGATACTCACTACTCCACGTCCGGCAAAACGGCTACCGAGGCAGGGCCGTCGGATTGTTTCTAGCCGCGAGCCCCGAAAGCTGGGTTGAGTATCCGACTCAGCCGATCCTCAGCGCTCTGGACGGCATGGAGAGCGAAATTCACATTCCTCATGTGACCCGATTTCACGACACCTACATCATGCTCTATGACGCCATGGAACCCAACCATCACACCCAAACAGAAGTCGCGGTGAGTTCGGATGGGATTCACTTCAGACGTGTTCAAAACGGCGTCAAGCTTCTGCCAAACGGAAAGCCTGGAGAGCCGGACGCCGGCAAGGTTTGCGTGTCGCCGCGGGCCTTGTTTGTTCACGAAGGCAAGATCTGGTGGTACTACACGATCTCTCCTGACACCTATCAGACGGGGCCGCGCGGCCTGCGGGCGACGCCATGGCATTGTTACACCGCACTTGCCCAGTGGCGTCAGGAGGGATTCGCTTCACTGCAGTTGGATGCGGGAGCCGCTCAAGCGGAGGTGACCTCGCGATTTTTCAAGGTGAGCCCTAAAAAGTTAGTTGAGGTTTGGTTGAACGGAATAGCGCCCGCCCAAGGCGGCGGCATTCGTGGTGAACTGATCGATCGAAATGGCCATGTCCTGGCCGTTTCCAAGCCCTGGATCGGTGATGAACTCAGAGGAAAACTGCAATGGCTGAAACCACTGTCCGTCTTGGCCTCAGGGCAGGAAGTGGCCCTTCGTCTGTCCTTCAAGAGTGTCGCCAGCCGGATCTATGCGGCTAGTATTCGCAATGCTGAACGCCTCAATCAGAATGAGGCGTCTATAATCATCTCTAAGCGATCACCCACAGATCGTCGAGTGCACTGGACGTTCCAAGCAAAAGCAAAAATCTCTGCCAGTCCCGTCGTTGACGAAGACTCAGTGTACTTCGGCTCTTGGGATCAACATGTCTACGCGTTGGACAAGCACACAGGAAAATTGCGATGGCAGTTTGAGACAGGCAACGCGGTCACGACGGTTCCAGCAATAGACGAAAAGGTCCTCTATGTCGGGTCTCGGGACGGGTATCTCTACGCTCTTGAAGCGGCGGATGGCAGGCTCAAGTGGAAAGTGCCGGCCTCGACTGGAAAGATCACGGCCTCGACAAACGGCGCCTGGGTTGACTGCTCTCCAACGATTGGAACCTACACGTGCGGGCCAACTCTTGAGAGTCCACCACCGAAACGCCTTTTCCTCGGTTGCCACAATCGCGACTTGCACGCTTTCGACCTGTCGAACGGCGAAGAACAATGGCGATTCCCGACTTTCAACTGGATCCTTTCTCAACCAGTCGTTGACAACTATATTGTTTACTTCGGCTCCATCGACGGATCTATCTACGCTTTGGATGCGCGTTGCGGGGCTCTAGTATGGTCATACAGGGTTGGCAAATATCTCAACTACGCTCCATCCATTGTTTCCGGAAGCATCGCCTGTGAGGCTGTCTGTGGAGCGCCGCTTGTCGCCAATGAGACTCTTTATTGTGGCGCCGATGATGGCTTCCTCTATGCGCTGGATGCTCGTACCGGAAAGGAGCGCTGGGCGTTTCAGACCGAGAAGTGGGTTTGGGGACGTCCCATGCTGCATGAGGGTGTTCTGATCGTTGCATCCGCAGCTAGTCGAATTTACGGGCTGGATGCCGAATCGGGCAAGAAACTTTGGCAACTGGCCACGGGGAATGCCAACTATGCCAGCGTTGTTGCCGCCAGGAACTTAGCTCTTATCGCGTGCACCAATGGATGCCTTTATGGCGTCAACCCCGCGACGGGTGAAGCTGCGTGGACTTTTGTTGCCGAGGCCGGATTGCGAGCGGCTCCGGTGGTAGATGCAGAGAAGATCTACCTGCCGACCTGTGGCGGGACGGTTCATGCGCTCGCGATCTAGACGGCGCGTCGTTAGTTCCATTGCACCCTCACCCGGCCGCCGTCGCTTCGGCCACCCTCTCCCAAAGGGGCTGGGGCGAGGGGGAAGCCGCAACGGAGCGACGCTTATGCGAATTCACTTTGGTCGCCCTGTTTAGACTCAGCGCGCCAGACTCTGCCGTCCAAACTTCGCTATTGGAGGATGAATGTCCTTACTTTCGATCCTGGAACAGTTACGTGACTTCGATACGGCGCTGCTGGCGAACACCATCGGGTACATCGATCCAACGCCCCCTCACGAATACTACATGGGAGGATCGATTCAGTCCGTCACTCCCACATTAGGGCCTACTGTGGGTGTGGCAGTTACCTGTGAAATGGACACCAGCAGCCCCGGAGGCAGCGCTGAATGGGAAGGTTACTACCGCCAACTGGACGAGATAGACAGAATGGAAGTCCCCGTGGTCTGGGTGGTCAAAACTGTGGGATCCAGACCCGATCACGAGTGCGTTTTGGGAGATGGGATAGGGAAAACACTCTTTGCGGCGGGATGCATTGGCGTTGTAACGGATGGTGGCGTGCGTGATGTCAGCGGTCTACTGAGCATTCCATTCGCAACGTATTGCAGGGGAAGAACGATTCATCATTGCGCCATTCGGATTCGAAAATGTGGGGAGCCTACTGCGGTCGGCGGTATTGCAATCGCAACAGGAGACGTCATCCACGCGAACTCCGAAGGGGTTATTCGGATCCCTTCCGGTTGCCTCGAAACCCTGCCAGCCCGAGCAACTCAAATGAGGGCGTTCGAGCATGCGGCCCATTGCGTTCTGCGCCGCACGGATATTCAAGCGGCCGAGAAGCGACACCATGTCAGCCGGCTCTTGGTGGAGTATGGCTTTTCAAAGTAGTGGACGAGTCGAGGAAAGGGAACCAGCGATGATCAAGAGTGGCGTGCTCCAGAAGTTGCGCGGAGGGGATTTTGTTCGGGTCGCATCGATTGGCCGGGTCATGGATCCCTGGCTTGCCGAAGTGGTCGGTCGACTGGGATTCGACGTTATTTGGCTCGATATGGAACACCGTCCCTGGGGATACGACGTTATCGGGCCTTTGTCGCTAGCGTGCCGGGCAACGGGTGCTGATCTGATGGTCCGGATTCTGAAGACTGGATACTCCAGCCCGATGCGCGCCCTTGAGTTCGGCGCCAATGGCCTCATGGTTCCGCATTGCCGGAGCGCCGAGGAGGCCCGGCAATGGGTGGATTGGGTTCGCTTTCCTCCTCTCGGCA
>Ga0187893_10014619_pt1 | contig 10665 bp, 17 predicted proteins | sample MA1701074metaG_FD_139574 | JGI IMG/M metagenome (GOLD analysis project Ga0187893, IMG submission 139574) | White microbial mat communities from a basaltic lava cave in the Kipuka Kanohina Cave System on the Island of Hawaii, USA - MA170107-4 metaG ...
ATGAAGTGACTATTGACAACATTGAGTCTCCCAAGAAGCAACGGAGCAAACGTGGGTTCAAGGGAGACGACCCTGCTGAGGATACTTACGAAGCATGATTTGGATATTGTTGATTGGACTATTGTGTTTGGGCCTTGCCGGGTTGATGAGCTATCTCCTATGGGATGACTACCACCCGTTCCCCGTCATCTTCGGCATCAGGTTCAACGGCTACTTCCTGGGATATATCTGGATAAGGCTGGTCGTAATCGGCTCCGTTTTGACGGTGGGTGGTTTGTTTGGCTGGTTGTATAGATAGGTTATGGTAAGAAAGTTAGTTCTCGTAGCTGTGATTGTATTGATGATGGTTTTCATCTACAAGAACATGCCCCACAGCATAGTCCAGGAGGCATCGGAAACAGAATTTGTGATGGATACTCCGTTCAAGGAGGTCCAGAGAGCGGTTCGCAAGGGACAGTTTGAGCAAGAGACATTGCGTATCAACAACGCCGAGTTGGTGAGTAAGCAATGGTCGCACAAGCACTTGGATATTCAGAGGCCGCTCAAGAAGGATCGTTATATCGAGTTCAGCGGGCGGTTATTCGCCAAGGTCCGGGTCGATAACCAGCACGCCGGAAAGATAGAAGTGGAGTTGGTGGAGGACATATGCTTCGCCACGGATCGTATCGAAGTCAAGAATGCACTCGCCAGACCGTTGGCGATTGGTGTTTCTGATCTCCGTCAGGAGATTTTGATGACACCGCAAGGGGATAAAACGTATGTGAAGTTGCGTAGCAACATCACGCTCAAGCGGTATATCCCATTTTTTATGGTCGAGTATGCCCGGAAGCAGGTTAAGGCCGCAACCGTGGATTCCGTTCAAAGGATGGAATACGTCATACGCAACTTAGGAAAACAAAATGAAATATAGAATCTGTGAAATGACTCTCAACGAATATGTGGACCACCCCGTTGAGGTTCAGATAGATGTGATCGAGGCCACTTCCCCAGAAGAAGCTCACAAGCTCGCCATGCTACGCTGGCCGAACCGTGGTCCGTTCAAGGTGGACACCAACTTGGGTCCGAAGGTGGTGCGAGAAATCGTTGAGTGAGGACCAAATATACGCTAGACTCGGCGCAGGAGAATTCACATGGCAGAATTAGCCCCCATACAGAAAGTTACCGTGATTGTTGCCGGTCGAGAGATTGTCCTCGATCCGGCGAACATGAAGTACAACGAGAATTCCTTGCAGGATTACATGGGCAAGGAGTATGGGTGGGTGGACTACCTGGGCAAGCAACTAGAGTATGCTCAGAAAGAGGCCCTTTTAGCCGACATCGAGGCCGACCGATTGTACAGTGTCAAGTTCATGGAGTCAAAGGACCGAGGCGAGTCGGACAATTATGCTAAGGCTTACGCCTTGTCGCACGTCGATGTTGTAGCTGCCAAGCAGCACCACGCTGACCGTAAAGAAGTTGTAGGGCATCTCAAGGCCCACCTTAAAGCCTGGGACAAAAACCACGAGAACGTCCAAAATCGTGGCCACACGCTCCGCAAGGAATTGGACAAGCTCAACCGAGACATCTACCAATCTGTTGATGACCAAACCTGCACGTTCGAGGAGGCTCTTGGCAAATGACGCAACAGCAACTCCTACTAGAGTTCATAGATAAAACAGCGTTCCTTCTCAATGTGTTGATTTGGTGGAACATAGCGTTAACCGTGTTGCTGGGTATAGCGTTGTTTCGCAGCAATAGGTGAACAATGGTCGATCCTACGAGAATTACGAAGTATAATCAGACACAGGCAGAGTTGCAGGAAGTCCTATTGTTTTGGGTCTGCGCCGCAGGCAAGAATGGTGTGACCGCAGCAAGATGCCTGGACAGGCTGTTGTCTACTTGGCGTGAGAAGGCACAACGAGGGTGGAAGGGCAAGCCATCGCCGTTTTACATCATCTATTACATTTCACAAGTTGCCGATCTCGCTCAGGAGATGAAGAAGCACGGCATAGGATGCTACAACGCCAAATCCCAGACATTCAAGTATTTATGCAGACCGAGTTTTAGCATTGATCTCAAAAAGTGCAGTGTCGAAGACCTAGAGTCCGTTCCTGGTATCGGCCCTAAGACGGCTCGTTGTTTCCTGATCCATAGTCGCCCCAACCAACAATATGCAGGCTTGGATACGCATATTTTGAAGTTTTTGCGTGACAAGGGCCACGAAGTTCCTAAATCGACACCGAGCGGCAAAAAATATCGGGAGCTTGAGCAGATATTCCTCCGGTATGCGGCTGAATCTGGCCAGACCGTTGCCGATTTTGACCTTATGATCTGGAACGAATACCGCAATAGGAGGGCAGCATGACAGTAGTTTGGGAAGATGATTCCACGAAATTGGCCGAGCAGCAAGAAGAGGAAAAGTCTGCGAAATTCTTCGGTATTACTGTGGAAAAGCTACGGCAACAACGCCGTGAATGTGGTCAGTTGCTCACTGGTCCCTATGCCGGATGCAGCCCCGGATTTGCCCGGACAATGGAAAGCATAAAAGAGCTTTCTGCTCTATTCAAATCGCTAAAAGAGGATGAGACATGAACATCAACATCCGTCCCATTGAACCGGCTGATCTCAACGCTTTGCTGACCATTGAGAACGCCAGCTTCCCAGAGCCTTGGGAGGTGCAGGATTTCAAGACGAGCCTCAATGAGAGTAATAACGTGGGCTGCCTCGCTGAAACCCACTGCGAGGTCGTCGGCTATCTCATCTACCGGCTGGAGGAAAGTCAATACAGCATCGTCAGCATGGCTGTCGCACCGCATGTGCGCCGCCAGGGTATTGGTCGGATGATGTTCGAGAAGCTGATTTTTAATCGGATAGCGTTCGAGAAGCTGGTCCTTAGACTCAATCCGCTCAAGAGGACACAAATCGTTCTGACTGCCAGCGAGCAGAATCTCGATGCCCATCTTTTCTTCCAGGCATTAGGGTTCAAGGCGGTGGAAGTTTTGTGGGACTTTTACGGCCCTGGTCATGACGGATATGATTTTGTCTACAATACCGGGACGCCTTACAAGTACAAGCGGCTCGATGAAGCCTGCCAGGGGAAATAAATGATGAACGATTGGGATGAAGATGATCTTGCATATACCGCTGGCCTATTGGACGGCGAGGGCTGTTTTTCGGTTGGCTGAAATTGGAAGATAAGAATCTCGTGTGCCAATACTCACCGGCCCGTCGTTGAGTGGCTTCAATCGCATTTTGGCGGCTCGTTCTGCAAAAATGCGACTAGATTGAAGAAGCCTAAGCACCGTAGGATATACTCTTGGTCGGTTGTCAGTCGTGACGCTGATCGTGTATGTAAGGCCGTAGTGCCTTATATGAGGATCAAAACGGAAGAAGCGCTACTGCTAATCGCAATACAACAAACAATGACCAACGGCGGCAAGCGACTTTCTCAAAACATTAAAGATGAGAGAAATTATCTGTCTGCCAAGGTCAAGGAGTTAAAGCATGTCTCGTGGGAAGAAAAATAGCCGTGGCCGTGGAGTGATGTGGTGGGATAGGTGGTTTTTGGGAATGGCAGATTATGTTTCGTCGGCCTCAAAAGACCCATCGACAAAAGTGGGCGCAGTCATTGTAGACGAAAACCGCCGTATTGTGTCCACCGGGTATAATGGTCTGCCTCAAGGTGTTGAAGACACCGATGAAAGATTGAACAATCGTGAGTTGAAATACAAGCTGATCGTTCACGGTGAGCGCAACGCCTTATTGTTTGCAGGCAGATCGGTGCATGGTTGCACGCTTTACACCACGCCTTTCATGCCGTGTTCCGTGTGTGCGGGCATGGTCATACAGGCGGGCATTAAGAGGGTTGTGGCTCCTTATAGCGACAATCCTCGCTGGGCGGAAGATTTCAAACTGACGGAGCAGTTGTTCAGCGAAGCGGAGGTCGAATTGGTCCTCTTACACGGAGATTATAGTGGCAACCAAACTGTCCAAGCCGGTCACTAGGGTTGTGACCCTGAAAGACACTAACGGTACGGAAGGTGAGGTAGCGGTAACGATGACCGGAAGCGGTCTTGTGTTCCATAAGGGGCGGCGGAAGTTTCCAGTCATTCCTTGGGCGGCGATAGGCAAGCTCGCTCCAATGGCGGGGAACATGCCAGCCAAGTTTGTCGGCAATCCGTTGGGATGGCTGGTTGAGTTGGGTAAATGAAGTTTAGTTTCACAATGGGCGGTGGTCTGGGAGACTACATACAGCGGTATCTAGGTTTCCCAGGCGACCGCCTTCATCGTATCTACTTGGCTTGTCCGAATGAGGTCCAACTCCGGGTATCCAGCAGGAGCCATCCGGGTATGGACCTTCTCCAGAACAATCCTTTTTTCAAGGACGCCATTCCTTACAACGAAAACAGCACCGGGGACTGGCCAAAGAATCAGATTGACCATATCGCTGGCATCCACAAATATCCTAAGTCCTCGCCCCGCCTATGGCTCGATGATGGAGAAGAGGATGTGCTGCTGGGCTTGAAGAAGCCCTATGCAGTGTTTCACCCTTTTGCGGGCGGGAATCACACCAAGTTTTCCGAGATACCCCGTGAATTGAACTCCATATTTGATACGCATTATCTTGCGCAGTGGGTCGCCGATACGTCTGGGTTGCCGCTGGTGGTATTGGGCGTAGAAGACTTCGGATATGAATCCGAGAACGTCTTTCAGGTGAAAGGAAGCGTCCGTCTGTCGGTGAGGGTCGTAGAGCAGGCTTCATTCTTCCTGGGATCGCATAGCTCGATGCAGTGTGCGGCCTGGGTGTATAACATTCCTTCGATGTGCATCGGCCCTGGGGAGTTGTTGTTTCACAATGTTTACTCGCCCACGAACCACAAGAGGTATTTGAGGCCGATGTTTGCAAACAACAACGTCTTTATGCTGTACGAACAGGCAGATCAATTTGCCTGTTTTTTTGAGCATTTTCTGCGGTCGGCGACATCCCTAAAGGGAATCTCGCAACCAGTCGGTCGAAAGCCGCCAGTATGTCTGAAGGATCAAGTCTTGCCTGACATGGATACGGGTCTTGTTCTGCCTTTTGGCAATGCAGATGCGTTATGAAACAACCTGGGCAACCGTATGGACATGGCCCCTGAATCAGTTCCACGTTTGGGTAGTATTTCGTGTACGGTTTGCCGTTTGTGAACGTGAATATTGCAACCATCGGCTTTTTTAAGCCGCCTGCGATATGCAGTGCTGCTGTATCCACCGTAATCACATAATCGGCTGAGGCGACCATCGCAATCCAAGCCTGAACTGCCAATCTTGTGAATTGGTTTACTCCAAGTCGCTCGTAGTCCGCTCTCAGTTCGCTGTGAATTGTGTACGGATAGTAGCCTCTGGTTCTCAGGCCGTTGATTATCCCGACGAGTTGATCCGGGTTGATGCTTTTGCCGATGCCGAAATTGTCTCGGTCTTGTACGAAATGCTGCGATTGCGTTACCACCAAGACCTTGGGCTTTTTTTCTTGGTTGAAATGCGACAAGATTGCATCGGCCTTTTGTAGCATGTCTTTTTCGGGCGTCAGGTGCATATTGTGTTTTTGAAGTTCCACGCCGCAGTGTGCTGCCCATATATCGCTGCGATTGCTCGTGTTTTTTGGCCCGTGTTTTGTCTCGTGAACCCGGCAAGCCGTGGAAAAGTCATAGATAACGCCATATGCGGATTCGAGCGTGGCATCATCCGTATTGCCGAGCGAGATTGTCTTGGCAAAAGGGTGGTTTTTTGCCATATCAATGAAGTGGAACGGACAGCCAAATGTGACCTCGGCTTCAGGGAAAGCGTTGTGGAAGTCCTCGAACATCATGCGGCACATTAGGGTATCGCCGAATCCACCGCAACTCCTTTTAAGCAGGATTTTGTTACGACGATTGTAGTGTTCACGCAAAGTGACCGGCTTGGCGTACCGTTTCTTTGTCAGCAATTTAAGCATATTTCTCTCGGAGGAATTCGTTGAAGAATTATAGATATAGTGTCCTTGACTGACTCCCTAACTTCAGTCCGTGACACCAATACCGTTCCGGCTGTCTGCATGGAAGCCTGATCCGTAGTCACGAGTGGATGGAACTAATGCAGGACCAGGATGCTTTAAGGCACTGGCCAAGAGAAGTCCAAACAGAGGTATCCCCTCGACCAAGGATAAGAGAGCCGGATAACTTGTTGTTTTCCGGCTTTTTTTATACAATAAGTCTAATGAGTCGGACTATGAAAATACCTTGTCTTGCCTTAACTTGGTTTGATTGTGAAGCTATAAAAGAATTCGTTGAAACGGTATCACTAGACGAACGCATTGAGATCATTATCGTCGAAAACCGTTCTCGTTATACCGAATCGCATATCATGCCTTACGTCTTGAAAAAGATAGACGAAGGCAAGGTGTGGAAGTATTACACTTTCGACAAGAACATTTCAAATAACGCCATGTCAATGGTGCTTGATTTACACAAAGATTTCATTGCATCCAGTGAGTACATTCTTTTTACTGACGGGGATGTAGTTCCTTTGCCTGCGCCTCCCGCCTGGCTCGATGAAGAAATGGCGATCATGAAAAGACACCCGGAATTATTTTGTTGTAATCTCCAGATAGATTGGAGTGACGAACCGATCAACATGCAAATGAACATCCTTAAAAACAGCCCCAAAAGGAATTATCACGATGATTACATCGAAACGCCGACCGGGAATCACTTGTCCTTATTTCGAGGCAAAGAATTTCGAGAATACCAAGATTATAGAGAGGAAGGAAATCGCCCTCAGCTTGATTGCACTATGCGAAATTATGCCATCGCCCATAAGAAGACCTGGGGCAAAACTTATGATTCACTCGCCAAACAATGCCATTGGCTTAGAAAAAAGATGGGAAACGAATGGGAGGAATTGACCAATTATTCTAGCTGGAAAATAGGTGGCGACCGTTTTCGCATCAACGATAAGTCCCAATGGATATGGTGTAGTCCTCGATCATGTTCTTTTACTGAATATCAAAAAGGGATGACAAAACGATTCCGTCGAGAACCCCTGGGAGGGTCCGTGTTCATGACAGAATATGGCGAGTGATTATGGAGCAAAACCTCGGTCTTGCGGCGGAACAGACTAAAATACTAGCGAAGCCAAACTCAAGTGATATTATGTCCAAAAAAATTATCAGCTATGCAGTCTGGGGCAATAGAGAACTCTACAACCGGGGTATCGTCAACAACGTCCAGGATGCAGTTGCGCATTACCCTGGCTGGGTGTGCAAGATTTACTGTGCTACCGATTCCCCGGCCTACCCTGAGCTATTGAAAATGGATTGCGAAGTGGTTCCTTTCGATCCGCCTGGGTTAGTCAAAGGCATGTATTCCTGGACCAACCTGATGCAGCGATACTACTCTGCGGCCACGGAGGATTTAGACGCCTGTATCTTCAGGGATGCTGACAGCCGATTGAGTGATCGAGAGGCCAAGGCGGTTGACCAGTGGCTTGCGTCTGGCAAGGCGTTACACGTCATACACGACTATCCAGCGCACTACAACTGGCCCATTTGCGGTGGTATGTGGGGCATCCGGGGTGGTTGGCTGAATAACATCAAGAAAATGGCCGAGTGCTGGATGGAGAATCGTTCCCTGAAAGATTGCTACGACAGGCAAGTGGCCGTTGACGAATACTTCCTGAGTGAAGTTGTATGGCCGATGTTCAAATATGGAAACTACATGGGTCACGGCCCAATTGACCGCTGGGACTTCAAGAAGGTCGTGACCATCCCACCCTTCGGAGACAACGAGAACGTCTTCCCTCCCCATGCGCCGATGAGGTACGGCACTTACATTGGGCATAAACTCCAACCCAATGGTATGCCTTACGAAGACATCTTGCCAACCAATACTCAAGAGCCAACAAAGCGACCAACGAAACTTTTTCGATTCCATCGCTCGACATGACTCTCTTAGGTCATGGAAAAAATTGATCTCAATACCCTAGCCACAACTCTCAATGCCGACCTGGACACTCAAGCCATTAGTGGTAGGGCGTTGTTGGATCGTCTTTGTTTGATTGACGAAGATTCCAGGAAGACCGCAGCCTACCTGGATCACCGCTACGCACCCTTCTATTACCATCTTGGCAAGCACGTCTTCCCTCAGTCGGTCGTTGAAATCGGCTTCACCTTGGGGTTATTGAGCGCCAGCTTCTTGACTTCTTGTAAGACTGTGAAGCATTTCCTTGGCTATAAGTCAACTGTCCCGGAGTTTGTGTCCACTCGTATTGGCAAAGCCAATATCAAACTTCGCTTTAAGGGTGAGGCAAACTTTTACATAGGCAGCCTTTACGACCAGGAATTTATCGACATATTTTCACCAAATTCGTGGGATTTGGTAATACTTAATGATGAGACGGTCTACGACAAGCACCTGGAATACATGGATTTCGTGTGGCCTCAAGTCAGCGAGCATGGTCTTATAGTTGCCGAATATATTGACCGGCACGCCCCGGCTAGGGAGGCTTTTCATGCTTTTTGTGAAAGCAAGAACCGAAAGCCAGTGGTGTTTGACACAAGGTATGGGACCGGGATTTTGCAAAAGTGAAAGGTTAATCATGAAAAAGGATGAGTTAAGAGAATATTTGAACAAGGACATAGAGAGTCTGCGTTCCTTGAACTTCAGTGAGCCTTATATCAAGTCAGTTGTCGAGAATACAAGCAAGTGGGCGAACACAGGGCTGTTGGGCGGGATCAGCGATCCGCACATAGGCCGATCTGTGGCCATGTTGCTTGAGAATCAGCGAATCTTCAATGAGCAGTGGCCCGGCAAGGGCATCTCACTCATCCCCGAAGGTGCTGAGACGGAAATGCCGATAACCGATTGGGCGGCGCAGTGGCGACGGGTTAGCATCCCCGTGATTCGCCGGGCGTTTGCCGAGAACTTTATCGGGTATCAGATCGTGTCCGTTCAGGTGATGAAGGCCGGGCAGGAGAACACTTATTTGATCGGGTTTGATGGCCGCACGGTCGCCGGGATGACCGAAGCCAATACCCGCAGGTTATCCGCCCGTTGGGAATCCATATATGGCGAGTATTCACTTCAAGCTGAAGCCGATGCTACGGCGATCTTCTCTGAAGCTGTATGTAACGACTTCAGCCGGGAGATCATCCGGGATTTGGCTATCAACGCTGGGAAGTCGGCTGTTTACGACTACCAGAATGAAAAGCACTTGATGTCTTTGATTGAAGGCATGAGCGCTTACATAGGCGCTAAGTGTTTCAACCGGGAAGCGACCTGGATGATTACCAGCCCCACGATTGTTAGGTTGTTGGGCGAGTTTATTGAACCAGCGGCGGACGTGAATATTGACGACCAGCGGTATGGCATCAACAAGATTGGCACGCTGAAGAAAAACTGGAGGCTGTTCGAGGATTCTTCAGCACCAGCAGGCAATATACTCTTAGGGCTTAAAGACCACCGTACCCACTATTTTTCTGGATATGTGTTTGCCCCGTTCTTGCCTGTGAATCCGACACCAGCCTGGAAGACGGAGAAGCAAGAACAACAAGGTCAAGTATTGGCACGCTACGGGAAGCGGCTGACCAATCCGAGCTTCTACGGCACGATCAAGATCGAGAACTTGCCGGAAGCCACTCCATTAGAGACACCGGATGAGGCCGAAAGCGAGGAATAATGGGATACGAATGCACTTACAAATATCACGAGCGGGCTGAAGAAGGCGGATATAACCGAGAGGAAACGAAGACCTTCAAGAAGAAGGTGGGTGATCCGTTCGAGGAAGTATCGCTGGAAAAGCTCGCTGGGGCGGTGATGGCCCAGCTTGCTCGTAGGGATATTTGGATAATCGACATTGAGGTATATGAGCTTTCCAAGAAGCAGATCAACTTCAAGGAGGCCAAGGGCGGCATCATATTGAAGAACAAGAAGTTCTTGTTCGACGGCGGGGATAATACGTCTTCCGTTATCGTACAGGATATGGTTCAGGCTCCGGCCCCACAGGTTGCTGATACGTTATCTCCGAATGGTCATGTGAATATTCAGGGGCAGGCTCCGCTAAACCCTATGACGGGGGCGAATCTACAGCCGCACGAGCGGGGGCAGCCTCGCCGCCCGATAGATTGGATGGTCTTCTCCCCGGAATTGCACATGATGCCGGAAATCAAGCAGAAGAACCTCCGGTTCACCCCCGAAAAGAAATATCCAATCTTCGAGAAGAAGGAGTCTATGGGCGGCGGCGAAGTCTTTGTGATGTTGGACGACACCGGAAGGGAACAACTGGTTTCCGACAAGTATTTTGTCCCGGCAAACGTGCAACTGTTCGCCGATAAAGAGCTTGGTTTCTCGCAAAATCAACAACAGCGAGACGGCGGCAAACTCTATTGGGGCGGTGCGAATAACGAGCCTGATATGCCCGATGTTCGTCGGAGATAAATATGATTGTTTCCCATATTCACAAGTTTGTATATTACGGACCTCCCAGATGTGCCAGTACGAGCTTGCACACGATGTTGCAAGCTCCCGAATGGTCCGGTGACACAACCTGGGAGAGCGATCAGCACATCATTGCCGAAGCGCCGGAAGGGTATCTCAAGTGGACCGTAGTTCGCAACCCTTTTGGTCGTGCAGTAAGTCTTTGGCTCTACTCGAAACCCGGTTTGCCTGAACG
>Ga0187893_10014620_pt1 | contig 10664 bp, 7 predicted proteins | sample MA1701074metaG_FD_139574 | JGI IMG/M metagenome (GOLD analysis project Ga0187893, IMG submission 139574) | White microbial mat communities from a basaltic lava cave in the Kipuka Kanohina Cave System on the Island of Hawaii, USA - MA170107-4 metaG ...
CCCCGGCGGCGCCTGGCGTCTCGGAGGGCTGTCGAAGGGAGCGGGACGCCCCATGTCGATACGGCTGAAGCCGCTCCGACACGAGCTCGAGGGCGGAGTTCTTCGGGTCTACGCGTCATGAAGCACCAGTTCACGATCGTGAAGCACGTCAAGTGCTCCCTTGCGAACGTCATCGCCAACTACCTCGACCTCGAGCACATGCCTGCGCATTCGGGGCTCATGGCCTGCCGGGTGATGAGCGAGGCGGACCGCGCCGCGTGCTTCGAGATCACCTCGAAAGTCGGCCCCTTCCAGATCCGCAACGTCCATTACTACGAGTTCCGCCCACCGAACCAGATCTTCCACGCCGTCGAATCCCCCCTCGGCCCCATGTACGTTCTGTCCACGGTCGCGGAGTTCGGCTCCGGGACCGACGACGTGCGCTCGGAGGTCACGGTCGAAACGACGCTCGATCTGCCGCGGGTTCTCTTTCCCATGCGCGGCTTGATCGAGCGGTTGCTGCGCCGCTTGAACGCGACCGTGCACCAGGAGGACTGCGCGATCCTGGAGAGACGGCAGAGGCTCTTCGGCGACGGCGTCTCCGACTACCTCCGCGACGAGCAACCCCTCCTGTTCAAGGACGTGTTTCGGGAGAGCCTCGAGAGCGGAGCCAGCGGTCGGTTGCCTCCCGTGATCGAATTGAGATAGAAGTAACAACGAACCCCCACCTGCGGGCCAAGGTTTGGCCCAGGAGCTCTGATCTGTGTCCACGTCGAAACTTCTTCCCCGCACCGTGGGAGCGAGAGCGCTCGGCGTCGGGACACTCGCCTGGGTGAACGCGAAGCCGCTCTCGAACCGGCTCGAGCGAGGCGAGGGGTTGCTCCTCGCGGTCAACCTCTCGATCGTGCTCTTCGCCCGTCCCGGCGCCACGGCCATGCTCGCTCAGGTCTTCGTCTCTACGGCGGTTCTCGCGCTGCTGTACGGGTTGAACGACGTCTACGACTGCCGGAACGATTTGAACGATCCCGCCAAGGACCAGGCGCTCGCCGGGTTCTGCGCTTCGCACCGCCCTGCTCTCCTCGGGATCCTGCAGGCGGAGAAGGTCGGCGTCGTGCTTCTGGCCCTCGCTCTCGTGGGAACGAGGAGCGCGATCGCGGTCGCGGCCTTGTTCCTCGTCAACCTCGCTTACTCCGCGATGCTCAAGGGCAAGGCGGGTCTCGACGTCCTGTGGGTGGGACTGTGGGGTGCGCTCTACGCGATGGTCCCGGGCCGCGTGCTCCCGCTCGAGGTCGTTCTGCTCGTGGGCGCGATGACGAGCATCTGCCACATCTTTCAAATCCTCCGTGACCGCGACGCCGACGAGGCGAACGATATCCACACGAGCGCGGTGGCCTCGCGGTGGCTCCCCTACGCACAGCTCGGGGTGTGCTGTGCCGCGATGGCGGCCGTTCTCCGGTCGAGCCTGGGCCCCGCAGCCGGTGTCTCGGCCTTGGCACCTCTTCTTCTTCGTCTCACCCTCGCCTCGAATCAGAGCGCCTGGCTTCTCTCGAAGGCTTACTTCGCCGTCGTGTGGCTCCTGGTGCTCGCCGCCGTCCATGCTTGACGGAAGGGCCGCGATGGCTCTCGCCTTCGGCCGGAGCCTCCTGTCCTGGTCCGTGGACGGCCCGCCCCGGCCGATCTCGGCCTCCTTCGCGGTGACCAATCGCTGCAACCTGCGCTGCAGCTACTGCAACACGCCGTTTCTCGATCCCTCGGAGCTCTCTCTCGCCGGGATCGAGCTCCTCTTCGATCGCCTCGCGAGCGTCGGCGTGAAACGCCTCGGCCTCTCCGGAGGCGAGCCTCTGGTGCGGCGGGACATCGCAGACATCGTCACCCTGGCGAAGGCTCGGGGCCTCTTCGTCACCTTGAACACCAATCTCCTTCTCTACTCCCGGTGGCGGGAACGCCTCGCCCCCGTCGACCTCTTCTTCACGAGCCTCGACGGAGATCGCGAGCACCACGAGGCCGCCCGCGGCCGCGGCGCCTACGACGGCGTCCTCTCGGCCATCTCCGAGATCGTGGCCTCGGGCCGCCGGGTCGTCGCCATCTGTGTCGTCACCGAGCACAGCCTCGACCAGGCGAAGGGACTCCTCGATCTCGCCGAAGCGGGAGGGTTCCAGATCCATTTCCAGCCCCAGTGCACCGAGACCGAGATCGTGCGGGGCGAGATCGCCCCGGATCTCACGAACGAAAAGTTGCGCCGATTCTGGGGTGAGCTTCTCGAGCTCAAGCGCGCCGGGCGAAAGGTGGCGAGCTCGATGCCCTACCTCGAGGAGCTCTCCCGCTGGGACGATTTCAGCCGCTCCGCCGTTTCCGACCCCGACGTCCATTGCGCCGCGACGCGGGGGTTCTTCTACGTGGATCCGCACGGAAGGGCGTACCCCTGCGCCTACACCAAGGGGAAGGCGTCGCCGGTGGATTTTCTCGGAGACGACTGGCGGCGCGCGCTCGGACGCGAGACCCCCTGCACGCGCTGCAGCGTGGGGCCCTACCTCGAGTTCAACCTTCTCTATCAGAAGCCGGTGCGAACGGCGTTGAGCGTTCTACGGTCTTATCTCTAGAGCAGTGTTCCAAGCGGGCGGGCGCCGTGCGGGAAGACCGGAGCCGGGGTCCGAGGGTAGAGCCATCGTCCGACGACGCTCGTCACGACGTTACGCTGGAGTCAACGACACGTGATAGCCTCCGCCCTGGAGGTCTTCCTGAATTGACTCGGGTGGCCTTGATCCGATCCGCCGAAGGCGTCGCTCCGGCGGCCCTCAGCTCGACGGTACCGACGCTCCCGTTAGGTCTCGCCTACATCGCGGCGACCGCGGCCGCCGCGGGTCACGACGTCTCGGTGGTGGACGCGGTGGGGGAGTCGCCGAGCCAGCTCTCTTCCGGGTTTGGCATCACGTGGCTCGGGCTCACGAATGAGGAGGTCGCCGATCGGATCGACGCCGGAACGGAGATCATCGGGATCGGCACCATGTTCACCCACAACTGGCCCATGGTGCGCGAGCTGACCCGGTTGGTTCGGAAGCGGCACCCCGATACCCCCATCGTGGTGGGCGGGGAGCACGCGACCGCTCTTCCGGAGTTCGTCCTGCAGGAGAGCCCGGTGGACGTCTGCGTGATGGGCGAGGGGGAAGAGACCTTCACCGAGCTCGTTCCCGCGCTGCGATCGGGCCGTGACCTCGCGGGGGTTGCCGGGATCGCCTACCGGGCACCCGACGGCTCCGTGCGGCGAAATCCGCGGAGGGCTCGCATTCACGGTGTCGACGAGATCCCTACTCAAGCGTGGGAATACTTCGACGTCTCGGCCTACTCCCGTTGCAACCTGACGAACGGCTTGCAGATCGGCGACGCGCCGCCGACAATTCCGATCCTGGCCACTCGCGGCTGCCCCTATCAGTGCACCTTCTGCACGTCGCCCAACATGTGGACCACCCGCTACGTGACCCGCGACCCGAAGCTCGTCGTGGACGAGATCGAGTCGTACGTCCGGCGCTATGGAGCGAAGAACTTTCCGTTCCAGGACTTGACCGCCATCGTCCAGAAGAAGTGGACACGGGAGTTCTGCCAGGAGATCATCGACCGCGGTCTGGACATCCACTGGCAGTTTCCCTCGGGGACGCGCAGCGAAGCCGTCGACGATGAGGTTGCAGCGCTCCTCAGGCGTAGCGGCATGGCGCACATGGCCTATGCGCCCGAGTCGGGGTCGAGGCGCATCCGCGAGGCGATCCGGAAGCAGGTGAAGGATGAGCCCTTCTTCGAGTCCGTCCGGGCGGCCACCGCGGCGGGCCTGCACGTCCAGACCTTCTTCATCATGGGGTTTCCCGAAGACCGCATCCGTGACCTCGCGGCCACCGTGGCCATGCTCGTGAGGCTTTCGTGGATGGGGGTCGAAGACATGGCGGTCTCCCACTACATGCCGTACCCCGGATCGGCCATGCACGCTCGGCTGCTCGAGAGTGGGAAGGTCGATCTGAGCGACCGGTGGCTCGTGAATCCTCTGCGCAGCCACTCCGCCTGGGTTACGCGGGAAACCCAGGTAAATGAGAACTTTCCACCTTGGGTGCAGGTGGCGTTCGCGCTGCTTGCATACTCCGTTTTCTATGGAGTGAGCGCGATCCGGAAGCCGCGGTACTTCTACAGAATGTTAACCGGAATCTTCTTGCGTCCGGGGACCGACGTGTCCAGGCTCCAGCGAGCGCTGAAGAACATCATTCGGACCAAACCGAAGTTCGGTGCAATAGAGCCTTAAGCGGTCGGCGTCCTGGTCCACGCGAAGCGGCGCCGTTTCCACTTCGGGCGCCGGACGAGGACCTCCGAGAGAAACCGAACGTACCGCGTGCTCTCGATTCCACTGGTGAAATAGATCCAGAGGCTCCAGACGACACGCCACGGCCTGATGAGGAATGAAATCACGTAGAAGTTCACGAAAGCCCAGAGCATGAAGCGCCGGAGGACCCGCGGGGACACGGCGTCGGCGTAGGAACGCCCGCGTCCCCCGAAGAAGTCGATGACGTCATCCAGTTCGCGAAAGTCGTCGCTGATGCGTCCCGCCGCCACGAGCCGGTCGAAGTCGGCCGTTCCCGGATAGGGCGTGAACTGAGAAACGGTCACGTCGTTGACGCCCATGAGCGCGAGGCGCCGGACGAGAGCGAGCGTCTCTCGAAGACTCTCTCGAGTCTCGTCGGGAAAACCGACGACGAAGAAGCAGCCGACCGTCATCGGCGTCCGGTTCACGATACGGACGGCCTCCAGGAGCTCGTCGAGATCGACTTGCTTCTTGATGGCCTTCAACACCGAAAGCGACCCCGACTCGGGCGCGAAGGCGAAGTTCCGCAACCCCGACGCCGCAAGAGCTTGGGCGAGCTCCTCGTCGAACGCTTCGCATCGTGTGCCCGCCGGGAGCTGATACCTGACATCCAGGCGCCGATCGCTGAGCTCGCGCGCGAATTCGAGCGTCTTTTTTCGATCGATGACGAAGGTGGAGTCCATGAAGGTGAAGCCGGTAACTTCATACTTCCTCTTCATGTGCTCCATTTCATCGACGAGAGCGGCCGGAGACCGCATGACGTATTTTCGCGTCCACATCTGCTCGTTGGAACAGAAGGTGCACGCGTAGGGACAGCCTCGGCTTCCCAGGATGGGGATGGAACGACCCAGGTGAATGCCCGTGACCTGCTGCTCCGCGATATAGCTCCGAATGCACCAGCGATCCCAATCGGGATAGGGGATCGCGTCGATGTCGGTCACGCGCCTGCGGGCAGGGGTCCTGACAACGCCTCCTCCGGCCCCGCGAAAGGCGAGTCCCTCCACGTTCCGCCAGGAGGTCCCGGCCTGAACGTGCCGCGCGAACGCGAGGAAGGTCTCTTCGCCCTCGCCCAGAACCACGGCGTCGAACAGGCCGTCGTCGAGTACCTTGTCGGGTTGAGCGGACGGATGCTCACCTCCCGCCACGAAGAACGCGCGGGGGAGCTTCTCTCGAAGTAGACGCGCGATATCCGCGACGAGGGGCCAGCAGTGGCTGAACAAGCAAGAAAAGCCGACGAGCTCCGTTCCCGGGGGGATTCGGTCGACGACCTCGGGTGCCGTGAGTCCCTGAACGAGGACGTCGGCTCGCCCGGGGTGGGGCCGGATGCGGTCGAGCGCTTCCCCGCAAGCGTCCACCGACGTGTAATCGAACCCGAGGCTTCGCAGCATTCCCCCGACATAGGCGAGGCCGATGGGCGGCGACGGTGTCTGTAGCTGCAGGCCGCTGGCCTTTTTCAGACCCGGATGATTTACTAGAGCAATCATTGAGGCGCACTCCACGAGAACGCGTGGGGTGACTGCTGGATTCTACCACCCATCGGTAGGTACCGCGCCGAACGGCAACCCGACGGATGACAGCCGACGATGAGGCACCGACTCATGCCGCCGAGAACGATCCAGGCGCGACTCCGCCCATCGATCGAACCGTATCGCCACCTTCCAGCGTCGATCAACTGACGAGAAGCGATCATCGGGCCCGGCGCCGCCAGGCCTACGATCGACTCAACGCCGGCAACGACGCGCCCCCCTTCTACGCGCGCTATTTCCACGCCGAGGTGGAACGCTTCGTCCAGCAACAGGTTCCACCCGGATCGTCGGTGCTCCACGTCGGTTGCGGCAGTGGAAGGCTGCTGGCGGGACTGCGGCCGCGCCGTGGTGTCGGCATCGATTTCAGTCACGCCGCACTCATGCGCGCGCGAGAACGGTACCCCGAGCTCAGTTTCATCGAGGCGGATGCCGAAGAGCTTCCCCTGGAGGCGGCATTCGACTACGTCGTCCTCTCGGACGTCCTCGGCGATCTGGTCGACGTCTGGCGCGCCCTCCGGGGGTTGACCGGGACGCTGCGCCGGGGCTCGCGCATCGTGATCGTCTATTACAACTTCCTCTGGGAGCCGATCCTGAAGCTCGCCGAGCTCCTGGGCCTCAAGCGACCGCAGCTGTACCAGAACTGGCTCGCGCTCGCTGACATCGCGAACCTCATCGACCTGAACGGTCTCGAGGTCGTCGCCGAGGGCTATCGGCTCCTTCTGCCCATCCGGGTTCCGCTTCTTTCCAGTCTCTGCAACAGGGTCCTCGCGAAGCTCCCGTTCGTACGCAAGCTCTGCCTGCTCAGCTACGCGATTGCCCGGCCGGTCCCGAAGGTCGTGCCCGAGAGAATCCTTACCTGCTCCGTCATCATCCCAACGCGAAACGAGGCGGGAAACGTCGCGGCCGCGGTCGAGCGCACCCCCGCGATGGGGGCGCACACCGAGATCATCTTCGTCGACGGCGACTCCACCGACGGCACCGTCGAGCGGATCGAGCAGGAGATGACGCGTTACGCCGGAACCAAGGACATCAAGCTGATCCACCAGGTGCCCCGGGGCTCCGAAGGCCACCGCGGCCCGAAGATGCTTCGCCTCGGAAAGGGTGACGCCGTGCGCAAAGGTTTCGCCGCCGCCCGAGGTGACGTTCTGATGATCCTCGATGGCGATCTCACCGTCGCTCCCGAAGACCTGCCGATGTTCTTGACGGTGCTCGCCGAAGGCCGGGCGGAGGTCGTCAACGGAAGCCGTCTCGTCTACCCGCTCGAGAAGGAGTCGATGCGTTTTCTGAACATGGTCGCCAACAAAGCCTTCGGCCTCGTGTTCACTTGGGCTCTGGGTCAGCGAGTGAAAGACACGCTTTGCGGCACCAAGGCGCTGCGCCGGTCGGATTACGGGAAGATCCTGGCAGCCCGGGAACATTTCGGCGACTTCGATCCCTTCGGCGACTTCGACCTGCTCTTCGCCGCGGCGAAGAGCAACCTCCGGATCGTCGACTTGCCCATCCGGTATCATGCGCGCACCTACGGAGAGGTCAAGATCCAGCGGTGGAGACACGGACTTCTGCTCGCTCGAATGAGCTGGATCGCTGTCCGCAAGCTGAAGCTCTCGTAGGTTACTTCACCCGCTCTCGCGCTCCCCGGTTGACGGTCTTGCGGCCGCGTAGTCGCGCCGCCAGCTCATCGGTGTCCCACGCGTAGTAGGCGGCATCTCCGGTAGCGAGGAGGTACCGGTGCTCTTTGGACACGTAGGGGTAGCGCACGCCGATGCCGAGCGGGATCGTACCCACGCGCTGGAATCGCCTGCGCTCGAAGACGTGAAGTCTTCCTCCGGCGGTCGAAGGCACGTAAACGAGATCGTTGTCGCCGTCGATTGCGGGTCGCCGGCCTCCAAACGCGACCCGGGCGCGTTGGATCACCCGTCGCGATCGGAGGTCCACGACTTCCAGCCCCCAGCTGCCCACCACGTAGAGTCGCCGGAGCTCCTGGTCCAGCGTGAACTCCCAAGCGCTCAAGATGGGGTAGGAGGCCAGGGTCTCGAACGTTGTCGCGCTCAGCTCCTCGACGCTCCCGTAGTGTCGCAGGACGAAGAGGGTGTCTCGCTGGTTGTCGAAGAGAATGTCGGCGACCGGAGCGATTCCCTTCGTGTTACGGACGATATCGCGGCGGATCTCGCCCGAGCCAAGGTCGCGACGAATGATGAGGTCTTCGTCGCTGCGGTAAAAGACAGCGTTGCGTCGGCGATCGTGGGCGATTCCGTCCCCGGACGCATCGCCGAGCGCGTTCGGTCGGAAGTCCTCGGGGCGATCGGGGGGGAACTCGAGAAGGTTCTGGACGAGTGGCTGGCCCTCGAAGACCGTGTAGTCCATGCCAACCTGGACGAGGCCGGGCAGGCAGACGAGCTGCTCGAGCCGGCCCGCGTAGCTCTTCGAGAAGAAACGGTGGTGGGCTCGGAGCTTCAGCGTTCGGGCGTCGAGCTCGTCGATCGTGCTGTTGGCCCGGCAGAGCTCAGTCTCGTTGGGCGTGCAGTGAGGCACCACGGCGAAGAGACGATGGCTCGCCTCGTCCTCGCAGAAGCTGTACGCCATGCCGTCGCCAAGCTTGCGGCCGTCATGCAGTTGGATGGCCGCCGGGAGCAGGACGGCGACCATCTGCACCACGGGCACGGTAAGGAGGACGAGCACGAGACGATCTCGCGAGCAGAGGAAGCGCCCCGGGAATCGGGTCGCCAACAACAAGACGACCCCGAACGAGAGCGCGGCGACCGCGACCGCCCGATCGTCCGCGAAAAGCCAGAGACTTCCGAACGTGAGAAGCGACACGGCGCGCTTTCGCTCACCGAGTCTCCGTGAGATCTTGCTCACGAGCTTCCAGAACCCCGGCAGCAGGAGCAGGACCGCTCCACCACAGGCCCAGGTCAGATACGGGTTGATGTCCAGACTGAGGTGACCGACGAACAGCAACGTCCAGGCGACCGAGTGGAGCCGGGGACGGAACACCCACTCGCGTCCTCCCGATGGGCGATCCGACCACCCGCCGATGCGGCCCCGGAATCGCGGCACCATGAGCGCAACGAGAACCCCGCCGATCAGCAGTGGCAGAAGGAAGAGCGCAACGACGACGAGCGCGAAAAAGACATAGAGCTCCATGAAGAGCACGAATCCGACGAGCTCCGTGACGATTCGAGGAAGAGGCACCGCGGGAAGCGAATAGATCGCGTGCAGCGAGAGGAAGCCGGCAGTCCCCAGCGCACAGAAGCGAAACCATTTCCTGTCCAGACCGGTGAGCTCGGCGGAGGCGGCGGCAGCGGAGGGATCAGGAGAGCTCATCGAAAGCGCTTGGCAAGCTCCGCGGTCTTCCAGAAGAAATAGCCGTGCTGCGCGCTTGCCAGAAGGCGGGTCCCGTCCTCGGTGATGTAGGGATTCCGGCTCCCACCGCCGACGAGGAGACTTCCCAGCACTTCGAAAGTGCGACGGTCGATGGCCCACAGCCGGCCGGCGCTGTTGGGAACGTAAACGATGTCGTGCAGCCGGTCGATCACGGGAAGGCGGCAGCCGAGTCCCAAGCGTGAACGCGACAGGAGCCTGCCGGTGCCCACCTCGAGGACGTCTATGCCCCAGATTCCCGTGACCCAGATCCGGTCGAGCTCGTCGTCAATCGCGATGCCGTGACTTCCGCCGTGGTGGGCGTCGGAGGTTTCGACGAGGGCGAGCGTCGAGCGGTCGACCTCGAAGATCTTCGACCCGGTGAGCCACTGAACGAAAAAAATGCTATCGCGCGGATCGTGAAAAGAGCTGTTCTCGACGATGTGCGAGCCGAAACCCTCGAGGTCAGAGCCATAGATGGACCGGGCGACCGTATTCTCGTCCAATTCCTCCGTCTCGCGGTCCAGGCGATAGATATTCCGCTTCCACTCGCTGATGTAGAAAATGGCGTTGTGCCTGCGGTCGTAAGCGAGTCGCGGGGCCATCCGGCTACCGAACAGGCTCTTTCGAAATTGCTCTGGCCTCTCGGCGGAGAACTCCATCAGGTTCTCCCGATACGCTTGACCGTCGACCATGGTCTTTGCCATCCCTACCAGCACGGTGTTCTCCAAGCATACAAGGTGCACGAAACGCCCTCGGAACGCATCGGAGAAGAAGGAGAGCTCGCGATGTCGGGTGAGGTCACGAGTATCGTGCTCGGCAATATAACCCTCCGTGCAGCCGTTCCGAGTTCCATCACAGGGAACGGCGGCGAAGAGCTTGTGCAGTTTCGGAATCTCGCAGAACGTGTAGGCGTAGTCCTTGGCGCCGATCCGCATGCCGCCGTGATTCGGGTGCTCGCGCGGCAGCTCCGAGAGAGCGAACTGCACCACCATCGAGAACGAGAGCGCCAACCACAACCGATCTCTCACGAACGAGCGCGGGACGCCGAACGCCGTGAGCGGGACGATGAAAGCGGCCCAGAGAGCGGTAACCGCGCGCTCGACCGGCTCGCGGGTGAATGCGGCCCACACGAAGAAAAATGCCGCCCAGAGCGCCGCGCTGACGGCCCTCGACCTCCACCGCGAAATCCCTTCGAGCCATCTCCAGGGCGCTTGGAAGATCGCTGCCATGGACGTCCAGCACATCAGAGAGAGAATCGGGTCGGTATCCAGGCCGACGTTGTACAGCAGCACCAAAGTCCACATCAGCGACAGGAGCCAAGGCCGGGTGTGCCATCGTCCGCCTGCCCGCTCTAGGCACCATCGGCGACGAACGAGCAGGAGAAGGAGCACGCTCGCGAGAACGAGTAGCGTCAGGGGCAGAGCGAGGAAGGCGCCGAGCATGCCCCAGATCTGGTA
>Ga0187893_10014622_pt1 | contig 10664 bp, 8 predicted proteins | sample MA1701074metaG_FD_139574 | JGI IMG/M metagenome (GOLD analysis project Ga0187893, IMG submission 139574) | White microbial mat communities from a basaltic lava cave in the Kipuka Kanohina Cave System on the Island of Hawaii, USA - MA170107-4 metaG ...
CCACGGCGATTCGCGCGGAGTAGGGGCGTTTTGCGCAGCCAGGCGCGAACTGAGAATCGCCTCTGCCCTCCAACTGCTATTGCGTGGTGTAATGCCTTCGGCTAGACTCGCGAGCGCTGATTGAAACGGCTCGCCCAGTCTCGGCGAGCGGAAAGCCACTGCCTCCGATACTGTGAAACTCCTCCGCGTACTGCGCTACATCCTCGGATCGCTGATTCTGCTTGCCAGCCTGGCTCTGCTTTTTGTTTGGTGGACGGTTCGCCAGGCGCTGCCGCAGGTGGAAGGCACGATTTCCCTGCCCGGCCTGAAGGCGGCAGTGCGCGTGGAGCGCGATCCGCTGGGCGTGCCGGTGATTACGGCATCGTCGCTTGAGGACTTGGCGATGGCGCAGGGTTACGTGACGGCGCAGGACCGCATGTGGCAGATGGATCTGACGCGGCGTGCAGCTGCGGGCGAACTGGCGGAAATCTTCGGGCGCGCGGGCCTCGGCTCAGACATCGAAATGCGCACGTATGGATTCCGCGGGGCAGCCGAAGCGTCGCTGGCCATCATGGACCCGGAAATGAGGGGTCTGCTGGACGCCTACACACGTGGCGTGAACGTGTACATCGAGCAACACAAGGACCGGCTGTCGCTGGAGTTCCGCGTTCTCAGATACGAACCCCGGCCGTGGACGCCCGTGGATACCCTGCTGGTGCACGCCTATATGTATGACGTACTGAGTACCACGTGGCGGGGGGAGTTGAGCCGCGCGCGCGTAGAAGCTAAGGTCGGGCCGGAGCGGGCACGGGAGATGTACACTTTAGAATCCCCTCTCGACCATTTTATCGTTGGAAACGAGCCGCCGGAATCGCGGGGCCGGCGCGGGATTCAAGCGCCTGCACAGCCGCCGCGCACCGTGCCCTCGCCGCCGCAGGTGCCGCTGGAGTTCTTCGCGCGGTGGCGCCAGGACGTGGAAGACGCCCTCGGCAGCAACAACTGGGTGGTCAGCGGCAAACGCACCTACTCCGGCAAGCCGATCCTGGCCAATGACACGCATCTGGGGTTGCGCGTCCCGGACACCTGGTACATCGCGCACTTGAAAGCGCCGGGGTACAACGGCAAGGGATTCACGCTGCCCGGCGCGCCGCTGGTAGTAGTCGGACATAACGAGCGCATCGCCTGGGGCTTCACCAACAACGGGGCGGATGTTCAGGACTTGTACGCGGAAAAGCTGAATCCCCAGAATCCTAAAGAGTACGCAGTGGGCAATCAATGGCGCGTCGCGGAGATTCGCAAGGAAGTGATCAAGATTCAAGGCGAGCCGGATCACGCCTTGGAAGTGACGGTCACGCGGCACGGGCCCGTGGTGCACCGCGAAGGCCACGCCGCCTATGCGTTGCGCTGGACCGCGCTTGACCTTGGAAGCCTCGGCGCGGGGTACGCCCTGCTGGGAAGGGCGCAGAATTGGAAGGAATTCCTCGCGGTGATGCGCGCCGTGAGCGGCCCGGCGCAGAACGTCGTGTACGCAGACGTGGACGGCAACATCGGCATGGTGGTGGCCGCACGCGTACCGGTAAGGAAGTCGGGCACCGGGGCAACGCCAGTGGCAGGCGAATCGGACGACTTCGAATGGACGGGGTACATCCCCTTTGAGGCATTGCCGCAGGCCCTGAACCCGGCTGACGGGATCATCGCCACGGCGAATGCGCGCGTAGTGGGCCCAGGTTACAAGCCGTATCTCACCGACCGCTGGTACAGCCCGTATCGCACGGAGCAAATCTACCGCATGCTGGGCACGCGTTCGGGCCTGCGGCCGCGCGACTGCATCGACGTTCAGGCCGATACGCACAGCATTCCGCACCTGGCGCTGGCGCGGCAGTTGCACACGGCCATGGCCAAGTATCCGCCCAAGGACCCCCGCGTGAAAATGCTGCTGGATTTCGTGCCGCAGTGGGAAGGCGCCACGGAATCGGCGTCGCGGCTGGTGGGCCTGATCGAGTACACCCGGCGGCAATTGCGCCAGATGATTCTCCAGCCGGTGCTGGGCGAGGATGAGCGGTATTACGATTGGTCGCGCAGCCAGGTGTTTTTCGACAACGTGCTGCGTGACCGGCCGCCGCACTGGCTGCCGCCGGAGTTTGCGGATTACGATGCCTTGCTGATGGCGGCCGCCGAGCGCGCCGCGGAGCGGCTGGAGCGCGACGCGCGCACTGCGGGCATCGCCAATCCGGAGCGGCCGGAACAGTGGCGCTGGGGTAACTACATCAAGCTGCGCATCTTGCACCCGCTGGCGCAGTCAGGCTTCCTAAGCCGCCACTTGAGCGTGACCAACGTGGACCAGGGCGGCACGGCCTACAGCATCAAGCAGACCGGGCGCAGCATCGGCCCCGCTATGCGCTTCGTGGCCGACTTGGACGACTGGGACAATTCGCTGATGAATCTGACCATGGGGCAATCCGGGCACTACCTAAGCCCGAACTACCGTGACCAATTTGAAGCGTGGTATTGGGGGCGCGGTGTGCCGTCGGCGTTCAGTGAAGCCGCCGTGCAAGGCACGGTGAAGCATCGGCTGACGTTGAAGCCGTAGGCGAACCACACCTGCTGAGGAGCCGCAGACGACGGAGCAGAAGCAGGAAATTTGTTGTCGCGCATTCCGTGCGCTAGAATGCAGCATCGCGTTCGAGCCAGTTTGATGACCAACCCTGCCGCCAACAAGAAGCCGGAAGCGCCGCGCCGCGCGGAGTTTGAAAAGTCTCTGGCGCGCCTGGAAGAAGTGGTGCGCCGGCTCGAACAAGCCAACCTGACGCTGGACGATGCGATGAAGCTCTTCGAAGAAGGCGTGCAGCTTTCGCGCGACTGCCAGAAGCAGCTGGAAGAGGCAGAGGGCCGCGTGGAAATCCTGCTGAAGAAAGCCGATGGGCGGCTCGCAGCAGTCCCCTTCGAGCCCGATAAGGAAGACGGGGCCTGACTTCCCCACCGATGAAGCTCCCAGCCTTTTTTGAATCCGATCGGCGCGAAGTAGACGCCACGCTGGAACGTCTGCTGCCGCCGGTAGGCACCCCGCCCGCTTCGATTCATGCGGCGATGCGCTACAGCGTGTTCGCCGGTGGAAAGCGCATCCGTCCGATTCTGTGCCTGGAGTCAGCCCGCATCTTCGACCCGCAAGCCGCCACAGCGCTGGCGGTGGGCTGCGCGCTCGAATTTATTCACACTTATTCGCTGATTCACGACGATCTGCCCGCGCTTGATAACGACGACCTGCGCCGCGGGCAGCCCACCTGCCACAAGAAGTTTGGCGAAGCCGTCGCCATTCTGGCCGGGGATGCGCTGCTGACGCTGGCGTTCCAGACGCTGGCCGAGGCTCCGGTGGATGCGGCGCGCCGCGTGGAGATTCTGCGGGAGGTGTCGCGCGCCGCGGGAACGGTGGACGGCATGGTCGGCGGGCAGGTAGCCGATTTGGAAGCTGAAGGCAAGCCCGCGGATGCGGCGACGCGCGAGAACATCCACCGCTCGAAAACGGCTGCGCTGATTCGCGCCTCGGTGGTCAGCGGCGCGCTGGCCGGGGGCGCGGACGCAGAAGACGTAGCGCGGCTGCGTGAGTTTGGCGCGACCGTCGGCCTGCTGTTTCAAGTGGTGGACGACATCCTGGATGTTGAAGAGTCGTCGGCTGCGCTCGGCAAGACCGCGGGCAAAGATCAGGCGCAAAAGAAGCTGACGTATCCCGCCCTGCATGGATTGGAGAAGTCGCGGCAAATTGCGGACCAATTGGCGGCGCGCGCGACGTCGGTGCTGGAGCCGTTCGGTGAGCGAGCAGCGCGCCTGCGGGAGCTGACGGAATTTCTGGTAGCGAGGCGCGCGTAGCAATTCGAGCAGATTCCTTGCCGTCCCGACTTCGTTGGACGGCTGCGGAATGACATGCTTCCGCTTTCTTAGGATTCCCTCCAGCATGAAAACAAGATCGCCAAAGAAAACGCGGCTGGATATGGCGCTGGTGGAGCGCGGGCTGGTCGAATCGCGTCAGAAGGCGCAAGCAATGATTCTCGCCGGGCAAGTGTTCGTTAACGGTCAGAAAGCGGACAAAGCGGGCCAGACGATTGCAGCAGATGCGCGCGTGGAATTGACCGGCGCGGTGATGCCGTATGTCAGTCGCGGTGGGATGAAGCTGGAAGGCGCGCTGGAGGACTTTGCCGTGAATCCCGCGGGTTTGGTTTGTATCGATGTGGGCAGCTCGACCGGGGGCTTCACCGATTGCCTGTTGCAACGCGGCGCGGCGCGCGTCTATTCCGTGGATGTGAGCGCGGATCAGCTTGCCTGGAAACTGCGGCGAGACTCGCGCGTGCGAATTATCGAAAAGAACGCACGCTTCTTGCAGCCGCAAGATTTGCCGGAGCCGGCGCAACTCGTCACGATCGACCTCTCGTTCATTTCTACCGCCAAAGTGCTGCCGGCGCTGGTGCCGCTGGCGCGGCCGGGCGCACAATGGCTGATCCTGGTGAAGCCGCAATTCGAACTCGAGCGCGGCGACGTGGGCAAAGGCGGCATCGTGCGGGATGCGGCGCTGCACCGGAAGGCCGTCGAGCGAGTCGAGCAAGCGGCGGGATCGTTCGGCCTCACAGTGCGTGGCGTGAAGCCCAGCCGCCTGTCCGGCGCGGAAGGCAATCAGGAGTTTTTCCTTCACGCGTTTACTCGTTCCTAGCTGTGGCTCCTCCTCTCGGAATTCAAGACAAGACATTAACGCCGAGGTCGCAGAGGCACAGAGGACACGGAGATAGGCGCGTGGTGTAGAATCGCGAAGCCACATGAAAACGATTGGCATCATTTCGAAGCCGCAACAGGAAAGCATCCGGCAAATTGTGCCCGCCCTGCTGGAGTGGCTGAAGCAACGCCAGATCGCGGCTCTATGCGACAAGGAGACTGCGAACTGCGTAGGGCCGCTGTGTCCGGCGCTTTCGCGCGAGGAGTTGGCCGCGCGCGCGGACATGTTGCTGGTGCTGGGCGGCGACGGCACGCTGCTGGCGGTGGCACGCGCGGCCGGCGAGCGCGAAGTGCCCATCCTACCGGTCAACCTCGGCTCGCTCGGTTTTCTCACCAGCGTCAAGCTCGATGAGTTGTACGCCGTGCTGGAAGAAGTGCAGGCCGGGCAGCACCGCATCAGCGAGCGCATCCAGCTCGAGACGGAAGTGCAGCGCGGCGGCAAAGTGGCGGAGAGCAATCGCGCGCTCAACGACGCGGTGCTCAGCAAGGCCACGCTGGCCCGCATCATTGATTTGGAACTCGCCGTGGACGGCCGGTACGTGTGCAGCTACCGCGCCGACGGGCTGATTATCGCCTCGCCCACCGGCTCGACGGCGTACTCGCTATCGGCCGGCGGCCCCATCGTCTATCCCACGCTGGACGCGTTTCTGATTACGCCCATCTGCCCGCATTCGCTGACCAACCGGCCGCTGGTGATCCCCGACTCGATGACGCTGGAGTTGGCATTCCAGGCCGACGACAACCGCGCATCCCTTACGCTGGATGGTCAGGTCGGCGTGGAATTGCAGGCCGGCGACCGCGTGGTGATTCGCAAGGCGGCCACGCGGGTGAAATTGGTGCGCCCGCTGCGCAAGACCTACTTCGAAATCCTGCGCAACAAGCTGAAATGGGGCGAACGATGAAACACTGGGCCGTTCCCTTCCTTCTGTTGGTCTCTTTCCACTCCACGATGGCGCAAGGCAAGCCCGCAGAGCTCAATCTGCGCCCGCCGGCGGACCTGGTGATTGTGAATGGCGCGGTATGGACGGTGGACGCAGCGCGGCCAAAGGCAGAGGCAATCGCGGTGGTGGGCGAGCGCATCGCCGCCGTCGGCTCGAATGCTGAAATTCGCAAGTGGATCGGCCCGCAAACACGGACCATTGACGCGCGCGGCGGCAGCGTGCTGCCGGGATTCATTGATTCCCACGTGCACTTCGCGAGCGGCGGCTTCGAGCTTTCCAACGTGCAACTGCGCGACGCGGCCACGCCGCAGGAGTTTGCGCGGCGCATCGGCGAGTTTGCCAAATCACGGCCCAAGGGCGAGTGGATTCAGGGCGGCACGTGGGACCACGAACTGTGGAGCGGTCCCGAAACTTCGGGACCGCTGCCGCATCGCAAGTGGATTGACGCGGCCACACCAGAGCATCCCGTGCTGGTGAGCCGCTACGACGGGCACATGGCGCTGGCGAATTCGCTGGCGCTGAAGCGGGCCGGCATTACGCGAGAGACCCCGACTCCGGCGGGCGGGGAGATCGTAAGGGATGCAAACGGCGAGCCGACCGGCCTGCTGAAAGATGCAGCGATGGACTTGGTCTTTCGCGTGATTCCGCCGCCGAGCGAAGAGCAGCTGACGCGCGCGGTGAAGGCCGCGCTGGCAGAGGCGGCGCGCTTCGGCGTCACCGGCGTACACGACATGGGCACAAGCGCGGCGGATCTGCGCGTCTATCAGAAGCTGGCCGCGCGCGGCGAGCTGACCACGCGCATCCTGGCCGTCACGCCCATCGAGCAGTGGGAAGCCCCAGCGCGCACCGGGATCATCGCGGGCTTCGGCAACGATTGGCTGCGCACGGGCGCGGTGAAAGGCTTTGCGGATGGCTCGCTCGGCTCGACCACCGCGCTGTTCTTCGCGCCGTACAACGACGCTCCGCACACCACGGGCCTGCCTGCGGCGATGATGTTCCCCGAAGGCAATATGCTGAAGATGGCGCTCGGCGCGGATGCGGCGGGGTTGCAGCTTTGCATCCATGCCATCGGGGACAAGGCCATCCGCGGTATCTTCGAAGTGTACGCGGCGGTGCGAAAGCAAAATGGCGAGCGGCCGCGGCGCTGGCGCATCGAACACGCGCAGCACATCCATCCGGACGACTTCGCGTCGTTTGCGCGGCTCGGTGTGATCGCGTCGATGCAGCCCTACCACGCGATTGACGACGGGCGCTGGGCGGAAAAGCGCATCGGGCACGAGCGCGGCAAAGGGACCTACGCATTTCGCACGCTGCTCGATCAAGGCGCGAAGCTGGCTTTTGGTTCCGATTGGACGGTGGCACCGCTGAACCCGATGGAAGGCCTGTACGCTGCGGTGACGCGGCGGACGTTGGATGAAAAGAATCCTGGCGGGTGGTACCCCGAGCAGAAAATCACGCTAGCCGAAGCGATCGAGGCCTACACCAAGGGTTCAGCCTATGCCGAGGCCAACGAAGCGATGAAAGGCTCGCTCACCCCGGGCAAGCTGGCCGACATCGTCGTGCTGGACAGCCATCTCTTCCCCCTTCCGCCCGAGAGAATCCGGGACGCCCGGGTGACCACTACTATCACGGGTGGAAGGGTCATTTATGCCATCGGTCGGTGAGAGGATTGGTGGCACCCGTGGCTTGTGCCCCGCACAAAACTGGAGCAGGGCTTCGATGCACAACTTGGAAGGGCATGCGAGTCTGAAAGAGGAGGTCAGGTATGGCGCAAACTGTTTACCCATTTCTTGCATATGAGAATGCGGATGCCGCGATGGATTGGTTGATTCGCGCATTCGGGTTTCGTGAACAGGTGCGGATGAAGGACAAGAAGGGACGTGTTTTGCACGGCGAACTGAAACTCTCCGGCGCAACGGTGATGGTGGCGCAGCCCTCACCTCATTATCAGGGACCGAGACGCCACGCCAAAGCGTGTGCGGCGGCGCGGCGGTGGAGTGCCGTGCCGTGGGTAATTGATGGAGTGCTGGTAATGGTGCGCGACGTGAAAACACACTTTGCGACCGCTAAACGCGCCGGCGCAACCATCCTGACGGGGATCGAAAAGACCGGGGCCGGACGCGCCTATCGCTGTGCGGATTGCGAAGGTCATCGATGGATGTTCGCACAACAATAGCAAACCGCGGAGCTGGAATTTGGGGCTAAGCGGGAGATTGACTGGAATTACTCGAAGCTTGCCAGGTCGTTGACGGATTCGCGGCGGCGGATGAGGCGGGCGCGGGCGCCATCAACGAGGACTTCGGCGGGGCGGGGGCGGGAGTTGTAGTTGTTGGCGATGGCGAAGCCGTAGGCGCCGGCGCCCCAGATGATGAGCAAGTCGCCGGCCTGCACTTCCCCGATGGGCCAATCCTTCAGGAAACAGTCTCCACTCTCACAAACTGGACCCACGATATCTGCACGTTCCCATCCTCTATCGGGAGATTTGCGATCGAGTGATTGGGCGGGTGTGATGGGGTGGGTAGCGCCGTAGAGGGCGGCGCGCATCAGGTCGTTCATGGCGGCATCTACAACCACGAAGCGCTTGCCGCGAGTCTGCTTGGTGAGGATGACGCGCGTGAGCAGCACGCCGGCGGGGCCGACGATGCTGCGCCCCGGCTCGAGCAGCAGGCGGCAGCCGGTGGGGCGCACCGCGTCGAGCAATGCGCGGGCGTATTCGCGCTTGGGCAACGGGCGCTCGCCGGTGTAACGAATGCCGAGCCCGCCGCCGAAATCGAAATACTTGAGCGGGAGGCCATCACGCTTCAACTCCAGCGCAAAGCGGCTGAGGCGCTGCGCGGCACTCCGAAACGGCGCCACGGACAGAATCTGCGAGCCGATGTGCGCGCTGATGCCCTGCCAGCGAATCCAGCGCGAGTCGCGCCACGCGCCGTAGAGGCGGCGCGCGTCGTCCCAATCCACGCCGAACTTGTGGTGTTTCTGCCCGGTGGAGATGTGCGGATGGCCACCGGCGGCGACGTCGGGATTCAGACGCATGCCCGCCGGCGCGGGACGGCGCAGCCGCGCGGCCTCTGCGGCCAGCATCTCGAGCTCGCCCTCCGATTCCACATTGAAGAGCAGGATGCCCGCACGCAGGGCTTCGCGGATTTCTTCGCGCGTCTTCCCTACCCCGGAGAAAACCACCCGCCGCGGTGAGACGCCGGCGCGCTGCAAGCGGTACAGCTCGCCGCCGGAAACGATGTCGAAGCCACTGCCCAGCCGCGCCAGCAGGCGCAAGATGGAAAGATTGGAGTTGGCTTTCACCGAGTAGCAGAGGGTGTGCGGCCAGCGGGAAAAAGCGGAATCGAGCGCGCGATAGTTCTGGCGAATGGCGGCACTGCTGTAAAGATAAGCAGGGGTGCCAAAACGTGTTGCGACCTGCTCGACAGCAATGGACTCACAGTGCACTTCGCCGTTGCGACGGCGTGAGAAAAAGGGAGTGAAGCCAGCGGGGTCAATGAACGACGGCCGCGCCGCAGCACTCCGCCGGGAAATCACCGTACTTTCACCACGATCAGGGTGCGGTCGTCATGCGCGTCGGTGGTAAAGCGGCCGACTTCCATCATCAGGCGGTCGGCGATTGCATCCGCTGAATCGGCCGCGGTTTGCTCCACCAAGCGGCACAGCCGGTCGGCGGTAAAGTCCTCGCCCTGCGCGTTCAGGCCGTCGGTCAAGCCGTCGGAGTAAAGCACCACGATTTCGCCGGGTTGAAGGGTGGTGTTCCAATCGTCGTACACCACGTCGTCGAAAATTCCCAGCGGAAAACCGGAGAGCGGCAGCTTCGCGCACCGGCCTTCGCGATACAGCAGCGGCTGCGACTGCCCCGCGCTGGCGATGCGCATACGGCGGCGGCCGCGCTGCCACGTGGCGTACAGAGCCGTCATAAAGCGGTCTTCCACTTTGTGCTCGCCGACGAACTGATTGAGGCGGCGCAGCAAGTCGGCAGGCTGAAGCTTGAGCGGGGCCAGGCTGCGGATGATGCCGGTGGCCACTGCGCCATAAAGCGCGGCCGCGGTTCCCTTTCCACTGACGTCGCCGAGCAAGAACGCAAGTTGCTGCAGGCCATAACGGATGAAGTCGTAGAGGTCGCCACCCAGCTCGCGAGCCGAGACGTAGCGGCAGGCCACATCGAGACCGAAATCTTCCTTCGGCACCTGCGGCAGCATCACCGACTGGATACGGCGCGCGGCGCGCAGCTCGCGCTCCATGCGGGCTTCGTCGCGCGCCACCTGCTCGTAGAGGCGCGCGTTCTCGATGGCCACGGCCAGCTGACCGGCAAGAATGGAGAGCGTTTGCACGTGGTGGTCGTTGAAATAGTTGAGCACCGGGCTTTCCAGATCAAGCACGCCGATGACCTTGTCCTGATAGATGAGCGGAATCGCCAACTCGGAGCGCGTTTCCGGGTTGATATTGACGTAGCGCGGGTCGGCGGCCACATCGGGAACCAGCACCGGCTTGCGTGATGCCAGGGCCGCACCGACGATGCCGGGCGAGCACGAACCGGGGGGCTCCACCTGAACCCGGCGGCCATATTTCACGTCAATGGAGCGGCTGAGGGCCTGGCGCTTTTCGTCGTAAAGGACGAGGCTGAGAATCTGGTAGTCAATCACACGGCGGACCAACTCGGCGGCGCGTTCGAGCAGCTTATCCACGTCGAGGATGGAGCTGGCTTCGCGGCCCACTTCGTTGAGCAGCAGCAGGGTTTCGGCATGCGCGCGGGCGCGCTCAAAGAGGCGCGCGTTTTCGATGGCTCCGGCGATGCGCGAGGCCAGCAGCGTGAGGATGTCCTGGTGGCTGCGGTGAAAATAGTTGAGCTGGCTGGACTGGATGTCGAGCACGCCGATGCAATCGCCTTTGTAGAGCAGCGGGACAGCCAGCTCCGAGCGGACGGAATCCACGGCGTTGAGGTAGTTGGGCTCCTGCGAGACGTCGCGGACGAGCACGGGGCGC
>Ga0187893_10014623_pt1 | contig 10664 bp, 12 predicted proteins | sample MA1701074metaG_FD_139574 | JGI IMG/M metagenome (GOLD analysis project Ga0187893, IMG submission 139574) | White microbial mat communities from a basaltic lava cave in the Kipuka Kanohina Cave System on the Island of Hawaii, USA - MA170107-4 metaG ...
TCCATCTTTATTTGAAGTATAATGCTTGTCAATCTGTGTTTCAGATCGAGTTGATTTTACATGAACATCAGCATTTTCCAATGGGCGACCTGAATTTCTATCCACAACTTGAAACCGCGTTACATCTTCAAATGAACTTTCAATCAGACTCAGGTTTGTAGACATATAGGTAGTGTAACCAAAGATGTCATTGTTACCCAACGATTTATCGATCACATAAGAAACAATTAAATAGGTTCCACCTGGAAGCGGAGGTACAACGACTTCAGTGGTGTGTTTGCGATAGTCTTGAAGATTTCGCAACCTGACACTCCATGAAGCTGTTACCTCTAAAAGCTTCATCTCAGCTTTTCTTGTGGAATCATTCATTAATAAATGAAAGTCATCCGCAAACTCGTCTGTTACTTTGTAAGCTAAAAATGAAAGGCTATCAATATTGGTATACTCAACCAAAATTCTTGATGAGGATTGAATTGGCACGTACTCCTCTGCAGTTAGTGATAGGCTCTTGTTAAGAATATGGTCCTTTAAAATCAAACACTTTGCAGCACCATCACTTTTGCCAAACTTTTGAATTACTTCATTACAAATGTCGAGGGCATCCTTCTTCTTGAATTGATTTTCAGAATTTGTCTCGTCACCTTCACGATTAGCAATATCAGCAAGTTCAAAACCTATTTGCGCTGAAACAGGATGATTTTGCCATTCAGCTCTGAGTTTTATTAATGAAGACTTGAAAAGTTCATCCTCATTCTTGAACTCTCCATGATTAATTAAAAATTGAAAATACTCTAACTTTAGATTTACAAATGCTGTAGGATCTTTATCCTTTTGATGGAAATCAAACAACACCTTAAATATTTTTAGTGCCTCGACTGTGGGGGAAATACTGTCAGTAGGCAATTTGATGTTGTCAATGCTTTCGAAATAGGTTGGATTCTCCAATTCGAAGTCAGAGGCAAACTTTGATAATGAGCTTTCATTAGCACCGTAGAAGTCAAGAGCATTGTGAGCCAGAAAATCGAACAGGGTTGGTCTGTACAATTTTGATTGTTGAGCTTCAATCAGCAATTCTTCAATAGTAGAAAGATTGATTGTTTTAGTGGCACTGCTTCCCTGCAGTGATTGCTGAAAATAGTTGTGCATTTCTTGGAACATTGCATCAGCATCCCAAGTACGAAAATCCGCTGTATTAACAACTTTTTCCGTTCGTGAACGATTGTAATACGTCCATCTGTTTCCTTGAAAATAATCCCAATAAATATTGGCAAGCAATGATTCAAGGATATTCTTCAGAGGCGCTTGACTTGACTTGATTTCCTCTTTCCATTTGTTAATAATTAGTAACTCAGCCTCTGGCTGTGTCAATGCAAACTTGGATTGGTAAAGAAGAGACTTGACAGTTTGTGTAGAATTTTTATCGCGTTTTGCCTTAGCATAAATCTGATCGACTACTTGCAAAGCAGACTTTGGCAAATCCTGGACTTCAAATTTATATACCTGGGACCAATGCTTAATGTAAAAATCCTCCTGAGCTAATAAAGAGGGTGAAAAGAGAAGTAAAATCAATAGCAGTACAACAGAAACTTTTCTCATGGAATTTAATTAGGCAACAATAGGATGCACAAATATCATTTATTCCATAATAATTTAACAATCTTTGAAAGCATTAGATAAGCTGGGGAACAAGTTATCATTCAGCTGTATGTAATCAGTCTCACGTGAATGTTGTAACTATAACTCGGATGTTCCGACTAAGTCACAAAAAAACGTATCATAGGGCCTACAGCATACTTTACCCTATTCTAAATAGGGTATGACAGAAGTCTTTAGTATCTCAATAAGCTCGGGATCCATGTATTTATAATCATCTTGAATATCAAGAGTTATTACTTCCTTACTATCTAACAATGAACCAAATTTATTTTCCAAACGAGTTTTGTGTTTTTTCTCCATAACAAAAATTAGGTCTGCCCAGTTAACGAGTTTTTCTGTCACCCTAATTCGAGCTTCATTTTCAGTCCCTGCGGATTTTACAATGTGTTGTTGGTTATTCTTAAAAATAGTCTCTGCGGTCCGGCTTCTCCATTTATTCCTGCTGCAAACGAACAAAATATTCACTGTTACCTTTTTAAATTTTCACTTTAATCTGATGTCAACGTAAATATATCAAGACGAACACTGCGCTCAGGTAAAACCAGAAAATTGAAAATAGAATATGAACGATCGTTTCAAAAGCCTTCCCTTTCCACGTTTTTGATGAGTAACCAAAGAACTGGACATATAATCGTACAATCCAGAATATTCCAAGCCCCAAAGAAATTCTTTTGCCTAATGCTGTATTTACAAGTTCAACGGATGATAGGATACACAGAACTCCAACAAGGATCAATGTGAATGCAATAAAGAAAGTGTGAACATACATCATTTCTCTGTTCATGACACTTAACGAACTAAGTTCTTGCTTCCAGTTGAATTGCTTAGGAAAAACGGCATGGACCAAACCAAGCAGAATCAAACAGCAACCGATTATTATAAGATGTGGCTCCATTTACCGGGCACAATTAAAGATCGACATAAAAGGTGTAAATTTTTTTTCCTCAAAAGAAGAGAAGCCTGCACGCTCAAAAGCATTTTTCCATACTGAACGCGAAAAAAAATGGGTGAAGCCTATTGAGAACGCCAGGAAATTGGGGAAGTCCCGCAAGTGCTCTACCATAATTACTTTTCCGCCTGGCTTACACAACCGATGGCATTCCTTTAAGAACTCAATTTTCTCATTGTGCGCTCTTATTTCATGAACCGCTGACAGCAAAAAAATAATATCTACCGTGTCCTTATTTAAGGGAATCAAATTGGAATCTATTTGCTGGGTATCAGGATATACTATACTCACTTTGCGAGCCCTGATAATAGCCGGTTCGGTGTGCTGTTTCGCATTATAAAAATCAAATACCTTTAGATCTGATTCTGGAAATTTACTTTTAATAATAAAACTCGTCTCATCAAATCCCGCATTGATATTGATAATGAGTTTTACTTTCTCATTCTCACCAATAAGATTTTTTAACCATTTGAATTCATAATAACCTGAGAAATCATAGACATAAGCTGATACAATTAAAGGCATCAGTAACCCATACATAAATGCTGCTACAACCACCCACAAAACAATTGCAGGCCATTCGAGAAGAAAATTGATGAGAAGTAATACTGTCAAAACCACCAAGCCAATAACATAAAAGTGGCGGTTAAAACTTAAAATATTTAAAACACCCTGAAACTTTCTTCTTCCTATCTCCATTGTTCAAGTTTACCTTTTTTCCAGTAGTAAGGAATGTTTCGAATAATAAAAGCATTTGCCAGCGTGGCGTCAGTTAATTTCAAATTATCAATAAAAGAGAATTTATAGTCAATAACATTAACCGGCATTGGCTTCCAGTTTTCTCTAACACCCTCAATTATCAAAATTTTCTTGTTGGTCGCATTGTAGGTGAATGTAAATGGCAGGGGTCCAGCAAATCGCCTGGCTTCTTTCCAGTCAGCAAATGGCGAGCCCGAAGGCAATGAAACATTTTCATTATCCGAGTTCTCTATTCGCAATTTAAAATCTGATTTTTCCGAATTAATCTCTGTTGTTCCGTTTTTGTTAGACTGATGAATATCGGTAGTTGTATAATTATAATGAGTGAAAATGTTTCCAAAGAATTCCATTTTCTTTTTATCTGTTTCTGATTTCAGAATATAGAGACCTCTTAAACGTTTTCCTGCATTATTTACATACCTCACAAACACGCGATAACCGATTAGGAAAAAGTCGTTGCCCAGTATTTCAGGAAACCCTTTTGGCCTTAAACCTTTGGTTTGAACCATCGCAATGGCAATGAAAGCCCATTTGTCATTGAATGTATCTAACTCAAGGCATTCAGGGATAAGATGCTTAATTTGTTCTTTTGGAATTGCGAATGTTAAAACAAGAGAACTTTCAAAATAAGCTTCAACAGCAAAGGGATGGTTTTTTAGAAATGAAAGCATTTTACGTTTGCTGAGCTAATTTTTTATTCAGATAGAACTCGTTAAAGTAGATTAAAAGTATGAACATAAAAGCAAATATCGCATTTGCTTTACCCCATAATAATAAGTCAGGAACGAGCGTAAATTCCAAAATGTTCATTGTCGAAATAATGAGAATTTGTAATGCAGCATTCACCCTTGTCCACTTCCGGCTTAATATCCAAAGTGCCATTCCAATCTCTGAAAGTCCTATTAAAAGTGTCAAAGGTTTTGAATAGTCTTCACCTAAAATACTTGCAACAATTTGCCTGTGACGAGGAACAAGGTCAAGCGCCTTGCAGAAAAGCCCATTGGCAACCCAGACAGAAGCAATGAAAAAGGTTAAAAGGTTGTGTTTTGCTCTGTCAGTCATGTTTTTCTAAAGTCGAACGAATTAAACGCTAAAAAACTTTAGCAGCAAAAATTATGACCCCGCTAAAGAACTTTAGCAGCAAAACCACTAAAAAACTCTAGCCTCATACTACATCTTCTTTTTATTTACGCTACTCACTTTCAGTTCCCGTGGAATCATCTACATCTGAAATCCGGATGTAATGAATATTCATGTTTATGATGGTCGCATACGGGATTTGAAAAAAGTCTCCTGCAAAAACTATTGAATTAGCATTCTGAGGTACAACGTCTGTTATCTCTCGTCTTTCAACATTCGAAAGCAAAATATAATCTAGGCCGCTGCCTTCACTGGTTAGCTGGAAGTGATCTAGGAAACCTGAATACAGATATATTGCGTTTCCAATATTGACTACAACATTCAGATAGGTTAATTCAATATCACTTTCCCTTCCTTCAATGTTTGGGAAATCTAAAATTTCTCCTCTCAACAAATAGTGCCAGTGATTGCGAAAGCGAAATATTACAAATGATCTGTCGAGTCTTAATTTACGGACAACAAATTTCGATATCCATCCCAGCCAGGCGAGAATAATCCAGAGGGATAAATTATACTCTAATATTTGTGGCAAGCTGTCTTTTAATTTCGAAAATGCTTTCGGAATTTCCTTTTCATCTCCACCCAGCAGGAGCATTCCTAAAACTTCAAAATCCAATTGGTAGTTAGTAGTAACGAGTATTATTTGATAATAAATAAATTGGAATAAAACACCAGGAATTATCGAACTGAGAAATAGTTCGAAAGCAGATGCTTTAAAGTACTGTTTTGAAAATTCGCCAGAGTAATAAAATCGGAAAAAGAAAAGGGCAGGAACAATAAAAAGCAAATAGAGAATTATTGCGCCTAATGCGAGATTCATTAGAAGCCGCCTTCATTTAGAAGTTCGCCATTTTTTCCTACGGCAATCTCCTTAACATGCGCTAGTTTAAATGAAATAGTATTACCGGGTATTGTAACAGCGCCTGATTTTTCATCTTTACCTAAAACAGACAAGTATTTTTGACGAAGACCGTGTTCAGCAGGTGCTATAAAAATTGCCTCTTTCCCCTCACGAAGATCTTTTACGGCAGCAATAAATTTTACGCGCAATTCTTCATCGGCCAGAATCTTTTTAACCCTAGCGCTCTTAAGCGGACGTACAGTTTGAAACCAAGCCATCATTAACTGTATTCTATTTTGTTTAACGAAGGTAACACCTATATAGTTCATTTAAAAGGGGTTATACAGGCTTAAAACCAAGTTCCAACGTATTTCTCATATTCTGTGTCTAATTGCAAAAGGGAAAAAAGGGTATGAAGACATTTAGCGTGAAGAACTTTTTAGCATTAGCACTTATCGCTGCAACCAACATGGCCTTTCAGTGTGAAAGCACTCCATATCCGTTTCCAGAAGGTGAATCAAATTATTGTTCGAATGTTGATTGGCTGAAGGCTATTGTTGAACCAGTCAACAGTGAGACGGAGTGGTTCGCTATAAATACAAAGGCGAATACGTATACTTAATTAACACATGTGTTAAATGCGCTGATACAATGGACCAGGTTTATAATTGTCAGGGGCAGGTGATTTGCCAATTTGGAGGCATCGCAGGTCTTAATACATGCCCTGACTTTTATGACACTGCCACTGATAAGAAAGTGATCTGGAAAAATTACTGATCTAGCTATTAGCGGATAGCTGTTGGCTAATAGCCTTTTGAAAGCTTCTCATAAAAATCATAATACCTAAACCTGAAATCCGCAAATCCAGAAAATCCTGATTAGCTTTGTACAAACAGCTATCATGGATTTAACCATCTTGTTTTCACCAATTGACGATTCTGTCTATTCCAACATAACTTCTCCTTCTTCCTTCTATAAAAACATCCGCATTTTCGGTGATAAAATGCCGGGCTATAAAGATGCCCACATTGCCATCTTTGGAATTAAGGAGTCGCGCGGAACTTCTATCAACCTGGGAGCAGTTCAGGCCCCCGATGAGATCAGAAAAAAATTATACAACCTCAAAAAAGGTAATGGCAGCTATCGCATTGTGGATTTAGGAAACCTGAATCCCGGGCATGACCTGGAAGAAACGTATGTACGCATCAGTGAAGTGTGCCGCATGCTGCTGGAAAATAATGTATTGCCGGTTTTGCTGGGAGGCACGCACGACCTCGGGTACGGTCAATATTGCGGATACGAAACCATGAACAAGCTCGTGAGTTTGCTTAACATTGATGCCTTTCTGGACCTGGAAGACAAAAAAGAATCGGACGGCAACCAACAGCACATTCACAAGTTACTGTTACATGAGCCAAACTTTTTGTTCAGTTATACACATCTTGCCTATCAAAGTTATTTAATCGATCCACTCTCTGTTTCTATTTTAGAAAAGTTATACTTTGAAGCATTCCGCATCGGACAAATGCGCACCGGCTTACAAGAGATGGAACCCACCATTCGCAATGCCGATATGCTGTCGTTCGATATTACGGCCATTCGTTCATCCGATGCACCCGGCAATGCACACGCACAGCCGTTTGGGTTAACGGGTGAAGAGGCTTGCCAAATTTGCTGGTATGCCGGGTTGAATGAAAAGTTAAGCTCTGTTGGGTTTTATGAGTACAATCCGGAAAAAGATGATGAAAACAAAAAGACTGCAGCCGTCATTGCAACAATGGTTTGGTATTTTATAGAAGGATACTACCATCGTAAAAAAGAACAGAATTTCAAGAGCAATGACTTTGTTAAATACGTAGTTGCCCTCAGTGGCGAACCCGAAATCATCACCTTCTACAAAAGCAAATTCAGCGAAAAGTGGTGGATGGAAGTGCCTTACCCGACAGGGCGAGAGCGATATTCGCGCAACAGCATTGTACCTTGCAGCTATAACGATTACCAACAGGCGACCAAAGGTGAAGTGCCGGAACGTTACATCAGCACGCTGGCAAAATTGATGTAAATACCACGGCTTACGTGATTGCAACATCACCTGCAATTCGTCAGTTTTCTAAAAAATAAACACGTGATACGATGAAAGAAAATATCGGTAACCCTACGTTTCTATTGCGTTTTGCTCTGGCCGTTATTTTGGGCATGCACAGCATCCCAACTATTTTAGAAGGCTCCGTTAACGACTTTGGAAACTTGTATCTCAATAATGTGGGATTTGCTCCCTTTGGATTATACATAGCATGGGCTGTTAAACTAACGCACCTTGCCTCCGTACCGTTATTGCTGCTCAATAAATATCTGAAACCAGTAGCCCTTGCAAATATTTTCATACTCGTTATGGGCATTATCATGGTGCACTTTCGAGAAGGTTGGTTTGTAGTGGGTGGCGGAAGAAACGGTGTTGAGTTTAATTTTCTGTTAATTTTTGCATTACTAACTCTCATGTTTCCAAAAGGGCTAATTAAAAATAGCTAAACACCGTTGATCAATTTAAAAACATAATTTATCGTCTGTAATACACAGGTGATCAAATTTAACTCCCACTAACTATCTGAAATGCGTATCTTGAGTTAAACGATGCGCAATATGATTCCCATATTCTTCATAATGCTGGCCACCGTAAGCGGATGCTCTTCGGGTGGAAATGAAGTACCTGTCACTTATCGGGCAGTCAGTGCTTTTCCCAATCTCTCTTTCACACGTCCGGTTGATCTCCAACATGCGGGTGATAACACCAACCGCATTTTTGTGGTAGAGCAAGAAGGAGTGATTTCTGTTTTTGCGAACAACGCTTCGGTGGCTTCCAAGAAAACTTTCCTGGACATCAAAAGTAAAGTGAACGACAGCGGAAACGAAGAGGGGTTGCTGGGCCTTGCCTTTCACCCGAATTATGAAACCAACGGATATTTTTATGTGAACTACACAGCCTCCAGTCCGAGGCGCACCGTCATTTCACGCTTCAAAGTTTCAACTGCTGATCCGGATATTGCAGATGCAGCCAGTGAACTTATAATTCTTGAGTTCGCTCAGCCATATAGTAATCACAATGGCGGACAAGTGTCATTCGGCCCCGATGGCTTCCTCTACATTGCCACGGGCGATGGTGGTTCGGGTGGCGACCCGGACGAGAACGGACAAAACCGTGCTACCCTGCTGGGAAAAATTTTGCGCATTGACGTGAACAGCCAAGAAGATGGAAACGAATATGCCATCCCTGCCGACAATCCATTTAAAGAAAACGGCAGCGGATACCGCGAAGAGATTTATGCGTACGGATTGCGCAATCCTTGGCGCTTCAGTTTTGATGTGCCCACCAACAGATTGTGGGCGGGCGATGTCGGACAAAACGCGTACGAAGAAATTGACATCATTGAAAAAGGGGGCAACTACGGATGGGACACCATGGAAGGAAAACATTGTTTTGAACCATCCAGTGGTTGTAATCAATCTGGGCTGAAGTTGCCCATTTGGGAATACAACCGCGATCAGGGTATTTCCATCACCGGTGGTTTTGTTTATCGTGGCCCAACGTTGGATGGGCTTACAGGCAAATACATTTACGCTGATTTTGGAACGCGAAGCGTGTGGGCATTGAATGTTTCAAACCTGGCAAAACCGGTGAACAATAAATTGTTGCAAGCCGATTTCAACATCTCCTCGTTTGGTGTGGATCAAAACAACGAACTTTATCTTTGCGGTTTTGATGATAAGATTTATAAGTTGGAGAAAGTAGCGCGCTAATCCGCCCAATCCCGGACACCTCGTTACATAAGTGAACGTAAGCTAATTTGTATTTCTTTGATTTTAACGCAAAACGCAATATTTCAAACGTGGCACTGCGGTTGAATACCAGTGTATGAACCAGAACTCTTACCTTATGTTTCGTACGTATTTCAAAACCGCCCTGCGCAATTTAATCCGCCAAAAAGTTGTATCGGTTATCAACATTTTTTGCATGGCCATTGCCGTCAGTTGCAGCATCATTGCCTATCTCTATACGACCGATAACGTGAACAGCGAATGGTTTCACGAGCGGGCTGCTAATATTTTTTATGTTGAGCACCTTGCCGTTGAAGAAGGTGAACTTAAAGCATTCGGAACAACGCCCGCTCCACTCATGCCAGCCATGCTTAGCGATCATTCGTCTATCGTGCGGGCAACACGCGTTACCTTTGATTTGGCTACTGCCGTAGCTGAAGGAAAACAATTTGAGGAATTCGTACAATTTGTTGATCCTTCGTTTTTGGAAATGTTTACGTTTCCACTGGCCGTAGGGGATCTGACATCTTTAAACAATAAAAATTCTATTATTCTCTCGCGTGAGAAAGCTATAAAACTATATGGAATTGAAGACCCAATCGGAAGAACACTTGAATTAAAGTTTGCTGATGCAACTATTTCATTTATGGTAACCGGTGTAGCCAAAGAATTTATTGGACCAAGCAGCTGTGTTGATTTCGGTATCCTGGCTTCTTACGAAAATGTATATCGTACGAACCCATCGAAAATCCACGACTGGAATAATTTTACAGCCGCGACTTTCATTGAAGTAGACAAGCCCGAAAGCATTGCAAAACTTTCAGCCGCCATGCTGCCGTATGTTAAACTTCAAAACGCTGCCGACAAAACAAACATGCCCGCTAAAGGTTTCCTATTTCAGAATTTAGCCGAACTCTCAAGTTCAGATGGCGTACGTAACTCCATTGCAGGTGAAATGTCGATGGCGCCCATCATTGTACTATCGTCTATTTCTATTTTCTTGTTGTTACTGGCAAGTTTCAACAGCATCAACATCAATCTTGCAGCTGTTGGTACACGATTGAAAGAAATCGGTATTCGTAAAGTGATTGGAGGAAACAGAACACAACTTGTGATCCAATTTCTTACTGAAAACGTTTTGATCAGTCTGGCATCGCTGGTTGTGGCAGTTGCTCTTACCGGCAGCTTATTGCTTCCTGCTTTCGAAGAAATTTCCGGGACAGGCTTAACCATGGATTTTGCAAGTCGATTGGATCTGTGGGTGTACATGCTCATTCTATTTATTATCGTAGGCATTTGCTCAGGATTGTACCCGGCCTTTTACATTTCCTCATTTCAACCAATTGCCATTTTGCGTGATAAACTTCAATTCGGTGGGAAAAATAACTTCATGCGCACACTCCTCACCATGCAATTCGTCATTGCGTTTATTACCATTATTACCAGCGTGGGGCTAACGCTTAATTACATCGACTTGCGTGGTCGTGATTGGGGCTATAAAAAAGA
>Ga0187893_10014624_pt1 | contig 10664 bp, 7 predicted proteins | sample MA1701074metaG_FD_139574 | JGI IMG/M metagenome (GOLD analysis project Ga0187893, IMG submission 139574) | White microbial mat communities from a basaltic lava cave in the Kipuka Kanohina Cave System on the Island of Hawaii, USA - MA170107-4 metaG ...
GGCCGTTTTTTCCTATAAGCGGGTGACGCTTTATGGCGCCGGGGTGGCCGGAGTCGCTTCCGGTGCGGGCACGGGCGGCGGTGGTGGGGGCGGCAGCACCGATTGTGCTTTCGGCGCCAATGGCGCCGGGCCGCCGGTCGGCGTGGTGTTGCGATTCAGCGCGAGGATGCGGCCGGCGTCTTCAGCCTGCGCCGTCAAGCCGAGCGCGCGATAGCTTTGCTCCAGCAGCTCCAGTGCCTCGAGACTTTGCGGCGCGCCGGGATAGTCCGCCAGCGCGCGTTCCAGCCGCTTGGCCGCCGACAAGGGCGCGCCGCGTGCGACATAGAACCGGGCGATCGCCATCTCGTGTCCCGCCAGCGTGTTGCGCAGATCAATCATGCGCTGACGCGCGTCGGCGGCGTAGCGGCTCTTGGGATATTTCTGCAGCAGCAGGGCGAAGTCGTCGAAACTCCTGCGCTGGAAGGCGAGGTCGTGCTCCTCGGGGCGCACGCCCGGCAGGAAGTCGAGCAACTGATCGCCGCGGCCGTAATTGATCAGCCCGCGCAGATACTGGACATAGGCCGCGTGCGGATGGCGTGGATACTCGCGCAGGAAGCGCTCGGCGCTGTCAATCGCCTCCTCCGACCGGAAGTCGCGGTACTGCGCGTAGATCGATTCGAGCTGCGCCTGGGTGGCGAACTCGGTGAACGGGAAACGCGCCTGAATCTGGCCGTAGCGCAGCAGCGCGGTGCTGAAGTCGGAGGCTTCCAGGCTCTGACGCGCCAGTTTGTACAATTTGTCCGCTTCCAGGCGCTGCTCGCGCTCGGTCTGCGTGGCCTTGAACGGATTGCGCTCGTCCACGGGTTTGTTGGGGTTGCCTTTGCAAGCGGCGAGCGCGAGGCAGACGAGGAGCAGTAAGCTGCGGCGGAACATGGGATCCTGAGAGATGAAACGCGGCGAAATTATAGCGGAAGCGCTTTGGGCGACCGTCCCGGACGCGCTGACGGGGCTGCGCTTGGACGCCGCCGCCGCTCAGTTGTTCCCGGAGCATTCGCGGTCGCGCCTCAAGGAATGGATCGTCTCGGGCGCGCTGACGCACAACGGCCAGCGTGTCGCCCGGGTGCGCGACCCGGTGCGCACGGACGATGTGCTGTCGCTGACCGTGCCCGACAGCGCGCGGCCGCGCACGCTGCGCGCACAGGCTTTGCCGCTGGAAGTGATCTACCAGGACCGCGCGATTGCGGTGATCAACAAGCCAGCAGGCCTGACCGTGCACCCGGGCGCCGGCACGCCGGACGGTACCCTGCAGAACGCCCTGCTGCACCGCTTCCCGCAAGTCGCCCAGGTGCCGCGTGCGGGCCTGGTACACCGCCTGGACAAGGACACCACCGGCCTGCTGGTGGTGGCGCTGTGTACCGCCGCACACACGCGCCTGACCGCGATGATGATGGCGCGCGAGGTCGGCCGCGAATACGACGCGCTGGTGGTCGGCATCCTGCCCGCCGGCGGCACGGTGGACGCGGCCATCGGCCGCTCGCCGCACGCCCGCACCAAGATGGCGGTGATGGACGTGCCGGAGCGCGGTCGCCGCGCGGTCACGCATTACCGCGTCGCCGAGAAGTTCGTCCAGCACACGCGGCTGACGGTGCAGCTCGAAACCGGCCGCACCCATCAGATTCGCGTCCATCTGGCGCATCTGCGCCATCCCATCGTCGGCGACCCGGCCTACGGGGGCCGCGCCCAGCGCAGCGGTGGGCTGCCGCCGGCCTTGCGCGAACAGCTGGCGGCGTTCCCGCGCCAGGCCCTGCATGCGCGCGAACTGGCGTTCGAGCATCCGCTCACGCGCAAGGCTCTGCGCTGGTCGGCGCCGCTGCCGGAGGATTTCGAGGCCCTGCTGCGCGCACTGCGCGCGCACGCGAAATCCCGATGAGCCCGGAATTTCTATGGCCCGACTGGCCGGCGCCAGCCAACGTGGGCGCGGCCATGAGCACGCGCATCGGCGGCGCCAGTGCCGGCCCCTATGCTTCGTTCAACCTGGGTATGCGCGTGGGCGACGATGCGGCCGCCGTTGCAAGCAACCGCAGGGCTTTGCGTGCCGCGCTGAAGCTGCCGGCCGAGCCCGCCTGGCTGAACCAGGTGCATAGCTCCCGCGTCCTTGCACTGCCCGCCGCTGACGGCGGCGAGGCCGACGCCAGTGTCACCCGGGGCTCCGGCATCGTCTGCGTGGCGATGTCCGCCGACTGTCTGCCGGTGCTGCTTTGCGATGATGCCGGCACCGTGGTCGCCGCGGCGCATGCGGGCTGGCGCGGCTTGGCCGCCGGCGTGCTCGAAGCCGCCGTGCGCGCGCTCGCGGTGAACCCCGCCAGCCTGATGGCCTGGATGGGTGCGGCGATCGGGCCCGCTGCCTTCGAGGTGGGCGCGGAGGTGCGTGCGGCTTTTGTGCAGGCAGATGCCGCCGCCGCCCAGGCTTTTGCCCCGTCCGAGTCGGGCCGATTCATGGCCGATCTGTTTTTGCTGGCGCGGCTGCGTCTGCGCGCCGCGGGCGTCACCCGGGTCTATGGCGGCGGGCTGTGCACCTACTGCGATGCCACCCGGTTTTTTTCGCACCGGCGCGACGCTGTCACCGGCCGCATGGCGGCGCTGATCTGGCGGGCCTGAAGAATCCTTGTCGGCCCGCCTGACAACTGAGTAGACTGCACGCTCGGCCTTATCCTGAGCGGGCCGATTGGTAAAAGCCATCGTCAAAACAATCGAGCGGCGACTTAAGCCGTGGGGAGGAGAGATGAAGCTTGCACTGTGTCGTCATCGCATTGGCCGGCCGGCACTGGTTTTGCTGGCGGTGTCCGTCCTCGCCGCGCCCGCGCGGGCCATCGAGTTCGACGTCTACGGCACCGAGATCAAGATCGACAGTCTGCTCACCACGGGTATCCTCGTGCGCACCGAGGATCGCGATCCGACTTTGATCGCCAAGTCCAACCTCGATCCGGGTATCTGCGTACGGCGGCTCAATGCAAACCTCGGCGCCAATCGCGGCGACAATGATTTCTCCGGCAGCACCTGCACCACCTCGATCCTGTCCGAGAACACCCGCTATACCACGGCGCCGGGGTCCTACAACATCAACGGCGACAACGGCAATCTCAACTTCGATCAGTTTTCCATCGCCAACGCCGCGATCAAGCTGACCTCGGATATCACCTTCAGTATTGCCGGCTACAACTTTTTCTTCCGGCCGATTGGAATTTTCGATGGTATTTATTCGAGCCTGGAAGAGCGGCACCCCGACACCACGCTGCAAGCGGCGACCTCGGAATTTCCGGATGTCGCCAAGAGGCGTTTGGGGTTCAAACCCGGCCTGCTGGACTACTCCGTCAGCACGATCTTCGACATCGGCGGCTTCGAGCTTTCGGCCAAGCTCGGCAACCAGGTGATCAACTGGGGCGAGAGCGCATTCCTCGCCCTCAACAGCCTCAACACCATCAACGCCGGCGACGCCACACGCCTGCGCGTACCCGGCTTCGACGTCAAGGAGCTGTTCCAGCCGCAGGGCATGCTGCTGCTGGGCGCCGACATCATTGAAAACGTCCACATGGACTTTCATCTCCAGTACCAGTGGAAACCGGCGATCGTGGACCCGGCCGGCAGTTTCTTCTCGGTCAGCGATACCCTGGGCGAGGGCGGGCGTTACGCCATGCTGTCCTTCGGCAAGGCGCCGGAAGATCCCGAGAATCTTTACCGTGCGGTGGATAACGCCGGCTCCGGTACCCCGCCGGGAACGGGACGTGATGCCGCCGACCCGCTGCGCGCGGTCGGCTCGATTGCCGGCCGCACGATCTATCGTGATCCGGTCGAGGAAGAAAAACGCCGGCCCGACGAATACGGCTTCGACCAGTTCGGCGTCGCGGTCAAAACCTTTCTGCCGGATTTCAACAATGGTACCGAGGTCGGCTTCTACGCCGCGCAATACCACTCGCGGATTCCCTCGGTGAGCCTGATTGCCTCGCAGGAAGGCTGCATTCCGGATGACACCGGCACTCCAGCGACCAACCTGGTGGCCCTGCTGGCGGCTTGCCAGATCGTGCCGAACACGACCTCGACCGACTTCCTGCCGGTGGATACCGCGCGACTGGTGGTCGAGTACCCAAAGAACATCTACATGTTCGGCACCTCGTTCAACACCACGGTCGGCGACTTTGCGCTGTCGGGCGAGTATGTGTTCCGGCCCAATTTGCCGGTGCAGATTCATACGGTAGATCTGACACTGGCCGCAGTGTCGCCATCGTTCCCCAATGACGATTTCAACATCGGCGCCTCGGTGCTGCCGAGCAATCGTTCCGCTACGCCGGATTTCGTCTCGGTCTACCGCGGCGTCCGTAACCGCCCGGGCAACACCAACTTCGGTTACGGGCCCGGCGACTACATCCAGGGGTTCGAGCGGCTCAAGGTCGGGCAGGCCGGTATGACCCTGCTGAAAACCGTCGGTGGCGATAACTTCATCAATGCCTCTCAGATCACCCTGCTGCTGGAAACCGGCCTGACTCATGTCGTGGACATGCCGGACATCGGCGATATCCAGTTCCAGGGCGCGGGTACCGACACACATGCCTCCAGCGGCGCTGATGGCAGCGCGGGTCTTAATCCCAAGGACTTGACCGGCCAGAACCTGGTGCCCGATGACGGCCAGGGCTGCGCCAGCGCCACCACACCCGTCACCAGCCCGGAAAACGTCAACCCGCGCTGCCTGCGCCAGAACCCGGCGGCCCAGCGCAAGGAAGATTTCGGCAGCGAGTTCTCCTACGGGTACCGCGCGATCTTCCTGCCGCGCTATGACAGCCTGATCTTCGGCGCCAACGTCGAGATCCTCACCGGCTTCTTCCACGACGTCAGCGGCGTGGCGCCGGGCCTGGGTCAGAACTTTGTCGGCGGCCGCAAGAACGTCCTGTTCGGAGTACGCTTCGACTATCTGTCGCGTTTCATCGGCGAAATCCGCCACACCTGGATGTTTGGCGGCGGCCTGCGTGACTCGCTGCGTGATCGTGACAATCTGCTGGTGACCGTCGGCTATCAATTCTAAAGGAGCACGCCATGAGATCATCCTTCATCATCGCCGCCGCGCTGTGCGCGGTCTCGTTTCCGGCGCTGGCCAAGGTGGACGCCGCCGCGGCCGCCAAGCTTGGAAAAGAACTGACGCCGCTGGGTGCGGAAAAAGCCGCCAGTGCCGACGGCAGCATCCCGGCCTGGGACGGCGGCCTCACCAAAGCGCCGGCCTGCTTCAAGGGCGCCGGCACCCGCTACTGCGATCCGTTCCCGGATGACAAGCCGGCCTTCACCATCAACAAGGCCAATCTCGACCAGTACAAGGCCCGGCTGACGCCGGGTCAGCTCAACCTGTTCGCCAAGTACGGCGAGACCTATTCGATGCCGGTCTACGCGACCCGGCGCAGCTTCGCCAATCCGCAGTTCATCTACGACGCCACCGCCAAGAACGCCACCACGGCGGAACTCGGCGGCAACGGCGAGGCCCTGGTCAATGCCATCACCGGCATTCCGTTCCCGATTCCTGATAACGGCATGGAAGTGATCTGGAACCACAAGGTGCGCTTTCGCGACACCGGCGTGCAGCGCTGGAACAACCAGTTCGCCGTCACCACCGCCGGTGACTACAACATGGTCAAGATCAAGGAAGACGCCTGGTTCGTCTACAGCACGCCGGGCATCAGCGCCGACAAGCTCAACAACAAGATCCTCTACTTCCTGCAGAACACCACCGATCCGCCGCGCCTGGCCGGCACGCTGCTGCTGGTGCACGAAACCATGGACCAGTTGAAGGAGCCGCGGGGCGCCTGGCAGTACAACCCCGGCCAGCGCCGTCTGCGCCGCGCGCCGACCGTGGCCTACGACAACCCGGGCACGGCCTCGGACAGCCTGCGCACCAACGACCAGCTTGACGTGTTCAATGGCGCGATGGATCGCTACGAGTGGAAGCTGGTCGGCAAGAAAGACCTGTACGTGCCGGCCAACAGCTACAAGATCCACAGCGACAAGCTCAAGTACAAGGACATCATCAAGAAGGGTCATCTTGACCAGGCGCTGACCCGTTACGAGCTGCGCCGCACCTGGGTGGTGGATTCCAACCTGAAGAAAGGCACCAACCACATCTACAAGCGCCGCACGTTCTACGTTGACGAGGATTCCTGGCAGATCGTCGCGGTGGACATCTACGACGCCCGCGACCAGCTGTGGCGCGTGCAGGAAGCCCATACCGTCATCGCCTACGACAAGCCGTATCAGTTGCCGGCGATCGAGACGGTCTACGACCTGCAGAACGCGCGCTATCTGGTGATGGCGGCCAACAACGAGGACTCGGAGACGTTCACCAAGGCTTTCGACGAGGAGTTCTTCAATCCCTCGAACATCGCCAAGCAGGGCAGCAAGTGAGCCGCGCCTGAGGGTCATCCTGGGTGCCGCGAAGGATCGGGCCCGATTCCTCGCGGCACCGGAATGATGCGAAAAAAACATAAAGCAGCAAGGCGGGAGGAGCGTGTGATGCGAACCGGACAAAAGATTGTTGGGGTATTGAGCGCGGCAGCCCTCGGGGCTGCCCTTGCTTTTTCTGCCTTCGCGCAGAACGACGCTGCCGGCCCGGCGGTCGGGCCGCACCCGGCCGAAATCATGCCGCTGGCGTCGAAGAGCCTGCTGCTCGATATCACCGAGGCTGGCGGCCGCTGGTTCGCGGTCGGCGATCGCGGCAACATCATCGTTTCCGCCAACGGCAGCGACTGGACTCAGGTGGAAGTGCCCTCGCGTGCGGCGCTGACGGCGGTGTCCTTTGCCGACGCCCAGACCGGCTGGGCGGTAGGCCATGATGCCAGCATCCTTGCCACCACCGACGGCGGCAAAACCTGGAAGCTGCAGCACTTCAATGCCGAGCTGGAGAAACCCTTCCTGGACGTGCTGGCCCTGAGCCCGACCCATGCGCTGGCGATCGGCGCCTACGGCCTGATCAAGCAAACCGAGGACGGCGGGCAGACCTGGACCGAGGTTGATGCGCCGGCGGTGCGCGAAGCCGAGACCCATCTGAACGGCCTCGCGGTTCTTGGCAATGGCGATCTGCTGATCGCCGGCGAGGTCGGCATGCTCGCGGTGTCCGGCGACCAGGGCAAAACCTGGAGCAAGCTGACCGCGCCCTATGACAATTCACTGTTCGGCGCCCTGCCGCTGGGCGACAAAGGCGCAGTGCTCTATGGATTGCGCGGCAACGTCTATTCGACCGACGATGTGCGCAAGGGCGCGTGGCAAAAACTCGATCCCCAGTCCGTCGCCAGCATGTTTGGCGGAGCGGCCCTGCCCAGCGGTGATCGCGCCCTGGTGGGTTTGAATGGCACGGTGCTGGTGGTTGCGGCGAGCGGCGAGATCCGCCAGGTCAAGAGCGAGCGCGGCACGCCGCTGTCGTCGGCGGTGGCCAAGGGCGATGGTCTGCTCGCGGTCGGCGAATCCGGCATCCAGAGCATTTCGTTGAAATAAGACTGTAGCGCGACCAGGGGAGACGTTGATGAGCGACACCGCACAGAAGTCCACCGCCGAGAAGATCCTGGCGGCCATCGAGCCGCTGATCTACGCCCGGCCCAAGCTGACCATGGGCATTCTGCTGGCGCTGACGGTGTTTTTCGCCTGGCAGGCCGCGCAGATCAGGCGCGACGCCGGCTTCGACAAATCCATCCCGCTTGAGCATCCGTACATGCAGGTGCTCAAGCAGTACCAGGATGATTTCGGCGGCGCCAACACCGTGCTGGTGGCGCTGATCCAGAAAGACGGCAAGGGCGAGATCTACAACGAGCGCTTCCTGACCTCGCTGAAGAAGGCTACCGACGAGGTGTTCTTCCTGCCCGGCATCGACCGCGCCCGCGTGTCCTCGCTGTTCACGCCCGATGTGCGTTTCATCGAGGTGGTCGAGGGCGGCTTCTCCGGCGGCAACGTGATCCCCGCCGAATACGCGCCGACGCCGGAGATGTTCGAGCTGGTGCGCGCCAACGTCGGCAAGGGCGGACACGTCGGCCGCTACACCACCAAGAACCAGCAGGGCGCGATGATCTTCTCCGAACTGCTGGAGGTGGACCCGGTCACCGGCAAGAAGCTGGACTACGAAGTCGCCGCCAACCTGCTGGAAGACCGCCTGCGCGGCCGCTTTGGCAGCGAAAAGAAGTTCAGCCTGAAGCTCAAGGCCGATGTGGCGACGCTCAAGGCCGGTGCGGTGGTCGGCGAGCGCTTCAGTCCGGCGCCGGCGACGTTCCGCTTCAGCACCGTGGATACCGGCCAGAAGGACGGCGACGGCAACCCGATCCTGGTCCAGGGCGCCGAGGTCGAGCTGGTCGAGGAAACCAATCCGGACTACAACCCGGACCTCGAGGTGCACATCCTCGGCTTCGCCAAAGTCGTCGGCGATGTCATCGTCGCCACCGGCGAAGTGGTCGGCTTTTTCATCCTGACCCTGTTCATGACCTTCGTGCTGCTGTGGCTCTACACCGGCTCGATTCGGCTGGCCTGGCTGCCGCTGGCCTGCTCGATCGTCGCCGTGATCTGGGAGTTCGGCCTGCTGCGCCTGCTCGGATACGGCCTCGATCCGTTCGCGATCCTGGTGCCGTTTCTGATTCTGGCGGTGTCGGTGTCGCACGGCGTGCAATACGTCAACGCCTGGATCGGCGAGATTCACGATAACCACCGCAACAGTTTCGACGCCTCGCTCGAAACCTGGCGGCGTCTGGCCATCTACGGAACCATGGCGATCATGACCGATGTGTTCGGCTTCGCCACCATCTATCTGGTGCCGATCGACATCATCCGCGAGATGGCGATCAACGCCACGCTCGGCATGGCGGCGATCATCATCACCAACAAGGTGATGATGCCGATCTGGCTGACCTGGGTGAAGATCGGCAACGTCGAGGAGTTCGTGCGCAAGCAGGAAGCCCGCGACGGCATTTTCGACGGCTTCTGGAACCTGCTGTCGAACATGACCCGGCCGGTTCCCGCCGTCACCGCGCTGCTGATCTGCGCGGTGCTGCTGGGCTGGAGCCTGTGGAAGGGCCAGGAGCTGCAGGTCGGCGATTCGCAGGCCGGCGTGCCGGAGCTGCTGCCGGACTCGCGCTACAACCGCGACACTGCGGCGGTCGTCAGCAACTTCGCCATCGGCACCGATGTGCTCAAGATCATCGCCGAAACCGACGCCGAGGCCTGCGTCAAGTATGAGGTGATGGACCAGATCGACCGCTTCGGCTGGCGTCTGGAAAACACCGAGGGTGTGGCCTCGGTCATCTCGCTGCCGTGGGCGGCGCGCACAGTCAACGCCGCGTTCTCCGAAGCCTATCCGAAGTGGAAGGTGCTGCCGCGCAACCGCTTCTCGATGGTGCAGGCGATCACGCCGATCCCGACCTCGTCGGGTCTGCTCAATCCCGAATGCTCGGCGATGGCGGTGTTCACCTTCATGAAGGATCACAAGGCGGCGACGATCAAGCGTGCCACCCACACGGTGGAAACCTTCAACGCCGAAAACGCCAGGGCCTGGTTCGCCGAGCATCCGGAATCCGACGCTGCCGCCTGCGCGACCAAGCAGGAGTCGCGGCGCGCGATCGGCGTGTCGAAGCAAAACCTGCGCCGCAGCATCGAGAAGCTGCGCAAGAAGGGCCTGACCGACGTGGCAATCGATGCACAAGAGTCGATCAAGGCCATGCGTGCGGCATTGGAGACACAGATCGCCGCGTTCAAGGAACTCAAACAGGTATGCCCGGTCAATTTCGCGCTGGCCTCGGCCAATGTCGGCGTGATGGCGGCGACCAACGAGGAAGTGCACCGGCTGGAAAAGCCGATCCTTTTGTACGTCTATATCGCCATCGTGTTCTGCGTCTGGATCTCGTTCCGCGAGTTCGCCAGCATCATCTGCATCATGGCGCCGCTGGCGCTGGTGTCGTGGATGGCCTACGCGGTGATGGCGGTGCTCGATATCGGCATGAAGGTGGCGACGCTGCCGGTGGTGGCGCTCGCGGTCGGCATCGGTGTGGACTACGGCATTTACGTTTACGCGACCATGGCCGACGCCGTCGCCGGCGGCTACAAGCTCCGGGAAGCCTATTTCAAGACCCTGAAGATGACCGGCAAAGCGGTGATCTTCACCGGCATTACGCTCGGCTTCGGCGTGGCCACCTGGCTGTGGTCGGGCCTGCAATTCCAGCGCGACATGGGCAAGCTGCTGGTGTTCATGTTCACCGCCAATATGTTCGGCGCGATTCTGGTGCTGCCCGCCATCGCCCGCTATCTGCTCAAGGAGCGCGAGCTGGCGCCGGGAGAAGAGCCGGTGTTCAAGGCGCGACATTAACGGCACGTCGTTGCACAAAATGCCCCGCGTTGCGGGGCATTTTTTTCCTAAAAACTAAAACGTTCCGCGCTAAAGCGCGGGTGCCCCTTCGACAAGCTCAGGACAGGCTTTTGGCAGACGCGCCAAAAGTCACCAAAAGCGCTTTGCGCCGGATGCGCCGACGAAAACCCTGCGCTTCTCGCAGCGACGGCTCGACGCACCAACGAGGCGTCCTGCCTCGCTGGTGCTGAATCGCCGCCCCTGGCGATTCCCCGCCGTAGCTGTTTGCGATGCTCGGGCGGCGCAAACGGCGCGAACATCAACAGAGGGTGGGAAA
>Ga0187893_10014625_pt1 | contig 10663 bp, 14 predicted proteins | sample MA1701074metaG_FD_139574 | JGI IMG/M metagenome (GOLD analysis project Ga0187893, IMG submission 139574) | White microbial mat communities from a basaltic lava cave in the Kipuka Kanohina Cave System on the Island of Hawaii, USA - MA170107-4 metaG ...
CCGCGAAGCCCTGACGGATTCTCGCGAGAGCTTGTCGCTGGCTTCGCCTGGGGTGGAGGAGGCGCCCCCGGCCGTGGAGCTGGAGGGGGCGTACCGGAAGCTGGAGGCGGATCTGGGGGAGGATGGCCACTGATGTCATCGATTTCCGCTACGCCTCCTCCACGGAGCGGGAAATCATCAGAGAAAAGCGACCCAGCCTAAGGTGTGTATTGTTTGATATAAGGGACGATTGGCTGAGTGGCGTCTTTACTGGACTTGCGTGGTGTTTTCGTGTATATTTTCAGACCTCTACAGGTCCGAAGTTAGACCTCTACAGGTCTGGAGAGTATGCATGAGGACAGGGAAATTGCGCAGGGAATATACCCAGGAGGATGACAGCCTTCTGGGGGAATGTCAAGACGACGACATCGAGTATCGGCTCCGCCCGGGCACCACGAACCAGCTGGAGGCGCGTACTCCTGAGAGGCCGACCTGGCAGGCTGTGCTTCCTGTCAGCCTTGGGAAGCGGAAGCGATGGCCAGCAAAGTACGTGACGGGTTTCCAGCCCCACCTGCTCGCGATTGCGGTCCTCCCAACACTCCCTGCGGTCCAGTATCGGGTGTTATTCGCTGTGCTCGGGCTCTTAGAATGGGATAATTGGGTTGGGCTGTCGCAGACCAAACTCGCCAAGACGATTGGGATGCATCCGCGTGTGGTCTCTAAGGCATTGGCTGGCTTAGAATCGCGCGGATTTCTTGAGCGCGGCGCGGCACAATTAGGGCAAGGCTATGCCTATCGGCTTCGACGCCATATTGCGTGGAAGGGGACGGTGACGGCCTGGTGGAAACACCACCGAGAAGCGGAAGCCCGCCAGCAAGCGATGGCGGATCGTGTGATGCCTGAGATGTGGAGCCGCAGTCAGGGATCCCAGGAGGAGGCCGGTCACTGATGGTGCTCCCAGGCGCCTCCATGGTATGATCTTGGCATGTCCCCACCCGTCGTTCGCTTCCAACCAATACCAATGAGGACGTCTCCCATGAGCCACGAAGACCCGGCCCCCTCCTCTCCCCATGGCCCCGCGCCCTCCCCGCCCGAGGCCCCCCGCCGCTTCCCCTGCCGCCACTGCGCCTGCGTCCGGGAGGGCGAGCCGTGCTGTGTGTGCCAGGGCAGTGGGTGGACTGCCCACCCGGCCTGGGCACAGGACCAGGCGCCCTCGCCACAGGAGGCGGAGCGATGCCAGCGATAACCGCCCCCATCTCCGCGCGTGTCAGTCGGCACGTGGAGGAGGCGCCGCGGCGCCTCCTGGATGGCCCGCCCCTCCCTGGGACGGCGGCGCATGTCCCGCAGGGACCATCCCTGACGAGCGAGCGGCTGTGGGAGGCGATGGCGTTGTACCACCAGCAGGCGGGGTCGGCTCGTGGGACCTCGCTGGACCATCCCGCACACTGTCCGTGGGTGCGCGGCCCGTGTTGTTTCTGTCACGGGCGGGCGTGGCCCGACGGCGCCGCAGCGCGTTTCCCTTGTCTCGTGCCGCGCGCGGGGAGTACTATAAAGTGCCGCGGGCGGAGGGGTCGTCGTCCGTCCCCGGCCTTGTGCTGTTCCAGCGGCCGTCGCCGCGCGCATCACCGCCCAGAGTGCCCAGGAGGCTGATGGGGCAGTGGGGCAGTGGGCGGTTGACGGTTGACGGTTGACAGTTGACAGTTGACAGTGCTGACAACCGGCAACTCACAACTGTCAACTCACAACAGGAGAGGCGGGCCCGCCTGCTCCTGGGCGAGGAGTCCGACTCATGGCCACCGTGCTGCCCTTTCCGCTGCTGCTCCAGTCGCTGCTGCCTGCCCCGCCCGCCGCGGCGGGCGGCCCGCCGCCGCCCGCGCCGGCCCCGGCCCGGACGCCGCTGCGGCTCACCGCCGACCAGTCGCAGCGCTTGCTCCGGCAGCTCCGTGCCCACTATCATGAGGCCCTCCAGGGGCGGGAGGAGGCGACGCAGCGGCGCGAAACCCGCTACCGACGCTATCTGGCGGACCAGACCCTGCGGGAGGGGTTGCAACCCTGGGACCATGCCCCACAGCTCTTCTTGCCGCTGACCCGACAAACCATTGAACGGCTCAAAGATGAGTTTGTGGAAGCGCTGGGGGGCCTTGAGGCCCTCACCATCCAGGGCATGGGCGAGGAAGATGTCCCTGGGGCCCTGCTCAAGGAGCAGTTTACCCGGTATGCCCTCGCCGAACTGAATCCGGAACACTGGGATGAAGTGCTGGATGCGGCCCTCCACGATGCGTTGCAAGACTCCCTGGGGATTCTCAAAGTTTATCCGTATCACCCCCCCTTCCCCCGTGCCACGCAGGAGGGACCGCTGCTCCAGACGATTATCCGCCTGGATGTGGTGGACGAGGGGACGATGCTCCTGCCCCCCAACGCCGAGGGCTTGCAGTGGCCCCAGTGTGCCTATCTGGGGCAACAACTCTGGGTGCCCGTCGATGAGTTCGCCAGCATGCGGGCGCGCGGGTTTCGGCTGCCAGACCCGGAGGCGGTCCGGCACGCCGGCACCGACCGCGACTACACCGACGATGAGCGGAAATTGTTGGAGTTCACGCGCGAGGGATGGGAACCCGATGCGGCCAGTGGGGAGTTCGATCCCCGCCTCGAAATGGTCGAGATGCATGAGCTGTTTGCGCTCACGGAGGATCCCACGCAGCGCCAGTTTGTCGTGGCGCACTGGTTCCCGCATCTGCGCACGCAGGCCGGTGCTGTCGCGGAGGCGGGGCATCTCGCCCGCGTCATGCGGCTGGAGGACGTGGTGCCGCAACAGGTCTTCCTCCGCCCGATGTGGCCGTATTTCCCGCTCACGGTGTGGCAGCAACCCCGGCAGTTGCGCGGGTTGAACGTGCCCGACCGGCTGGAGGGCCCGCAAGACATCCTCAACCGGCTGGCGGAGCAAATGATCGAACAAGGGGAAGTGGACATTTTGCCGTTTGTGTTTGCCAATGTGGCGTTGGCCGGGGACCTGCCCAATCTGCGGCGGATTCGCCCCGGCGATGTGGTGCCCCTCGATACGATGGGCAGCGTGACGTTTTCCCCGCGGCAAAGCCATAACCGCCATTTTATTGAGCAGATGTCGGTGGCGCGGACCTGGGCAGAGGAGGATAGTGGGGTCACGGCCTTTTTGCAGGGGCGGAGCCAGGAGCAGCCGAATGCGCCGCGCACGCTCGGGGGGCTCTCCCTGATGCTCCAACAAGGGCAGAAGGGCTTCAAGAAACAGGTGCATCATCTGGCGCGGCAACTCAAAGCGCCATTGAAGATGTACCTCGGCCTCTGGCAAACCCAGATTGGCGAGGGACTCCGGATGGCGGTGCCGGAGACCGAGGGCCTGGAAGAGCGACTCTTTGCCGGGGGACCAGCGGGGGTCCGGCGCTGGCAGCGGGTCGGCCAGGCAGAGCTTTCTGGGATTTTTGACCTCCGGGTGCGGGTCAATCCGGAGGCGTACCTGGAGCAACAAAAGCGGCTGATGTTGGCGGAGCGGCTAGATGCGATGCTGGCCCCGATATGGCCGTTGGGGCGGCGGGAGCTCTGGAAAAATGTCTGGGAAGCGTTGGGACTCCAGGAATTTGAGCAATTCTACCCCGAACAGGTCGCCACGATGCAGAGTCTGCTCCTGATTCTCCAGGCGCAGGTCATGTTGTCGACGCTGGAAGGGCAAGTGCAGCAGGTCCAGCAAGCCGCGGGGGGGGGGCCGCTTGCGGCCCTCCTGGGGGCGCTGGGGGGTGGGGTCGGCGCCGGGGGTCCCCCCGGCGAGGCGCCGGCGCCGGAAGACGCCCTGGGGACGCTGCTGAACGCCCCCCCCCAGGGCCTGGCGATGGGAGGATAGGATGCCACAGGACGCGCCGTTGCGCGAGACGCGGTGTCGCCACTTGGTCCAGAGTCAGGGCTGGCGCGAGGGGCTGCTCGTGCAGGTGTTGGACCGCGTGGCCGAGCTGGATCGGCTGGCGAGTACCCCGACCATCGAGGCCGCGGTACGGCTGGAGGCGGTGGCGCGGAAGGCCGAGTTGCTGGCGCTGGTCCAGTGGGCGTATCGCACGGCGCAGGAACCCAACCCGTTCGAGGTGATGCGGGGGGCGCTGTACGGGATGCTCCGTCCGGGGGAGGGGACCCCTGCCGCCATGGGGACCGCCGCTGGGGCGGCCGCGCCAGCGCGGGGGGCGCGGCCGCCCCAGCGCGGCAGCGGGGGCCTGGCCTAGTGCCTGCGGCCGCGCCCCCCGCTGCCGCTTGACGATTTGCCCCGTGGGGTCCATAATATACGGCAACACGTGACGGAACGGTGCGAGGCCGGCGCACGACCCCGGCCCACCGACAACCGCCCACTGCTTGTGCCCGCTGGTTGGGACGCCTCTGGGCGTGCGTTCAGACCAGCGAACGCCATCACGGCGCTCGGAGCGCACCCTTGGAGACGAAACATGGATGACCAGTACGTAACCCTGGACACGCTGGACAGCGGCGGCCCTGCGGCCGCAGAAAACCCGCCCGTGGCGTCGAGTGGTGTCCCAGGCGCGGAGAGTCCCCCAGGGGGTCCGCCCCCGCCAGCGGGCCCTGACTTGCAGGCCCGCATTTCCCACCTCGAATCCGTCGTGCAGCGCCATGGAGAGCAGCAAGCTGGCAGCCGCGCCGAAGTGGAGCGCTGGCGGGCGGAGGCGACGGCGCAGCAACAGCTCAACGGACAGCTCGCCCAGCAGTTGCAGCAATTCCTGGAGCAGAGTCGCGCGGCGGCGCCGGCGCCGCCGCGCCGTATCAGCCTGCGGGATGCCGTGGATGCGGCCAATCTGCGCAGTGATTATACGCTCCTGGAGGAGTATGAGCGTCAGCAAGCCGCGCAGACCCAGCCCGCGCAGGGCCTGCTGACACGGGAGGAGCTCGAAACGGTGCTCACCGAGCGCGAGCGGCGTCAGGACGCCAGTCAGGCCAAATCCCGGGAGAGCCAGCAGCTCCAGAATGCGCTGGTGCAGCGGTTTCCGGACATTGTGAGGCAGGGCGCGTTTGCGAACCAGGTGGCCACGCGGTATCAGGAAATACAGCAAGATCCGGTGTTGCGCTCGCTGTACCCTCCGGACGCCAGTTATACCCTCACCGACCCGAATACGGGGACCCAATACGATGTCCGCATGTTACTGCATGCGGCGGGAGAAGTGCAGGCCCGAGGGGCGGCGGGGCCGTCCCCGCCACAATCCCCGGCCAACGGACAGCCGGCTGTCCCCGCAGGGACCCTCGGTGTCAACGGCAGTGGCACGCCGCCCGCGCCAGCCGGGCCGCGGATTCCCCGCGCGATGGTCGACGGCGCGGAAGCCTTATTACGCAACCCGCAGGTGCAAGAAGCGCTGCGCCGGGTGGGTTGGGGCAATAATATGAAAACCCAGGCAGAACATCTGGTGAAGACAGTCCCGGCCTCGACCCGTGAACGCTGGGCGCGAGGAGACCGGTAATGGCGATGCGCCCGGAGTGGCGGCACCGGTGGAGCCGGCGCTGGCGGAACGCGGAGCGGCCGGATACCGTGGAGGACGCCCGGACGACGTGTCGCGTCTGCGGGTTTGCGGGGATTCGGCTGGACCAGGAACCGGCAGAACGGCGTGGACAGGCCGCCGTCACCGTCACAGGGTCGGTGTATGTCTGGACCGCCGCAAACGATCCCCTGACGGTCATTACGAAGGCGACGCAGGTCATACCTGGCCGTGGGCAGTGCCCGCACTGCGGCGCGGAACGGTATCTTGACGGCCGCCGTGGCGCCGCGATGAGGGTGCCATGACCTGGGGGCTGGTGATATGGTTGTGTGTCTGGCTCCTGGGGAGTGGCCACGCGGTGGCTGGAGAGGGCGGGGAGGCAGTGCGCCCCCCTGAGGAGCGGTACGCGGGCGGCGGCGGAGGCGACGAGTAAGATGGCCCACGCGGCGCATCTCTGGATCAACCAGCATCTCCCGAAGCCGTTCATGCGGCCTCTCGGGTATGTCCGGCGGGGTCCCAAAACCAATGCGACGGCCGTCAGTGACATTCTCGCCCGCCGCGATGTGTTGTTCCTCTGCGCGGGGTGTGAGGCCCGGATGCCCTGGCGGTGGGCGACGCGGCACGCGTATCATGTGCTCCCAGGCCTGCACGGCGACGGCGTGAAATGTGATGGGTGCCAGGAGCGTGGGCCAGCCAATATCTACCACGCGGAAGAGGGCGGCTACTTCCAGCAGTGGCAGCAGCTCGACACGCTGAGCCGCCATGCGGCCGCGCAATCGCGGGCGTCGGACGGGGGGCGGGTGCCCATCCGGGACCGACGTCGCGTCCGGTAACCAAGCCCCCGCTCATGGGCGCATCGGAAAAAGGAGCAGCATCATGGCCATTCGAGACAGGTCCTTGTATCGCGGCGGCAGTGGGCTCGTGGCCCGGTTTCACCTCGAGGCCACGGTGGTGGCCGGCCAGGTCCTCATTCGGAACGCCGATGCGACGACCGCGGGCGAGGTCGAGAACCCGACGACGACGGCGGCGGCGGACTTCATGGGCCTGGCCCTGAGTGCCGTGACGTACAGTACCACCCAGGCGACCTTCGACGGGTTTCCTGGCTATCGGCAGAGTGGTGAGGAAGGGACGGTTGGGGTCATTTTTGACCCGTTCCAGGTGCTCAAATTCCGCGTGAGTGGCGGGGCCACGCCAGGGACGGCGCTGGCCACGACCGCGCCTGCGAATCTCCTCACCAATACGGCTGCAGATACCGGCGGGCTGATTGTGACGGCGGCCGAGGTGGGAACGACGGACATGGATGGCGGGCTCATCATCGGGCGGACCGGGAACAACGCGGGCGTGGTGCGGCGCAATACCACGCATACCAACAACACGGACAACCGCGTGATCGTGCCGTTCCCGCGGACGATTGCCGTGGGAGACACGTTCATTCGGGTGCCGTATAGTAAGAGTGCGCAAACGGTGCAGATGACTGCGACCACGTTCCTGGAGGCGAATGGGACGATCGCCTATGGCACGGGGGCGGCGTTCACGGTTCTTGATGTGGACTTTGATATCCTCAATGATGAAGTGGCGATTTATTGTCTCAGCAGAGACCATGGGCTGAATCCTGAAAGTGCATAAGATTTGAGACGCACGGTGGGCATGGAAGGCTGTTCTGGGCGTGTCGATCTTCCATCGCGACCACCGCACCGGTGATCAACCGGTCCCGCGCCGCGTTGAGAATCGCGCTCCCTGGGCAGAGACAGGCAAGGGAAACGCTGGGCCTGCAGAGAATCCTCAGGACGCATGGAGAGAGTCATGCCAGGCAATGTGATGGATTTAGAAGGGTTTCCGACATTACTGGATGCCCGCTACACTGAGATTAAGGCGGAAGAATACCAGGGGATCACGGATATCATTCCGTTGATCTACCAGCAACGCTCGACCGACCGCCTGGACCAATTCCACACGTCCGTCGGCGGATTGACCGACTGGGAAGAGTTTACGGGACAGATCAATCCGCAGCAGATCTACGAACAGTATGAAGTGCGGAGCCGGCCCAGAGAGTTTGCCACGATGGTGATCGTCACCCGGCGCATGGTCCATGACGACTTTAGTGGCGTCTTCCAGGATGGGCTGCGGTTTCGGCCGATGGTGCGGGCGGGAATGCTCACCAAGCAGAAACACGCGACAGAGCTGTTCGAGATGTTGAACATTAATGATACGCGGTGGTTTGTGCGCAGTGAGGGCGTGCCGATCGTGAGCAATAGCCACACGACGCGGACGCCGAACGTGAGCACGACCGAAGGGTTTGACAACCTGACCACGGATGCGTTGACCCCAGTATCGCTGATTGCCGCAGGCATTGCCGGTCGCAAAATGCGCAGTTCTGAGGGCGACCGGATGGACTTGCATTACGACTGCATCATCCTGCCGGTCGATCTGGTGCCGACCTACAACGAGATTGCCAATACGCCGCTCGGGTTTGATATTCCAGGACAAAACCAGAACCAGGCCAGCAAAGAGCGCATGGGGATCCGCAAGGTCATTGTCCTGCCGCTCTGGACCAGTACGGTGCAGTGGGTGTTGGCCAACGAGGCGCTCATGAAAGAGAACTGCCTCTGGTATACCTCGGAAGAAGAGGATTACGGCAGCCTCACCGAGTTTGACACCCTGCAAATCAAATCACGAGGCTATATGCGCCATGGTCCATCCGTTGACAACTGGCGGTGGGCGTACGGCGGCGGGTTTTAATCGATCGACGGACGCCTGGAGTCTGCGTCCGTCGTCCTTCCCTGGAGGGGTCCTGATGGCCCGGCAATTTACGGAACAGCAGAGAACGCGCGCGAACAAATCCGAGACGCGGAATACCCGGCCCAAAGATGTGCACGCGACGAAGCCAGACGTCACGATGGCCGAGACGGAGAACACGGTCCATGACGACGAAGGCCGCATCAAACAGGGGAAAGGCCCCATGGCTCAGGAGTACTAGCGGATGGTCGATGCCAACGACCGGCTGCGGCAACTGACGGAGTCGAAGACCCTGCTGACGCCACGACAGCAGGAAATCGTCCAGCGGAGCATCAAAACCCTGGAGCGGGCGCTGAATCAGCAGGCGATGCCCTTTGAGGGGGGCGATGCGGTCGCCGCGCGCTACGTCCCGGAAGGGACCGTGGCACGGGAGGTGCATCCCTTCAATGTCGTCAACGTGCCAGAGCCAGAACTCCTCCGCCGCACGCTGGAAGAAGCGAAAAAGACCTTCCAGCGCGGCATGGCCCCGCCGCTCTCTGGTGCCGCCAAAAACACCCTCTATCGGTGGTACAAAGAGGATGCTGAGATGTACCAGGAGGGCATGCCCTCTACAGACCAGATGTGGCGACCGACTTGGCAGAATCTCCAGCAATATATGGCACACAAAGCCGCGAACCGCGCGCGGGCACACCGGCTCCAGACGATTCGACGGGTGCTGGACCCGCACGATGAGATGTTCCACCTGGAGGGGTTCCGGCCAGACAAACCCACCCCGTTCAATCTGAAGGCGTTTGGGGCCGGCTTTGACCAGGTGCAGTGGACGGAAGAGCAGGAGTTACAATTGCGCATGCAGGAACTGGATGATGAGACGTACTATCAGTTTCTGCAACTGAAGGCTCGGGGAGTTGATACGCCGAAGCTCCTGCAACGGCAGCTGGGGATTGATCAGGGCGTCTATGATGCCTGTATGGCGCGGCTCGCCACGGTCACCGTGGCGCTTGGGACTGCCGAGACGGCGGAGCCCCTCGCTCCGACAGTGACCGCTCCCTCTTCCGCAGGGCAGGACGCCCTGCGGAAATATGGGGACGCGATGTTGGAGGCACTCCAGGCACATCCGCAGCCGACGATGCAAACGGTCCGAGAGGTCCTGCGGACGCTAGATCCCCAGGGATTTCGTGGGCGCGCCGGCAATTTTCACGTGAGCAACATGGCCCGTGTCCTTGTGAAGGCCCTCAAGGCCCTCGGCCACGTCCAGGAGGAGGGAGACATCCTCACTGTGGTGGACACCCTGTCCACCGCTGAATAAGTTCATCTTGCATTGGAGGAAGGAGGCGCAAGATGCCCGCACGCTATCCCTATAATACTGCCGACTACCAGGGGGGCAGCATCGATATTGGTGGCAAGGTGTTCTTTGTCCGGGCCGCGGCCATCTCCGGGCGGCAGGCTGGGCAGAATACCCCCTCCTCGGGCCAAACCCCTGCGGTGCCCTTCGCCACCATCGATTATGCCGTGGGCCAGTGTGTCGCTGGCCGGGGCGATACCATCTATGTCATGCCAGGGCATACCGAGTCGTTGTCTTCGGCGACGGCGTTGGCGTTGGATGTGGCAGGCGTCACGATTATTGGTCTCGGGTACGGCCTCAACCGCCCCATCATCACGCTGGATACGGCTGCCACCACGACGATTCAGGTGACGGCTGCCAATGTGACCCTGAAAAACCTCGTGTTCAGCGCCAATTTCGCCGACATTGTCTCGGTGTTCACCCTCGACGCCGCCGCCGACTATCGTGTGGAGGGCTGTCTGTTTCGGGCGACCGCCACCAACATGAATTTCCTCCATATCTTCGATACGAATACCACGGACAATTCCTGCGATGGCCTGACGTTTGTCAATAATGAGTGGTTCGAGCCCGATGCCGCCACGCTGGCCTTTGGCCTCGTTGATGCCACCCTGGATCGGGTGGCTATCTCGTACAACCTGATTGTGAACGGGCATGCGACGGTGGATGTCGCCGCCCTCCTGACGATTGCGACGGGCAAGAGCCTGACCAACGCCCGGATTACCAACAACGACATCGACATCACGGGCAATGCCTCGACCGTGACCGGCTTGCTGATCACGACCGATGGCACGGCACATACCGGGGTCATCGCCCGCAACAATCTGAAGCACCTGGATGCGACCACGGAGATTTTGATCACCGCAACGGCCACATTCGGATTATTCGAGAATAGAGCCACCGCGGTGGCGAACGCGCAGGGGTACTTACTGCCAGCAGTGGATAGCTAAGAGGCAGGCGGCCCCTGCAAGGGCCGCCTCAGGAGATGGCGATGGCGAAGAAACAACGCAAGTCCAAGCAACTCGTCACAGAGGCATTTCGAGAGACCTACGCCAATGAGCCGTCCACCGTCACGCGGGCAACACAGTTTGGACCGGGGGGCAAAAAGGCGATGCGGGCG